>Ga0209437_100218_pt1 | contig 105141 bp, 94 predicted proteins | sample AraplaL_Cvi_mTSA_FD_184266 | JGI IMG/M metagenome (GOLD analysis project Ga0209437, IMG submission 184266) | Arabidopsis root microbial communities from the University of North Carolina, USA - plate scrape CL_Cvi_mTSA (SPAdes) (version 2) | ecosystem: Host-associated > Plants > Roots >...
TAGCGCGGTGGTCCCACCTGACCCCATGCCGAACTCAGAAGTGAAACGCCGTAGCGCCGATGGTAGTGTGGGGTCTCCCCATGCGAGAGTAGGGAACTGCCAGGCATCAAATAAGAGAGAGCCCTTCGCGTATGCGAAGGGCTTTTTTCGTTGTGGCAATCCACTTTCATTGTGGAAGTCCGCAATAAAACACCGTCATAGCAGTCCATCACTCTTCGCGTTTATCATCAGTGCATCAGTGCATCAGTGCATCAGTGCATCCACGCAATGAGCGCATTCAGACAGTTTTCAGGCCATAAAAAACCCGGCACCAGGCCGGGTAGTAAGATGAACGGAGTCGGTAATCAGTGAATAACCTGCGATAAAAACGCCCGGGTACGCTCCGATTTAGGATTCGCAAAGAACTCCTGCGGTGGCGCAACTTCGACGATCTCACCCCGATCCATAAAGATCACCCGGTCAGCCACGGTGCGGGCAAAGCCCATCTCATGGGTGACGCACAGCATGGTCATCCCGTCTTCAGCCAGACCAATCATCGTATCCAGCACCTCTTTAACCATCTCAGGATCCAGTGCTGACGTTGGCTCATCAAACAGCATAATTTTAGGCTTCATACAGAGTGAGCGGGCGATGGCGACACGTTGCTGCTGTCCACCAGAGAGCTGGCCTGGAAATTTATGCGCATGCTCGGCAATGCGCACGCGTTCCAGATAATGCATGGCCAGTTCATCTGCTTCCTTCTTAGGGATCTTTCTCACCCACGAAGGTGCCAGCGTACAGTTCTGCAATACGGTCAGGTGCGGGAAGAGGTTAAAGTGCTGAAATACCATGCCTACTTCGGTGCGCACGCGCTCAATGTTACGCACATCATCGTTGAGGTGGATACCGTCAACAACAATGCGACCCTGCTGATGCTCTTCCAGATGATTAATACAGCGGATCGTCGTCGATTTGCCGGAGCCGGAAGGCCCGCACAGCACGATGCGTTCACGGGGTTTGACCTGCAGGTTGATGTCTTTCAGTACGTGAAACTGCCCGTACCATTTATTCACGTTCTCAAGCGAAATCATCAACGCGTCGGAAGTGTGTGTCATAGAGTCAGTCATGTAAAACCTCAGTGCGATGTACGCCCGGTGTGAAAGCGCTTTTCCAGATACTGGCTGTAGCGCGACATGCTAAAACAGAAAATCCAATAGACCAGTGCAGCAAAGACATAACCTTCAGTCGACATCCCCAGCCAGGTCGGATCGACCGTTGCCTGCTGGACGCTGCTGAACAGATCGAAAAGACCAATGATGATGACCAGGCTGGTATCTTTAAACAGTGCAATAATGGTGTTAACCAGACCGGGAATGGTGAGTTTCAGCGCCTGCGGCAGAATCACCAGCATCTGCGTCTTCCAGTACCCCAGCGCCAGAGACTCGGCTGCTTCATACTGGCCTTTAGGCAGTGCCTGAAGACCACCGCGAACCACCTCGGCCACATAGGCGGACTGGAACAGAATGACGCCCACCAGTGCGCGCACCAGCTTGTCGATGTTAGTACCTTCAGACATAAACAGCGGCAGCATCACTGATGACATAAACAGCACCGTAATCAGCGGCACGCCACGCCAGAACTCAATAAAGATAATCGACAGCGTGCGGACCACCGGCATACGTGAACGACGGCCAAGCGCCAGCAAAATACCCAGCGGCAGCGCACCGGCAATACCGACCGACGCGATAATCAACGTCAGCGTTAATCCTCCCCACTGACGTGTTTCGACACGCTCCAGCCCCAGATACCCGCCATACAGCAGGAACCAGACAATCACCGGATAGATCACGGCCCATGCCGCAATGTAGCGTCCACGATACGGCAGGCTCTTCAGGAACATCGGCACAATCGACACCAGGCCGATCACCAGCGCCAGATTAATACGCCAGCGCAACTCATGCGGATAAAGCCCATACATGAACTGGCCGAAACGCGCATGGATAAACACCCAGCAGGCTCCCTCTTTAGTGCAATCGGCGCGCGTGGTGCCAATCCAGTTTGCCTGAAAGACCAGCCAGTTCAGCGCGGGCGGAATAACGTGCCAGATTACCCAGATGCAGAACAGCGTCAGTAAGGTGTTAAACCAGCTGGAAAATAGATTTTTACGAGCCCAAAGCCAGGCGCGACTGACAGGCGTCGTCGGGACGGGGGGCGTTTCATGCGTAGTCACAGACATAGTTATCCCGTTCTCTTAACGCTCAACCAGCGCAATTTTGCGGTTATAGAAGTTCATAAGCATCGATATCAGCAGACTGATAATCAGGTAAACGCCCATCGTGATAGCGATCGTCTCAATGGCCTGACCAGTCTGATTGAGCACCGATCCGGCAAACAGCGACACCATATCGGGATAACCGATAGCGGCGGCGAGTGAGGAGTTCTTTACGATGTTCAGATACTGGCTGGTCAGCGGCGGAATAATGACGCGCATGGCCTGAGGGATGATGACCTGGCGCAGCGTTACCGGATTCGGCAGACCCAGCGACCGGGCGGCTTCATGCTGACCATGCGGCACAGACTGAATTCCTGAGCGGATCACTTCAGCGATAAACGACGAGGTATAGATCGACAGTGCCAGCGTCAGTGCCGCCAGCTCCGGTATCATCACCGAGCCGCCGCGGAAATTGAATCCACGCAGTTGCGGCACATCCCAGTGCATCGCTGCGCCAAACCCAAGATGCGCAAGCAAAGGAAAGAGAATCAGCATTCCAACGGCTGCGGGCCAGGTGCGACGTAACTCACCGGTTTTTAACTGGTGCTGGCGGTTAAAGCGGTACAGAGCATAGCTCACCGCTACCGCCAGAAGCAGTGCGATAACAAACGGCCAGCTGCCAGGTGCATAGGTCGGCCACGGCACATAAAGTCCGCGATTACTGACATACGCCAGATCAAACGCATTCAGCGCCTGGCGTGGGCCTGGCAGATTCCGTAAAACCGCGAAGTACCAGAAGAAAATCTGAAGCAAAGGCGGGATATTACGGAAAGTTTCAATATAGATATTTGAGAGCTTCCGCAGCAGCCAGTTGTCAGACAGGCGGGCAAGACCGACCGCGAATCCGAGAATCGACGCAAAAACAATACAGAGCGCAGAGACCAGCAGCGTGTTGGTTAATCCAACCAGAAACACGCGCGCGTAGGTATCTCCCTCCGTGTACTCAATAAGATGCTGAACGATGCCGAAACCGGCAGTGCGTTCAAGAAATCCAAACCCCGATGTAATGCCGCGATTGTCCAGGTTAATAATGGTGTTATGCACCAGATAACCCACCACACCAAGCACCGCGACGACGGCGATGAGCTGATAAATCCAGGCGCGAACCGTGGGATTACCAAATGAAAAATCCCTTTTCACGGTTGGGCGTTGTGACATGTTGAAACCTCAATACGAAAGCTGGGGCAGGGCACCGCAGAATACGGTGCCCGATTGATGAGGTCTGTTAACGTACCGGTGGTGCGTACTGGATACCGCCCTGATTCCACAACGCATTCTGGCCACGTGCGATCTTCAGTGCGCTATCTTTACCGACGTTACGATCGAAGCTTTCCTGGTAGTTACCTACCTGCTTAACGATGTTGTAGGCCCACTTATTATCCAGCTTCAGATCTTTACCAAAATCACCTTCGGCGCCCAGGAAGTGTGCCATGTCTGGTGTCGTTGGTTTGGCTGTCATCTGGTCGACGTTTTTCGAGTTAATACCCATCTCTTCCGCATTCAGCATGGCATAGAGCGACCATTTGACGATGGTGAACCAGTCATCATCACCACGACGTACCAATGGCCCTAGCGGCTCTTTGGAGATCACTTCTGGCAGAACAATAAAGTCGTCAGGCTTGCCGAGCTTAATGCGTAAGGCGTAAAGCTGAGACTGGTCAGATGCCAGCGTATCGCAGCGTCCACTATCCAGTGCTTTCGCAGATTCATCAGAGCGGTCAAAGGTCACTGGCGTATATTGCATTTTGTTGGCTTTAAAATAGTCCGCCACGTTCAGCTCGGTATCGGTACCTGACTGAATACAGACCGTCGCGCCATCCAGCTCTTTCGCACTTTTCAGGCCGGCTTTCTTGTGAGTCAGGAAGCCGATACCGTCATAATAGTTCACGCCCGCAAACAGAAAGCCCATGCCGCCATCGCGCGATGAAGTCCAGGTGGTATTGCGTGAGAGCACATCCACTTCGCCTGACTGCAGCGCGGTGAAGCGCTCTTTCGCAGTCAGCGGGGTATATTTCACTTTGGTCGCATCGCCAAACACAGCGGCAGCCGTCGCACGACACACATCTACATCGATACCGGTAAACTTGCCACCCGCATCTGCGTAGGAGAAGCCCGGCAGGCCGTCACTGATACCACATTGAACAAAACCTTTTTTCTTTATCGCATCCAGAGTGGTGCCTGCGTGTGCTTGCTGAGCAAGGCCAACCAGTGAGGCGGCGGCGATCAGCGTAGAGAGCATCATCTTTTTCATAAAGCATCCTGTGTGGCGGGATCATGTTGTTATGTTTGCGCACTTTAATGTGCGTTTTTTTCCTGTCTATGGCGGTCAGCCATCCACGACTCTGCAAAGCTGATGCCAGTTTTGCAGAATCCTGAATTCATATGAAAGAACGGTTAATATTCGGAAGTACTTAGAAAGTTTCGCTAATATGGCGCACCAAAAGGAAGCAATGCGAGTCGACTCGATCACAATTAGTGCAAATAGTTTCACTATATGGGAGCAGTGTGAGCAATCGCTCATGCATATATGTACGAAGGGATGGTATTGCTTTTTAATGCTTAGAAAGTCACATCCCCAGCACTGGCAGGGGGTTTGGGCTGGGTGATTTTCAGAAGAGAGATTAAGTCAAATCAGCACAAGCAAAAGCGAGAAGGTGAAATATCACGCCAGCAATTGCAACTATAGTTACCATATTACCCGCAAATGTTTCACTGGTCTGGCGATGAATTTGTGTGAACAGGCATAAATAAAAACGCCAGCCCGAAGGCTGGCGTGATTAACAGACAGAACTAAAAATCAGTTCATGCCGTATTTTTTCAATTTCTTACGCAGCGTACCGCGGTTGATACCCATCATCAGGGCAGCACGGGTCTGGTTGCCACGGGTATACTGCATCACCATGTCCAACAGAGGCTGCTCGACTTCAGCCAAAACCAGCTCATACAGGTCGCTCACATCCTGACCATTCAGTTGAGCAAAATAGTTCTTCAGTGCCTGTTTAACCGAATCACGCAAAGGTTTTTGAGTTACCTGATCCTGTGAGTTAACGGTAGAAACGGTCAGTACGTCAGAATTTACGCGTTGTTCGAACATAGTTCTTTCAGCTCTTTATTTCGTTACGCAAGATTTTCGAAGTATGCCTCCAACGCCTCCAGCTGTTCGCTGGCATCCTCAATGGCGTTGAATGTGCGCCGAAACTGGTCATTCGGGGCGTGCTCCTGCAGGTACCAGGAGACGTGCTTTCGCGCTATACGGTATCCCTTGCCTGAACCGTAAAAGTCGTGCAGCTCACGTATATGCGAAACAAGCAAGCGCTTGACCTCTGCCATTGGCAGCGGGGCAAGCAACTCCCCAGTGTCCAGATAATGCTGGATTTCCCGGAAGATCCACGGTCTTCCCTGAGCAGCGCGTCCTATCATCAGAGCATCGGCCCCTGTATAGTCGAGCACCGCTCTGGCTTTATGCGGGTCAGTTATGTCTCCATTCGCGATAATCGGAATGGAGACACTCTGCTTAACTGTCCGAATGCTGTCATATTCAGCTTCTCCGTTGAACAGGCAGGCACGAGTGCGACCATGTATCGTCAGAGCCTGTATACCGCAGCGTTCAGCCAATTGGGCAATCGCGACACAGTTCCTGTTTTCAGGATCCCAGCCAGTACGAATTTTCAGCGTAACCGGCACATTCACTGCATTAACCACTGCGGAGAGGATAGACTCCACCACGGTGGGATATTGCAGCAAGGCTGAACCCGCCATTTTGCGGTTAACCTTCTTGGCAGGGCATCCCATATTAATGTCGATGACCTGTGCACCAGCCTCAACATTAATGCGTGCAGCTTGCGCCATTTCACTGGGATCGCAACCGGCAATTTGCACGGCGCGAATGCCTGGCTCATCACTGTGAACCATGCGTAATCGGGATTTGTCGCTAGCCCACACTTCCGGGTTAGAAGACAACATCTCAGAAACTGCCATACCTGCACCCATTTCGTGACACAGCGCCCTGAACGGCCTGTCGGTAATACCGGCCATCGGTGCTGCAATCAGTCGATTTCTCAGCTGGAGGTTTCCAATACGCATGAAGTCAGAATGGCCATACTGTGTCTGCAAGGCGGCGTATATTACGCATTTTTGCAGGAAGATGAAAGGCCAAACTTTGAACAATCAGCAAGAAAGATCAATGAAATCCGGATGATGATCGGAGATTATGATTATTCACCTTAAATATCAGTCAGTTAATTTTTTATGCTGAAATTGTGAACAAAAGTTTTTCCAGAAAAGTACGTCAATTCACCAGATAAAAAACGTCACATAACGTGATTAACGATACAAGCATCCATTTCAAATCGCAAAATCCCGCAGCTTACGCTGCGGGCTGGTTGAATGTTCTGTTAAGGCACTGTGGGCCGGCCAGTGCGATATCAGAAGGGGTAGACAGGCGCCAGATTCAGGATTTAATCCCGGTAATTCGGCACCACTCCTCTTTAACGGCAACCGGGTCGAGTGTGAACTCGCCGGCGTATGCTTCACAGACGCTCTCAGCCTGGCTCTCCAGAACGCCCGAAAGGCCCAGGTGTCCACCAGACTTGGGCAGTACACTGATCAGCGGTGCCAGCTCACGTAGCGGACCGGCCAGAATATTCGCGACCACCACGTCAGCCTGCAGGTTGTCGGGTTGCTGGTGGGGCAGATAAAGTGACAGGCGGTCAGAGACGCCGTTGCGCTCCGCATTATCCCGGCTGGCCTGAATGGCCTGCGGATCAATATCAATGCCAATTGCCTGAGCTGCACCCAGCTTCAATGCGGCGATCGCCAGGATCCCCGATCCACAGCCAAAATCGATCACTGTTTTGCCGTCCAGATCCAGACCGTCAAGCCAGGTGAGGCAAAGTGAGGTAGTGGGGTGGGTACCCGTTCCAAACGCCAGACCCGGGTCAAGCATCACGTTGACGGCATCGGGATCCGGCACGTCACGCCAGCTTGGGCAGATCCAGAGACGTTCGCCGAAGCGCATTGGGTGGAAGTTTTCCATCCATTCGCGCTCCCAGTCTTTGTCTTCGATCTGCTCGATCCGGTGGCGAAAACCGGCGCCCAGCAGCGGATGCTGCTCCAGTTCGGCAGTAATGACAGCCATGTCAGTTTCAGCATCGAACAGGCCGATCACATCAGTATCACCCCACAGACGCGTTTCGCCTGGCAGTGGCTCATACACCGGCGTGTCATGGGTATCCTGAAAAGTCACTGAAACCGCACCGATGTCCATCAGCGCATCGCTCAGCGTTTCCGCATGTTCACCTGAGCTGTTAATTTTGATTTGAATCCACGGCATAACGTCTCTCTTTCCGTCAGTGTTGCGGCGCGTCGACCGCTTGCGGCGCGCGTCCAAACAGGTTGCCCACTAAAAATGCCAGCAGGCTCAAAAGCAGTGAGGGCACGATGGGGTGAAAACCCAGTATCTGCAGGTTAAGGCTCGCCAGAAAAGCGTAGCAGCCTCCCCCCACCACCATGCCGGTGATGGCCCCAGCGGCATTAGCGCGCTCCCAGTAGAGGCCCAGAACCAGCGGCCACAGGAAAACCGCCTCAAGGCCGCCAAATGCCAGCAGGTTGAGCCAGATAATCATATCGGGTGGATTCCATGCCGCCATCAGCAGCAGGAGACCCAGTGCGAAGGTAATGGTGCCAGATAACAGTCGCAGCCGTGTCTCATTTTCCAGCTGTTGCGGTGCGACACGCAGATAGAGATCTTTAATCAGCGTGGCCGAGGCCTGTAACAGCTGGGCATTAATGGTCGACATGATCGCGGCCATCGGTGCTGCCAGAAACAATCCGGCGGCTAACGGAGGCAGTACGGTAATCATCAGGACAGGAATAACTCTATCCGGCACAGTCAGGTTAGGCAGAATTGCCCGGCCCAGCGCACCGGCCAGATGCATTCCCAGCATCAGAATCACCACCACAATAGTGCCGAGAATAATGGCCCGATGTACGGCTTTGCTGTCTTTATATGAGATGCAGCGCACCGCAGTATGCGGCAGGCCAATCACGCCAAAGCAGACCAGCACGACAAACGAGCTGAGGAAGGTGGGTGTAATGATTTCGCCTGGCCCCTGCGGCGACAGCAGAGCAGGATCGATGTCATGCAGTTTCTGCACGGCCGTGCTCAGGCCGCCAGCCTGATGAATCACCGCGAACAGCAGCAGAAAGGTGCCAATCAGCATCACAATGCCTTGCATCGCGTCATTCAGCACGCTGGCACGGAATCCGCCGAACGCAGTGTAAAGCGCGATAGTGCCGCCAAAAATCAGCAGACCGGTGTCATAGGGGATACCTGCGGCGGTTTCAAGCAGCCGCGCCCCGCCAATAAACTGCACTGTCATGGCACCGATAAAGGCGATCAGCAGGCTCAGGCTCGCCAGCCAGATCAGCAGCGGGCTCTGATAGCGGGCGTAGAGCATGTCATTCAGCGTCACCGCATTATGCTTACGCGCCAGAATGGCAAACTTCTTCCCCAGCACACCTAACGACAGCCAGACGGCGGGCACCTGTACCATCGCCAGCAATACCCATCCCAGCCCATATTTATAGGCAGCACCGGGGCCACCAATAAACGAGCTGGCGCTGATATAGGTGGTAGTAAGCGTCATTGCCAGCACAAACCCGCCCATGGAGCGGCTGCCAAGGAAGTATTCCGTCAGGAAACTGCCTTCACGTCTTTTACGAACGGCAAATACCGACAGCGCGGCAATGACGACAAGATAAATCAGCAATGGCAGGATAATTTCACTGTTCACTTTTATCCTCCAGCGGCATGTCGCGGAAAATGACCCGCACCATCATCCAGCACAGGAAAATGAACAACAGGGGAGCAAACAGGCAGGAGAGTTCGAACCAGCGCGGCAGACCGGTGACACCGATTTCACTGCCACCCAGCCAGGCAGAGAGCCCCCAGGCCGCGAGCCAGAGCAGCGTGAGCCAGAGCGACCAGCGCGCCTCTTTATGAGCCTGTATAAAACGAGCGTCCATGATTCAACCTTAACGCCAGCGGAAAAAGAAAAAGGCCGGATTAACCGGCCTCTGACTACTCAGCGTTGCGATTACTTCTCGTGCAGGCCGAGTTTTTTCTCCAGATAGTGGATATTGGTTCCACCGTGCTGGAAGTTTTCGTCGGACATGATTTTCATCTGCAGTTCAACGTTGGTTTTGATACCGTCGATGATCAGTTCCGCCAGTGCATTTTTCATGCGGGCGATGGCCACGTCGCGTGATTCGCCGTAAGTGATCAGCTTACCGATCATGGAGTCGTAATAAGGCGGCACGGTATAGCCTGAATAAATATGCGACTCCCAGCGCACGCCAAAACCGCCTGGCGCGTGGAAGCGAGTAATTTTACCCGGGCTTGGCAGGAAGGTCACGGGATCTTCGGCGTTGATACGGCACTCGACCGCATGTCCGCGAATGATCACATCTTCCTGTTTGATCGACAACGGCTGGCCTGCGGCGATACGCAGCTGCTCTTTGATCAGATCAACACCGGTGATCATCTCGGTCACCGGATGTTCCACCTGAATACGGGTGTTCATCTCAATGAAGTAGAACTCACCGTTTTCATACAGGAACTCAAACGTACCTGCGCCACGATAGCCAATCTCAATACAGGCTTTAGCACAGCGATTGCCGATAAAGCGACGCTGTTCCTCAGTAATACCTGGGCCTGGCGCTTCTTCAACCACTTTCTGGTGACGACGCTGCATTGAGCAGTCACGTTCGCCCAGATAGATCGCGTTGCCCTGACCATCAGCCAGTACCTGAATCTCGATGTGGCGTGGATTCTCCAGATACTTCTCCATGTAAACCATGTCGTTGCTGAATGCCGCTTTGGCTTCCGCTTTCGTCATGTTGATGGATTGTTCCAGATCTTTGTCGCTGCGCACGACGCGCATACCACGACCGCCACCGCCGCCAGAGGCTTTGATAATGACCGGATAACCGATGCGCTTAGCAAAGGCACGGTTCTTGTCCATATCATCGGTCAGTGAACCGTCAGAACCCGGTACGGTTGGGACGCCTGCTTTCTTCATCGCATTGATCGCAGAGACTTTGTCGCCCATCAGGCGAATAGTATCTGCTTTCGGGCCGATAAAGATAAAGCCGGAGCGCTCAACCTGCTCGGCAAAATCGGCATTCTCAGAGAGGAAGCCGTAGCCTGGGTGAATCGCCACCGCGCCGGTAATCTCTGCAGCAGAGATCAGCGCCGGGATATTGAGGTAACTTTTAACTGACTGCGCCGGGCCGATGCAGACAGTTTCGTCTGCCAGCAGCACGTGCTTCAGGTCACGATCCGCGCTTGAGTGAACCGCGACAGTCTTAATGCCCAGCTCTTTACAGGCACGCAGAATGCGCAGTGCGATCTCACCACGGTTAGCAATAACAATTTTATCCAGCATGATCTGCCCCGTTACTCGATGATAACCAGTGGCTCGTCAAATTCGACCGGCTGACCGCTTTCAACCAGGATAGCTTTCACTACGCCTGACTTATCAGCTTCGATCTGGTTCATCATTTTCATGGCTTCGACGATGCACAAGGTATCGCCAGCATTCACTTTCTGGCCAACTTCCACAAAGGCTTTCGCATCCGGGCTCGGCGTACGGTAGAAGGTCCCTACCATCGGTGAACGCACGATGTGACCACTGATTTCAGCCGGTGCCGCTTCGGCAGCCGCTGCAACAGGGGCTACAGCGGTTGCCAGAGCAGGCTGTTGAACCGGCGCAGCGTAAGCCTGCTGCATCATCGGGTAACCCGTATTGACAGGGGCACGACTGATGCGAACGGACTCTTCACCTTCAGAGATTTCCAGCTCAGAAATGCCAGACTCTTCAACCAGTTCGATCAGTTTTTTAATTTTACGAATATCCATGAGTGGGGTTCCGTACTCAGTTTGATTAATGAGATTGAGACAGGCGTTTTACTGCCGTTTGTAAAGCCCATGTGTAGCCGTCAGCGCCAAGCCCACAGATCACGCCAGCAGAAACATCAGAAAGATAGGAGTGATGGCGGAAGGGCTCGCGGGCATGCACATTAGAGAGATGAACCTCAATAAACGGTATTTCTACCGCCAGCAGGGCATCACGTAATGCGACACTGGTATGGGTAAACGCGGCAGGATTAATGATGATGTAATCCACATTGCCTTTGGCCTCATGAATGCGATCAATCAGCTGAAATTCAGCATTGGTCTGCAGGTGGCTCAACTCCACATTCAGCTGGTCTGCCTGACGCGTCAAATCGTCCACGATCTGACTAAGCGTGGTATGACCATACTTCTCAGGCTCACGTGTTCCCAACAGATTAAGGTTGGGCCCGTTCAAAAGCAGAATATGTAATTTATGCGCCATCGTGCTGCCATCTCCCGCAATCATTGAGGCATCGCGTAAAATACCTTGCGAATCTTCATTTGTCACCTTTCGGGGCTAAAAAGAAGACCCGACGAGCAATAAAGCCGGGCATTATATCCGTTTCGTGTCATTTCGCAGCAAAATACTGGTCTTATCTGCGAAGATGATCGGATGTAGCCTGCGGGCCACATCTTTTATCAGAAAACGGCAGAGGAAAACAACGGGTGAAGCGCTAGCGGGACCACCATTTGAGAAATTTTTTGTAACGCCACGCTAACAGTATCGCAGCAAGAAGGGCATAGATAAGTGGCTGGGGTGACAGGATTTTCACCGACCAGATATAGTGAATCGGCACAAGGATCGCGACAAGATAGACCGCGTTGTGCAGGGTTTGCCAGCGCTTACCGAGTCTGCGCTGAGCGCGCTGGAAAGAGGTTACCGCCAGGGCCAGTAATATCAGCCAGCTGATAATACCCAGCGTCAGGTAGGGACGGGAGATCAGTTCGCTGCCCAGCAGACGCAGATTGTCCACGCCCAGCTCCAGCAGGTAATAGCTCAGCAGATGAAGGGACGCCCAGACAAAGGTCCATACGCCGAGCAGACGACGCGTGCGGATAAGAAGCGGCTGCCTGCCGTAACGTGCCAGCGGTGAAACCAGTAGCGTCCCCAGCAGCAGTTTCAGCGCCATGCGGCCGGTAAAATGCTGAATATCTTTTGCCGGATCCGCACTCAGTCCACCCTGCATTGCGGCCAGAATCAGATAAACCAGCGGCAACAGGGCCGCCAGATGCAGGATCACCTTGAGCCATGTGATCTGTTTTAGCGACAGGCGGACCACCTAGTAATTCTCCCGTAAATCCATGCCTCGGTAGAGTGACGCTACCTGTTCGGCATAACCGTTAAACAACAGCGTTGGCTGGCGTTCGACCTTCAGACTGCCGCCAGGGCCAATGAATCGCTCTGTCGCCTGCGACCAGCGAGGGTGATTAACATGGGGATTCACATTGGCATAAAAGCCATACTCGTCGGCAGCAATCTGATTCCAGGTCGTTGGCGGCTGTTTGTCGGTCAGCGTGATTTTCACAATCGACTTGATGCCTTTAAAACCATATTTCCACGGTACCGTCAGACGAATCGGTGCGCCATTTTGCGGCGGCAACGCTTTGCCATAGACACCGGTGGTCAGTATCGTCAGCGGGTGCATCGCTTCATCAATGCGTAAACCTTCTACATAAGGATAGTTGAGTCCGCCGCCAATAAAGCGATCTTTCTGGCCGGGCATCTGCTCCGGGTCGTACAACGTCTGGAAGGCGACAAAGCGCGCTTTGCTGGTGGGTTCCGCCAGCGAAAGAAGCTTATTCAGCTCAAAGCCTATCCAGGGCACGACCATCGACCAGGCCTCTACGCAGCGCATGCGATAGATTCGCTGTTCCATAGCAAACCGCTTAAAGATGTCATCCATGTCCAGCGTCACAGGCTTAGCCACTTCGCCATCAATGGTCAGCTTCCAGGGGGCAGTTTTTAGCGTACCTGCATTGGCAGCCGGATCGGCCTTATCCAGCCCGAACTCATAGAAGTTGTTGTAGCCAGACACTTTATCCTCAGGTGTTAAGGTCAGATCGGCCTGATATTTCGCCGGTTTAGTAAAGTCCAGCGCCCGGCCAGCGGGCGCGGGTGGACGGTCATTACCTTTAAACCAACTGAGAATATCGGCATTCGCCACGCCCGGCATACCCACTGCCGCCGCGCTCAGTCCCAGCGTTTTCAGCACCTGGCGGCGCTTCAGGTTAAAAATGCTTTCCGGCGTTACGTCGGCTTCGGTCAGGTGGGATATGCGTTTCATTGGGCTTCTCCAGACAGGATGTCATCATCCAGCATGATGACTATCGCTGATATCAGCCAGTTTCGCTGTGAAAATGTGAAATTTCCTGGCTGAGCACGGCGATGAGAATGCACTGAAAGTTGCCGGGATTAACACCTGCGATGATATCCCGGGGATATACTTCGGCTTCATGCGTCCAGGCGCTGTCGGCAGGGGCAAATTATGCTATTTTGCTCGCGTTTTCGTCAGGCTAAGGGTACAAGGTCGGATGATCCGGTTATCACCGCAGTAATACAGGCACAGGGATGCGATTAACCACAAAATTATCTGCGTTTATTACCTTTTTAAGCTTGCTGGCAATGTCGTTGATGCTGGCTGGCTGCGCATTAAGTGTTTTCTGGTTCAGCCATCAGCGGGTTGAGCATCGGGCGCAGGTGCTGGCGACGGAGGTCGATCAGGCGATGTTCACTGAGTCGCCCGCAGCGTTGCACGGCTGGCTTACGCGTATGATGCCGATAATGAATGCTGAGCAGATTTCTCTTCACGACGGCAAACAGACTTTTCTCACTCTCTCCCGACACGAAAATCAGATGCTGGAAGACGAGCCCAATCGTTTTTTTCAGGTCGATGTGCCTTTAATGCATCAAACCGGATTACAGCTGCGGGTCGTTACCCTGGATCCTGCTAAAACCTGGCTACGTTCTATCACCGGAACTTACACGCTGGGCATCCTGTTTACCGTTGTGCTGGTGATGAGTCTGTTATTGCTGATGATGCATCGCTGGCTTAGTCGGCAGTGGCGCGGCATGGAAAATTTTGAAGCACGGGCAGAGGCGATTATCAACGGTGAGCGTGGAATCGTGCCAGACCGTGGTGCGGATGAGTGGCCTCCCAGGGCGAGCCGTGCCATGGATCTCTTGCTGGCGGATCTGCAGGAAGCGGGCGAACAGCGCCTGCGCATCGACACGCTAATCCGCACCTTTGCCGCACAGGACGGGCGTACCGGTCTTAATAACCGACTTTTCTTTGACAACCAGCTCGCGACTTTGCTGGAGGATCAGGAAAATGTCGGCACTCACGGTGTTGTGATGATGGTGCGTCTGCCCGATCTGGACACACTGAAAGACAGGCTGGAGCAGGGGCTGGTCGAGGAGTACCTGTTTAATTTCGTCAACATGCTCTCTACTTTTGTGCTGCGCTACCCTGGCGCTTTACTGGCACGCTATTTCCGCAGTGATTTTGCCGTATTACTGCCGCATCGCAGCCTCAAAGAGGCTAACAGTATTGCTGATCAACTTATTAATGCTGTCGATTCTCTGCCGCCGATGCGCATGGTGAATCGTGATGATCTGATTCACATCGGTATCAGTGCCTGGCACAGCGGACAGACCGTGCCGCAGGTAATTGAAAATGCTGAAATGGCCACCCGACGAGCGGCACTGCTGGGCGGTAACAACTGGACTAACGGTGCTGGAAATCCTCAGGATGCCGGACGCGGAAGTGTGCGCTGGCGAACCTTGCTGGAGAACACACTCAGCCGGGGTGGCCCAAGGCTTTACCACAAACCCACCGTTAATATTGAAGGTAAAGTTCAGCATCGGGTGATGCTGACCCGCATCTTCGATGGCGATAAAGAGGTGCTGGCCGCAGAATATATGCCGCTGGTTCAGCAACTGGGGATGGCTGATGCCTGGGATCGCCAACTGATGACCCGCATTGCCGCACTCTCAGAACTCTGGCCGGAAGAGACGCTGGTCATCCCGGTGACAATAACCTCGCTCCTGCAGCGTCCATTTGTCGTCTGGCTACAGAATATGCTGTTGCAGTGTCCGAAAGCACAAAGAAAACGATTTTTATTTGAACTTGCCGAGGCAGATGTATGTCAACACATCAACCGTTTAGCGCCAGTATTCCGCGCACTTAAAGCCTTTGGCTGCCGGGTTGCCGTCAATCAGGCGGGTCTGACTGTGGTCAGCAGCGCCTATATACGACAGCTGCCGCTGGAACTGATCAAGCTTGATGCGGGTCTGGTCCGTAATATTGAGCGGCGAACAGAAAACCAGCTGTTTGTGCAGAGCCTGCTTGAAGTCTGTAAATGTACTGGCATTCAGGTGTTTGCAACGGGTGTTCGTACAAAGGCGGAGTGGCAGACATTAGTGGCGCTGGGTGTCGCAGGCGGACAGGGAGACTTTTTTGCCTCTTCGCTTCCGGTAAACAGTAACGTGAAGAAATATTCTCAACGTTACCGTATTTAATGAATTGCCGTCGTAACAACGACAATTTGCGGTTTTTTTAATGTTTAGCCGCATCTGAATCCCTGACCTTGCTGCCGGAAATGTTAGATTTTATGTCGGGCATGGCGCAGGGAAAACGCGGGAAAAGCAGTGCTGATGGCGTCTGGTCGGCATTCTGCTGTTGCAGATCGTCGGTTCAGATGACTTAAACGCAATCAGGCGTCTTTTTTCACCGAAGCAGAACGTTTTTGCGCCTTGTGGCAGCTTCGTGTGGTTGGTAAAGTAAGCGGATTTTATTTTCCGCCCCCAGCTTGCAGGATTATCCCTTAGTATGTTTAAAAAATTTCGTGGCATGTTTTCCAACGACTTGTCCATTGACCTGGGTACCGCGAATACCCTGATTTACGTAAAAGGACAGGGCATCGTGCTGAACGAGCCTTCCGTGGTCGCTATTCGACAGGACCGTGCCGGTTCGCCGAAAAGTGTCGCGGCCGTGGGTCATGACGCCAAACAGATGCTCGGCCGTACGCCAGGCAATATCGCAGCTATCCGTCCGATGAAAGATGGCGTTATCGCTGACTTCTTCGTGACCGAAAAAATGCTGCAACACTTCATCAAGCAGGTTCACAGCAACAGCTTTATGCGTCCCAGCCCACGTGTGCTGGTCTGCGTGCCCGTTGGCGCAACCCAGGTAGAACGCCGTGCGATTCGTGAATCGGCTCAGGGCGCAGGCGCGCGTGAAGTCTTTCTGATTGAAGAACCGATGGCTGCGGCGATTGGTGCAGGTCTGCCCGTTTCTGAAGCAACCGGTTCAATGGTCGTCGACATTGGTGGTGGTACAACAGAAGTGGCCGTGATCTCCCTGAACGGTGTGGTCTACTCCTCATCAGTCCGTATTGGTGGTGATCGCTTCGATGAAGCTATTATTAATTATGTGCGTCGTAACTACGGTTCACTGATTGGCGAAGCGACCGCAGAACGCATCAAGCATGAGATCGGTTCAGCGTACCCGGGCGATGAAGTCCGCGAAATTGAAGTCCGTGGTCGTAACCTGGCAGAGGGTGTACCGCGCGGCTTTACGCTGAACTCCAACGAAATTCTGGAAGCGCTGCAGGAGCCATTAACCGGCATCGTTAGCGCGGTGATGGTTGCCCTTGAGCAGTGTCCGCCTGAGCTGGCTTCAGATATCTCGGAACGTGGCATGGTGCTGACCGGTGGTGGTGCATTACTGCGTAACCTGGATCGCCTGCTGATGGAAGAGACGGGCATTCCGGTGGTGGTTGCTGAAGATCCGCTGACCTGTGTGGCTCGCGGTGGCGGCAAGGCGCTGGAAATGATCGACATGCATGGCGGCGATTTGTTCAGCGAAGAATAATTGCCTCAACCGGCTGAGAACGCAATGATCATGCGAGGGAGTGGCATGTGAACCGGCGATATCTGTGCCGGTACAGTGCGTTCAGCCCAGGGAAGCACGGTTTTTTGCCGTCGCTTCCTCTCCTGTTGTCGAGGATCACGCAGATTATATGAAGCCGATTTTTAGCAGGGGGCCTTCCCTGCAGTTGCGTCTTTTTCTGGCGGTAATTGTGGCGATTGCCATTATTATTGCCGACAGCCGTGTGGGTTCTTTTACCCAAATACGCAACTATCTGGATACGTCGGTCAGTCCGTTTTACTTCCTGGCCAATGGACCACGTCAGCTGTTGGATGGCGTGTCCGAGTCGCTGGCATCGCGTCAGCAACTGGAGCAGGAAAACAAAGCGTTACGTCGTGAACTCTTCCTGAAAAACAGTAACCTGCTAATGCTGGGGCAATATAAGCAGGAAAACGCACGTCTGCGTGAACTGCTGGGTTCACCGCTGCGTCAGGATGAGCAAAAGATGGTGACGCAGGTGATCTCCACCGGCACCGATCCTTACACCGACCAGGTTGTGATCGACAAAGGCAGCGTTAACGGTGTCTATGAAGGTCAGCCGGTCATCAGCGACAAAGGTGTGGTGGGTCAGGTCATCGCGGTCGGACAACTCACCAGCCGTGTTCTGCTGATCTGTGATGCATCTCATGCCCTGCCGATTCAGGTGCTGCGTAATGACATTCGTGTGATTGCCGCCGGCAACGGCTGTAATGAAGATCTTCAGCTTGAGCATCTGCCGGGTAATACTGACATTCGTGTCGGCGATGTGCTGGTGACGTCTGGCATTGGTGGTCGTTTCCCTGAAGGTTATCCTGTGGGTGTGGTTTCCTCTGTGAAAGTGGACACCCAGCGCGCTTACACGGTGATTCAGGCCCATCCGACCGCCGGTCTGCAGCGTCTGCGTTACCTGCTGTTGCTGTGGGGCGCTGACCGCAATGGCGATATGCCACTGCCGCAGGATGAAGTGCACCGCGTTGCGAACGAGCGTCTGATGCAGATGATGCCGCAGGTTTTACCGCCTGCCGGTGAAATGGGCCCGCCAGCGCCAGCCGCTCAGATGGGACCGCCTGCTCCGTCTGCCAGCAGCAGCGGACAGAGCAACTCCTCGCGTTCACGCGGGGGCCAGCCTTGAGTCGATATCGTAGCCAGGGACGCTGGGTCATCTGGCTCTCTTTCCTGGTTGCGTTAGTCCTGCAAATCATGCCGTGGCCGGAAGAGATTTATATGTTCCGGCCCTCATGGCTGCTACTGATCCTCATCTATTGGGTTCTCGCACTGCCACATCGGGTCAATGTCGGTACTGGATTTGTGCTGGGTGCCATCATGGATCTGGTTGCCGGATCGACGCTTGGCGTGCGTGCGCTGGCGCTCAGTATCATCGCCTACCTGATTGCCTTTAAGTTCCAGTTATTCCGCAACTTAGCGTTGTGGCAGCAAGCGTTAATGGTTATGGTGCTGTCACTGGCGATGGATGTGATTGTCTTCTGGGCAGAGTTCCTGGTAATCAACGTTTCATTCCGACCTGAAATTTTCTGGAGCAGTGTCGTCGACGGTATTCTCTGGCCCTGGCTATTCTTATTAATGAGAAAAATTCGTCGTCAGTTCGCTGTTCAATAAGGAAATTTATGGTAACCCTTTATCTTGCTTCCGGTTCACCGCGTCGTCGTGAGCTGTTAACTCAACTTGGCCTGACATTTGAGCGCATCGTGACTGACGTTGAAGAGCAACGTCAGCCAAATGAAGCGGCGGAAATTTATGTCCGCCGTCTGGCAAACGACAAAGCGCAGGCAGGTGTCAGACTGGCCGCGCAGGATCTGCCGGTGCTGGGCGCGGATACCATCGTGGTGCTGAATGGCGACGTGCTGGAAAAACCACGCGATGCCGCCCATGCCCACGCGATGCTGCGCAAACTCTCGGGCCAAACACATCAGGTGATGACGGCGGTAGCGCTGGCCGACAGCCAGCAGGCGCTGGATTGCGTTGTGACCACTGATGTGACATTCCGCACCTTAACGGAGACCGACATCGACGACTATATCGCTACTGGCGAACCGATGGATAAAGCGGGTGCATACGGTATTCAGGGCAGGGGAGGAAACTTTGTCCGAAAAATTAATGGAAGCTACCATGCAGTGGTCGGATTACCTCTGGTTGAGACAGCGGAGCTGATCAGCCATTTCCAGTCACTGCGTGCTGTAAGAGGTCAACATGACGGCTGAATTACTGGTTAACGTCACGCCTTCTGAAACGCGTGTTGCCTATATTGACGGCGGCATCCTTCAGGAAATACATATTGAGCGTGAAGCGCGGCGCGGCATTGTTGGCAATATTTACAAAGGACGTGTCAGTCGTGTTCTGCCCGGCATGCAGGCCGCCTTTGTCGATATCGGGCTGGAAAAAGCGGCTTTTCTGCACGCCTCTGACATCATGCCGCATACTGAATGTGTGGCGGGTGACGAAAAGAAAAACTTCATCGTGCGTGATATCGCTGAGCTGGTGCGTCAGGGACAGGATCTGGTGGTTCAGGTCGTCAAGGATCCGCTGGGTACTAAAGGTGCCCGGCTGACGACGGACATTACCCTGCCTTCGCGTTACCTGGTCTTTATGCCGGGCGCATCGCATGTTGGTGTCTCTCAGCGCATTGAGAGTGAGAAAGAGCGCGATCGGCTTAAAGCGGTGGTGGCTGACTACTGCGACGACCTCGGTGGCTTTATCATCCGCACCGCCGCAGAGGGAATTGGAGAAGAGGAGCTGGTGCAGGACGCGGCTTTTCTCAAACGTCTCTGGACCAAAGTCAGCGAACGTAAAAAGCGCAACCAGACCCGCTGCCTGCTTTACGGCGAGCTGGCGCTGGCCCAGCGTATTCTGCGTGATTTTGCCGGCGCTGCGCTGGATCGCATCCGGGTCGACTCCCGTCTGACCTGCGACATGCTGGTGGAATTTACCGGTGAATATATCCCGGAAATGGCCGGCAAGCTGGAGCTTTACAACGGTAAACAGCCTATTTTCGACCTGTTTGATGTCGAAAATGAGATTCAGCGTTCGCTGGATCGCAAAGTTGAACTAAAGTCAGGCGGATATCTGATCATCGATCAGACCGAAGCGATGACGACTATCGATATCAACACCGGTGCGTTTGTCGGCCATCGCAATCTGGATGAGACGATCTTTAATACCAATGTTGAGGCCACTCAGGCGATCGCGCGTCAGCTGCGACTGCGTAATCTGGGAGGCATTATCATTATCGACTTCATTGACATGAGCAATGAAGACCACCGGCGCCGGGTACTGCATTCGCTGGAAAGCGCACTCAGTAAAGATCGGGTTAAAACCGGTATCAATGGGTTCTCGGCGTTGGGTCTGGTGGAAATGACGCGTAAGCGTACCCGTGAAAGCATTGAGCACGTTCTATGTCAGGATTGCCCGGTCTGCAAAGGGCGCGGCACGCTGAAAACCGTTGAAACGGTTTGCTATGAGATCATGCGTGAAATTGTCCGGGTTCACCACGCCTATGATTCTGACCGTTTCCTGGTCTATGTTTCACCGACGGTCGGTGAAGCGTTAAAAACCGACGAGTCTCATGCACTGGCTGAAGTTGAAATCTTTGTCGGCAAGCAGGTCAAAGTCCATGTCGAAGCGCTTTACACTCAGGAGCAGTTCGACGTGGTGATGATGTAACACCAGTCCGAATACCGGTTTCTTCGGAAATCGGGCTGAAAAATCGCCCTTGTTTGAGATAAAATGCGCGCTTTTAACGCTTTCATCTGAAGACGGTCGGGTATTAAGAACCAACTATCCGTCGTTTACGGAACACAAGGAGAGGCGTGCGTGAGGCAGTTGCCGAGGATTTTGTTACTGCTGGTCGCGGCAATCATCGTGATTGTCGCGCTGCTGGTCAGCGGATTGCGTCTGGTGATGCCGCATCTCGACAGCTATCGCAGCAACCTTCTGCAATTCATCTCTGACCGCACAGGTGTGCCGGTTAACGCCAGCCAGTTAGAGGGCAAGTGGGAGAACTTTGGCCCGACTCTGCAGGTACGCGATCTCAACGTTGATCTTAATGAGAACGGTAAACTCTCGATCAATCGCATCAACCTGGCGCTCGACGTCTGGCAATCCCTGCTGCACTGGCGCTGGCAGTTTCGCGATCTGACCTTCTGGCAGCTGCACCTCGAGACTAATCGTCCTTTACTCGACAACGACAAAGAGAAAAACAGCTTCCGTCCGGCGCAGATTAATGAACTCTTTCTGCGTCAGTTTGACCACTTCGACCTGCGGGATAGCACCATCCGTTTCCGCACCCCTTCCGGCCAGCATGCTGAACTGGCGATTCCGCGACTCTCCTGGGTCAACGAAGACAACCGCCACCGGGCCGAGGGTGAAGTCAGTCTGTCGAGCTTTACCGGCCAGCACGGCGTAGTTCAGGTGCGGCTCGATCTCAATGACAGCAACGGCGTACTCAATGATGGTCGCATCTGGATGCAGGCCGACGACGTCGACATGCGTCCATGGCTGGGCCGCTGGGTGCGCGATAACACCCGCCTGGACAGCGCCCGCTTCAGCCTGGCAGCCTGGGTCAACCTGCGTGATGGCGACATTTATGCCGGTGATCTGCTGCTGCGCAAGGGGGGTGCCAGCTGGCAGGGCGAGACCGGCCGACACCGCATAGACGTCGATGGGCTGACCGCGCATTTGTCACGCTTCCAGAATGGCTGGGTCGTCAATGTGCCGCACACGCGGCTCAGCACTGACGGCCAGTCATGGCCCGCCGGCCACTTCTCTCTGTTATGGCGTCCTGAGGATAAACAGCTGCTGGGGCCGGACGGTCAGCCGGAAGTACGTGTTCGCGCGACACAACTGGTATTGAGCCATATTGCACCTATCGTTCCGCTGTTTGCGCCGCTTTCTCCGGCGCTGTTTGAAAACTGGCAGACGCTGCAGCCCCAGGGCACCGTCGATGGCCTGGCGCTGGATATTCCCTTACAGCAGCCTGAAAAAACCCGCGTCCAGGTAAAGTGGCGTGATTTCAGCTGGCAGCACTGGAAATTGTTGCCGGGCATCAGCCATTTAAGCGGTGAAGCGCGCGGCAGCCTGAGCAATGGTCAGGTCAGTGTAGATATGGGGGCGGCAACCGTTCCCTATGGCGATATGTTCCAGGCCCCTTTAGAGATTAAGCGCGTGACCGGTGCGGTGCGGTGGCTGCGTGATGAACATGGCCTCACGCTGGCGGGTGAAAACCTTGACCTGCAGGCTCGCTCGCTCTGGGCGCGTGGGGATTTCAGCTATCAGCAGAATAGCAGTGGTGAACCCCGTCTGGATATTCTGGCCGGAATCCGGCTTACCGATGCGGGCGATGCCTGGCGCTACTTCCCGGTACCGCTGATGGGCAATAGCCTGACGCACTATCTGAGTGGGGCAGTGAAGGGTGGCAGGGTGGACAATGCCACGCTGCTGTTTGCAGGTAACCCGGCGCTGTTCCCGTTCAAGCACAATGATGGCATGTTCCAGGTCTGGGTGCCGCTTCGCCAGGCGACCTATGCGTTTCAGCCCAAATGGCCGGCGTTGAGCAATCTCGATATTGACCTTAACTTCCTGAATGACGGTCTGTGGATGAAAGCACCCATTGCCCGACTGGGCGAGGTGGACGCGCATAATGTCACGGCGGTGATCCCGGACTATCTTAAAGAAAAACTGATCATCGACGGGGATATCAGCGGCGAAGGCCCGCAGATCGCTGACTATTTCGATCAGACGCCGCTGAAACCTTCATTGGGTGCCGCGCTGTCGGAGCTGGAAATCAAAGGCCGCGTCGGGGGCCATCTGAATCTGGATATTCCACTGGATGGCCAGCAGGTGCACGCCCGCGGCAATGTCGATCTGAACAATAATTCACTGTTTATCAAGCCGTTAAAAACCACGATCAACAACCTTTCAGGCCGCTTCCGTTACGACAATGGCAATCTGGAGAGTGAGGATCTGCGGGCAAACTGGTTTGGTCAGCCGATGGGCGTCCGTTTCAGCACCAAAGAGAACCCGGACGACTTTGGCGTGAACGTCAAACTTCAGGGCGACTGGCAACCCGCTAAAATCAGCGAGGTCCCGGCAGCTGTCAGTAAGCAATTGGGCGGGCATCTCCCCTGGCAGGGCGACGTGAATATCACGCTGCCCCATCATGGCGGGGCGCGTTATGACGTGGTACTGAACGGTAATGCCAAAGAAGTAAGTAGTCACTTACCTGCACCGCTCGATAAAAATGCCGGTGAGGCAATGCCGATTGCCATTCAGGCCAGCGGTGACCTGAACCATTTCGATCTTAGTGGCAGCATAGATGAAGACCACCGTTTTAACAGCCGCTGGTTGCTGGAGCCGACGTTGCGTGTTGACCGCGGCATCTGGCTGAATGATGCCCGGAAAACGCCGGCTCTGCCCGATCATGCTGGCATGGTGCTGAACCTGCCTGCGCTGGATGGCGAGGCCTGGGTGGCGATGATGGCTGCCGGAGGTTCTTCCGGGACACGTGCATCAGGCGGCGGTAGCGATTTCCAGACGGGTGGCGTCACGCTGCCGGGTAACATCACGCTGCGCAGTCCGGCAGTCACGCTGGCCGGGCAGCAATGGCATGATGTTGAGGCGACGCTGGCGCAGGGTTCAGGCGGCAATAGCCAGGTCAGCGTCAATGCGAAAGAGTTGCGTGGTGCGCTGCTAATGGCACCTAAAGCGCCGTGGCAAGTGAACCTGGATTACCTCTACTACAATCCGCAGTGGGGTAATGATGCAGGTGATGCTGATAAAGGCAGCAAAGCGCCTCCTCAGCAAGCCAAAAACATTAATTTCAGCCAGTGGCCCGCCCTGCAATTACGCTGTAAAGAATGCTGGGTGCTCGGCCAGAAATATGGTCAGGTATCCGCGGCGCTGCAACCTGAAGGAGATAAGTTAGCGCTTACTAATGGTAAAGTGGATACTGGCAGTTCGCAGCTTAAAATTAACGGTGAGTGGATTAACCGTCCCGATGACCAGCGTACCTCTCTGAAGGGGACGCTTAAAGGCCCGAATATCAATAACGCGACCAACTGGTTTGGTGTCAACACGCCGCTGCGCGATGCGCCATTTGATATTTCTTACGATCTGCACTGGCGCTCTGCCCCCTGGCAGCCCTCCGCAGAGACGCTGAGCGGTACCCTGAAGACCCACTTTGGCAAAGGCCAGATTGCGGATGTCAACACGGGCACAGCGGGAAAAATCCTGCGACTGGTGAGCTTTGATGCGCTGCTGCGCAAGCTGCGCTTCGACTTCAGCGACACCTTTACCAACTCGTTCTATTTCGATTCGATTAACGGCACCGCCTGGATTGAAAACGGCAGGATGCGCACCGATAACCTGCTGGTGGATGGGCTGGAAGCCGATATCGCCATGCAGGGCAATCTCGACCTGGTAAAACGTCAGATTGACATGGAAGCGGTGGTGGCGCCGGAAATATCCGCTTCAGTCGGCGTGGCAACCGCCTTTGCCATCAATCCGGTGATTGGTGCCGCGGTGTTTGCCGCCAGTAAAGTTCTGGGACCCCTTTGGAACAAGATATCGCTGCTGCGTTATCACATCAGTGGCCCACTGGATAAGCCGGAAATCAATGAAGTACTGCGTAAACCGCGTGAAACTGACAACAAGTGAATTTGACGCCGTACCGGAATTACCGCAGGCTATGATTATCTGAGCACATAATGAGTGAGAAACGATGACTCTGAACCTGGTAAGTGAGCAGTTACTGACTGCTAACGGCATTAATCAGCAGGACCTATTTTCCCTGTTAGGGCAGCTTTCAGAACGTCGTCTGGATTATGCCGATCTCTATTTTCAATCCAGCTTTCACGAATCCTGGGTGCTGGAAGATAAAATTATTAAAGATGGCTCATACCATATCGATCAGGGTGTGGGCGTTCGCGCGGTCAGCGGGGAGAAAACCGGCTTCGCCTATGCAGACCAGATCACCCTGAATGCACTGCGTCTCTCCTCTGAAGCGGCACGTAGCATCGTACGTGAACAGGGAAATGGCAAGGCACACACGCTCTCTGCCGTAATGAACCGTTCGCTCTATTCTGCGGTCGATCCGCTGAGCAGCCTGACACGTGAAGATAAAATTGCCCTGCTGCATCGCGTTGATAAAGTGGCCCGTGCGGCTGATCCGCGCGTGCAGGAAGTCAATGCCAGCCTGACCGGTGTTTACGAACAGGTGCTGGTGGCCGCGACTGACGGCACACTGGCGGCTGACGTTCGTCCGCTGGTTCGCCTCTCTATCAGCGTTCAGGTTGAAGATCAGGGCAAGCGTGAACGCGGCGCAAGCGGCGGCGGTGCGCGTACCGGTTATACGTTCTTCCTTGCAGATGAAAATGGCGAAGTACGCGCTGATGCCTGGGCGCGTGAAGCGGTGCGCATGGCGTTGGTTAATCTCTCTGCTGTAGCGGCACCTGCCGGCGCATTGCCGGTGGTGCTGGGTGCGGGCTGGCCTGGCGTCCTGTTGCATGAAGCAGTTGGTCACGGTCTGGAAGGCGACTTTAACCGCCGTGGCACCTCAGTGTTCAGCGGTAAAATCGGTCAGCAGGTTGCGTCTGAACTCTGTACCGTGGTGGATGACGGCACCCTTGAAGGGCTGCGCGGTTCACTGGCGGTGGATGATGAAGGCGTTCCCGGCCAGTACAACATGCTGATTGAGAATGGTGTGCTGAAAGGCTACATGCAGGACAAGCTCAATGCGCGACTGATGGGCGTCAGCCCGACCGGTAACGGACGCCGTGAATCCTACGCCCATCTGCCTATGCCGCGCATGACCAACACCTATATGCTGGCAGGCAAATCATCGCCGCAGGATATTATTGAAAGTGTTGAGTACGGCATCTATGCGCCAAACTTTGGTGGCGGTCAGGTGGATATCACCTCCGGCAAATTTGTCTTCTCAACCTCAGAGGCTTATCTGATTGAGAACGGCAAAATCACCAAACCGGTCAAAGGTGCCACGCTGATTGGCTCCGGCATTGAAGCGATGCAGCAGATCTCGATGGTAGGTAATGACCTGGCGCTGGATAAAGGCGTGGGCGTCTGCGGTAAAGAGGGCCAGAGCCTGCCGGTCGGTGTCGGTCAGCCTACGCTGAAGCTGGATAAACTGACCATCGGCGGCACCGCCTGATGTGACCTCAACAACCCGCCACCTGGCGGGTTGTTAGCTTTTACGGTGCTGCTGATACTGTTCAGCCACCTGTTCGAAATAGCCGGTCAGGTAATCGATACAGACCTGCACCTTAAGCGGCAACTTATCTTTCTCGGTATAGAGTGCGTAGACCGGCCGCGGATCGGACTGATACTGCGGAAAAAGAATATCGATCTCACCCGCGTTGATCTCATTAATCACCCACATCATTGGCACATAGGCGATGCCATTGCCCGACTTCAGCCAGCGGATTAGCGTCAGTGAATCATTCGTCACGAACCGTCCCTGCGGTGACAGGCGGGTCACCAGGCCTTCCGGCGCAATCAGCTCGAAATTGTTGTCGGGCCGTACGCTATATTCCAGCCAGGAAAAATTATCGATGTCAGCTGGTTTCTCGGGCGTGCCATGCTGCGTCAGATAGCTTTTTGCAGCGCACACCACCATTGGCATGGCACCAAGACGACGTGAAAAGAGGCTGGAGTCTTTTAGTGCGCCCACCCGAATCACCAGATCCAGACCATCCGCAATCAAATCCGGCGCCGGTACACCGGTAACCAGATTCACACTCAGTCCCGGGTACTCCCGCAGCATGTCGCTGGTCATGCCGGCTAACACATTCTGCGCCATGGTTGAGGAGCTGCCGATTCGCAGCTCGCCAATGGGCGTGTTGTTAAACGCGTAGAGCTGCTCGTGCACCTGCGTCGCTTCGGCCAGCATACGGCGACAACCCTGATAATAGATTTTACCCGCTTCGGTCAGCCCGATACTGCGGGTGCTGCGATTCAGCAGCTTAACCTGCAATGCATCTTCCAGTTTCGCGACAATCTGGCTAATTGATGAGACGCTAAGATGAAGCTGGCGTGCCGCGGCGGTAAACGAACCCAGTTCGACCACTCTGGCGAAGACAGACATGCCTTTCAGTCGTTCCATTATTTACTCTGGCTTAAAAGTGATTTAGATCACATTCTGTAGAAAACGTATAGTCAGGCGCGTTACTATATGCGCGCCGGGGTATTTCCCGGTGATTCTTCATTGCCTGATACCCTTCGATGATACGCTATTATTAAGCCAGCTGCGGTTCGGATAGCGCTGCCAAATGGTTTTCCCGCGGAATCTGAAAAGGCAAAGGAGTATCCCGGCAAGGTCGAACTAAGGATTTTTGATGAGTGTGCTTCCGGTATTTGTCATGTTTGGGCTCTCTTTTCCGCCCGTTTTCATCGAACTTATTATTTCACTGATGCTGTTCTGGTTAGTGAAACGTGTGCTCACGCCGAGCGGTATCTACGATCTTGTCTGGCATCCGGCACTTTTTAATACAGCGCTTTACTGCTGTGTGTTTTACCTTGTCTCCCGTTTATTAGTCTGAGGTTGAAGTGAAAGCACTCATAAGAAAAATCGCGCGTTACGCGATCACTATTCTGCTGGTCATCATCGCTGTGGTAATCATTTTCCGCGCCTGGGTGTTCTACACCGAATCGCCCTGGACCCGGGATGCACGTTTCGCGGCAGACGTGGTGGCGATTTCGCCTGACGTCACCGGCCTCATTACCGATGTTCCGGTACACGACAATCAGCTGGTTAAAAAGGGCGATACGCTGTTTGTGGTTGATCGGCCGCGCTATCAGAAAGCGCTTGATCAGGCACAGGCGGATGTTGAGTACTATCAGGCGCTGGTGAGTGAGAAACGTCGCGAAGCCGGACGCCGAAATCAGCTTGGTACCTCCGCGATGTCGCGCGAGGCTATCGAGCAATCCAATAACGATCTGCAAACCAGTGAGCATCAGCTGGCGAAATCGGTGGCAACACGCGATCTGGCGGCGATTGACCTTGAGCGCACCACTGTAAAAGCGCCATCGGACGGCTGGGTCACTAACCTTAATGTCTACCAGGGTGAGTTTATTACCCGCGGTTCTGTGGCAGTAGCGCTGGTTCAGCAGCACTCCTTCTATGTACTGGCTTACCTGGAAGAGACCAAGCTGCACGGTGTTGAGAAGGGTTACCGTGCGGAAGTTACGCCGCTTGGCAGCAACATTGTATTGCGTGGCACGGTCGATAGTGTGGCGGCTGGCGTGACCAATAGCAGCAGCTCGGTCGACAGTAAAGGTATGGCAACAGTGGACTCCAACCTGGAGTGGGTCCGTTTGGCGCAGCGTGTGCCTGTGCGAATTCGGCTGGATGACCAGCCAGGTAATCGCTTCCCGGCAGGAACCACGGCAACGGTGGTGATAACGGGTCAGGTCGATCGTCAGCCTGAACAGGTGTCACCGATGATCCGACTGTTTAATCGCCTGCGTGAGTTTGGTTAAGAGGGCGATATGATCCAGTTTCTGCGTTTCCCGGTAAAACTCACCTTTGCGCTGGTATTAGCGCTGATGGTGGGGTTCCACCTGAACCTTGAAACGCCACGCTGGGCAGTAATGACCGCCGGGATCGTGGCGGGCGGCACCGCGTTTGCGGCCGGTGGCGATCCCTATTCCGGGGCGCTGCGTTATCGCGGTGTTTTGCGTATTATCGGGACATTCATTGGGTGTATTGCCGCGCTGACCATCATGATTGCCACCGTTCGTGCGCCGGTCGTGATGCTGCTGCTGTGCTGCATCTGGGCAGGGCTCTGCGTCTGGCTCTCGTCGCTGATCAAAGTTGAAAACTCTTACGCACTGGGACTGGCGGGCTACACGGCGCTCATTATTGTGGTCACGGCCAACGCCAGCGGCGGTCTGACACTGGTACCGCAATACGCCGTTGAGCGTTGTAGTGAAATCGTTCTCGGTATTTTGTGTGCCATTCTGGCCGACATGATCTTCTCGCCACGTTCAATCAAAAAAGTGATCGACGCCGAAGTGGATTCGCTGCTGGTGGCGCATTATCACCTGCTGCAACTCTGCGTCGCACATGGTGATAAAGAAGAGGTCGACAAAGCATGGGGAGCCCTGGTGCGTCGCACTTCAGCCCTGAACAGCATGCGCAGCCAGCTGATGATGGAGTCGTCACGCTGGAAGAACAGTCACCGCCGTTTGCAGATGCTGAACACGTTGTCGCTGACGCTGATTACGCAGGCTGCTGAAACCTTCCTCATTCAGAATTCTCGCCCTGACTACATTCCGCCTCAATATCGTTTGATGGTTGAAAAGCCCGCGTCGACGGTTGAAGAGGTGCACAAGCGGATGAAAGTGATGCGGCGGGTGATCGGTGCCAGTGGCAAATCGACGCCGGTCACGCTGGCCAGTTGGGTTAGCACTGCCACCGAATATCTCCTGCTGCTCAATGGTATCAAAAGCAACAGCCGAATCACCTCGCTGGAAGAGGAGATTTTACAGCGGGAAGTGGTGATTCAGGCGCGTTCCGCTGAAACACATCATGCGATGATCAACGGTATTCGTACCTTCGTTGCGACTGCGCTGGGTTCACTGTTCTGGCTTTATACCGGCTGGACCTCAGGCAGTGGCTGTATGGTGATGCTGGCGGTAATCACCGCACTGGCAATGCGTATGCCTAATCCACTGATGATGGCCAAAGATTTTCTCTACGGCATGACAGTCGCGGTTCCGCTGGGTGCGCTCTACTTTATGTATGTTCTCCCTGCTACTCAGCAGAGCGCATTGCTGCTCTGCATCGCAATTGGCGTGCTGGGCTTTATCGCTGGCATCTTTATTCAGCGGCGTCAGATCGGCACGCTGGGCGCCTTAATTGGTACTCTCAACGTCGTGGTTCTTGATAATCCGATGCAATTTCATACCAATGTCTTTCTGGACAACGTGCTCGGACAGGTTATCGGCTGCTTTGTGGCGATGATGGTGATCCTGTTAATTCGTGATAAATCAAAGGCGCGTACCGGACGCAAGCTGCTGAATCGCTTTATGTATGCGGCCGTCTCCGCCATGACCACCAATCAGGCGCGGCGACGTGAAAACCATTTGCCAGCGCTCTATCAGCAACTGTTTTTGCTGCTGAATCTGTTTCCAGGCGATATCAATAAATATCGCATCGCGCTGACACTGATCATTGGCCATCAGCGCTTACGTGATGCAGACGTGCCGGTTAACGCAGACCTCTCTGCGTATCACCGACAACTGCGTTACACCGCAGATCGGGTGATCTCCGCCAGCAGCGACGACAAGCGCCGTTACTACTTTGAGCGTCTGCTGAAGGAGCTGGATGTCTATCAGGAGAAACTGGTCCATTACGATGCACCCGTCAGCGTAACAGAACCCGTAAAACGACTGGCGATGATGCTGGATAAGTATCAGAACACGCTCATCCAAATCTGAAACTGGCCGCTGTCACCTGCAGCGGCCGGCGCAATCCCCGCCCGACACAAAATCTGTCGCTTTTGCCAACTATACTCTTCAGACGGAAGCGTAAAACTGACAGGAGCGAATCAATGAAATCACTGCAAGAGAGCGAACTGTTCCGGACCGGCTATTTAGCGGACGGTCAGTGGCATCAGGCTGCCTCCACTTTTGACGTCACTAACCCGGCAACCGGTGAGGTGATTGCGCAGGTTGCAAAAGCAGGGAAAGCTGAAACGGAACAGGCAATCGCCGCCGCAGAACGTGCCTTTCCTGCCTGGCGGGCGAAGACGGCGAAAGAGCGCGCTGACATTCTTACTCGCTGGTATCAGTTGATCATTGAGAATAAGCGCTGGCTTGGACAGCTAATGACGACCGAACAAGGCAAGCCCCTGAAAGAGGCGGAAGGGGAAGTCGAGTATGCCGCCAGTTTTATCCAGTGGTTTGCCGAGCAGGCGAAACGAGCTAATGGAGAGATCATTCCACCCGCAAAACCAGGCTCCCGTATTCTGGTCACTCGCGAGCCGATTGGCGTAGTGGCTGCCATCACGCCGTGGAATTTTCCGATGGCAATGCTGACCCGCAAACTGGGCCCGGCTCTGGCAGCAGGCTGTACCGGCATTATTAAACCCGCCAACAACACGCCACTTTCCGCCTTTGCCTTGCTGGCACTGGCGAAGCAGGCAGGCGTGCCAGATGGCGTACTGAACGCGGTCGCGGGTGATACTCATGCTATCAGCGATGCAATCATGGCCAGCAAAGGGGTGCGCAAAATCTCGTTTACCGGCTCTACCCAGGTGGGCAAGCTGCTGATGCGCAATGCCGCCGAAACCATGAAAAAAGTATCGATGGAGCTTGGCGGGAATGCCCCTTATATCGTGTTCGACGATGCCGACATTGAGGCTGCCGTTCAGGGTGCGATTGCCAACAAATTTCGCAATGCGGGCCAGGTGTGCGTCAGCGTTAATCGCTTTTACATTCACAACGCCGTCTATGACCGCTTCACACAACAACTGGCCGCCGAAGTGAACGCGCTGAAGGTGGGCAACGGGATGGAAGAGGGCGTCATTGTCGGCCCCTTAATTGAAGCATCAGCAGTGGAGAAGGTTGAGCAACACGTTAAAGACGCGGTAGCGAAAGGTGGCAAATTACTGGCGGGCGGCGAACGTCATGCACTGGGCGGCAACTTCTGGCAGCCGACCGTAATTACCGAGGCACACGAAGGTATGCAACTCGCCCAGGAAGAGACGTTTGGTCCGGTGGCCGCCTGTTTCCGCTTTGATGACGAAGAGGATGTCATCCGCCGGGCCAACGATACGCCGTTTGGTCTTGCCGCTTACTTTTACACTCAAAATCTGCAACGGGTGTTCCGTGTTTCAGCGGCGCTGGAAAGTGGCATGATCGGTATTAATGAATGTGCTGTTTCAACCGAGCTGGCACCCTTTGGTGGTGTTAAAGAGTCGGGTCTGGGTCGGGAAGGCTCGGTACTTGGCATGGAGGAGTATCTGGAGGTCAAAGCGCTGCATCTGGGCGGTTTGGACTAGCGGACATGAACGGGGGCGGCAAAGGCCGCCCGCAGACGGAGCATGGGAGCCGTCAGCATGAAAATCGAGCGTTTTGATTTTAATGAAATTGTCGATCAGGCCCATTTTTTCCGCCAGTTCAGCGAGCGTTTTACGCTGGAGGAACGCCGCATCTGCGACCTGGATGGATTATGGGATGTCGTGACGAGCGATCTGTTACCCATGCCACTGGAGATTGAATTTATAAATCTCGGCAGGGGACAGCGGCGTCGCTATGGTGCGCTGATTCTGTTATTTGATGAAGCGGAAGAGGAGCTGGAAGGCAGGCTGCACTTTAACGTCAGATAAAACGTCAGATAAAAAAAGGCCCCGGCGAGCGGGGCCAAAGGGTTCGTCATAAATCTGACGAGGAATTACTTATAAAGCTGTGCGGTGATGTGGTAATTATCACCCGTGCGCGCTTCAATGACTTTGTAGGCGCTGGCACCTTGTTCATCCGCTTTCTGTGAAAGCGCTGCACGATAATCCATTGGTGCACCCGCGGTTCCACTGATGCTTACGGTGCCCGCAGGCTGCAGGTTCTGCGTCTGATCGCCGGTTACCAGCTGCGCAGCAGATGCGCCGAACGCCATAACGGAAAGCAGACTGACTGTAGCGATGGTTGTTTTGATATTCATGATTATCTCCTCAATACAATCAACAACCTGCGGTTACTCATAAAGGCGGGTCGTCGATATTTTCATGCGCCTTCAGGCGCCATCACGGTTAATTATTTATAAAGCTCAGCGGTGACATGCCAGGTGTTATCCTGGTTGTTTTCGATGATGCGATAGTGGCTTGCACCCTGTGCGTCCGCTTTCTCAGACAGGACCTGACGGACATGCGTCTGGTCACCGTTGCGTCCACCAATACTGATGGTCTGATTCATTGATTGCAGGCCCTGTGCCTGCTCATTGGACACCAGGCTTGCAGCACTGGCACCTACTGAGAACAGTGAAGCCAGACTCAGTGCGGCAATCGCTAATTTCGTTTTCATGGTCAAATCTCCTGAATTATTTGCTTCAGCTCTCCTGAGCGCAAAGGGCGCGTCAGACGGAGAACCACTGGCATTATCGGGCTACGCCTTAGTTATAGAGTGCGGCGGTAGCGTGATAATTGCCGTTGTTGTAAGCCTCAATCACGCGATAGGCTTTTGCGCCCTGCTGATCGGCTTTGTCACTGAGTTGCTGCTTAATATCCATCGGTGAACCGGCAACGCCGCTGACACTGATGGTGCCGACTGCATGCAGATCCTGTGCCTGAGAGGCATCGATAGATTCTGCGGCAACTGCACCAAATGAAAGGGCAGAGAGAATGCTCAGGGCAGCGATGGTAGTTTTTACGTTCATAGATATTTCCTCGTCGTCTATTTTTATCTTTTTAGTTAGTGTGATTTGCATCACGAAAAGAAGTATAGAACTAATAACGACAGAAATTAATACTCCGCTAATAATGTTTTTTTGTGATTCTTTATCCTTATGGCTACTTTTAATAACTTAACGTTATAAAAACGGGTTAAAAAGTAGCCTTTGAGGGTTTTATAATCACGAAAACAGTGAGATAGATCACTTTAACGTTTAGTGCGAAAGTTGGCGGGGATTGGACTGGAGTTTGATCTGGATCCGGGCAATGTTACCGGATCGGTGATGTAAAGCAGTGTAAAATAGCGCAAATAGTGAAGCAGAGTAAGCGATATGTCTGACGGTCAGGCGCATGAAAGCGGGCTTATGACATATTAAGCAGCGGAACAGTGAGATGTAACACGGTGAGAAGAGAAAACAAACTGACGACCTGGCACGGGAGTGCAGGCCGTCAGTCAGCAATCAGAGTTCCTGTTCAAACAGGTTCAGGATTGCGCTGTGCAGTTGCTTAACCGTGAAGTCGCGCGCACGGGTGATAAAGATCGTGTCATCGCCAGCAATGGTGCCAAGAATCCCTTCCGACTTACCCAGTGAATCCAGCAGGCGTGCAATCAGCTGTGCTGCGCCCGGGCTGGTATGAATTACCACCAGCGCATCGTTGTAGTCGATATCCAGTACCAGGTTTTTTAACGGACTTGTCGTGGTCGGCACACCCAGCTCAGCAGGCAGGCAATAGACCATCTCCATCTTGGCATTGCGGGTGCGCACAGCGCCAAACTTGGTTAGCATGCGCGACACTTTGGACTGATTGATATTTTCAAAGCCCTGATCCTGAAGCGCCTGAACAATTTCGCCCTGGGAACTGAATTTTTCTTCTTTTAATAAGGCTTTAAAAGCCTTGATCAGATCGTCTTGTTTCGATGGGTTTCGCATAGGTTACCAATAAATAGAGAGAATAACCGCGCAGCCGCCTGCGGCAGAGTGGTGATTATGCATTTTAATGCATTTTTATGCAATCGGTCGATTGATGAGCAGGGTTCGGGCGGCTAGCGGGCGGCGATAATAGCAAATAAATACGCTCAGACCAAAACCCCCGTCACAGCCCCGGAAGGCGAAGGTTGCAAAGTTGTTATATTATTGGTGGTGTAGTAACAGAAATAGCAACAGAAAACGCTCACAGCCGTTCTCTGTCTGACGACGGCAAAGTTGTCGGTCATTCAGGCGCAATGATAAGTAACTTTTGAATCCGGCGATTAACTGTGAAAACACGTAGAATTAACAGCGGATATTTATCATCGCCTGAGCAGTTGATTAAGGTCTGACACAGATAGAATTTCGGCCCATCTCTGCCCCACCTTAATAAGGAGTTAAGAATGAAAGTTGCCGTTCTCGGTGCCGCTGGCGGCATAGGCCAGGCGCTCGCACTTCTGCTCAAAACCCAGCTTCCCGCAGGTTCAGAACTCTCACTGTATGACATCGCGCCGGTTACACCGGGCGTTGCCGTCGATCTCAGCCATATTCCTACTGCAGTGTCTATCCAGGGGTTCAGTGGAGAAGATGCCACCCCCGCCTTACAAGGTGCAGATGTGGTACTGATTTCCGCGGGTGTCGCACGTAAACCTGGTATGGATCGCGCAGACCTGTTTAACGTTAACGCTGGTATTGTTCGGAACCTGATTGAACAGGTCGCTACCACGGCGCCTGAAGCATTGATTGGTGTTATTACCAATCCGGTTAACACCACCGTTGCGATTGCGGCAGAAGTGCTGAAAAAGCATGGCGTTTACGACAAAAATCGCCTGTTCGGTGTCACCACACTGGACATCATCCGTGCCAATACCTTCGTGGCAGCGTTGAAAGGCAAACAGCCAGATCAGATTGAAGTACCGGTCATTGGCGGTCACTCTGGTGTAACCATTCTGCCGCTCCTGTCGCAGGTCAAAGGTGTCAGCTTCAGCGATCAGGAAGTGGCTGATCTGACCAAACGCATTCAGAACGCCGGTACCGAAGTGGTGGAAGCCAAAGCGGGTGGCGGTTCGGCCACGCTGTCGATGGGCCAGGCAGCTGCACGTTTCGGTTTATCACTGGTTCGTGCACTGAAGGGTGAGGCGAATGTGGTGGAGTGTGCTTACGTGGAAGGTGAGGGTGAACATGCCCGCTTCTTCTCTCAGCCATTGCTGTTAGGTAAAAACGGCATTGCTGAACGCATGCCAATTGGTACTCTCAGCGCGTTCGAACAGCAGGCGCTGTCAGGCATGCTGGACACGCTGAAGAAAGATATCGCTCAGGGCGAAGAGTTCGTTAAGCAGTAACTGACGGCTCAGAGTTGTAATAACGCCCGGCTTTGCCGGGCGTTTTGCATTACAGGCCGCCAGATTTATAGGCGCGGGCTGCAGGCGCCCCGTTGCTGGCAGGCAGCTTCTTGCCCAGGGTCTCCATACGCATCTGGAATGGCGGGAACGGCATCTCAATACCGTGCTGGTCAAATCCGCTCAGAATCAACTGATGCAGCTCGTGGCGCAGCGGCATTCGGTGTCCCATCTCCGCAGCATGCACACGGAGTTCAAACAACTGAATTCCCTGCTGCAGATCGACCAGGAAGGCTTCTGGTTGCGGCGTGTCCAGCACATAGCTGCAGCGCTCAGCCGCCTGAATCAGAATGGTTGTGACCTGCTCACTACTCACTTTCGCCGGTGCCGGAATAGTCAGTACCACGCGCGTGACGGAATCTGACAGCGACCAGTTAATAAACTGCTCGGTGATAAAGGCCTTGTTGGGCACAATGATCTCTTTGCGGTCCCAGTCGGTAATGGTGGTCGCACGGGTATTAATCCGCGTGATACTGCCGGTCAGATCACGGATCGTCACGGTATCGCCGATACGAATGGGCTTTTCGAACAGGATAATCAGGCCAGAGATAAAGTTGGCAAAAATCTCCTGCAGACCAAACCCCAGTCCCACACCCAGTGCTGCAACCAGCCACTGCAGTTTTGACCACTCAATGCCGATCATTGAGAAACCAATCAGTCCGCCAATCAGCAGCAGCAGATATTTGGTCAGTGTGGTGATGGCATAACCTGTGCCAGGCGTCAGATTGAGATGCTGCAACAACGCCAGTTCAAGCAGTGCGGGCATGTTACGCACAAGCTGCGTGGTGATAATAAACACCAGAATAGCGATCAGGACTGACCCCAGCGTGATGGGTTGAATCGACTCGACGCCCTGTACGGACGTACTGACATCCCACAGCTGAATATTCTCCAGGAAGCCGAAGGCCGAGTGGATCTCTGACCACAGCACAATCACAGAGACCAGAGCGATCAGCGTCAGGATCGAGCGCACCAGCCGCAGTGACTGTGCACTGATCGCATCCAGATCGATCACAGGCTCTTCGATCTCAATCGCGTCGGTATTCAGAGAGCCTTGCTCCTTCTCTTCTTCACTGCGCGCACGGTTAGCCAGCATATCGGCACGACGCTGACGGGCGCGATCAAAGCCAAGACGGCGGCGCTGAATCAGCATCCAGCGGCGGATGATGTGATAGATAACCAGAAGCAGGAACCAGATGGCGACCGAGGTCTCCAGTCGCGCCAGCAGCGCCTGCGCAGTAGCCAGATAACCCACAGCAGAGGCGAGGGCAGCCATCAGTGGCATGGCGATCATCAGGTTCCACAGCATCCGGTTCACCATGTTCTCGCCATTTCCTTCTTTATCGAGATAAAGCGGAATGCCGGAACGTTTCAGGCTGACGGTAACAATGCTGATTGCCCCGCAAATCAGGATGAAACAGAGACGGCCCAGTGACGAGGAGAACTGTCGATCCTCCAGATTGCCAAAGGCGATCAGCAGCATAATAAGCGGCACAATCAGGCCGATACTCAGCGAGTAGTAGCGCATGGCGCGCGCCACCCGATTTTGCGGCCAGCGGAAATGCACAATGAAGAGTCCGTTGGGACGGGCAAAGGCGGCGCTGATCATAAACGCCCACAGCAGCGGCAGCGTGGCGGTAATACCATCACCAATTGCCACGGCGATAGGGTAGGGCCAGGCGTTCTGCAGACCATAACCCAATGCCCCCCACAATACCGGTAGCGGTAGCGCCACCAGGATCGACCAGAACACGGTGCGGATGGTCAGGCGGAAACGATCCTGGGTGACCTTGCCGACTTTGCTGGCGGAGCGATCAAGGAAAGCATTGAAGTGACGACGAGAACTGATGCTGAAGCCGACCAGCAGCAAGGCACCCATAATGGGGATCACCGAATTGCGGCTGGTAAACATCATCGCCATCGCTTTGCCAAGCTGACCCAGCGTATCCAGCGACAGCAGACGGGAAAGATCTTTGGCCAGATCCAGCGGATAACTTAAACCGATCGGACTGACATCGGCGGTCCAGAAAAGATAGCGGTGGGTCGCGTCTTTGACTTCCGTCAGCGCATCCTGCAACTGGGTGTTGCCGACTTTGAGCTTGGTAATCTCCAGAATCAGCGTGTCACAGCCAGATATCAGCGAATTAAGCAGCTCCCGCTGGGTGCGTAGCTGTGCATCAAGAATACGCTTCTGTTCAGCAGTAAAGGGTTGACCATCGGCCTGTCGTCCCTTGCGCAGCGTCTCCTGGCGCTCCAGCAGATCTTCATAATAGAGACGCTGTACGCGAAGCTGTGCCATCTCATTGTCAATCTGCTGCGACTTAGGCATCTCCGGCAGGCGCGCAACCTGTGCCCGAAGCGCTTCGCCCAGCAGATTAGAAGCCCCCAGCCACTGGGACTGCTCGCGCAGTGTAGAGAGCGCCTGACGGACCTGAATAATCTGATTAGTCGCCAGCCGCTGCTGCGATGCCACCAGATCCATGCGCTGCGCCTGTTGATTCAGGGCAACCGAGAGTTCACGGTTAACCCGAAACTGATCGCTAATCTCTGGGGGCAGATCGCCACTGTTTTCCGCCAGTTGCTCGGTACGGGCCAGTGCAACTTCCGCTTCGCGTTGCCGCTGATCGTTGAGCTGGTTACGCAGTGCCTGCAGATAGTTGTCGAGCTGAGTGGCTTTGCGCTGGTGGGCTTCAGCCCGCATCCGCGCCAGTTCCTGGCGATTATTGGCAGAGAGCTGTGCCAGCTCAAGTTCATCGACGAGTGCTTTATTCGCGGCACTTTCAGCCTGACGCGCTGCCAGCTGCAACTGGCCCTGCGGTGAACTGCTGCTGACGCCCTGCAGCCGGCGTTCACTCTCCGTCATCGCCCGACGCGCTTCCGTCTGCTGCTGTGGAAGCTGCGACAATGAATCACTGATCTCCCGCGCACGATCCTGCTCCTGGCGCGCCTGACGGCCCTCTTCCAGCAACTGGCTGCTAACCTGCAGGATCTCCTGATCCAGCTCGGCGCTGCTCATGTTGCTTCGCACCGTTTTTCCGTTGTCACTCAGCGCAGCAATCTGCTGACGCAATTCGCGCGCCAGACGCGGGAAGTCATCAATCACCTGCTGATATTGCGCCGCGCGCTCCAGGGAATCATCACGTTCTGAGAGGAAGTTTAAGGCGGCTTCAATTGTCTGGATCTGTTCGGCCTGAGCCGGAGAACTTTTGGCCGATTTTATCTCTTCCAGCTGCTGTTTGAGCTGGCTGGCGTCAGGAAGGCTGGCCGCAAAGGCCGGGCTGCTGAGCCACAGGCTCAGCAGCAGGAGGAGAATCGAACGCACAGAGGACACTCAATTTAATCGACAATGACGTCGGAAATGTCTGTGGCGACCGGCAGCGCAATCGCCAGCGGTTGACCCAGACGGGTTTTGCTTTCTGCTTCCAGGCTTTCCGCCAGCTTGACGCGACCGGGCGCGAACAGGTTGATGACGGTAGAGCCGAGTTTAAAGCGGCCCATTTCCTGACCTTTCAGCAACACCACGGCGCCTTCGTCGTCCGCAGCCGGATAATGCCAGCGCTTAATTACGCCTTCACGAGGCGGCGTTATCGTGCCAGCCCAGACGGTCTCAATACTGCCGACAATGGTGGCACCCACCAGGATCTGCACCATCGGGCCGATATCGGTTTCGAAGTAGCAGATAACGCGCTCGTTACGGGCAAACAGGTTAGGAATGTTACGCGCGGTCAGCGGATTTACAGAGTAGAGGTCTCCGGGCACGTAAATCATCTCACGCAGGATACCGTTACACGGCATGTGGACGCGGTGATAATCGCGTGGAGCCAGATAGGTAGTGACGAACTCACCCTCCACAAATTGAGCGGCCATCCGCTCATCGCCGGCCAGCAGGGCATCAATGGTGTAGTGATGACCTTTAGCCTGGAAAATCTGATCGCCATGAATATGGCCGAGCTGACTGATCGCACCATCCGCAGGCAGGGCAATGAGGCTGGCGTCAGCATCCAGCGGACGCGCATCGTCTTTGAGCGGACGAACGAAAAAGTCATTAAACGTGCGATAGCTTGCGGTATCAGGCTTACGCGCTTCCGCCATATCGACTTTGTAAAACCAGACAAAGATGTCAATGACCAGTTTGGTCAACCAACCACCGCGGCGACTGGCGCCCCAACCGGCAAGTTCAGTCAGCCATTTCTTCGGGAGAATATGATTCAAGCCGAGTTTTAAACGATCAAACACCTTAGCCTCCTGGCTATTTCAGGACGTTGTAAAAAAGGGGACGGATTGTAGCAGCGCCCCGTTCAGATGGCGACTATACGCGATTTCCGGCACGCTGCACGGCCTGAACGCACCACTGGAACGCACTTCGCAAAAAGCGCCGGCTTATCCGTTCAGACGCGGTTATACCGATTAATTTTCGCTATCAGGGAAATTTTTACGCGTTTTTACCTGCGCCATGCTCTCCAGGATGCGGTGGTAGTTAGCGAAACGGGACCGGTTGATTTTTCCCTGTTCGACCGCTTCACGAATGGCACATCCCGGATCGCTGTCATGTTTACAATCGCGGAATTTGCAATAGCCCAGGAAGGGTCGGAATTCGACAAAGCCGCGTGTTACCTGTTCCGGCTCCAGATGCCACAAACCAAACTCACGGACGCCAGGAGAATCGATCACGTCGCCGCCGTGCGGGAAGTGATACAGCCGCGATGCGGTCGTGGTGTGCTGGCCTAAGCCAGAGCCATCCGACACTTCGTTGGTCAGAATCGCGACCTGCTCTTCTTTGTCGAAGCCGAGCAGGGCATTCAACAGACTCGATTTACCCACACCGGACTGACCAGCAAAGATACTCACGCGGTCGGTCAGGGCCGCTTTCAGATCGTCCAGGCCGTTTTTTGCCCGGCTGGAGACCATCACTACGCGGTAGCCAATGTTGCGATAGATATCCATCTGTTGATCGACAAAGGCGCGCGCCTTGTCATCCAGCAGATCGGTTTTGTTCAGGACCAGTAACGGTTCGATGTCCAGCGTTTCGCTGGCGACCAGATAGCGATCGATGATGTTAAGCGACAGTTCCGGCAGGATCGCAGAGACGATAATGATCTGATCGATATTCGCCGCCATGGGCTTCACGCCGTCGTAGAAATCGGGGCGGGTTAATACGCTGGTGCGCTCATGCACCGCTTCAACAATGCCTTTGCCGCCGCTGGTGGCCGGACGCCACATCACCCGGTCGCCCGTTACCAGAGAACGGATCGTGCGGCGGATATTGCAGCGGTGGGTGACGCCTGCGCTATCCTCAACATCAGCATGCATGCCAAAACGACTGACAACGACCCCATCTGCAGCTTCACCAAACATGTTGTCATCCGCTTCCGGACGCTCTCTGCGTTGGTTGAGACGGCGATCGTGGTTAGCGCTTACGCGACGTTGTTGGCCCTTCGACAGTTTATTTTTACTCACTCACCCTCACAGCGTTAGCCAGATTTCGCCCGGCTGGGCAAAACGTCTATGATACACCTTATTCATCGTGAATGACGACTACAGCAACCGCAGGAAAAAGCATGGCTACTGGAAATGAACAGAATCTGATCTGGATTGATCTTGAGATGACCGGACTGGATCCGACGCACGATCGCATTATTGAGATTGCAACCCTGGTGACTGACGCCAACCTGAACATTCTGGCAGAAGGTCCGGTCATGGCGGTCCATCAGTCCGATGCGCAGCTGGCGCTGATGGATGAGTGGAATGTCCGCACCCATACCAACAGCGGTCTGGTTGCGCGGGTGAAGGAGAGTCAGATTGACGATCGCGCAGCAGAGCTGGCGACCATTGAGTTCCTGAAACAGTGGGTTCCGGCGAACACGTCGCCTATCTGTGGTAACAGTATCGGGCAGGATCGTCGCTTCCTGTTTAAGTACATGCCAGAACTGGAAGCGTATTTCCATTATCGCTATCTGGATGTCAGTACGTTGAAAGAGCTGGCACGTCGCTGGAAACCGGAGATCCTGCCTGGCTTCAAAAAAGGTGGTACGCACCAGGCGCTGGATGATATCCGTGAGTCTGTCGCGGAGCTGGCTTACTACCGCGAACACTTTTTGCAGCTTTAATCCACTGAGGGTGCGCATGAAATCACCAGTTTGCTGTTTTAATCATCAAACGCGCTGAAAGCGAAAATATTTGCTTTCAGACGCTTGCAGCAGCAACGATTTCTCGTATAATGCGCACCCCGTACCGGTGAAGAATTTATTAACGGTACAAGGCGCGGGAATAGCTCAGTTGGTAGAGCACGACCTTGCCAAGGTCGGGGTCGCGAGTTCGAGTCTCGTTTCCCGCTCCAGTTTTAAAATGTAAGCAGTAACCTCTTTGCGGGAATAGCTCAGTTGGTAGAGCACGACCTTGCCAAGGTCGGGGTCGCGAGTTCGAGTCTCGTTTCCCGCTCCAGTTTTGATTAAGCAGTGCCCTTCTATGCGGGAATAGCTCAGTTGGTAGAGCACGACCTTGCCAAGGTCGGGGTCGCGAGTTCGAGTCTCGTTTCCCGCTCCAGATTTACATCACCCTGTTTCAGTCCGTTTTCCGGCTGTTTTACGCCGCGGGGTTTTGATTGTTTCCTGAAGGTTATCCACAACACTGCATCCCATCATCTGCGCCCTTTACGGCGATCTGTAAATTGTTTTTGAACAGAGTTATCCACAGCTTTGTGCTTTAACCGAAGCGATAGCCTCATTATCAAATAAACACAACTTTTACATAAGTTATTGATATTTAGATAAATGAAGATATTTCAATGTGTTATTTCGCAGCGAAATCAGTGTTATTGCATTTGAATGACAACAGCTTTTTATTTTTATTCACAGCATGTGGAAAACGATAATTCACGATCGGGCTGTACAATCACGCATCACGCGGTAATCCCTTCTCTACTGCACGAACCAGCCGCTTCTGCTGGGCAGGCTGCACTTCAACCACGATTTGCTCGCGTTTCTGCTGCTGCTGTGCGATTGCCCACAGAATGTGTTCATCCAGTAGTTCACTCTCACCCAATCGTTGCTCCAGAATCTGAATAATTTCGGGTGACCAGGGCGCATTGCCCAGCGCGACAGCGATGTTACGCAGCCAGCGTAAATGACCAATGCGACGAATCGCTGAGCCTTCTGTTATGCGTAAAAACTTCGCCTCATCCCACTGAAACAGATCGATCAGTTCCGGTGCATGTAACGCCGCTCGCGGTGAAAAATCGCTTTCGTCACTAAGTTGTCCATAGCGATTCCACGGACAGATCAGCTGGCAGTCGTCGCAGCCATAAATCCGGTTGCCCATCAGCGGACGAAACTCTTCCGGGATAGCCCCTTCCAGCTCAATGGTGAGATAGGAGATACAGCGACGGGCATCGACGACGTAAGGCTCAACGATAGCGCTGGTGGGGCAGATGGTCATGCAGGCGACACAGCGACCACACTGCTCCTCCTGCGGGGCATCTGACGGTAGCGGAATATCGATGAGCAGTTCGCCGAGGAAAAACCACGAGCCCGCTTCCCGATTCAGAATCAGAGAATGTTTGCCCGTCCACCCCAGTCCTGCTTTAGCCGCCAGTGGGCGCTCAAGCAGCGGCGCCGAATCCACGAACGGTCGAAAATTCAGCTCGCCACAATGCTGCTGGATCATTTCTCCGAGCTTTTTCAGTCGATTGCGCAATACTTTGTGGTAATCACGACCGAGTGCATAACGGCTGACATAGCCCAATTGAGGATTTTTCAGCGTGCTGGCAAAGGCGGCTTTGGCCGGAAGGTAGTTCATGCGAACGCTGATGACACGCAGCGTGCCGGGTAGCAGTTCATGAGGACGCGCCCGCATCATGCCGTGTCGCGCCATCCACGCCATCTCGCCTTGATATTGTTTGTCCAGCCACGCCTGCAGGCGCGGCTCTTCTGCGCTGAGATCGGTGTCGGTGATGCCGACCTGCTGAAAGCCGAGATCCAATCCCCATTGTTTAATCTGTTGTGCGAGTTGATGAAGATCGAGAGGGTATGACATGAGTGACCAGGATTCGAAGAAAAACAGCCGTAGTTTACCATATTCTGTCTGGCCTGCGCAGGCTGTGCCAACGCTTGAGCAACAGGGCGCCGATGAACTCGGAATTACCCTGTATGAGCTCATGCTGCGAGCCGGGCAGTCTGCTTATGACCATCTGAATGCGAACTGGCCTGATGCCAGCCACTGGCTGATTCTGTGCGGTCACGGCAACAACGGTGGTGACGGTTATGTTGTGGCGCGGCTGGGGCAGGCGGCTGGGAAAACCGTTACGCTGCTGGCGTGCGAAAGTGAAAAAGCGTTGCCGGAAGAGGCGCAGCGCGCGCGGGAGGCATGGCTGGATGCGGGCGGTGAAATTCATGCGGCCGATGCCGCCTGGCCAGAGCGGGTGGATGTGATTGTTGATGCGCTGCTGGGAACCGGCTGTAATCGTGCGCCCGGGAAACCCTATGCCTCACTTATCCAGCGGGCCAACGCCCACGCTGCACCCATACTCGCCATTGATATGCCTTCCGGCTTATCCGCCCGCAACGGCACCGCACCTGGTGAGGTGATTAATGCCAGCCATACGCTGAGTATGGTCGCACTGAAACCGGGTCAGATCACCGGCAAGGCGCGAGACTACATCGGACAGCTCTGCTATGCCGATCTCGGCCTGGCCACCTTTCTGGCGGGCGAAGCGGCGCCCATCGCGCGTTATGACGCCAGTGCATTAACCCGCTGGCTAAAACCGCGTAAGCCGACCTCGCACAAGGGCAGTCATGGGCGGCTGCTGGTCGTCGGGGGCGATGCCGGTACCGCGGGCGCGGTACGAATGACCGCAGAAGCCGCGCTACGCAGCGGCAGCGGATTAGTGCGAGTACTTACTCACAAAGATAATATCATTCCGATTCTTACCGCCCGGCCCGAAGTTATGGTCGATGAGCTGACCGATGAACGGCTGACTGAGGCGCTGGAGTGGGCCGATGTTATTGCGATTGGGCCTGGTCTGGGTCAGCGTGAATGGGGCAAGCGGGCGCTGGAGCAGGTCGCGCGTAGTGAAAAGCCGATGCTTTGGGACGCGGATGCGCTTAACCTGCTGGCAATCAGTGCGGAGAAACGTCAGAATCGCATTATTACGCCGCATCCTGGAGAAGCGGCGCGTTTACTGAATATCGAGACCAGTGAAATTGAGAGTGACCGCTTACATGCAGCGCAGACATTGGCGCAGCATTATGGTGGCGTAGTGGTTCTGAAAGGTGCCGGCACGATCATTGCCAGTGAGCGGGGCGAACTGGCCTTTGCGGATGTGGGCAACGCCGGCATGGCTTCTGGTGGTATGGGCGATCTCCTGAGTGGAATTATCGCCTCGCTGGTGGGTCAGAAACTCACGCTGTTTGATGCAGCCTGCGCTGGCTGCGTGGCACATGGTGCAGCGGCCGATGCGGTGGCTGCAGAACGCGGAACACGCGGTATGCTGGCAACTGATTTACTGGATCTGCTGTGGCAATTTGTTAATCCTGAGATGAATAAAGAAGCATGAAGACCTGTGTTATTTCTTTGCCCGATGAGGCGGCTACGCTCGATTTGGGCGCTCAACTGGCGCGCGCCTGTGGCAGCGCGGCAGTCATTTATCTCTATGGCGATCTGGGGGCGGGTAAAACCACCTTCAGCCGCGGCTTTCTGCAGGCGCTGGGCCATCAGGGCAACGTCAAAAGCCCCACTTATACGTTGGTTGAGCCTTACTCGCTTAACAACCATACGCTCTATCATTTCGACCTTTATCGACTTGCCGATCCTGAAGAGCTTGAGTTCATGGGCATCCGTGACTACTTCAGTGGCGATGCCATCTGTCTGGTGGAATGGCCGCAGCAGGGTGCCGGTTTTCTGCCCTCGCCCGACCTTACGTTAACGCTGCGCTACGTGGGCGAAGCGCGTGAGGCAGAGCTGACGGCACAGTCGGCATCGGGCCAGAAATGGCTGGAACTGTTTGATCAGAGCAGGGATAAGACATGATGTCACGGATGAAAATAGCGCTGGTAACACTGCTGCTGCTGGTCTGTACGCCTCTTTTTGCCGCTACTCTGTCAGATATCAAAGTGGCCAATGGCGACAGTCAGGCCACCATCACCCTGAACTTTGCAGGACAGCCTGCCTATGCCTTTTTCTCACTGCACAACCCGAATCGTGTGGTGCTTGATGTTAACCAAAGCGGCGTGGTTCAGGGACTGCCACTCAATTTCAGCGGCGAAAATATCGTAAAGCGGATTCGTACCAGCACCCCTAAAGATAAACAGAGTGTGCGGCTGGTGTTTGAACTGACGCAGGCGGGTAAAACCCGAGCGGTCACCCAGCGCAATGGCAATAGCTATAGCGTGGTCTTCACCATTACCGGTAAGGCGCCTGCTATTACGCGCAGTGCGCCTGCGCCGGTCACGGCCCCGAGACCTGTGCCGACACAGAGTGCCGACGCGGTTAACCCATTTAATTCCAATCCAGTGACCTCAGTGACCAGCACGGCCAGCACCGTACGTCCAGGTCGTGCGGTCAGCCAGAATGACACCGTGATTGTGGCGATTGATGCCGGACATGGCGGTCAGGATCCGGGCGCTATCGGGCAGCGCGGGTTGAAAGAGAAGAACGTCACAATCGCCATTGCCCGCAAACTGCGAGTGTTGCTAAACAATGATCCGATGTTCAAAGGCGTGCTGACGCGTGATGGCGACTATTTTATCTCGGTCATGGGCCGCTCTGATGTCGCGCGTAAAGCCAATGCCAACGTGCTGGTGTCAATTCACGCTGACGCCGCGCCGAGCCATGCGGCGACTGGCGCATCGGTCTGGGTATTATCCAACCGTCGCGCAAATAACGAGATGGCTAACTGGCTGGAGCAGAAAGAGAAACAGTCTGAGCTGCTGGGCGGCGCAGGTGACCTGCTGGCCAACAGTCAGGCCGATCCTTACCTCAGCCAGGCGGTACTGGACCTGCAGTTTGGTCACTCGCAGCGCGTGGGTTATGACATCGCCCAGAAAGTGTTACAGCAGCTACGCAGCGTAACGTCGCTGCATAAACGTCTGCCTGAGCATGCCAGCCTGGGCGTGCTGCGTTCGCCAGATATCCCTTCTTTGCTGGTGGAAACCGGCTTTATCAGTAATTCCTCGGAGGAGCGACTGCTTGGCAGTAGCGCACACCAGGATAAGATTGCGCAGTCGATCTACAGAGGTCTGCGCACTTATTTCCTGGCGCACCCGCTACAATCCATCCCAAAGGAGGAAAACCGGCCGCTGGGCTCGTCGCCAGCGGTCAGCGTAGCCAGTAATCCGGCGACCGGTGTACCGCAATACACCGGTGTGACACAGCGTCATACGGTGACGCGCGGTGAGACACTTTCCGGCATTGCCGCAAAGTATGGTGTCAGCATGGACACGCTGCGTGGGATGAACGCGCTGAAGCGTGATGTGGTTTGGGTCGGACAGCGATTAAAAGTCCCGGCCAGTGCAGTGGCCAGTCGAACTGCGCGCGCGGCACCACGCGGTGTAGTACGCCATAAAGTGGTGGTCGGTGATTCGCTGACTGGCATTGCCGCACATTACGGCGTCAGCCCGAAAGCGATAATGCAGACTAATAATCTCAAGTCGACCAACGTCATGTTGGGGCAGAACCTGAAAATTCCTGCATCCTGATTGCTTGCCCGGCCGCTACGCCGGGCTACCAGTTAAAAGGAAAACCATGCCGATTCAAATTTTACCGCCACAACTGGCTAACCAGATTGCGGCGGGTGAAGTCGTTGAGCGTCCTGCATCGGTGGTCAAAGAGCTGGTGGAGAACAGTCTGGATGCTGGCGCTACGCGCATTGAAGTTGATATTGAAAAGGGTGGCGCAAAGCTTATCCGGATCCGTGACAACGGCTGCGGCATCGTTAAAGCTGAGCTGTCGATGGCGCTGGCCCGGCACGCTACCAGCAAAATAGCCTCACTGGATGACCTGGAAGCGATTATGAGTCTGGGCTTTCGCGGTGAAGCGCTGGCCAGCATTAGTTCGGTCTCCCGCCTGACCTTAACCTCACGTACCGCCGATCAAACTGAAGCCTGGCAGGCCTATGCGGAAGGGCGTGACATGACGGTGACAGTTAAACCGGCAGCGCATCCCTGCGGCACCACGCTGGAAGTGCTGGATCTTTTTTATAACACCCCGGCACGCCGCAAGTTTATGCGCACGGAGAAAACCGAATTCGGCCATATCGACGAAGTGATTCGTCGTATTGCGCTGGCACGTTTTGACGTGGCGATATCATTAAGTCACAACGGTAAAATGATGCGTCAGTACCGTGCTGTCAGTGAGGAGAGTCAGCGTGAACGGCGACTGGCGGCAATCTGCGGCACCACCTTTATGCAGCATGCGCTGCGAATTGACTGGCAACATGATGACCTCTCGCTGCGTGGCTGGGTCGCCGATCCCGCAGGGTCGCGACAGGTCACCGATCTGCAGTATTGCTACGTCAATGGCCGGATGATGCGCGACAAGCTGATCAATCATGCTATCCGTCAGGCATTCCAGACACAGCTTCAGGATGACCAGCAGCCCGCTTACGTGCTTTATCTGGAGATCGATCCGCATCAGGTGGATGTCAACGTTCACCCGGCCAAGCATGAAGTACGATTTCACCAGTCACGTCTGGTACATGACTTTATTTATCAGGGCGTGGTCAGCGCGCTTCAGGCGATGGCGGCACCCACCTTACCCGCGCTGCAGGCCGAAGAACCCGCGCCACGCTGGCAGCCTGAAAATCGTCAGGCGGCCGGGGGAAATCATTTTGCGCAGCCTGCAGCGTCTGCCAGTGAGACAAAACCCTCGTCCGCGCGTGAAACACCGCCTGCCTGGCAAAACAAAGAGAATGTTTATCGTCAGCGTGAAGGTGCGGTTTATCAGCAACTGCTGAAAACCCCTTCCGGCCCCCCCTCGTCCGGCACCACACCGCCGCTGAGCGCCCGCGAGCCAGCACCGCGTCCGGTCGCGAAACCCTCACCGCTGGCCCCCCATGCCCAGAGTTTTGGCCGGGTGCTGACGATTTTGCACAATCACTTTGCGCTGCTGGAGCAGGACCAGACATTAATGCTGTTGTCGCTGCCGGTTGCGGCACGCTGGCTGAAACTGGCTCAGCTGGAACCGGGTGAAGAGGGGCTTAAGCCGCAGCCGCTACTGATTCCAGTCAGGCTGAAAATTGCGCTGAATGAACGACAGGCAGCAAAAGAAAACAGTAGTCTGCTCAATCAGATGGGTATCGATCTTCAGATCGACGGCGACCACGTGACGCTGCGCGCGGTGCCTTTACCGTTACGAACACAAAATTTACAAATCTTGATTCCTGAGCTGTTAGGCTATCTCGCCCGGCAGCAGGAGAACACTGCGACGCAACTGGCCCAGTGGCTGGCGCAGCGTCAGGAAACAGCGTCCTCCGACTGGAATCACTCACAGGCGATCAACCTGCTGGCAGAGCTTGAACGGCTTTGCCCACAGCTGCTGAAATCGCCGCCTTCAGGCTTATTACAGCCCATAGAGATTGAGAGCGCGGTCAACGCGTTGAAGCATGAGTGAATTAAACCAGGCTGGCCGGCCAAAGGCTATTTTTTTGATGGGACCTACGGCTTCGGGTAAGACCGCTTTAGCGATTGAGTTGCGTAAGCACTTACCCGTGGAACTTATCAGCGTTGATTCTGCCCTTATTTATCGTCAGATGGATATTGGTACGGCGAAACCGTCGGCTGAAGAGTTAGCAGTGGCGCCCCATCGTCTGCTCGACATCCGCGATCCCGCAGAAGCCTATTCGGCAGCGGAGTTCCGGCGGGATGCTTTAGCAGAAATGGCGGAAATCGTTGCAGCCGGACGAATACCGTTGCTTGTTGGTGGAACCATGCTCTACTTCAAGGCGTTACTTGAAGGATTGTCGCCGTTGCCCTCGGCCGATCCTGATGTTCGTCAGCGGATAGAGCAAACGGCGCGTGAAAAAGGCTGGGATGCTTTACACCGCCAGCTGTGTGAAATCGACCCGGTTGCCGGCAGTCGTATTCATCCGAATGATCCGCAGAGACTTTCGCGAGCACTGGAAGTTTTTTTTATTTCGGGTAAAACTTTAACGGAACTGACAAAAACATCCGGTGAAGCGTTACCCTACGACGTGCAACAGTTTGCCATCGCCCCCGCGAGCCGCGAATTGCTGCACCAGCGCATCGCGTTGCGTTTTGAGCAGATGTTAGCGTCAGGATTTGAAGCGGAGTCTCGGGCCCTGTTTGCACGAGGTGATTTGCATACGGACATGCCTTCCATTCGTTGTGTTGGCTATCGTCAGATGTGGTCTTATTTATCGGGCGAAATCGATCACAGCGAAATGGTTTATCGGGGAATTTGCGCGACCCGGCAACTTGCTAAGCGACAGATAACCTGGTTACGCGGTTGGGAAAATGTTCACTGGCTTGACAGTGACGAGCCCCGGCTGGCGCTTGATACAGTGTTACAGGTTCTTAGTGCGAAGCATGGGTGATTGTGTACAATTGATGGGTTATCGTGCGCAAATTTTTACGCAGTATTTTTCGAACCATAGGTTCTACTAGCAACAAACAACAAGCATATAAGGAAAAGATAGAATGGCTAAGGGGCAATCATTACAAGACCCGTTTTTGAACGCACTGCGTCGTGAACGTGTTCCGGTTTCGATTTATCTGGTTAACGGTATTAAGCTGCAGGGTCAGATCGAGTCATTTGATCAGTTCGTCATTTTGTTGAAAAACACGGTAAGTCAGATGGTTTATAAGCATGCCATTTCTACCGTTGTTCCTTCGCGCCCGGTTTCTCACCATAGCAATAATACCGGCGGCGGCGGCAGCAACAATTATCATCAGGGCGGCAGCAACACAACTGCGCAGCCACAGCCACAACAAGACGGTGATAGCGCAGAATAACGCGTCATCGTACAGCCAGGCACGGAAGACAAACGTTTTCCGTCCTGGTCTTTATTTAGCGAGGTTATAGCTTGTTTGACCGTTATGAAGCCGGTGAGCAGGCCGTACTGGTACACATCTGGTTCTCCCAAGACAAAGAAGTAGAAGATTTACAGGAGTTTGAAACCCTGGTTTCTTCTGCTGGCGTTGAGGCGCTGCAAGTGGTTACTGGCAGCCGTAAAGCGCCGCACCCCAAGTATTTTGTCGGTGAAGGAAAGGCCGTTGAAATTGCCGATGCGGTAAAAACAACTGGAGCATCGGTCGTGTTATTCGATCATGCCCTTACGCCCGCTCAGGAAAGAAACCTCGAGCGCCTGTGCGAATGCCGCGTCATAGATCGCACTGGTTTAATTCTGGATATCTTCGCCCAGCGTGCACGTACCCACGAAGGTAAATTGCAGGTTGAGCTGGCACAGTTACGCCATCTTGCGACACGTCTGGTACGTGGCTGGACTCACCTTGAACGCCAGAAAGGCGGGATCGGTTTGCGTGGTCCGGGTGAAACACAGTTAGAAACAGACCGACGACTGCTGCGCGGACGAATCAGTCAGATTTTGTCTCGTCTTGAGCGGGTTGAAAAACAGCGTGAGCAGGGACGTCAGTCTCGTGCCAAAGCGGATGTGCCAACGGTTTCGCTGGTGGGTTATACCAACGCCGGCAAGTCGACCCTCTTTAACGCCATGACTTCTGCCAACGTCTTTGCCGCAGACCAGCTGTTTGCGACCCTTGATCCCACACTGCGCCGCCTGAATGTTGCCGATGTCGGAGATGTGGTGCTGGCAGACACGGTCGGCTTTATTCGCCATCTTCCTCACGATCTGGTTGCCGCTTTTAAAGCCACACTGCAGGAGACGCGTCAGGCGACGCTGTTAATGCACGTGATTGATGGCGCGGACCTGCGCGTGACAGAAAATATCGCCGCTGTTGATGCCGTACTGGAAGAGATTGAAGCGGATGAAATCCCGACGTTACTGGTAATGAATAAAATCGATATGCTTGACGGTTTTGAACCGCGTATCGATCGTAACGAAGAGAATCTGCCCATTCGCGTCTGGCTCTCCGCTCAGACCGGTGTGGGTATTCCGCTGCTATGGCAGGCGCTCTCTGAACGTCTGGCGGGTGAAATTGCCCAGCATGCGTTACGTCTGCCACCGGAAGCGGGGCGACTTCGTAGCCGTTTCTATCAGTTGCAGGCGATTGAGAAAGAGTGGAATGAAGAAGACGGCAGTGTAGGATTGCAGATACGTATGCCCATCATTGAATGGATGCGTTTATGTAAGCAGGAACCGTCGCTGACCAGTTACATCGTTTGATATTGCCCGACGCACTTACCTCAAAATTGAAGATTGTCGCATTTTCGTTGCAGGCCAGATACGCAGGATTTACCCGGGTATTTCGGATTTCAGCAAGGCGGCAACTGAGTGAATCCCTGGGTGCTTACTGCTGTAAGTGACCGGGGTGAGCGAAGGCAGCCAACATCGCTGCAATCCGAAAGATGAAGGGTAAAAACCGTAATTACAATAAATGGAGTAGAGACATGGCGTGGAATCAGCCCGGAAATAACGGACAGGACCGCGACCCGTGGGGAAGCAGCAATAATCAAGGCGGCAACTCTGGGGGAAATAAGGGAGGACGGGAATCCGGGCCTCCTGATCTGGATGATATCTTCCGTAAGCTGAGCAAGAAGCTTGGTGGACTGGGCGGTGGCAAACAGAGCGACAACGGTCAACGCGGCTCCGGCAGCGGTGGCAAAATTGTTGGCATCGTGGCTGTTGCTGCTGTAGTCATCTGGGCTGCAAGCGGTTTCTACACCATCAAAGAAGCGGAGCGTGGCGTAGTGACGCGTTTCGGTAAGTTCAGTCACCTGGTCGAACCGGGCCTGAACTGGAAACCTACATTCATTGATCAGGTTCGTGCGGTTAACGTTGAATCAGTACGTGAACTGGCGGCTTCAGGTGTCATGCTGACCTCGGACGAGAACGTTGTGCGTGTCGAAATGAACGTGCAGTACCGCGTGACCGATCCGGAACGTTATCTTTATGCAGTCACCAGCGCGGACGACAGCCTGCGTCAGGCAACTGACAGCGCGCTGCGCGGCGTGATTGGTCGTTCCACCATGGACCGCATTCTGACTGAAGGCCGTACCGTGGTGCGTAGCGAAACCCAGCGTGAAATCGATGAGACGATTCGCCCTTACAACATGGGCGTCGCGGTTGTGGACGTTAACTTCCAGGCTGCCCGTCCGCCGGAAGAAGTGAAGTCTGCCTTTGATGACGCGATTGCGGCACGCGAAAACCGTGAGCAGTACGTCCGTGAAGCAGAAGCTTACGCCAACGAAGTTCAGCCTCGAGCTAACGGCCGTGCGCAACGTATTCTGGAAGAGGCGCGTGCATACAAAGAGCGTACCGTTCTGGAAGCCCAGGGTGAAGTGGCGCGATTCGCCAAAATTCTGCCGGAATATAAAGCCGCGCCTGAAATCACCAAAGAGCGTCTTTATATCGAGACGATGGAACGTGTGCTGAGCCATACCCGCAAAGTCCTGGTTAACGATCGGGGTAATAACCTGATGGTGCTGCCGCTGGATCAACTGATGCGTGGCACCCAGGCTGCACCGGGCCAGAGCGGTCAGAAGGGCAGTAACAGTTCTTCGCTGCCGGCTATCTCCGATCGCGGCGCCAGCCGCAATGACACGTCGTCATACAGTCCGGACAACATCATGGATCAGCGTCGGGCCAATGCTCAGCGCAGCGACAGCCAGCGCGAAGGGAGAGAGTAATCGATGCGTAAGCCAATAGTATTTTTGATCATTGTCGTGCTGGTGGCGCTCTATGCGTCGCTGTTTGTGGTGCAGGAAGGGGAGCGAGGCATTGTTCTGCGCTTCGGCAAAGTCCTGCGCGATGGTGAAAACAAACCGCAGGTGTTTGCGCCGGGCCTGCATTTCAAGATCCCATTCCTGGAAACGGTTAAAACGCTGGATGCGCGCATTCAGACCATGGATAACCAGGCCGATCGCTTCGTCACTAAAGAGAAGAAAGATCTGATCGTCGACTCTTACATCAAGTGGCGTATTAGCGACTTCAGTCGCTACTACCTGGCTACCGGCGGCGGCGATGTCTCTCAGGCGGAAGTGCTGCTGAAACGTAAATTCAGTGACCGCTTGCGTTCTGAAATGGGCCGTCTGGATGTGAAAGATATCGTAACGGACTCTCGTGGTCGCCTGACGACGGATGTCCGTGATGCGCTGAACACCGGTTCTGCTGGCAGCGATGATGAAATCGCAACGCCTGCGGCCGATGACGCTATTGCCAGTGCAGCGGCTCGTGTAGAGCGTGAAACCAACAGCAGCGAGCCGGCACCCAATCCGAACAGTATGGCGGCATTAGGTATTCAGGTGATGGATGTGCGCATCAAACAGATCAACCTGCCGACTGAGGTTTCCGATGCGATCTTCAACCGTATGCGTGCCGAGCGTGAAGCGGTAGCGCGTAGCCAGCGCTCGCAGGGTCAGGAAGAGGCTGAAAAACTGCGTGCTCAGGCCGATTATCAGGTGACACGTACTCTGGCTGAAGCCCAGCGTGAAGCGCTGATTACACGTGGTGATGGTGATGCGGAAACGGCGCGGTTGTTTGCCGATGCGTTCAGCAAAGATCCTGACTTCTACGCTTTCATTCGTAGCCTGCGCGCCTATGAAAACAGCTTCAGTGAAAATCAGGATGTGATGGTGTTAAGTCCGGATAGCGACTTCTTCCGATATATGAAGGCGCCCTCTAACGCGACACGTTAAGAACTGATATAACCTGTAGGCCGACAATGTTGTCGGCCTTTTTTTTGGGTATCAGAATGAAAACGAGCATCTGGATGGCACTGGCGCTGGTATTAGTGCTGGAAGGGTTGGGACCGATGTTTATGCCACGCGCCTGGCGACGCATGATCCTGACGATGAGCCGTTTACCCGATCGCCTGCTGCACCGATTTGGTGGTGGACTGGTGGTGGCTGGCATGGTGATCTATTGCATGCTGAGTCTGCACGGCAACCTGTAAACCGGGAGAAGATCGGCTAAATTGTGCCTCTTTGCGCCGTTATCCCCAATATGTTGTAGTGATCAAAACGCAGGCAAAAAAGCGCGCAATCGTATGCTAAAAGTGCTGAAAAGCATAGGATCAGATGGTAGAATCCTTTTTTAAGCAATCGGTGATTTTGAGAAATGGGTAAGAACGTCGTCGTACTGGGCACCCAATGGGGTGACGAAGGTAAAGGTAAGATTGTAGACCTTCTGACTGAGCGCGCGAATTACGTTGTGCGTTATCAAGGCGGCCACAATGCGGGCCACACGCTTGTCATCAACGGTGAAAAAACCGTCCTCCACCTGATCCCTTCTGGCATTCTGCGCGATAACGTGACCAGCATCATTGGTAACGGCGTAGTGCTCTCTCCTGAAGCCTTAATGAAAGAGATGAAAGGCCTGGAAGCGCGCGGAATTCCGGTACGCGAGCGTCTGCTGATTTCTGAAGCCTGTCCGCTGATCCTGCAATATCATGTTGCGATGGATATGGCGCGTGAACGTGCCCGTGGTGCCAAAGCGATTGGTACGACTGGCCGTGGCATCGGTCCTGCTTATGAAGATAAAGTTGCCCGTCGTGCACTGCGCGTCAGCGACCTGTTTAATAAAGAAACATTTGCCGCCAAACTGAAAGAAGTCGTCGATTTCTACAACTTCCAGCTGGTGGAGTATTACAAAGAGCCGGCAGTCGACTTCGATAAAGTGCTGAGCGATGTGATGGAAGTCGCTGACATCCTGACTGGCATGGTGGTTGACGTCTCTGAACTGCTGGATGTCGCGCGTAAGCGTGGCGATCTGATTATGTTTGAAGGTGCGCAGGGTACGCTGCTGGATATCGATCACGGGACTTATCCGTACGTGACCTCATCCAACACGACCGCAGGTGGTGTTGCAACCGGTTCAGGCATTGGTCCGCGTTATGTCGACTACGTTCTGGGTATTGTGAAAGCTTACTCAACCCGCGTTGGTGCAGGCCCGTTCCCGACCGAACTGTTCGACGAAACCGGCGAATTCCTCTGTGCGCAGGGTAATGAGTTTGGTGCGACCACCGGTCGCCGCCGCCGTACCGGCTGGCTGGATGCAGTAGCGGTTCGCCGCGCAGTTCAGATCAACTCTCTGTCAGGTTTCTGCATGACCAAGCTGGACGTGCTGGATGGCCTGAAAGAGGTGAAAATCTGTGTGGCTTACCGTATGCCTGATGGTCGCGAAGTGACCACCACGCCACTGGCGGCAGAGAACTGGGAAGGCATTGAGCCGGTTTACGAGACCCTGCCAGGCTGGAGCGAGACAACGTTTGGCGTGAAGACGCTGGAAGGTTTGCCTCAGGCCGCGCGTGATTACATCAAGCGTGTTGAAGAGGTAACAGGTGTGCCGATTGATATCATCTCAACCGGTCCCGATCGTAGTGAAACGATGATTCTGCGCGACCCGTTTGACGCATAATCATTCAGGCCGGACACTGTCCGGCCCTTGTTTTTCCACTCTCAGATGCCACTTAATCTCCCTTCGCTTGTCAAACCTTGTGCTGGCTTAAAAAAACGCACGGCTGATCAGACTCTGGTTTATCATCGTAGTTAATCGAATGGCGATCCGATTCAATCCTGACATCAATCGTAAGGCGAATAACCTAATGCCACGCCTGAAGGTTCACCGAGGTTACTGTGCAGCTCACGAGTTTTACTGATTATGGCTTACGCGCCCTGATTTATCTGGCATCGTTGCCAGAAGGTCAGCAGACCAATATTACGGAAGTGACAAACACCTATGGTTTGTCCCGCAATCATATGGTCAAAATCATCAATCAGCTGAGCCGGGCGGGCTATGTCGCCGCCACGCGTGGTAAAAACGGCGGCATTCGTTTGGGTATGCCAGCGCGCCAGATTGTCATTGGCGACGTGGTACGTAAGATGGAGCCACTACAACTGGTTGACTGCGCCTCCTGTTCCATCACGCCAGCCTGTCGTCTGAAGCAGGCATTACATGATGCAGTGCAGCGATTTTTGCAGGAGCTGGATAACTATACCCTGGCAGACCTGGTCGAAGGCAATACACCACTTTATGAGATCATCTTGTCCAGATCGCCAGTGGCAATAAATATTAAATGACATCGGAGGAACCGCTATGTCAAAAGATCCATTTCAGGATAGAGAAGCTGAAAAATACGAAAACCCTATTCCGAGCCGTGAATTTATTCTGGCTCTGCTAGAAAAACGTGAAAAACCGGCCAGCCGTGAAGAGCTGGCTGAAGAGATGAATCTGCAGGAAGAAGAGCACCTTGAGGCACTGCGTCGCCGCCTTCGCGCTATGGAGCGTGATGGTCAGCTGGTGTTCACCCGCCGTCAGTGTTATGCCCTGCCAGAACGCCTTGATCTCCTGCGCGGTAAAGTCATTGGCCATCGTGATGGCTACGGCTTCCTGCGGGCAGAAGGCCAGAAAGATGACCTTTACCTCTCCGCAGAACAGATGAAATTCTGTATGCACGGTGACGTGATCCTGGCGCAGCCGCTGGGTGCCGATCGCAAAGGCCGCCGCGAAGCGCGTGTGGTTCGCGTGCAGGAACCCCGCAACAATCAGATCGTTGGCCGTTACTTTACCGACGCTGGCGCAGGTTTTGTGGTACCGGACGACAGTCGCCTGAGTTTTGATATTCTCATCCCGCCTGAAGAGACGATGAATGCCCGTATGGGTTCCGTGGTGGTGGTTGAGCTGGTCCAGCGTCCGAACCGTCGCAGCAAGGCGATCGGTAAAATTGCAGAGATTCTGGGCGATGATATGGGCACCAGCCTGGCCGTAGATATGGCGCTGCGTACCCATGAAATTCCGCACACCTGGCCGCCAGAAGTGGAAGCGCAGATCAGTAAGCTGAAAGAAGAAGTGCCGGAAGAGGCCAAAAAAGGCCGCGTCGATCTGCGTAAACTGCCGCTGGTCACCATCGATGGTGAAGATGCCCGTGACTTTGATGATGCTGTCTACTGTGAGAAGAAGCGCGGTGGCGGATGGCGTCTGTGGGTGGCGATTGCCGACGTGAGTTACTACGTCCGTCCTGGCACGCCACTGGATGACGAAGCGCATCAGCGCGGCACCTCAGTTTACTTCCCGTCGCAGGTTGTTCCGATGCTGCCCGAAGTACTGTCGAATGGCTTATGTTCGCTTAACCCGCAGGTCGATCGTCTCTGTATGGTGTGCGAGATGACCATTTCGACCAAGGGCAAGCTGACAGGCTTTAAGCACTACGAAGCGGTAATGAATTCCCATGCGCGTCTGACCTATAACAAAGTCTGGAACATCCTGCAGGGCGACAAAGAGCTGCGTCAGCAGTATGCACCGCTGGTCAAAGACCTCGAAGAGCTGAATAACCTCTATCATGCGCTGGAAGCTGCCCGTGAAGAGCGTGGCGGAATCTCGTTTGAAACGGAAGAGGCGAAGTTCATCTTCAACGCCGAGCGCCGTATTGAACGTGTTGAGCGTGCATCACGTAATGACGCCCACAAACTGATTGAAGAGTGCATGATCCTGGCGAACATCGCCTCGGCACGCTTCGTTGAGAAAAATCAGGAACCGGCACTGTTCCGCGATCACGATCGCCCGACCGACGAGAGCATCAAGAGCTTCCGTACCGTGCTTAATGAGCTGGGACTGACGCTGCCTGGCGGCAATAAACCGCAGCCGGTTGATTATGCAGCGCTGCTGAAGCAGGTTGCCGATCGTCCTGATGCGGAAATGCTGCAAACCATGCTGCTGCGTTCGATGAAGCAGGCCGTTTACGATCCGGAAAACCGCGGTCACTTTGGTCTGGCACTCTCGTCCTATGCGCACTTTACTTCGCCGATTCGCCGCTACCCGGATCTGACGCTGCACCGCGCTATCAAGTATCTGCTGGCGAAAGAGCAGGGTGAAGGCAAGGGACTGGTTCAACGTGCCATCAAGTACCTGATGCCTAAAGATAAAAATGCCAAAGATCTCACTACGGCAACCGGCGGCTATCACTACGAGATGCCGGAGATGCTGCAGCTGGGTCTGCACTGCTCCCTGACCGAGCGCCGTGCGGATGAAGCGACCCGCGACGTCGCGGACTGGCTCAAGTGTGACTTTATGCAGGATCAGGTTGGCAATGTCTTCAACGGCGTCATCTCCAGCGTCACCGGATTTGGCTTCTTTGTCCGCTTAAGCGATTTGTTCATCGACGGTCTGGTGCACGTTTCAACGCTCGACAACGATTACTACCGTTTCGATCCGGTTGGTCAGCGTCTGATTGGTGAATCGGGCGGTCGCACCTATCGTCTGGGTGACACGGTTGAAGTGCGTGTTGAAGCGGTCCACATGGACGAGCGTAAAATCGACTTTGCTCTGATCTCCAGCCAGCGTCAGGTCCGTGGTGAAGGTAAAACCGCGCGTGACCGGGCAAAACGTGACGATAACGCCCCAACGAAACGCCGTCGCAATGCGAGCAGGAAGTCTAACTTCGAGCCGGATTCTGCGTTCCGGGGTGATAAAGGCAAGCCCGCCGCTGCGGATTCCGCGAATAAAAGTAAAAATGTCTCGGAAAAAACCCGTAAAATCGCCGCCGCCACCCGGGCGAAGCGCGCCAGAAAAAAGGCGCAGCCTGACTGATGCGCGCACCCGCCCTTTCTCCTGAGAAAGGGCGGTCATTTATTCATTTCCAAACACTGAGCAGATCGATGAGCGAAATTATTTTTGGTATCCATGCCGTGCAGGCGTTGCTGGAACGTGACCCACAACGTTTCCAGGAAGTCTTTATCCTCAAAGGCCGCGACGACCGTCGCCTGCAACCCGTGGTCGCCGCGCTGGAAGCTCAGGGGATTGTTATTCAGCTGGCCGAGCGCAAGTGGCTCGACAGCCAGGTTGAAGGCGGTGTGCATCAGGGTATCGTAGCCCGGGTGAAACCGGGCCGTCAGTATCAGGAAGGCGATCTGCCGGATCTGCTGCAGAGCCTGGACAAACCGTTCCTGCTGGTGCTGGACGGTGTCACCGATCCCCATAACCTGGGTGCCTGCCTGCGCAGCGCTGATGCTGCCGGTGTTCACGCCATCATCGTGCCAAAAGATCGTTCCGCTCCCCTGAACGCCACCGCCAAAAAAGTGGCCAGTGGCGCGGCAGAGAATGTGCCGTTGATCCGCGTGACCAACCTGGCGCGTACTCTGCGTCTGCTGCAGGAATATAACATCTGGGTCGTTGGCACCGCAGGTGAAGCGGACCATACCGTCTTCCAGAGCAAAATGACCGGCCCGATGGCGCTGGTGATGGGCGCAGAAGGGGAAGGCATGCGTCGTCTGACCCGTGAGCATTGCGATGAGCTGATCAGCATTCCGATGGCGGGCAGCGTTTCTTCGTTGAATGTCTCGGTCGCCACCGGCGTCTGCCTGTTTGAAGCGGTGCGTCAGCGCAACGCCTGATCCCCGATGTGATCCTCGCCACAAATTAGTTTCTGTACCAGGCATAACTGCACGTCATTCGTATATACCCAAAGAATTTCGGGTTGCATTGAGGCGGCAAGAGAACGAATCCCGATGAGCTTACATGAGTAAGTGATTCGGGTGAGCGAACGCAGCCAACAAACATGCAGCCTGAAAGACGACGGGTATACTTACTGAGTGACATCCGCGAGGAGCCGTTATGACCTGGACAACACACACTGTTTTTAATCAGCCTCATCCTCTGAGCAACAGCAATCTGTTTCTGTCTGATACGCCGCTTGGCGAGGCACTGTCACGCGAAGGTGCCGGATGGGATCGGGAATGGCTGGCATCGGTAGGTCGTCAGCTGGGCAGCGCCGAGTCTCTGGAGCTGGGCCGACTCGCCAATGCTGAGCCGCCTGAACTGCTGCGCTACGACGCCCGTGGCGAACGCATGGATGAAGTTCGTTTCCATCCCGCCTGGCATCTGCTGATGCAGGGTGTCTGCGCCAGTCGCCTGCACAACCTGAGCTGGCAGCCCACGGTTCGTGAACAGGCCAGCGTGGCGCGCGCTGCGCGCTTTATTCTGCATGCGCAGGTTGAGGCGGGCACGCTCTGCCCGGTGACCATGACACACGCGGCCATTCACCTGCTACAGACTTATCTGCCGGCCGCCTTTGAAGGCTGGCTCGATCCGCTGCTCAGCGATCGCTACGACACCCATGCACAGCCCGGCGACCAGAAGCGGGGTCTGCTAATCGGAATGGGTATGACGGAAAAGCAGGGCGGCAGCGATCTGCTCACCAGCACCACCCACGCTGAACCGCTGGGCGCGCGTGGCGCAGGTGAAGCCTACCGCCTGACGGGCCATAAATGGTTTTTCTCCGTGCCACAGAGTGATGCGCATCTGGTGCTGGCTCAGACGCCTGCCGGATTAAGCTGTTTCTTCCTGCCGCGGCTGTTACCCGATGGGTCACGCAATGCCATCCAGCTGGAGCGGCTAAAAGATAAGCTGGGCAATCGTTCCAATGCCAGCTGTGAAGTGGAGTTTCGCGACGCGACTGGCTGGCTGCTGGGTGAGGAGGGCGAAGGCGTGCGGCTGATCCTGAAGATGGGCAGCATGACGCGTTTCGACTGCGCCCTTGGCAGTCACGGTCAGATGCGCCGCGCTTTCTCGGTAGCCGTCTCGCATGCCCATCAGCGTCAGGTAATGGGGAAAAATCTGGTGGAGCAGCCGCTGATGCGTCAGGTTCTGGCTCAGCAGGCATTGCAGCTGGAGGGGCAAACTGCACTGCTGATGCGGCTGGCGCGCGCCTGGTCACAGCCGGCAAAACCGCATGAAGTCACCTTTGCCCGCCTGTTTACGCCCGCGGCAAAATATGAGATCTGCAAAGCGGGTGCGCCGTTCGTTGCGGAGTCGATGGAGGTGCTGGGAGGGATCGGCTATTGCGAGGCCAGTGAGCTCCCGCGCCTCTATCGTGACATGCCCGTCAATAGCATCTGGGAAGGATCGGGCAACGTGATGTGCCTTGATGTGCTGCGCGTGCTTGCCCGTCAGGCAGAGGTTACCGCGATGCTAAGTCAGGAATTTGAAGCAGTGAAGGGGAGTAACCGCCATTTTGATACGCGCTGGCGTCAGCTGCGTCTGAGGCTTAACCACGTTCCTGAAGAGCAGGCGCGTGAGGTTACCCGCACGCTGCTGCTGCTGGCAATGGGTGCACAGCTACTGAAATATGCCGAACCTCCGCTGGCGGATGCATGGTGCCAGCAGTGGCTCGACCAGCGTGGCTCGCGCCCGCTTGAGGCCGCGATTACCGATCGTTTACTGGACCGTGCCTGCGGCAGGTGATGCGCCGTACAGAATCGCACTGGCGTACCAGAAGCCCGGCATGACCGTTTCGCTCACCATCACGATCTGATAGTAAGCGGCTCCGGCCTGATTGGCCTGGGCGGCAACGGCACGCTGGGCATCATCCGGTGAGCCGTGTACGTTAACGGTAATATTGCCCAGCTTCGGTAAACCGCCACTCTGCGCCCGTGAAATCTCCTGTGCCTGTTGAGTCGGCGCAGGCGGGGCTTTTGGCGTGGTGTCAAACGCCGAACAGCCTGCCAGCAGCAGGCTGAACACCAGTAAATAAGCAGAACGCATAGCAAAACCCTTTTTCAGGACGAGACAATGAGTGTACGTCATCGCCCTGAAAGACGTCAGGATTTCAGGCTGAATACGCTGACCAGCTGGGTCAGGTGGTGCCCTTTATCACTCAGGTTCTGCGCGCTGTTTTCCGCCTGTGCCACCAGTTCGCTGTTCTGGTGCGTCGCCTGACTGATCTGGTTCATCGCAATATTAACCTGACCGATACCTGCCGCCTGCTCCTGCGCCGCCACGTTGATCTCGCCCATCAGTGCCTGCACCTGCTCGATGTGCGTCACAATGTTGGTCATTGCATCGCGCGTCTGCTCAGAGAGCTGATGGCCCTCTGCCACGTTGCTGATAGAGGTCGCAATCAGTCCGTCGATCTCTTTAGCGGCTTGCGCGGAACGCTGAGCCAGCGCGCGCACCTCGGCGGCTACCACGGCAAAACCCCGGCCCTGTTCGCCAGCACGCGCCGCTTCAACCGCAGCATTCAGCGCCAGGATATTGGTCTGGAAGGCGATCGACTCAATCACATGCGTGATATCCGCAATGCTTTGAGATGAAACCTTAATGGCTGACATGGTATTGACAGAGCGCACCACGGTTTTGCTGCCGTGACTGACGATATTGCTGGCTTCGGCCACCAGTGACATCGCCTGACGCAGGCTTTCGGCGGTGTGTTCAACCGTGGCACCAAACTGCTCCATGCTGGCAGAGGTCTGCTCGACGCTGCTGGCCTGACGCCCGATCTGCTCGCTGATGTTATGGCTGCTGGCCGCGATGGTGTCCGTGCCGTCGCTGATCTCCTGCGCCGCACCGCGCACCTGGCCGACAATTTTCTCCAGGCCATCGCCAATGCCGTTAATTGCAATGATCAGCTGGCCAACTTCGTCGCGACGAAGCGTATCCATATGGACCTGCAGGTTGCCGGCGGCATACTGCTCCGCCAGATGAATCACCTGCTGCAGCGGACGGGTAATCGCCCGACGGCTGTACCAGACAAAGCCCAGCGCAAAGACGATTACCAGAACCAGTCCGGTAATCAGGAACAGGTTACGGCTATGCGTAATGGGCGCAAGCAGGCTGTCGCGGTTAACTTCGCCGGTAATCACCCAGTTCCAGTCCGGCAATTGCTCCCAGGCCAGAATCTGCATCTCACCATTGATCTCCACCTGCTGCATACCTTTCGGCTCCGTCAGCAGCGGTTTCAGCGTTGCATCATCCCAGTCGGGGCGTTTTCCTTCGTCGTGCTGATCGAACAGATACACGCCCTGGTTTTTACCGGGCGTGCCGTTGAGCACGAAGAAATGACCGCTATCACCCAGCTTACGCGCCAGGATTTTTTCTCGCATCAGCGCATACTGTTTATCAATACCCACACCGACGAACAGAATGGCAACGACTTTACCGCTCTCATCTTTTATCGGCTGATACTGTGTGATATAGCGATGGCCGAACAGCGTCGCCAGCCCGCGGTAGACTTCGCCCTGGTGAACACGTTTCCAGGCCGCCCCGGTGCGGTCAAGCTGCGTACCGATTGCGCGACTGCCATCCTCTTTTTTCAGCGAGGTTGAAACACGGACAAAGTCATCGCCATCGCGCACGAAAATGGTCGCCACGGCGGCGGTGCGCTCGGTGAAATCGTCTACGGCAGTTTGATCGAGATTCAGTGTTTTCAACCCGGCACGCAGCACTGGCGTCGAAAAGGCACCGACCTGCACCCGCGAGCTTTCATCCAGGCTAAAGCGCTTAGGCAGGAAGCTGGTAAACAGATCGGTATAGTGAGCCACCTCTTCGGTGAGGGTGGCATTAAACATAGTGGCCATTTCACTGATGCCCTGCACCTGGTTGTGCATGTCATCGATGGCGAGATTTTCCAGCTGGCGCGAGGCGTTGTGGCTTTGAGTCAGTGTCAGCACCAGCAACAGCAGTGCAACGCTGAGAGACGTCAGTACAGACAGCTTAACTCCGAGACTCAGTCCGCTGAGAGAGAGACGCTTCATAAATTACCTTTGATCAAGTTAAGGGAGTACACGATCAACGGCAGAGTGCGGGAAAAGTTTAGGGAGAAGTTAGACAGCTAAGCGGAGCGGGTGATTTCGCAAATCAACCCGCAGAACACAGACTTGATCGGCATGCCTTGCTGCCTCTCAGGAGAGACCATGATTGAACTCACTACAGAAACACTGGCCGGTATCGAATGCCTGCACGCCACGCCTGCCGGACAACGGCATCAGCCACTGCCAACCGTGCTGTTGTATCACGGCTTTACCTCATCAAAAGAGGTCTACGCCTATTTCGCCGTGGCGCTGGCACAGGCGGGGTTTCGGGCGGTGATGCCGGATGCGGAGCTGCACGGCGCGCGTTATCACGGTGATGCCAATGCACGCCTGGGCCGCTTCTGGGAGATTCTGAAACAGAACATTGATGAGCTGCCATTGCTGGAGGCTGCGCTGCGTAGAGACAATCTGATCGCTGACAGGCGTTTCGCAGTGGCGGGTGCGTCGATGGGTGGCATGACGGCACTGGGCGCGATGGCGCGTTATCCGCAGATCCAGAGCGTCGCCTGTATGATGGGATCGGGCTATTTTATGCAACTGAGCGAATCGCTGTTTCCACCGCTGGTGGCTGATACGCCGGAGCAGAAAGCGCAGTTTGCGGCCCGCATGGCTCCCCTGACGGACTATGATCCCTGCAACCATCTGGAGGCACTGGCTAACCGTCCGCTACTGTTGTGGCATGGCGAAGCGGATGAGGTTGTGCCCTGGGCGGAGAGTGTCCGGCTGGAGAGGGCGCTGCGTGACAATGGACTGGCGCAGCATCTGACCTCACTGTCGGAAAAACAGATCGGGCATAAGATCACGCCCTCTGCATTAACGGCGCTGGTCAGCTTTTTTAGACAGCAGTTATAAATAATGAACGGGCGGAGAAGGACTCTGCCGCCCGTAAAGTTACCAGCACTTACCAGAACGCAGACGCTTTTTCTGCTGCGCTGGCAGGCGCATTAACCGGGTTTCTTTCCGGCGTATCCAGCCGGTTAACGTAAACATAACCCGATGCCGCTTCGCTGCTGTGACTTCTCATCTGCTGCGCACAGTCAGCATGGCTGGCAAGAGCGGGTGGAGACAGGAAGAGACCCAGTAAAGTGGCGATGACGAACGTTTTCATGCCCGACTCCTCACTTCAGGGAACACACTCTGCGTGACGCCACTAAGCGAACCGTGACGTCTCTAATCAGTTTAGCGACTGAGTAAATTATCGCCAGATCATCCACCTGAACCTCTTTGTCAGCATTTTTGAACCTTCGCCGCCCAACCTGCTGTATTTACGTCATTAGCACAAAAAGCCCCGATATCAGGCACGACGCCTGCGATTTGTTTAAATGTGCGCTTGAGTTCAGGCACCTTCGCCGGTATGATTACGCGTCAATTTTTCAGCCGCATTCTCAGGCTGTGTCCCACAAACGCTCGTCACAGCGAACCTTTGTGGGACACAGCCTATAACGTTCCTTGCTTCCATGGGCCGCGGTTGACCCCGACAGGAGGCTGAATAATCCGTAAGGAGCAATTTCGATGCGTCATTACGAAATCGTATTTATGGTTCATCCTGACCAGAGCGAACAGGTTCCTGGCATGATCGAGCGTTACACTGGTGCTATCACTGGTGCTGAAGGCACGATTCACCGTCTGGAAGACTGGGGCCGCCGTCAGCTGGCTTACCCGATCAATAAACTGCACAAAGCGCATTACGTTCTGATGAACGTTGAAGCGCCGCAGGAAGCGATCGATGAGCTGGAAACGAACTTCCGCTTCAACGACGCCGTTATCCGTAGCATGGTTATGCGCGTTAAAAACGCGGTAACTGAAGCATCACCGATGGTTAAAGCGAAAGATGAGCGTCGTGATCGTCGCGAAGATTTTGCTAACGAATCCGCTGATGAGTCAGATGCTGGGGATTCTGAAGAGTAATCCATCGTGACGGTCAATCGACTTCGCCTGTCTGGCACTGTGTGCAAGACACCGGTTCGAAGAGTTAGCCCGTCAGGAATTCCTCACTGTCAGTTTGTGCTTGAGCACCGCTCAGTGCAGGAGGAGGCCGGGTTTCACCGGCAAGCCTGGTGTCGTATGCCTGTTATTATTAGCGGCAGCGCCCATCAGGTGATTACTCAACATATAACGGTCGGCACGCAACTCACACTCGACGGTTTCATTAGTTGCCATCAGGCACGAAATGGCCAGAGCAAAGTGGTGTTCCATGCCGAGCAGATTGAATTGATAGATTCTGGAGACTAGCCTAATGGCACGTTATTTCCGTCGTCGCAAGTTCTGCCGTTTCACCGCGGAAGGCGTTGTTGAGATCGATTACAAAGACATCGCAACGTTGAAAAACTACATTACCGAAAGCGGTAAAATTGTCCCGAGCCGTATCACCGGTACTCGTGCAAAATACCAGCGTCAGTTGGCTCGCTGCATCAAGCGTGCGCGTTACCTGTCTCTGCTGCCGTACACTGATCGTCATCAGTAATCGGCAACTGTCCATTAACGACTTTAAGAGGATAAGGTAATGCAAGTTATTCTGCTTGATAAAGTAGCAAACCTTGGCACCCTGGGTGATCAGGTTAACGTTAAAGCGGGCTATGCTCGTAACTTCCTGGTACCACAGGGCAAAGCTGTTCCTGCTACCAAGAAAAACGTTGAGTTCTTCGAAGCACGCCGTGCTGAACTGGAAGCCAAACTGGCTGACGTTCAGTCTGCAGCAACTGCACGCGCTGAGAAAATCAATGCACTGGGCACTGTAACCATCACGTCTAAAGCGGGCGATGAAGGTAAACTGTTCGGTTCAATCGGTACCCGCGACATCGCTGATGCAGTTACTGCAGCTGGCGTTGAAGTCGCTAAGAGCGAAGTTCGTCTGCCGAACGGCGTTCTGCGCACTACCGGTGAGCATGAAGTAAGCTTCCAGGTTCACAGCGAAGTCTTCGCTAAACTGAACGTGAAAGTTGTTGCTGGTTAATTTTATTAACTGAGCACGACATCAACGCCGGCCTTGTGCCGGCGTTTTTGTTTTTATGCCTTTCAATAAACCGCTGTTGGCGTTACTGCGCGCGAATAAAGCTGCCATCTGGCTGACGCGTAAACAGCACCGGGCCATTTGCGCCATCAACGGTCAGACCGGTTACCACCCCCTGCGCATCCTGACGGATTTTCACCTGCTGACCACTTTTCAGTGAGCTGAGCGGCTGGTCACTGCCTTCCACCCGCGCCATCGCAAACACATCATTGACCGGCAGACTGTTGTCACGAAACAGCTGCGCCAGCGTCTGACCCGACGTAATGGTCATATTGCGCCATTCGCCCTGAGAGTCAGCTTTTGGCGTCTGCTGAGACGCTGAGGATGAAGGCTGACGGGCACGGTTGTTATCATAAATATCCGCCTGCATCGGCACCTCTTTCTCCGCAGAAGGCGAAGACTGCTCGACCGGATAGCGCAGGGTACTGGTGGGCCAGAGAAACGCCACCAGCATCACCAGCAGTGCCGCCAGAATGCCACGACGGTGCGGCGCAGGCAGCGGATCCATCCAGCGAATATGGTCGGTAAAATGCCAGATACGCTGAAGCCATGTCGGCAGGCGGGATGACGTGTCTGAAGCCATTCGGGTTTCCTCCTCTCCGGCAGTTTGCTGTAGCCTGCGTGCGGCCAGCCAGGTCTGCAGCCGGGATACCATTTGTTTTGCACGCATCCTGCGGCGGCGTGGGGCAATCTGGCCCATGTTTGCTCTCTTATTCAGGTGCTACAGATGAGGTGATCCCCATCGATAGTTATAGTATGGGCAATACCGGCGCGAAGTGCCTGCCAGCATTGATAAATTTGACGTGGCTATTGTTTCTCTTTCATCAGCAAAAGTCATCTGCGACGCAGGGCATTTTACGCCAGCGGCCTGCGCTGCTATGCTGCCGGTTCGAATTTATCCGAGAGTGAAAGGAACGAAGATGACTACCCCTTCTTTCGACAGCGTCGAAGCACAAGCAAGTTACGGTATTGGTTTACAGGTTGGCCAGCAGTTGCTGGAATCTGGTCTGCAGGGTCTGCAACCAGAAGCACTGCTCGCGGGTCTGCGCGACGCGCTGGAAGGGAACTCGCCGGCCGTACCGGTTGATGTGGTTCATCGCGCACTGCGTGAAGTGCACGAACGCGCGGAAGGCGTGCGTCGTGAGCGTACCGAAGCTATGGCCGCAGAAGGTCAGGCATTCCTGCAGGAACATGCGCAGCGTGAAGGCGTGAGCAGCACCGAATCAGGCCTGCAGTTCAGCGTGATTACTCAGGGTGAAGGTCCAATCCCATCACGTCAGGATCGCGTACGCGTTCACTACACCGGCAAACTGATCGACGGCACCGTGTTCGACAGCTCAGTTGCCCGTGGCGAACCGGCAGAATTCCCGGTAAGCGGCGTTATCCCTGGCTGGATTGAAGCGCTGACGCTGATGCCGGTTGGCTCAAAATGGGAACTGGTGATCCCACAGAACCTGGCGTATGGCGAGCGCGGTGCGGGTGCCTCTATCCCACCATTCAGCACGCTGCTCTTCGAAGTTGAGCTGCTGGAAATCCTGTAAGATAAGACGCTGCAACCACCCCGGTTGCAGCGTTTTCTCCCGCCTTATTTCTGCTGTAAATTTACCTGCCACAGTGCAAAGCCAATCGCATCTGTTCCTTTGGGCTGAAGCGGATATTGCGCATGCTGCTTAATAAATCCGGTCGCCTTATCGCCCGGTGCCGTTTCAAACTGAATATCGAGCGGAGTGGATGAGGTAATCGGTGCCAGACGCCAGTTATTGTCCGCCTTCGGCTGAACTGCGCCATGCGCTTTGGTTTCCGCGCTGATGTAGGCTGCTACCACCGAACGGTTCTCATCTGGCGAGGCAAAGGCGATGTACTTATCTCCGGTGCCGGCAAACTTGCCGCCATATGCGCGATAGTTATTGGTCGCCACCAGGAAGAGAGCCTGCGGATCGATGGGTTTACCCTGCCAGGTAAGCTGACGGATGCGTGAGGCGTCAGGATGGATCAACTGACACTCTGCGTCATAACGCGCGGGCTGGGTCACATCAATCTGATAATTGACTCCATCAATCACATCGAAGTTATAGGTGCGGAAATCCCAGTTAATCAGCGACTGCGTTTTGCTGCTGTGCGGATCGATCTGGTTAAACTGGCCTGCTGAGCATTCCAGCCACTCTTTCACCTGCGCACCCGTGACTTTCATCACGACCAGTGTATTGGGATAGAGATAGAGATCGGCCGCATTACGGAAGGTCAGGGCACCTTTCTCCACTTCGACATAGCTGGCAGGATCGTTTTTACGTCCGCCCGCTTTAAACGGCGCGGCAGCAGAGAGCACCGGCAAACGGCCCAGATCCGGATCGCCCTGAATGAAATGCTCCACATAAGCGCGCTGCGCATTATTGACGATCTGCACCGTTGGATCGTCCTGAACCAGCGACAGATAGCTGTACATTACGTCAGCCGACTTGCCGATGGGCTTCGCCACAAACTCCCGCGTGGCGCGGTGATCGTCAGCCAGCACTTTCACCAGCGCCGGATCTTCCGCCGCCAGCGATTTCTTCGCGGCAGTATCGTAGATCGGTCGCGCCTCTGCTTTGCCGCTGCTCACCTGCCAGCGTCCGCCCTCATTGTTCAGCACCAGATCGACCACGCCAAGATGATCGCCCCACATGCCTGGCATCACCGCCGGAACCCCGTTCAGCGTGCCGTTAGCAATGTCTGCGCCTTTGATGCCAGCAAACTCCTTGCTGGGGAAGACGGCATGCGCATGACCAAACAGGATGGCGTTAATACCTTCCACCTGGCTGAGGTAGTAAACCGAGTTTTCTGCCATTGCGTGATACGGCTCGCTGCTCAGGCCGGAGTGAGGGATAGCAATAATCAGATCGGCACCCTGCGCGCGCATCTCAGGCACATAGCGGCGAGCTGTTTCGGTGATGTCATCCACCCGTACCTTGCCCTGCAGATTGGCTTTATCCCACACCATGATCTGCGGCGGCACAAAGCCGATATAGCCAATCTTCAGGGTCTGCGATTTGCCCTCGCGATCAACCACCGTAGTGGATTTGATGAGGTAAGGGGTAAACAGCGGTTTGCCGCTCTTCACATCAATCACGTTGGCGTTCACATAAGGGAAGCGCGCACCCGCCAGCGCTTTTTTCAGGTAGGGCAGGCCATAATTGAATTCATGGTTACCGAGGTTGCCGACAGCGTAATCCAGCGTATTAAGCGCCTTGTAGACCGGATGGATTTCACCCTCACGCAGCCCTTTAGCCGCCATGTAGTCGCCCAATGGGCTGCCCTGAATGATGTCGCCGTTATCAACCAGCAGGCTGTTCTTCACCTCCTGCCGGGCGGCGTGAATCAGCGTGGCGGTGCGCACCAGACCAAATTTCTCGGTTGGCGTATCTTTGTAGTAGTCGAAATCCATCATATTGCTGTGCAGATCGGTGGTTTCCAGTACGCGTAAATCCACCGTCGCGGCCTGGGCGGCGACGGAAACGCTCAGGGCCAGTAACATCATTCCGGGCTTAAACATGCTTGCTCCTGCTGCAAATTAAAATCAGGCTCTCAAAATAATGTAAAAGCATGACAGATAGTCATTTTAAATCGTGATGGATATAACGTTTTGACGCATCAGCCTGCGACTCATTCTTATACGATAAAGGCTCACTGGCGGCAGCATGGCGATAAGCACGTAACTATGATATTGATATATCTATAAATTGAATTGCCGCCGGACCAGTAAACAGGCTGGTCAGGCGGAACTGCTAAAATGTCACTATCTGAAGATGGGCTGATCCTGCAGCAGACAGACAAAAACGAGGTGAAAAATGTTAGAGCAAATCTGCCAACTGGCACGCGAAGCTGGCGACGCGATTATGCAGGTCTATAACGGTGCCGCGCCGCTTGACGTTTCTCACAAATCGGACGATTCGCCGGTGACCGCTGCGGATATCGCGGCGCATGAAGTCATCATGGAGGGGCTGAAACAGCTATCGCCTGACATACCGGTACTTTCAGAAGAAGATCCGCCAGCCTGGGATGTCCGTCAGCACTGGCAACGCTACTGGCTGGTTGATCCGCTGGATGGCACCAAAGAGTTCATCAAGCGTAACGGTGAATTTACCGTCAATATTGCGCTGATTGAAGCGGGCAAGCCGGTGATGGGCGTCGTCTATGCGCCAGTGCTGGGCGTAATGTATTCCGCGGCAGAGGGTAAAGCGTGGAAAGAAGAGGGCGGTCATCGCGAACAGATTCATGTCCGTGACGCACGTCCTCCGCTGGTCGTGGTCAGCCGCTCACATGGTGACGACGACGAGATGAAAGAGTACCTGAAGCAGTTAGGTGAGCATCAGACCGTTGCGACCGGCTCCTCACTGAAATTCTGTCTGGTGGCAGAAGGTAAAGCTCAGCTCTATCCCCGTTTCGGGCCAACCAATATCTGGGATACCGGCGCGGGTCATGCCGTGGCGATGGCTGCGGGTGCGCATGTACATGACTGGCAGGGCAAAACCCTGGACTATGCGCCGCGCGAATCCTTCCTGAATCCCGGCTTCCGCGTTTCGCTCTTTTAAGACGATATTGGCATAAATGCCCGGCGAGCGATTCTCTCGCTCCCGGGTGTTCAGCATTACTCTTTCAGCAGTGAGTTGACCAGCGCGATAACTTTTGTCACTTCATCCTGCGTCAGCGAACCATCCTTCACAAACTTCACTTTGCCCTGCTTATCCAGCACGACGATGGCGGAACCACCAGGCTGTAACTGCCAGCTGTGCTGCACGTTGCCTTTGCTGTCTATGACAAACTGAGACCAGGGATATTGCTGCTTGTTGGTCTCGACGCTGCTGCGCACAAACATGCCCGTGCCCGGAATCGCGTCATCGGTATTGACGATGGTGGTGGTCTGATAGCGATCATGCGGCAGCTTCGCGGCTTTGATCGCTTCTACCAGTGCCGCGTTCATCTCTTTCGCAGATGAGCGACCCGCAATATGCTGGATGACGCGAACTTTTCCGCTGAGCTGCGCGCTATTCCAGTTTTTGTAGCTAAACTTCTCCTGTTGCAATAACAGCTCGCCTTTGTCATTCACGCCTACAGCCGGTACCCGCATATCCAGTCTGAGGTTTTGAGCCATCGCGCCTGCCGGTATCAACAGAGACAACGCCACAGCTGCCAGGGTTATACGCATTGTTATTTCCTTAGGTGATCAGACCAGTCAGTCATTTTACTGCAATAGTAAGCAGGGATGATGCGCCTGTCCTGGAAAGGTGTCAGGTTTGTTATGGCCGCCACAATTCCTTAATCAATGAAGGTTTATACTGTGTTGTGTGAGCCTGATAACAGAGTGTTCTGTAATGATGTGTCAATTCAGTAAAAAAATTCACTTTTAGGAACATCAGTCAGTTTTAGTGTTCTATAGTTATCGCGAATTCGCGCTTCATGGGCTGGAACCAAATTTGGAAACGGCGAAGCGTGCTTAAAAATGTACAGGAGTTAAACAGCATGAAGATCTTCCAGCGCTATAATCCGCTACAAATAGCGAAATATGTAAAAACGCTTTTCAAAGGAAGGTTGTATATCAAGGACGTGGGCGCGTTCGAGTTCGATAAAGGGAAAGTATTAATCCCTCGCGTCAAAGACAAACAGCACCTGAGCGTGATGTCAGAAATTAACCGCCAGGTCGTTCGTCTCAAACTTGAGTTCAACTAATAACAAGGGCGCCGATGGCGCCCTTAGTGTATGACCTATCAGGCTATTCCCTTTGCCTGTCCGAACACGGACGGTGCCCACAATCTCCAACTGCTACGTAAACGTTCCGGTTGTTCCGCGCGCTCTGTATCCAGGACTGCCTGGGACAATAATAGCCGCCGGGACACGCTCTGAGTCATTTACTCTTCTTCGGTTTTGGTCAGGTTCAGCACGGGTGGTCGTTCATCAATGCGGGTGACCAGCAGCTGATCGATACGGTAGCTATCGATATCTACCACTTCGAACTTATAGCCAGCAAACTTCACAAAATCGGTACGCTTTGGAATCTTACGCAGCATATACATCATAAAGCCGCCGATGGTTTCGTAGTTGCCTGACTGCGGGAAATCATCGATGTCCAGCACGCGCATTACGTCATCAATCGGTGTGCCGCCTTCAACCAGCCATGAATTCTCATCGCGCGCCACGATCTGCTCTTCCATGCCCTGACCGACCAGATCGCCCATCAGTGTGGTCATGACGTCATTCAGCGTAATGATGCCCACGACCAGCGCATATTCGTTCATGATCACCGCGAAATCTTCACCAGCGGTTTTAAAACTTTCCAGCGCTTCTGAGAGCGTCAGCGTGTCCGGCACGATTAGCGCAGAGCGAATCTGCAGGCCGCTGTTCAGCGCCATGCTCTGATTGCCGAGTACGCGCAGCAGCAGCTCTTTTGAGTCGACATAGCCAACGATATGATCGATGTCGCCGCTGCAGACCAGAAACTTCGAATGAGGATGCTGGGCGATTTTGGTCTTGAGGCTGGTCTCATCTTCGTGCAGATCAAACCAGACAATATTCTCGCGTGAGGTCATTGAAGAGGGAACGGTACGTGACTCCAGCTCAAACACGTTTTCAATCAGCTCATGCTCCTGCTTGCGCAGAACGCCCGCCAGCGCACCGGCTTCCACCACCGCGTAGATATCGTCGGAGGTGATGTCATCTTTACGCACCATCGGCAGCTTGAAAATACGGAAGAAGACGTTGGCCAGGCCATTAAACAGAAATACCAGCGGACGCATCACTAACAGGCAGAAACGCATCGGATTGATGATGCGCAGCGCGATGGTTTCCGGTGCGACCATGCCAACCCGCTTTGGTGTTAAGTCGGCAAACAGGATAAACAGGCTGGTCACGATGGTGAATGAACAGATAAAGCTGAGCTGTTCCGCCAGTTCCGGCGAAACAAAGCGGTTAAACAGGCCGCTGAAAACCGGTGAAAATGCCGCGTCGCCGACAATACCGCCCAGGATGGCGACAGCGTTAAGGCCAATCTGCACCACGGTGAAGAACATGCCCGGCGTTTCCTGCATTTTCAGCACACGCTGGGCATTGACGTTGCCTTCGTCGGCCAGAAGTTTCAGTTTGATCTTACGGGCGGCCGCCAGCGAGATCTCCGACAGGGAGAAAAAGGCACTGATTACAATCAGCAATAAAATGACAAGCAAGCTATCTAACATATGAGATCCAAAGGGTTATCCACTTGTCATTTTTGGCCTGGGCAGCGTGGGTAAGCGCAAACAGAGTTGGTTTATCCGTGAAACAGAGCTATCCGTGCCAAAAATGTCTGCGCCAGTTCGACAACGTACATGTCGGGGCAGAAATGAAAACAGGCGGAATGCCTGTGGTGGCAGATTATAGCAGGAGCGCTCATCGGGCCGCCAGAGGGCAATCTGCCGCTTCCCTCAGGATTAGCAGGCAGAACGGTACGTTATCGACTCAGATTTATCTGAGTGAATCATTTTGGACCGCTCATTCCCGCCTGCAGGAGTTGTATCAATCCCCCCATTTACCGACAATAGCCGCGTTATTTGAGTTAGAAGTCGATTTTGCGCCGCCGTTTGCCATAAAGTGCGGCTATGATGAGGATGTTGCCGTTGCGGTAGTGCGGGCAAAGATGATTAATAAGTGCCCCGCGGAAAAGGGGCCGGCATGATTAACAGGAGTACAGGTGCCACGATTTTATGTTTATTGCATAGCTGGCCTGCTGCTTGCCGCGCCCGCCCTTGAGGCGGCGAGCGTGCGATTACAGGTAGATGGCTTAACCGGGGATCTGCAAAAGAATGTCAGAGCGCGCCTTTCCACCATCGGCAGCGACGAGGTCTCGAATGATGGCCGTTTTCGTGCACGTGTCTCTGTTGCAATAAAAGAGGGGCTGCGCGCCCTTGGTTATTACGAGCCGACCATCGACTTCGAATCCCGCCCCGCGCCTGCGAAGGGAGGACGGCCGGTATTAATCGCACATGTGACGCCGGGCGAGGCTGTCAAAATTGGCGGCAGCACCATTGTGGTGGAAGGTGATGCGCGCAATGATCCTGATTACAAAGCCTGGGTGAAGCAGGGACGGCCCAAAGTGGGCACGCAGCTTAACCACGGGCAGTATGACAAATTTAAAAGCGGCTTCTCTAATCTTGCGCTGCGTAACGGCTACTTCGACGGCACCTTTAAAAAAAGCCAGCTCGGCGTCTCGGTTGAGCGCCATGAAGCGTTCTGGGATATCGACTACGACAGCGGCGAGCGCTATCGCTTTGGTGACGTCACTTTTCAGGGATCGCAGATTCGTGAAGAGTATCTGCAAAATCTGGTGCCCTTTAAAGAAGGGGATTACTACAGCTCACGCGATCTGGCCGAACTGAATCGCCGCCTCTCCGCCACCGGCTGGTTTAATTCGGTGGTGGTCGCGCCGGAATTCAGCAAGGGACGACAGACTAAAGTGCTGCCGCTGAGTGCCGTGATGTCACCCCGCACCGAAAACACCATTGAAACCGGCGTCGGCTACTCAACTGACGTCGGTCCGCGGCTGAAAGGAACGTGGAAAAAACCGTGGATCAACGACAGCGGCCACAGCCTGACAGCCAGCGCCTACGTGTCTGCGCCGGAACAGCAGGTCGACCTCAGCTATAAAGTCCCGTTACTGAAGAGCCCACTGGAGCAGTACTACACCTTCTCCGGAGGCCTCAAGCGTACCGACCTTAACGACACCAAAGCCGACACCACCACGCTTGCGATGTCGCGCAACTGGGACAGCAGCAGCGGCTGGCAGAAGGCGGTCAACCTGCGCTGGAGCCTGGATCACTTTACGCAGGGCAGTGTGACCAATACCACCATGCTGCTCTATCCCGGCGTCAGCGTAAACCGCACACGCTCGCGCGGCGGTCTGATGCCGACCTGGGGCGACTCACAGCGCTACTCCGTCGACGTTTCCGATACGACATGGGGCTCCGACGTCGACTTCCTGATTCTGCAGGCGCAAAACGTCTGGATTCGCACTCTCGGTGACAGTCATCGCTTTGTGGCGCGCGGCAATCTTGGCTGGATTGAAACCAACGACTTCGACAAGGTGCCACCGGATCTGCGCTTCTTCGCGGGTGGTGACCGCAGTATTCGCGGTTACAAATACAAAAATATTTCACCGCGTGACGACGACGGCAAACTCACCGGGGCATCAAAACTCGCCACCGGATCGCTGGAATATCAGTATAACGTCACCGGTAAATGGTGGGGCGCGGTGTTTGTCGACTCAGGCGAAGCGGTTAACGACATTAAACAGAGCAATATCAAAACCGGTGCAGGTGTCGGTGTGCGCTGGTCTTCACCGGTTGGCCCCATCAAATTTGATATTGCCAGACCTATCGGGGATGACGAGGAGCATGGATTGCAATTTTACGTAGGACTGGGGCCTGAACTATGAAGCTGTGGAAAAAGGTCCTGATCGGTATTCTGATCTTTCTGGTTGTGCTGTTGGGTGGCGTGGCATTTTTAATCGGGACCACGCCGGGACTGCATTTAGTGCTCAAGGGTGCATCGCGCTGGGTGCCTGGCCTGTCGATCAAACAGGTCGATGGCGGCTGGCGTAACCTGACCCTTAACGGTCTGCGCTTTGAGATGCCCGGCGTCAGTGTTGATGCCGGGCAGATTCACCTGGCGGTGGATCTCAACTGCCTGCTGCACTCCTCCGTGTGCGTCAACGATGTCTCCCTGCGCGATATCAGCGTGGTCGTCGACAGCAAGAAAATGGCACCTGCCGCCGCCGCACCGGAAGAGGAGAGTAGCAACACTAACCTCAGCACACCATACCCCATCACGCTGCGTCATCTTGGCCTGCACAACATCAATGTGAAGGTTGATGACACCGCGATCTCGCTGCTTGATTTCACCACGGGCCTGCAGTGGCAGGATCGTGCGCTGACGCTGAATCCGACCCATATCCAAAGCCTGCTGATTGCGCTGCCAAAAGCGGCAAAAGTGGTGAAGGAAGAGGTGGTCGATCCGAAAGTTCAGCAGCCGCATCCCGCTGAGAAACCGCTGGGCGAAACGCTGCAGGCAATGTTTGCTCAACCGCTGCTGCCTGCGCTGCCCGATTTCCGTCTGCCGCTGGATATTGACGTGCAGCAGATTCTGGGTGAACAGCTGCGCATTACCGGCGACACCGATGTCTCCGTCAGCCGGTTGTTGCTGAAAGCGAGAACCGCCGATCGACAGATGCAACTGACAACGCTGGAAGTGGACTCGAATCTTGGCAACCTGAAGGGTAGCGGACAGGCGACGCTGGCGGATAACTGGCCGCTCGATTTCTCCCTGAACGGCACGGTCAATACCGATCCGATTAAAGGCGAAAAGCTGGCGCTGAAACTTAACGGCGCGATGCGCGACGAGTTGAAGCTGGGCCTGAACCTCTCAGGTCCGGTGAATGCGCAGCTGGATGCGACGACCCAACTGGCGGTCGCGGGACTGCCGCTGTCATTGCAACTGACCAGTCCGCAACTGCGCTGGCCGCTAACGGGGCCGATACAGTATCAGGCCGATAACCTGAACTATCAGTTCAAAGGCAAAGCCACCGACTATGTAATGTCGCTGCAAACCGCCGTGAAGGGCGAATCTGTGCCACCGGCCAATGTCTCGCTGACGGGTAAAGGCAACGTTGAGCAGTTCAGCCTCGATCGTCTGCGCGTGGCTGCGCTGCAGGGCAATATCGATCTCACCGCGCTGGTGGACTGGAGCAAGGCGATCAGCTGGCGCAGTGAACTGACGCTGGCGGGAATCAATACCGCTAAACAGTATCCCGACTGGCCCGCGCGACTGGATGGCAAAATCACCACGCGCGGCAGTCTGTATGGCGGCACCTGGCAGCTGAGCGTGCCGCAGCTTCAGCTAAAAGGTAACGTGAAAAAGAATGCCGTAACCGCTGACGGCTCACTGACCGGTAACAGCTACAACCAGTGGACGGTCCCGGGTATTAAGCTGGCGCTGGGACGCAACCATCTGGATGTCAAAGGGGCGCTGGGCGACAGTCTGGATCTTGATGCCAGTATTGATGCGCCACAGCTCGATAATGCGCTGCCGGGTCTGGGCGGCGTGGTCAACGGCACGATTAAAGCGCGTGGCACTCTGAAGGCACCGCAGCTGCTGGCCGATCTCAATGCCCGTGGTCTGCGCTGGCAGCAGATGCAGATTAATCGCGTCACCCTGAATGGCGATGTCCGCTCCGGCGAACAGGTGGCCGGTAAACTGCAACTTCGCGTTGAGCAACTGAAGCAGGATGCGCTGAACATCGGCCTGCTGACGCTGAATGCAGAGGGGAATGAGCGTCAGCATCAGATGAAGCTGACTGTGCAGGGCAAACCGGTCTCGGGTCAGCTGGCGCTCAACGGCAGCTTTGATCGCCAGGCCGAGCGCTGGAAAGGCTCGCTAAACGATACCCGCTTTGACACGCCCGTGGGCGAGTGGCGTCTGACCCGCGCCATGGCCATTGACTATCTGAACAGCCGTCAGACGGCGACCATCGGGCCGCATTGCTGGCAGAACCCGAATGCACAAATTTGTGTACCGGAGCCGATTGAAGCGGGCCCGGCAGGTAAGGCGCATGTGGTGCTGAACCGTTTTGACCTTGCGATGGTCAAGCCATTTATGCCGGAGGCAACCCAGCTCAGCGGCCTGTTCAGTGGCGATGTACGCGTTAACTGGACGGCGGATGGCAGCCTGCCAACCGGTACTGTGGCGCTGAAGGGTAACGGCGTAAAAGTGGTGCAGGATGTTCAGGGCAACAGCCTGCCGATCGCCTTTGACACGCTTAACCTGAATGCCGCACTGCGAAACGGTCGCGCACAGCTCGACTGGCTGATCCGCATTGCCAAAAACGGGCAGCTGGATGGCAACGTGCAGATCGACGATCCGCAAAATCGCCGCACGCTGGGCGGTAACGTGAACATCCGCAATATCTCGCTGGCGATGATCAATCCTGCGCTGATGCAGGGCGAGAAGATCAAAGGCAGCCTGAACAGCAGCCTTCGCCTGGGGGGAAGTGTGCAGCAGCCGCAGGTGTTTGGGCAGTTGGGTCTGACGGGTGTGGATGTGGATGGCAACTTTATGCCGGTCGATCTGACCGCCGCTAACCTGAATCTGGTGTTCAACGGTATGAGCTCGACCCTGAACGGACTGGTCCAGACTGCACAGGGCAACATCAATCTCAGCGGTAACGCCGACTGGAGCCAGCTCGATAACTGGCGTGCGCGCATTGCGGCGCAGGGCAGTCGGGTTCGCGTCACCGTGCCGCCGATGGTGCGCATGGATGTCTCGCCGGATCTGGTATTTGAAGCGACGCCAGCCGCCTTTAACCTTGATGGCAGCGTCGATATTCCGTGGGCGCGCATTACGGTGCAGGAAGTGCCGGAAAGCGCGACGGGCGTCTCGTCAGATGAGGTGATGCTGGATAAACAGCTGAAGCCAATTGCACCGCAAACCGCTGCGATTCCGATTAACAGTAACCTGGTGATCCACGTCGGCAACGATGTGCGTCTGTCTGCATTTGGTCTTAAAGCGAAGCTGAATGGCGATCTGAAAATGGTGCAGGATAAGTCAGGACTGGGCTTAAACGGCCAGATCAACATTCCATCCGGTCGCTTCCACGCCTATGGTCAGGATCTGATTGTGCGTAAAGGTGAGCTGCAGTTTGCCGGGCCGCCTGATCAGCCTTACGTTAACCTGGAAGCCATTCGTAACCCGGATGCGACGGAAGATGGCGTCACTGCCGGTCTGCGCGTGACCGGCCTTGCCGATGAACCTAAAGCGGAAGTCTTCTCCGATCCGGCGATGTCGCAACAGGAAGCGCTTTCCTACCTGCTGCGTGGTCAGGGATTAGGCAGCGACGGCGACAGTAACGCTCTAACGTCGGCACTTGTTGGCTTAGGGGTTGCACAAAGTGGTCAGGTTGTGGGTAAAATCGGAGAGACCTTCGGTGTCAGCAATCTCGCCGTTGATACTGCCGGTGTTGGCGATAGCCAGCAGGTGCAGGTCAGCGGCTACGTGCTACCGGGTCTGCAGGTAAAATACGGTGTTGGCATATTTGATTCACTGGCGACGTTAACCTTGCGTTACCGCCTGATGCCTAAGCTCTATCTGGAAGCCGTGTCCGGTGTGGATCAGGCTCTCGATTTGCTCTATCAGTTTGAGTTTTAGCAATGCGAATAATTGTCTACGGCAGTTTACGGCGCAAACAGGGAAACAGTCACTGGATGACCAATGCGCAGTGGCTGGGTGATCACCAGATTGAAGGCTTTGAGCTGTATAGTCTGGGCCATTATCCCGGCGTTATAGAGGGCAATGGAGCGGTACATTGTGAGGTGTACCGCATTGATGCCTCAACCCTTGCGGAGCTGGATGCGCTTCGCACCAAAGGGGGAGAGTACAAACGTTTCCTGACTCAGACGCCGTTTGGCAGTGCATGGCTTTATGTCTATCAACGCTCAGTGGCAGGACGCCAGCGCATTATGAGTGGTGACTGGCTGAAGCGTGATGAGGAGCCAGAGGCCTGAACAAAAACACCGTCCAGTTGGACGGTGTTTTTTTTGACTCATAAACCGGCAGCAGAATTACTTCTTCTGCGCGCGCTCATAAGAGGCGATGATTTCAGCTTTAGCGGCTTCGGCGTTATCCCAGCCATCCACTTTCACCCATTTGCCTTTTTCCAGATCTTTGTAGTGTTCAAAGAAGTGGGTGATCTGTGCACGCAGCAGTTCTGGCAGGTCGTTCACATCTTTGATGTGATCGTACTCTTTAGACAGCTTGGTGTGCGGAACGGCAACCAGTTTGGCATCTTCGCCAGACTCGTCAGTCATTTTCAGCACGCCAACCGGACGGCAGCGGATCACTGAGCCTGGAACCAGTGGGTACGGGGTCGGAACCAGTACGTCAACCGGATCACCATCCAGAGAAAGGGTATGGTTGATGTAGCCGTAGTTGCACGGATAGAACATGGCGGTAGACATGAAACGGTCTACAAACAGGGCACCAGACTCTTTATCAACTTCATATTTGATCGGATCAGCATTCGCCGGGATCTCAATGACAACGTAGATATCTTCTGGCAGGTCTTTACCTGCTGGCACCTGGTTCAAACTCATCTGGCATTCCTTCAATAGTCGTATGTTGAGTGTCGGCTATTATAGCCAACTGACTCTGAATGTATGCCCCCTTTTTGGCGTTTCGGAATGCGCCCAAACGCTACTTAGCCGCCACAAACAGCGAAACAATGCCTGCGGCAATCAGTGGCCCTACCGGCACGCCCCGGAAGAATGCCACCCCAATCACTGTACCAATCAGCAGACCCCCGATCACCGAAGGCTGCACGCTCATAAAATTCACGCCACGACCACCCAGCCAGGCGACAAAGATCCCTACCAGAATCGCCACAATCGATTTCCAGTTAGCAAAGGATTTGATCAGGGCAGAGGCGGGCAATGAGCCGCTGGCCAGCGGAGCCATCACCGCCACGGTAAGAATAATGATGCCTAAGGTAATGCCCTGTTTTTCGACGTAGGGGAAGAACTGAGCCAGCGGGGTAATTTTAATCGCCAGCAGCACCAGAATCGAAATCGTGACCGCGTTGTTGTGCACGAAATAACTCAGCACGGCGAGGCAAATCAGAATGATGGTCGAGGCATATGCAGCCATGGTTTCTCCCTGAAGATTATTGAAAGCACTGACTTCCGCCAGCGTAAAAGCCGGTTATCGATCAGCAGTCATCGGGGTTAGCACAGCTGCCTTTAGCCCATGACTGCAGCATCAGCGCCTGATTACGCACCAGGCTCAGACTCTGGGCGCTCAGGGCTACGCTACCCAGCGTTCCCTGAGAACTAAGCTGACTGCGGCTCGCCTCAAGCCAGCTGTCGCGGTAGCGCAGCCAGGCACGCTGAGCGGCACGAAGTTTGTTTTTCGGTTCGCCGGAGAGCGTTTTCATCAGCTTGCTGTACTGCTTATTCATCTCCTGATCCCAGACCTTGTTTGCCGCCGCGTAGCACTGGTTCATGGTAAGGGTGGTCGAGGCTTTATTGAGGCAGCGATCAGGTGAGGCATCTGACGGCATATCCTCTGCCAGCGCCGATGTGCTAAGGCACAGCAGCATCAAAAACAATCCTGATTTCATTCTTTTCTCGGGGTAACGGAAGGGCGACGATCAGCTTGATGGATGTTTCTGTGATGATCAAGTTGTTAACACTCATCACAGTTAAAGTTTCAGACCGTTACTGCCGATAACTCCTCCGCTTTAGGGCCGCTTGAAATTCGCCTTTTCACATACACGGAAACTATCAGGATGAAACAGTTATCACTTCGCACGGGGTTGCTGGCATTGCTGGCATTCATGACACTGCTGCTGTTGGCGGTGAGTTTTATGGGTATCGTGGCTATTAACAAAGGGAATCGCTCGCTGGATGTGATCAACCGCATTCAGGGGATCGAGCTGAACAGCCTTTATAAGAGTAATTCAGACCTGATGCGGGCCCGCGCTAACGCGGCGCTGGCGGTACGTAAAATTGAAATTGGTATGCTGGAAGAGGGCGCGGCAGTCACAAAACTGTCGCAGGCGGATGTGGTGTCATCGCAGAAACACCTGAAGCGTTTTGTGGACGCCGGAACGGTGACGGCGCACGGCAAAATGCTGGCGGATGCGGTTTCAGCCAGTTATAAAGCCTATCTCGACCAGGGCATCAAACCGATGATGGACGCGCTGGACAAGCAATATACCGACGAATATTACCAGCTGCTGGAAGGCAACCTGGCAACGCTGGCGGCCAGTTACGATAAGGCGGTCAATGACTTCAGTCAACTGGCGGATCAAATCACCCAGGCCCAGCTGGCAGAGGCGGCCCACAACGAGACCAAAATGAAAATCCTGATCGCCGTGGCGGGAGTCTTAACCCTCTTGCTGCTGGTGCTCGCCTGGCAACTGCTACGCCGGATGCTGCTGCAGCCGCTGAACCTGGCGATTGTCCATCTTGAGCAGATCGCGGCGGGCGATCTGTCCCAGGCGCTGCCACCGTCCAGCAACAATGAGCTGGGTCGGCTTAACCATGCCCTGAGCGGGATGCAGCAGTCGTTACGCACTTCGGTGAATCAGGTGCGCGAAGCGAGTATGCAGATCGACATCGGCAGCCGTGAACTGGCGGCCGGTAACGTCAATCTGTCGCAGCGCACCGAAGAGTCCGCCGCCTCGCTGGAGCAGACGGCGGCCAGCATGGAGCAGCTCACGGCCACGGTGCGCCTTAACGCCACGAATGCTCAGCAAGCGAATCAGCTGGCTAGCGCGGTCTCCGAGACCGCCGATCGCGGCGCTGAGGTGGTCAGCTACGTGATGGAAAAAATGAATGAGATTACCGACAGCGCCAATCGCATCGGCGACATTCTTAGCGTGATTGACGGCATTGCCTTCCAGACCAACATTCTGGCGCTCAACGCCGCCGTGGAAGCGGCGCGGGCAGGCGAGCAGGGCCGGGGCTTTGCGGTTGTGGCAAATGAAGTGCGCACGCTGGCACAGCGCAGTGCTAACGCGGCTAAAGAGATCCGTACGCTGATCAGTGATTCACAGTCGCGGGTCAAAGAGGGCAGCGAGATGGCGACGCGCGCCGGGGAAACCATGGATGAGATTTCTGGTGAAGTGATGCGCGTAACCGCACTGATGAAAGAGATCTCGATGGCCTCCGACGAGCAGAGCCGTGGCATTGAGCAGGTCAATCTGGCCGTCACTCAGATGGATGCGGCGGCGCAGCAGAACGCCGCGCTGGTTGAGCAGGCAACCGCCGCGACCCAGTCGCTGGAAGCGCAGTCCGATCAGCTTCAGGCAACTATGGCACAGTTCAGATTGCAGACGGCGTAAAAATGGTGAGCGCATTTATGATGCGCTCATTCTTTTTCTCATTTTTGCTGAAGTCGACATATTAAATTTTTTTCAAGTCTAAATATGTTTATCTCATATGCTTTTTAGTTACCATGGATCTTTAATGATTATTATAAATTTTCAGGAGTGAGAATATGGATACCTTATTCGTTGAAAGCATTGAAAGGCTAACTTCCCTGCTGGAACGTTCGCCTCTGGATGTCGTGATGGCTGTGATATTACTTACTATATTTTATGTGATTCGCCGGATTGCTAAAAACATTAAGATTGAACATGTTTTTCAGCATACACTTAGCAATAAAATTAAACTTCTGAAAAATGAAATTAATAACGAATTTATTGAAGAGGAAGAAGCGGAGCATCTAAAAAAACGTTATGCGACGCTGCTAAACCAGAGGGTTTACGGTATAAAAAACAGGATTATTCAGCGGGAAGTTATCGGCGTAATTAACTGTTCGAGTGAAATAACAGATTTTAAATATTTTGCTGTCCATCAATATGTTTTGAGCGTCGACAATGATGGTAAGTTATATTTTAACAAATCAAAGATAATATCCCGAATTTTCACTGCTTCTATGCTCTTAGTTACAGGTCTGGCAGCACTGGCACTGGGAATATTCATAATTTCTGCTGGATCCTTTTTTGGCTTACTCATCAGTTTCCTGGGGCTGCTTTCATATTTTGCAGGATTAGTTCATTTTCCCGCTAATTCAGGTATGCGCAAACGTGCTGAAAAAGAGATAGCCCATTATTACCAGCATCGCGATGCGATTGACACGCGAAATTAGCGGAATAATAAAAAAGCCTGCATTGAGCAGGCTTTTATGAAGATTATCAGGTCAAAGTTTGATTAACCCTGACGGCAATCCGGGAACTCAGCCAGGAAACGCTCAACGTCGTTCACCATCGCCTCATTACCGCAGTAGAACGGGCAACGCTGATGCAGCGTGACCGGTGGAATATCCAGAATACGTCTCTGTCCGTCGGTGGCTTTACCGCCCGCCTGCTCGGCCAGGAACGCCATCGGGTTGCACTCATACAATAGACGCAGCTTACCCTGAGGATGGCTGGCGGTGCTTGGGTAGAGGTAGATACCGCCTTTCAGCAGGTTACGATGGAAATCCGCAACCAGCGAGCCGATGTAACGTGAGGTATAAGGACGATGCGTTGGCAGATCCTCTTCCTGACAGAACTTCAGATATTTCTTCACACCCTGCGGGAAACGAATGTAGTTACCTTCGTTAATGGAGTAGGTGTAACCCGTTGGTGGATAGGTCATACGTTCGTGACTGAGGCAGAACACACCCAGTGACGGATCGTAAGTAAACGCATGCACGCCTGCACCGGTGGTGTAAACCATCATGGTGGACGAGCCGTAGACCACGTAACCTGCTGCAACCTGCTTGTTGCCCGGCTGCATGAAGTCCGCTTCAACCACTGGCGTGCCAGGTTCACTGACGCGATGATAAATAGAGAAAATGGTGCCGACGGAAACGTTAACGTCGATGTTAGAAGAACCATCCAGTGGATCCATTAACACCACGTACTTACCGTTTTCCTCACCTTCAAAGATAACGAACTCGTCTTCTTCCTCAGAAGCGATACCGGCGACGATGCCACGTGCTTTCAGTGCCGCCTTCAGTTTTTCGTTAGCAAACAGATCCAGTTTCATCTGCTGCTCACCCTGAATATTCTCGACGCCGCTGGCACCAAGGATATCCACTAAACCGGCTTTATTGATGTCGCGGTGGATAATTTTGGCACCCAGCTTGATAGCTGAAATCAGCGCCGTCAGTTCACCTGTGGCGTGCGGAAAGTCGTGCTGCTTCTCGACGATAAATTCGCCCAACGTTTTCATAACACATTCCCTGAATCTTCGATGGAGTGGCAGCACGCGTAACAGTCTGCCAACGGATGCGTACGCAGTTTAGCCGAATGAACTTCAAAAACCATAGTCCTAATCCGTTTCTTCCGTCCGCGACCAGCGTTACACTGTGCGCCGAACTTTTGAGTAATGGATCATGTTATGCGCATTCACATCCTCGGGATTTGTGGCACTTTTATGGGCGGTCTGGCGATGCTGGCACGTTCACTTGGTCATCAGGTGACCGGTTCAGACGCCAACGTTTATCCGCCAATGAGTACCCTGCTCGAACAGCAAGGCATTGAATTAACGGAAGGTTATGACGCCAGCCAGCTGGATCCGATGCCTGACTTAGTCATCATCGGCAATGCGATGACGCGGGGTAATCCTTGCGTGGAAGCCGTACTGGAACGCAACATTCCCTACCTCTCTGGCCCACAGTGGCTGCACGATTTTGTGCTGCGCGATCGCTGGGTACTGGCAGTGGCCGGAACCCACGGTAAAACCACCACAGCAGGCATGGCAGCGTGGATTCTCGAGGCATGCGGCCTTGAACCCGGCTTCATTATTGGTGGTGTACCAGGAAACTTCGATGTCTCAGCAAAATTAGGAAAAAGTCCATTCTTCGTCATTGAAGCGGATGAGTATGACTGCGCGTTTTTCGACAAGCGTTCCAAGTTCGTCCATTACTGTCCGCGTACCCTGATCCTCAACAACCTTGAGTTTGATCATGCTGACATCTTTGATGATCTGCGGGCGATCCAGAAGCAGTTCCACCATCTGGTGCGGATCGTGCCGGGTCAGGGCAAGATCCTGTTGCCGGAACATGATCCTAACCTCAAACAGGTAATGGCGATGGGCTGCTGGAGTGAGCAGGAGAGCGTTGGCGAGCACGGGCGCTGGCAGGCGAAGAAGCTGACCAACGATGCCTCTCACTGGGAAATCTGGCTCGACGGCGAAAAAGTCGGGGAAGTGAACTGGGGCCTGGTTGGCGAACACAACATGCACAATGGCCTGATGGCGATTGCGGCCGCGCGGCATGTCGGTGTGAAGCCGGAAGATGCAGGCCAGGCGCTGAACACCTTTATCAATGCACGTCGCCGGCTGGAGCTGCGCGGTGAAGTGAACAGCATCAAAGTCTATGATGACTTCGCGCATCATCCGACCGCGATTCTGGCAACACTGGCTGCGCTGCGCAGTAAAGTGGGCGGCAGAGCACGTATCCTGGCGGTACTGGAGCCACGCTCCAACACGATGAAGATGGGCGTCAGCAAAAACGATCTGGCCCCGTCTCTGGCGCGGGCTGATGAGGTCTTCCTGTTCCAGCCTCACCATATTCCGTGGCAGGTTTCAGACGTGGCAGAAGCGTGTATACCGCCTGCGCACTGGAGTGCGGATATCGATACCCTGGTCGAAATGGTGGTCAAAGCCGCTCAGCCAGGCGACACGATTCTGGTCATGAGCAACGGCGGGTTCGGCGGTATTCATCAGAAGCTGCTGGACAGGCTGGCCTGATATGACAGGCGCCCGACAGGGCGCTTATTTTGCAGGAAAATCCTGGTAAATCCTTTCATCTCTTGCCGTTACAAATCCGCTCAGACTTCCTGCCCTGGCCGTGCTCTGTCTGAGCACGTCTGCCATGGCATTACTTCGCTTCGGCCAGCTCGCGCAGATACTGGAAAATCTGACGTGCAGACTTCGGCGGCTTATTGCCCGCTTTCTCTTTCTGCGCGTTACGAATCATGCTGCGTAACTGCTGACGATCGGCTTCGGGATAGAGCGCAATCACATCGCCCATCGCCTCATCGCCCTGCTCAATCAGACGATCGCGCAACATTTCCAGTTTATGGAACAGTGCAACCTGCTGATTGTGGCGATTATTGAGCTTGTCCAGCGCAACACGAATCGGCTCCACATCTATACTGCGCAGCAGTTTACCGATCAGCTGCAGCTGACGGCGGCGACCCTCTTTCTTAATGCGCTGCGCCAGTTCAACTTCGTTACGCAGGCGCTCATCCAGCGGGATTTTATCCAGCGAGTTTTTACCCAGATCAACCAGTTCGGCACCCAGGCGCTTTAACTCTTCTGCATCGCGTTTAATTTCACTCTTACTGACCCAGATAATCTCTTCATCTTCTTCTTCGTCATTATCTGGCACATCGTCGAGCCACTCATCGGGCTGTTTGGTCATTTCCGGGCTCCCAAAAAAAAGAGGCTAATCGTACCAGTTTATCGGGTGACTGCGAAATTGTTCTCTGACTCTGATAGACTCAAATCATTCACACATAAGATTATGGGCAGGTCGATGAACGTATCTACTCAGGTTGCAGAACAGCGAAAAGTCCTGGAGCAGGCCATTGCGCAGGCACTTGAACTGGCTAAAGCAAGCACTGACAGCGCGGAAGTGGCAGTAAGTAAAACTACCGGCATCGGGGTCAGCACCCGCTATGGCGAAGTGGAAAACGTCGAATTCAACAGCGATGGTGCGCTGGGCATCACCGTCTATCATCAGAATCGTAAAGGCAGCGCCTCATCGACCGACCTCAGTCCGGACGCCATCAAACGCACCGTGCAGGCGGCGATTGATATTGCGCGCTACACCTCGCCCGATCCGTTTGCCGGCCCGGCTGACGCGGAGTTACTCGCGTATGATGCGCCGGACCTGGATCTCTACCATCCGTGGGAGATTGACGCCGACCGCGCCATTGAACTGGCGGCACAGGCGGAGCAGGCGTCGCTGCGTGCAGACAAGCGTATTACGAACACCGAAGGGGGCAGTTTCAATAGCCACGTCGGCATCAAAGTCTTTGGCAACAGCCACGGTATGTTGCAGAGCTATTGCTCAAGCCGCCACTCGCTCTCCAGCAGCGTCATTGCCGAGCAGGATGGCAATATGGAGCGTGATTACGCTTATACCATTGGCCGTGCGTTTGAGGATCTGAAAAGCCCGGAGTGGGTAGGTGCAGAGTGCGCACGCCGTACGCTCTCCCGTCTGGCTCCGCGTAAACTGCCGACCATGAAAGCCCCGGTGATTTTTGCTTCTGAAGTGGCGACCGGCTTGTTTGGTCATCTGGTGGGCGCGATCAGCGGTGGCAGCGTGTACCGTAAATCGACCTTCCTGCTGGATTCCATGGGGCAGCAGATCCTGCCGGAGTGGCTCACTATTAATGAGCAGCCGCATCTGCTGAAAGGGCTCGCCTCCACGCCATTCGACAGCGAAGGGGTGCGGACTCAGGCGCGCGACATCATCAAAGATGGTGTGCTGCAGACCTGGCTGTTGACCAGCTATTCAGCCCGTAAACTGGGCCTGACCAGCACCGGTCATGCTGGTGGCATCCATAACTGGCGCATTGCGGGCCAGGGCCACAGCTTTGACGAACTGTTGAAGCAGATGGGCACCGGATTAGTGGTGACTGAACTGATGGGCCAGGGCGTCAGCGCCATTACTGGGGACTACTCACGCGGTGCAGCCGGTTTCTGGGTCGAGAATGGCGTTATTCAGTACCCGGTCAGCGAAGTCACTATCGCCGGAAATCTCAAAGAGATGTGGCGCAACATGGTGACCATTGGTGACGATATTGAAACCCGCAGTAATATCCAGTGCGGTTCAGTGTTACTGCCTGAGATGAAAATAGCGGGACAATAAGATGGATTCCTGAAGCAGCCTGTTGGCTGCTTTTTTTTCATCACAATAAAAAGGAAGTAATGATGCGTAAGCATGTGATTGCAATGTTGTCGGCTTCTCTGTTGTTCTCCAGCGTCAGCCTCTATGCGGCGGATCTGGAAAAGGATATGGACACGCTGAATGCGAACCTGAAAATCGTCAAGAAAAGTGAAAATGCTCAGGAGATGCAGCAGGCGTTAACCAAAATGCGTGCCGCGGCGCAGGATGCCAAAAAATCAACGCCGGATAAGCTGGAAGGTCAGCCTGCTGACAGCGCGCAGGTCAAAGATTATCAGGCGGGCCTCGATTCGCTGATTGCGCAGATCGACGTGGTCAGTGCACTGGCGAAAGCCAACAACGTGGATGGCGCTAAGCGCGAAGCTGCTAAATTTGATGACATCCGCAATACCAACCATAAGAAATTCCGTTAATCAGATCGCCGGTCACCCTGACCGGCGATTTTTACCATCACTTCTGCTTATTACCGCGCCGTAAAGCCTCTTGCAACGCGCCTGTCGCCGCACAACATCGTCGTCTTTACCTGTTAAAACCCGCATTTTGCGCATTATGCGACGCCTGTCGCACTAAGCGTGCAGGCTGCGATCTGACGCAAAACCTTCACGTCAATTTCCACTTACTGCTGGAAATGTTGCCTCTCCACAGTCGGGGTGATGACCGTTAATTTATTTTTAACGCGAATTATCCGGTTTAACAGGAGTAGCAAGGTGAGCAATAAGGGCGTCCCGGTGTATGAAGCGTCACCGGAGAAAGTGCAGCAACTGGCTGACAGCGTAATGACGCAGATTGCGGCGCTCTATCAGCAGCATGGCATTCAGCCCAACGCGGTCCAGCAGCAGATGCTGCAATCCCATGTCGGCGCCATGGCGTCACGCTCGCTGAGCGGAGAGCCGCTGCCGGACGTGGAAGCGGAGCTGTTTGAAGATATTCCACCGGAAACCGTGGCACTGGCGCAGCAGGTGGTCGATCTGTTTGGCAATCTGCCCCGGGAAGAGGCCTGGCTGCTGTCAGTGCATATTGAAGTCGCGCGATCCAACAACTAGAGAGGAAGACAACATGGTAACAGTAGTGATTGGCGATCGTTTAGGTAAAGGCCAGAAAGTGGCTATTGGCATCGAAAAAGCGGGTGGCCGTGCTGTTGTGGTACCCGGTGTGGCGGCTGATATGAAACTGGGTGACGTGATGAAGGCAGAAAATGCCGATTTCGGTATCTCCTTCTGCGGCAGCGGCGGCGCTGGCGCCATTACCGCCCAGAACAAATATGGCTACAAAGCAAAGCATGGTATGCGCTCTATCGATGAGGGCGTCACCGCCATTAATGAAGGTGCCACGGTACTGGGTTTTGGTTTCATGGATAAAGAAGAGTTAGGCGAGCGGCTGGTGCAGGCCTGGAACAAGAAGCACGGCAGCTGATTATGAAAGAACAATACGTTACTCAGGTGACGGTCGAAGGCAAAGGCGATACCAAAGCGAAAGCCTTTGCAGACGCGCTGAGTCGGGTGCAAAACCAGGTTCTGCGCGCGACGCAAAAAATTCTGCTGCGCATCGAACCGCAGGATGTCCGGGTGCTGTGCGCGCAGGAGAGCGTAAAAACCGAGAAGTTTCTCTTCTTCTTTCTGGCACGTCAGCGGCGAAGCTTCAGCGTCACCCTGGAGATCACTGTCAGCGTCACCGTTTTCGACACCGAACGGGTGACGTTTACGGCGGCATCGTAAAACAGACCCTGTTTACATCAGCCCGCTACTGAACCGAATCTCAGCTGTCGCGATAGCGCGACGCTAAGACCGGAGCGACGCGGGCGCTGAGGCAGGATGGGTAAAAACGACAACAAGGTACAACAACATGTTTTTAATCATTTTGTTTAAGTCGTTGATCATTGGCGGACTGGTCGGTGTGGGTGTGGGGGCGGGTGCTGCACGCATGTTCCACGCGCCCACCACCCAGGGCATGGGCGCCTTTCGTACGCTGGGCGAGCTGAACTCGTGCGAAGGCGATCCGGCCTCTCATTTCTCCTTTGGTCTTGGCTTCTTTTTCAATGCCTGGGCATCGTCGGTTGCAGCCGGTTCATTCACGCAGGATGTCGATCACCGCATCATCCCAAACTGGGGCGCGGCCGCGCTGATGGTGAAGAATCGTAATGTGGCAGAGACGCTGCACGACCCGAAAAAAATGGCCATCGCCTGCGGCATTATCGGCATGATCGTCGTTGCCTTTCTCAACTCTACCGCGTCAGCTGTTCCCGCAGCGCTGCAGGTTACCGCAGTCAAAGTGCTGGTGCCCGCCGCTAACCTGCTGGTGAACACGGTGATGCCGGTAATCTTCTGGCTGGCAGCAATCGACGCAGGTAAAAAGTCAGGCTTCTGGGCCACCATTTTTGGCGGTCTGGCACAGCTAATCATGGGCAATGCCGTGCCTGGGCTGGTGCTGGGTATCCTGATCGGCAAAGGGGTGGAAGAGAGCGGCTGGAATCGGGTTACCAAAGTGATGATGACCGCTATCGTGCTGCTGTTTGTGCTGAGCGGCTTCTTCCGTGGTTTCGATATGAAGCTGTTGCAGTCCTTCCAGCTCGGCATTCCCGGCTGGCTCGACATGATCCACAACTCAGTCAGCGGCAAATAAGAGGCGATGCGATGAACGAAAATAAAGGCTTCTGGTATGCCGACTGGTCTTTCCCGATCTTTGTTGGCCTGCTCTCCTCGGGCGTCTTTGCCGGGACGCACATGTATTACCTCTACGGCATCGGCGCGTTCAACGAGGTGGCATTTGTGTCGATGCTGCGCGCAGGCATGGAGACCGGCGTCTACGGCGCAGTCGCCGCTTTTGGTGCCAGTTTCCTGTTTGCCCGCATTATTGAAGGTTCACTGGTGGGCATTCTGGATATCGGCGGGGCGATTCAGACCGGCGTCGGCCTGGGCGTGCCGGCACTGCTGCTGGGCGCGGGCATCGTCTTTCCGGTAGCGAATTTTGCGGCCTCGCTGGTGACGGGCCTGGTGATTGGTGTGGCGATTGGCTACCTGATTATTCTGGCGCGTAAATTCACCATCAATCAGAGCGACTCCACCTACGGCGCAGACGTGATGATGGGAGCCGGTAATGCCTCAGGGCGCTTTCTGGGTCCGCTGATTATCCTGTCCGCCATGGCGGCCTCGATTCCGATTGGTCTGGGTTCGCTGCTGGGTGCGCTGCTGTTCTATCTCTGGAACAAGCCGATCACCGGCGGTGCGATTCTCGGCGCGATGATCCTGGGTGCGCTGTTCCCGATTGCTCTCTGATCTCACCGGCAGCCCGGCAGCGGGCTGCCGTTAAGGAGAAACCATGTACGACTTGATTATCCGCAATGCGCGCCTTAGCGATGAGCAGGTGGTCGACATTGCGCTGCAGGATGGCCGTATCGCCGCGGTGGGCAACGTGCAGGGCACGGCACGGCGCGAGCGCGATCTGGCGGGTCGCTTCTACCTCAGCTCGGGCTGGATCGACTCCCACGTTCACTGCTATCCCAAATCTCCCCTTTATCATGATGAAGCGGACGCGATTGGCGTAGCGCACGGTGTCACCACGGTGGTCGATGCAGGCAGCACCGGCGCAGAGCACATCGATGATTTCTACCAGCTGACGCGCGCAGCACAGACCCAGGTGTATGCGCTGATTAATATCGCCCGCACCGGCATCGTCACTCAGAATGAGCTGGCCGACATGACGCAGATCGACGGGGAGGCGGTGAAGCAGGCTGTAGCGCGACTGCCCGATTTTATCGTCGGCCTTAAGGCGCGCATCAGCAGCAGCGTGGTCGGTCAGAACGGCGTCCAGCCACTGATAAAAGCGAAGGCTATTCAGCAGGTGAGCGGCGGTCTGCCACTGATGGTTCACATTGGCAATAATCCGCCCAATCTTGACCAGATTGCCGATCTGCTCACCACGGGCGACATCATCACGCACTGCTTTAATGGCAAACCCAACCGCATCCTGACGCCGCAGGGTGAACTCAAAGCAGCGGTTAAACATGCCATTGCGCGCGACGTAAAACTTGATGTCGGCCACGGCAGCGCCAGCTTCAGCTTTGAGGTCGCCCGGGTGGCGATTGCGCAGGGCATTCTGCCCGACACCATCAGTTCTGACATTTACTGCCGCAATCGTCTGGCCGGGCCGGTTCACAGCCTGGCGCATGTGATGTCGAAATTTTTCAGCGTCGGCATGACGTTGCCGCAGGTCATCGACTGCGTGACGGTAAACGCGGCCGCCGGATTGCGCCTGCTGCGTAAAGGCCAGCTGAAAGTCGGCTACGACGCCGATCTGACTGTTTTTAGCATCAAAGAGGAAACCCGGCCCTTTATCGATTCCGAAGGTGAAGAGGTCGCCGGTGAGAAGCATCTGGTTCCGCTGGCGGCGGTGGTCGCTGGTACGTGGATCGCCACTGAAGAAGGAATAGCGCATGACCTCGGTTTATGAAAAGTATGGCCTGAAGCCGGTGATTAACGCCTCTGGCCGTATGACGATCCTCGGCGTATCGACCCCATCGAGTGACGTGGTCGATACGGTGAAGTATGGCCTCGATCACTACTTCGAAATGAAAGATCTGGTGGATAAGACCGGTGCGTATATCGCCGGTCTGCTGAAAGTGGAGAACGCGCTGGTGGTCTCCTGCGCCTCGGCCGGAATCGCCCAGTGCGTGGCGGCGGTGATTGTAAAAGACAACGACTGGCTGGTGGATAACCTGCACGCCGCGCCGCTGACCGTTCCGCACCATATTGTGGTGCCGAAAGGGCACAACGTGAACTATGGCGCGCCGGTCGGCAGCATGGTGGCGCTGGGTGGCGGGCAACTGGTGGAAGCGGGTTACAGCAACGAATGCTCACCTGCCCAGCTGGCGGCGGCGATCACGCCACAGACGGCGGCGATCCTCTATGTGAAATCGCATCACTGCGTGCAGAAGAGCCATCTTGATGTAGGACAGGCCGCGGCAGTTGCGCGTGAGCATGGCCTTCCGCTGATCGTCGATGCGGCAGCAGAAGAGGATCTACAATGCTATTACCAGGCGGGAGCCGATCTGGTGATCTACAGCGGCGCAAAAGCGATTGAAGGGCCGACCAGCGGGCTGGTGATTGGCAGACACCATTACGTTGAGTGGGTCAAACGCCAGACCAACGGCATTGGCCGCGCAATGAAAGTGGGCAAAGAGGGGATTCTGGGGCTGACCCAGGCGATTGAAAATTATCTGTCACAGCCAAAACTCAGCGGCGCGCAGATGGTGGAAAAAATGACGCCGTTTATTGAACAGCTTAACAGCCTGAACGGCGTGACAGCCCGCGTCGTGTGGGACAGTGCCGGACGCGATATCGCCCGCGCTGAAATTAAGTTCGATGAAGCCGCGATCCAGCAACGCACCGGCGATCTGGTGCAGGCGCTGAAAAAGGGCGATGTAGCGATCTATTTCCGCGGCTATAAAGCCAACGAAGGAATCATTGAAGCGGATGTGCGCAGCGTCAGCGCCGATCAACTGCACACTATTTTTACCCGCATTCAGGCACTGTTAAACGGAGAGAAACACGCATGACGCTGACACCTAATTTTTATCAGGATCGTCTCTGCCTTAACGTCCTTGCGGGATCAAAAGAGAATGCGCGCGCTATCTGGCAGGCAGCAGAAGGGCACGTGCTGGTCGGCGTGCTGTCAAAAAACTACACCAGCAATGACGCCGCTATCGCTGATATGCGTGAATATGCTGCGCTGATCGATAATGCCCTCTCGGTGGGCCTGGGCGCGGGCGATCCAAATCAGTCACAGATGGTCAGTGAGATTTCGGCGGTGCTGCAACCGCAGCATGTGAATCAGGTCTTTACCGGTGTCGCCACCAGTCGTGCGCTGCTGGGTCAGTCACAGACTATTGTGAACGGTCTGGTCTCGCCAACCGGCACGCCAGGTCAGGTAAAAATTTCTACCGGACCGCGCAGCGCAAAACGGCAGGATGGGATTGTGTCCATCGAAACGGCGATTGCGATGCTGCAGGATATGGGCGGCAGCTCGGTGAAATATTTCCCGATGGGGGGTCTGCAGGCGGTGGATGAGTACCGCGCTGTGGCGGTAGCCTGTGCAAAACAGGATTTCTGGCTGGAGCCCACCGGCGGCATCGATCTGGAAAACGTCGGCGAGATCGTGCGCATTGCGCTGGACGCGGGCGTCAGCAAAGTGATCCCGCACGTCTACAGTTCGATCATTGACAAAGCCAGCGGAGAGACCCGCATTGACGATGTGAAGCAGCTGCTGGCCATCTGTAAAACAGTACTGGCCCGGTGATCGACACGATCTGCCTTTGACAGGCAGATCGTGCAGCATGGACGTTGCGTGACGAACGCCGTAGGCTGAAGTTTTCACTCTCTGCCAGCAAACAGGTAACGCTTGTGAGATTTCCCAATCAGCGCCTTGCGCAACTGTTCGATGCCCTGCAAAACGAAACGCTGCCTCAGGATGAGCTGGCGCGGCGTTTTGCTGTCTCGACACGCACCGTGCGTACCGATATTACGGCGCTGAATGCGCTGCTGGCAGATCATGGTGCGCAGTTTATCCTGAGCCGTGGCGCGGGTTATCAGCTGAAGATCGAGGATGCTCAGCGCTTTCAGCATCTGCAGCAGCATACTGCCTCACCGCTGCGGGTGCCGCGTACCTCGCAGGACCGGGTTCGCTACCTCCTGACCCGTTTTCTTACCGCTGCCTATTCACTGAAACTTGAAGAGCTGGCGGAAGAGTGGTTTGTCAGCCGCGCGACCCTGCAGAACGATATGGCAGAGGTGCGCGAGTGGCTGGGTCGCTATCACCTCACCATTGAGAGTAAACCGCACTACGGCATGAAGCTATTTGGCAGCGAAGTGGCGATTCGGACCTGTCTCACCGACCTGTTATGGCAAATCGATCAGGCGATGCCAGAGAGTCCGCTGCTGACTATTGAAGCGCTGAACAGCGGCATGCTGGAGACGCTGCGTCCGCTGCTGCAAAGCTGTTTTGCGCAGCACAACATTCGCCTCAGTGATGAGGGCGAGCGCTATCTGCGGCTCTATTGCGCCGTTGCTGTGCGTCGCATCAGCGAAGGTTATCCGCTTAACGATCCCGGTGCTGAGGAGATTGGCGATGAGGTGCGTGAAGCGGCACATCAGCTGATTAATCTGATGCGTCCACTGGTCAGCAAACCAATTTCACCCGCTGAAGAAAACTGGCTGCGGGTTAACATTGCCGCGCGGCGCATTCAGGCGATCGCTCCCAGCGCCATCAATGCCGATGATGCCGACGCGCTGGTGGATTACCTGCTCAGCTTTATCAACACGCACTACAACTTCAATCTGCAAAACGATCAACAGCTGCGAGCCGATCTGCTTACCCACATCAAAACCATGATTACCCGGGTGCGCTATCAGATTCACATCCCTAACCCGCTGCTCAGCAACATCAAGCAGCACTATCCGATGGCCTATGATGTCACCCTGGCGGCGGTGACCAGCTGGGGGAAATATACGCCTTACGTCATTACCGAGAATGAGATTGGCTTTCTGGTGCTGCATATTGGTGTCGGACTGGAGCGCCACTATGACGTGGGCTATCAGCGTCATCCACAGGTGCTGCTGGTGTGCGACAGCGGTAACTCCACGCTGCGCATGATTGAAGCGATGTTGCTGCGGAAATATCCGCAGTTGCAGGTCACGGCCCGACTGTCACAGCGCGAGTATGAGGCGCGCAGTCGCATTGACGAAGATTTTGTCATCTCAACCATCCGGCTCAGCGAAAAAGAGAAACCCGTGGTGGTGATGTCACCGTTTCCCACCGGTTTTCAGCTGGAGCAGATTGGCAAGCTGGTGCTGGTCGATCGTACGCGGCCCTATATGTTGGCGAAATTTTTTGATGCCCAGCACTTTCATATTGTCGACCAGCCGACGACCCGGTCTGAGCTGTTCCGCCAGCTAAGCGATCAGCTACAGGAGGAGGGGTTTGTGGATGAGGCGTTCTATCCGTCGGTCGAAGAGCGTGAAGCGATTGTCAGCACGATGCTGGGCGAAGGCATTGCGCTGCCGCACTCGCTGGGACTCCTGGCAAAGAAAACCGTGGTCTATACCGTGCTGGCCCCACACGGTATTCCCTGGGGAGACGATACCGCCTATGTCATCTTCCTGCTGGCGATCAGCAAAAGTGAATATGAAGAGGCGATGGCGATATACGATCTGTTTGTGACGTTCCTGCGTGAAAGGGCGATGACCCGGCTGCGGGACTGCACCGATTTCACCTGCTTCAGGGCGGTGGCGATGGATTGCCTGAGTCGGCCATAGGCTTTTAGTTTTTCTTCGCCAGCAGGCGGGGGATCTCGCGCAGACACCAGGATTTGGCTTCGCCCATGCTGTCGCGCCGCCACGCCATAATAATATCAACCTCGCGAGTGTATTCCGGACTCACCACGCGCAGACGGCCTTCCGCGATATCCTGCTCCACCAGTGAATAGGGCATGGTTGCGACACCCAGCCCCGCCAGCAGGGCACGGCGCTTATCATCCATGCTGCTTACGGTCAGGCGCTGCTGTTTATCCAGTAACTGCACGGTCAGCACCGGGCGCTCACGCGCGGTATCTGCCACTGCAATGCCCCGGTATTTCACCCGCGTCACTTCAGACTGAGGTTCAGGCTCGTTATGGATTGGATGGTCAGCACTGGCGACGTAAACACTCATCATGGTGTAGAGCTTACGGGTATTGATCTCGGTGGAGGCACGGAAGTGCATATCGGGGGCGATCACGATATCGGCACGGCCCTGTTCCAGCCGCTCCCACGCGCCTGCCAATACTTCGGTAACCAGCGAAAATTGTGTATTGGCTTTGTCAGCCAGCTTTGTCACCAGCGGAAACAGTGCATCAATGGGCACCAGCGCTTCAGTAACGATGGTCAGATGGGTTTCCCAGCCACGCGCCAGCGCTTCCGCATCGGTGGTGAGCTTATCGGCCGCTTCCAGCAGTACCCGGCCACGCTCCAGCAGCATGCGTCCCACGTTGGTAAATTTAGTGCGGTGACCGGAGCGGTCAAACAGCACCACATCCAGCTCCTCTTCCAGCTTTTGCATGGTGTAGCTGAGGGCTGAAGGGACACGCCCCAGTTCATCTGCTGCTGCTGCAAAACTGCCACGTCGATCAATCGCATCCATAACGCGTAAAGATTCAAGGGTTAATGCACGCTCTTTGGCCATCCCGGTTCTCTGTCAGGAAATTTGAACATGCCGGGCAGATTAACTGGCTAACAATCCGGCGTCCAGACTTTTACCATGGGTGCATAAAGTCCGTGGCCGATCCTCGTCACCGGATGCCGGAGGTAAATAATGATAACGACACGCAGTGCGTCCGCATGTGGTCAGGCCGATTTCGGCTGGTTGCAGGGGCGTTACAGTTTCTCTTTTGGCCACTATTTTGATCCTAAACTGATGGGTTACGCATCGCTGCGTGTTCTGAACCAGGAAGTGCTGGCACCGGGTGCGGCTTTTCAGCCGCGTACCTATCCTCAGGTCGATGTGCTGAACATCGTGCTGCAGGGTGAAGCTGAATACCGCGACAGCGAAGGCAACACCATCAGCGTGCGGGAAGGAGAGGCGCTGCTGCTCTCTGCCCAGCAGGGGGTAAGTTACACCGAAATTAACCTGAGCAAAGATCGTCCACTGACACGTATGCAGCTATGGCTGTCAGCCTGTCCTGAGCGCGAAAATCCGCGGATGCAAAAGATTGCCCTGACGGAAGGCCGGTTGTCTCAGCTGATCGCCTCGCCGGATGGGATAGATGACAGTCTGCAGTTGCGTCAGCAGGTGTGGATTCATCAGGTTGAGCTGGCGCCGGGCGAACAGCACTCGCTGCGGATACAGGGGCCACGCGCCTATCTGCAGTCAATTCATGGTTCGCTGGAGGCGATGTCCGGCACGGATCATCAGGAAAAGCTGGGCTGTGGCGATGGTGCGTTTTTGCAGGAAGAGAAGCTGTTGCAGCTGAAGGCGAAAACCGCGACCCGCGCGCTGGTCATCGATATTCCGGTCTGAAAATCGGGCAATAAAAAAGGCGGCCATAGCCGCCTTTTTGCGTTTTAGCGTGTTACTTCAGCATGGTAAAGGCGGTGGTGACGTGTTTCACGCCACTGACGCGGCTGGCGACATCAGCCGCGGCCTGCGCTTCCTGTTGTGTCACCAGACCCAGCAGGAACACTTCGCCATTCTCCGTCGTCACCTTCACGTTGGAGGATTTCACCTGATCGCTGCCCAACAGCTGCGAGCGGATTTTGGTGGTAATCCAGGTGTCTGACGACGTGGTGCCCAGCGTCACTTTCTGGCCGATGCGGATCTCGTTATAGACCTCGGTTGCGCCATCAACGCCCATGGTGATCTGTTTGGCACGATTGGCGATCTCCTGCGAAGGCGCCTGACCGGTCAGCAGCACTTTGCCCTGATAGGCGGTGGCGACAACGCGGGCATCGGTTTTAATCTGCTGATCTTTTGCCAGCGCGTTCGTGACGCGTAGCTCCAGCGTGCCGTCATCAACCTGTGTACCCACCGAGCGGGGATCCGTGGCCGTTTTGGTGGCAACAGCTGCGCCGCCAGCGACGACCGCCACGCAGCCCTGCAGTAGCATGGCGGTTAACAGAATAGCTATAGCATTCAATGCTTTCATTCGTGCTCCTTCAGTCATTCCTGATGGGGAAAGAGAGTGTTATCGATCAGATCGCATAAGCAATTCACGGTGAGCATATGCATCTCCTGAATACGGGCGCTGCGGTGCGACGGAATGCGGATTTCCACATCCTGCGGACCCAGCAGTCCGGCGAGCTCTCCGCCATCATACCCGGTAAGCGCAACGATAGTCATATCGCGTGTCACCGCTGCTTCTACGGCCTTAACGATGTCACGGGTGTTGCCACGGGTCGAGATGGCCAGTAACACATCACCTGCGTGTCCCAGCGCGCGTACCTGCTTGGCATAGATCTCATCGTGCAGACGATCATTCCCAATCGCGGTCAGCATCACGTTGTCGGCACTTAACGCCAGCGCCGGTAAGCTGGGGCGTTCGGTCTCGAAACGATTGATCATGCTGGCGGCGAAGTGCTGGGCATTGGCGGATGAGGCACCGTTGCCACAGCTCAGGATTTTATTGCCATTCAATAACGACTGCACCAGCGTCATGGCCGCGCGGGAGATGGCATCGGGCAACGCCTCGGCTGCGGCAATCTGAGTCTGAATACTTTCGGTAAAACACGCTTTAATTCTTTCCTGCACACGACCACCTGGTTCTAAACGTCTGCATTAAAGGCATTCGGCAGCCACTCGAGCGCCGTGCCGGTAATGGCGATGATGTCGAAACGGCAATTCACTGTTTCAAAACTGCCGCCGCGTTGCGCCAGCCAGAGAGCGGCAGCGCGCAGCAGCTTTTGTTGTTTATTCCGGGTTACGCTGGCGAGCGCGCCACCATAACGCGCATCGCGTCGGTAGCGGACTTCAACAAACACCCAACAGTGCCCGTCACGCATAATCAGGTCAAGTTCACCATTGCGAAAGTGAACATTACTGGCGACCCATATCAGGCCAGCCTGCTCCAGATAGCGCCGGGCATCTTCTTCATGTCCGGCGCCAATCTGACGGCGATTTAGTTGGCCGGTGCGATTTCGCCCCGGCGATACTGGTTCCATGTCAACTTCCTGTTGATCACACAATCCGTGTCGGCGCTGAGCTTGCCGGTATTGCCATCCAGCGTGAAGCCAGGTGACTGGCGCATCTGGTTAAAGTGGTTCGCCAGCGTCCAGGCATCCATACCCATGGCATAGAGGCGCACCAGCGAGTAGTCATTATTGAATGACTTCGATGTCTGCTGCATCAGGCCAGGATTGCTGCCGGAGAGCAGCGGAATATCGCTGAACTGCAGGCCATCCATTTCAAGCCGGAAGTCCGGGCCGGCACCAGCCTGCGCGCTGCGCGAACTGGCGTAGAGCGAGATGTTGCTGCGACTGCCGGTGCGCATGGTGATCATCGGTTTGATCAGCTGCAGTTCATCCTGGGTCGAGACGATGTAGACCGCATCGATGCCACCGCCGCTGCTGGTGCTGACCACATCAGGCGTACTCTGTTGCGGTGCCGGAATGGTCAGGCCCGCAATGGAAACGCCCTGCGGCTCAGCAGGTGCCGCATTGACCGGCGTACCTGACAGGCTGATGCCCGCGCCGCTGTTAATGCCCTGTTTCAGCTCAGCGGTCGAGCCAAAGCGCTGCTGCATGACGGTGCTGCCACCCAGCGTCTGCCACTCCTGTGCAAAAGCGTTGGTAACGCGATCGCCCAGGCCGCTGCGCGGAACCAGCAGCAGCGGCTGACGTTTGCCCTGGTCCCAGATATGGTGCGCGGCATCGCGTGCTTCGTCTTCAGGAGAAAGCGCAAAGTAGCAGATATTCGGATGGTTCTGGATCTTTTCCGGCTCGTTGAGCGCCAGCACGTTTAAGGGGGTCTGGCTGTTGGCGACCTTCTCAACGTTGCTCTTCAGCAGTGGGCCAACCACGATAGTGGCGCCATCCTGCTGTGCCTGCTGCATCACCTGCTCAATCGGCTGGCTGCTGGTATCATAGACCTTGATCTGAGCGTTGCTGGCCGGTGCGGCAGCAGCAGGCTGAGATTGAGGCTGTGGCTGTGGTGTGGTGGCGGCAGACTGCTGCGGTGCGCTGATCGGATCGGCAGACGATCCCGCAGCGGCGGCAGGTTGCGCGCTGGCTGTTGCATCCGCAGCGGCAGGCTGGGCAGTTGCCGCCGCAGGCTGTGCGACCGGCGCGGATACGCCGTTCTTCGCGTCGTTAAAGCCTTTCTGGATGGCATTCGCGAACACCTGTGCCTGGCCATTCAGCGGCAGCAGCAGCGCGATGATGCTGGTAGAGGCTTTGGTGTAGTTCTGCATCTGGCTCAGCTGCGTCGGCAACGTTTTGGCCGCCGGGTTCTGCGGATAGCGAGTCTGCCAGTCTTTGATGCCGGACTTCAGCATTTCTGCATCCTGGGCATTAGCACGCCAGACCGCGAGCAGATCCAGCCAGCCCTGCAGCACATTTTCGTCGGCATTGATCACCAGGTTGCTGGCTTCCTGTGGCGACATCTGCGTCAGGGTCTGCCAGGTAGCGTCAATATTGCTCTGATGATCGGCGTCTTTCAGCAGCGGTTCCTGAGCAATATAGTTGCGCAGCAGTGAGAGTGAAGGGCGGCCCTGCGCGCTGGCAATTTGCAGGCTGTAGTAACGCGCCAGCTGATCCTGCGACAGTGCGCTGGTCTTTACCGCTGCTAACAGCGGTTCAGCGTCTTTGGATTTCTGCTGGGCAATCAACAACTGCGCTTTCAGCAGCAGAGATTCCTGTTGCTGCGTCTCAGAGAGCTGCTGCGGCAACTGGCTCAGTTGCTGAGTGGCCTCGGGATACTTTCCTTCCTTCAACAGGGCGCGGATTGCGAGTAATTGCCAGTCGGTCTTGCTATCATCGCTGCTTTGCTGCGCTTGCTGCAGATAGTAAGCGGAGCTGGCGGTGGCTGGCCCCTGAATATTGACGGTTGAGGTTTGCGGCGCCTGACCGCTACATGCGGCTAAAATCAGCCCGGCAAGAATGACAGGCAGAAAGCGTCCTGCTTTATGACGAACGACTTTTGAAGGAAGCATACTGTATCCAGTGATGTTTTTTTCAAGATGCTCAATATTAAATCGGCAATTCGGATGAAACAATGAAACAACTCGATCGGGCAGAGATTTCTGCCAGCACGCTCTACATCGTTCCAACCCCGATTGGTAATTTGGGTGATATCACCCAGCGGGCGCTGACGGTGCTTTCGAGCGTCGATCTGGTCGCTGCGGAAGATACACGTCATACCGGGCTGTTGCTACAACATTTCGCCATCAATGCGCGACTCTTCTCACTTCATGACCACAACGAGCAGCATAAGGCTGAGCTGCTGCTGACGAAGCTGCAAGAGGGTCAAAGCATAGCCTTAGTTTCCGATGCTGGCACGCCGCTGATTAACGATCCGGGCTACCATCTGGTGCGCCGCTGCCGTGAAGCGGGCATTCGTGTAGTGCCGCTACCGGGCGCCTGTGCCGCCATTGCCGCATTGAGCGCCGCAGGACTGCCATCCGATCGTTTCTGTTACGAAGGGTTTCTGCCCGCAAAAACCAAAGGCCGTTGCGATGCCCTGCGAGCACTGGTGCAGGAGCCACGCACGCTGATTTTCTATGAATCAACCCATCGTTTAATCGACAGCCTGCAGGATATGGTGAGTGAGCTGGGGCCTGAGCGCTACGTTGTGCTGGCTCGTGAGCTGACCAAAACCTGGGAGTCGATTTATGGTGCGCCGGTCGGCGAGCTGCTGGCCTGGGTCAAAGAAGATGAGAATCGTCGTAAAGGCGAGATGGTGTTGATTGTTGAAGGGCACAAGGTTGACGATGACGATGCGTTACCCGCTGATGCGCTGCGTACGCTGGCGCTGTTGCAGAAAGAGCTGCCGTTGAAGCGCGCGGCTGCGCTGACCGCTGAGATCCACAGCGTGAAGAAGAATGCCCTTTATAAGTATGCGCTGGAGCAGCAAGAGGCGTGACAAATGCCTTCGGATGTCCTATTATCCCGCGCCGAAGCTGACCAGACAGTCGCCGCTTTGTCGTCGTCCTCACTTGTGGGGAGACGGGCAGAGGGGAGGAAAGTCCGGGCTCCATAGGGCAGGGTGCCAGGTAACGCCTGGGAGGCGCAAGCCTACGACCAGTGCAACAGAGAGCAAACCGCCGATGGCCCAGAAATGGGATCAGGTAAGGGTGAAAGGGTGCGGTAAGAGCGCACCGCGCGACTGGCAACAGTTCGTGGCACGGTAAACTCCACCCGGAGCAAGGCCAAATAGGGGTTCACAAGGTACGGCCCGTACTGAACTCGGGTAGGCTGCTTGAGCCAGTGAGCGATTGCTGGCCTAGATGAATGACTGTCCACGACAGAACCCGGCTTAACGGTCAGCTTCGACTTTTTACCAGAAACCCCGCTCCGGCGGGGTTTTTGCTTTTGCGGGCTATGTGCAGGCAGCGATGAATGACTGTCCACGACGCTCTCTATGAAAA
>Ga0209437_100221_pt1 | contig 104135 bp, 105 predicted proteins | sample AraplaL_Cvi_mTSA_FD_184266 | JGI IMG/M metagenome (GOLD analysis project Ga0209437, IMG submission 184266) | Arabidopsis root microbial communities from the University of North Carolina, USA - plate scrape CL_Cvi_mTSA (SPAdes) (version 2) | ecosystem: Host-associated > Plants > Roots >...
GCTGCCGGTACCAAGAAAGATTTAGGTCAGGCTGATTTCGCTGCCGGTACCAAGAAAGATTTAGGTCAGGCTGATTTCGCTGCCGGTACCAAGAAAGATTTAGGTCAAGCTGATTTTGCTGCCGGTACCAAGAAAGATTTAGGTCAAGCTGATTTTGCTGCCGGTACCAAGAAAGATTTAGGTCAAGCTGATTTCGCTGCCGGTACCAAGAAAGATTTGGGTCAAGCTGATTTTGCTGCCGGTACCAAGAAAGATTTAGGTCAGGCTGATTTTGCTGCCGGTACCAAGAAAGATTTAGGACAAGCTGATTTTGCTGCCGGTACCAAGAAAGATTTAGGACAAGCTGATTTTGCTGCCGGTACCAAGAAAGATTTAGGACAAGCTGATTTTGCTGCTGGAACTAAGAAAGATTTGGGTCAAGCTGATTTTGCTGCCGGTACCAAGAAAGATTTAGGTCAGGCTGATTTCGCTGCCGGTACCAAGAAAGATTTAGGTCAGGCTGATTTTGCTGCCGGTACCAAGAAAGATTTGGGTCAGGCTGATTTCGCTGCCGGTACCAAAAAAGATTTAGGTCAGGCTGATTTCGCTGCCGGTACCAAGAAAGATTTAGGTCAGGCTGATTTCGCTGCCGGTACTAAAAAAGATTTGGGACAAGCTGATTTTGCTGCTGGCACTAAGAAAGATTTAGGCCAGGCTGATTTTACAGCCTAATTACAGAGATTTATATCTCCAATATTATAGAATAACAGTTCATGTGACTAACCGCATGAGCTGTTGCTGTTTTAAGTCGATAAACATCAATATATTTGCTGCAAATTCTATAACTATGCAGCATATAAAACAGTATGTAAACGAAAACAAGCAACGTTTACTTGACGAATTATTTGAACTATTGCGTTTTCCTTCGGTTAGCGCCGATCCTAAATACAAACCCGAAGTCTTAAAGACCGCTGATTACGTAGCCCAAAAACTACGCGATGCCGGGGCCGACAAAGTAGAGGTTTGCCCAACTGCCGGCAATCCTATCGTTTACGGCGAAAAAATAATTGATCCTTCAAAACCAACTGTGTTGGTATACGGTCATTATGATGTGCAACCGCCAGATCCACTGGAGCTTTGGGAAACTCCGCCATTTGAACCTACCGTACGCGATGGCAAAATATATGCCCGTGGCGCCTGCGATGATAAAGGGCAGTTTTATATGCATGTAAAAGCATTTGAACTGATGATGCAAACCAATACGGTGCCTTGCAATATCAAATTCATGATCGAGGGCGAAGAAGAAGTTGGCTCATCAAACCTGGCCATTTTTGTAAAAGCCAATAAGGAACGTTTGAAAGCCGACGTGGTATTGATATCTGACACCTCGATGATCAGCATGGAGCACCCTTCTTTAGAAACAGGTCTGCGTGGCTTATCATACCTGGAAGTTGAGGTAACCGGCCCTAACCGCGATCTGCACTCTGGTGTTTATGGTGGCGCCGTGGCCAACCCGGCTACTATACTGGCTAAAATGATAGCATCCCTACACGATGAAAATAATCACATCGCTATTCCGGGCTTTTATAATGATGTGGTTGATCTTACACCTGCAGAACGTACCGCGCTGAATAATGCGCCGTATGATGAGGCTGAATATAAAAAAGACCTGGATGTACAGGAACTTTGGGGCGAAAAGGGTTATACCACTTTTGAGCGCACCGGCACCCGTCCTACCCTGGAAGTAAACGGCATCTGGGGTGGTTATATCGGCGAAGGTGCCAAAACGGTATTACCATCAAAAGCAAGCGCTAAAATATCTATGCGCCTGGTACCTAACCAAACCAGTGAAAAGATCACCGAACTATTCACCAAACACTTTTTAAGCATTGCCCCGGCAAGCGTTAAAGTAAAAGTCACCCCACATCACGGCGGTGAACCTGCTGTAACGCCAACTGACAGCGTAGCTTATCGTGCGGCCCAAAAAGCTATTGCCGAATCATTTGGAAAAGATCCTATTCCTACGCGTGGCGGTGGTAGTATCCCTATTGTTGCTTTGTTTGAGGCTGAACTTGGCCTTAAAACCGTATTGATGGGTTTCGGGTTGGATAGCGATGCATTGCACTCTCCCAACGAAAAATATGATATTTTCAATTACTATAAAGGCATCGAAACTATCCCATTGTTCCACAAATATTTCGCGGAGCTAAGCAAGTAGTTAGGGTAAAGGATTTTTGGAGTAAAGAACAAGGATTCCTTCTTGAAGCCTTACGAAGCTTTAAAAACTTCGTAAGGCTTGCTTTTAAATAGGGATAAAGGATTTTTGGAGCAAAGAACAAGGACTTCTCCTTAAAGACTTACGAAGTTTCAAAAATTCCGTAGGTCTTACTTTTAAATTCTTATTCCAACTTAAGTTTCATCCCCTCATGCGAAGCGACGAAACTCAATGATTCATAAAACCGGATAGCATCAGGCCTTTTTTTATCGGAGGTGAGCTGCACCATATGGCAACCCTTTTCCTTTGCCCTGTTGATAGCATACTCAAACACCCTGGTTCCTATGCCTTGTCCACGATATTTGGAATGGGTTCTTACCGCCTCTATCTGTCCTCTTAAGCCGCCCTCATAGGTAAGGTATTGAATAAATGACAGTTGAAATGTTGCCACTTTCTCACCCCTCATTTCAACAACCGTCAGTTCTTGGTTTGGATCGCTCTGAATCTTTTCAAATGCCTGGATGTATTTGTCAGATATCACCTCTCCTGCTTTCTCTCTTCTCATCCCCAATGTATCATCGGCAAGCATGGCTATAATATCGACCAAATCTTCTTGGGTGGCCAGCCTGAATGTAAGTTCATTATTACTCATATCTAAGCAGATGTTTTGCTCTGGTAAAGTTAACACAAACTATGTCAGCATCAATCCAAGCCCGTTCCTGGATAAAATTACTCAGACACCTTCCAACCCATACTGCTTTAATACATCGGCAGGTACCCCCTCCCATTTACCGGGTGAGTTCCCTTTATAACCCAGATCAGCAATACCGATCTTACTGGTAAAGAAACCGATAGCAGTCAACTCACGCATTTTATTAAAAAAAGTTACACCGGGCAGCATACCCGGCTTGGCCAACATGGGATAGGCTATCTGGCTGCATATAGCTTCCTGCTGCTGCGGGGTACAACTTTTAAATTCGCTACCGTACAAGTTCAAACACTTTACATCCAGCCAGCGTAAGCCGCCACGCATGGGCAAAGCATGTTCGGGTTCGTCCTTTACGATGAACTCTATAAAATCGGTTACTTTAGCATCTGAGGCGCTGCCGCTATGTTCGTCTTTAGGAATAATGATATCGGCCAGTATGGTTATCATAGCCAGCTCATGATCGGTAAAGTATTTTTCAGACTGCAGGTGTTTATCCCTTTCCGTTTCATAAGCCTGACGACCAGGCTCTACTATGGTTTTACCATCTTCTGCTGGGGTATCCGGGTTGGTTTTGCAGGCATCCAGCAACACTACTGTTGATACCGATAAACCTATGGCTTTTAAACTCTCTCGTCTGTTCATAGTTTACACGTTTAGTTTTCTTTTTTGATCCAAAATATACTCAGCTGTGCGCATCGAGAGCGCGAGGATAGTCCACGTAGGATTCTTTTCGGATTGTTGGGTGAATGCGGCGCCATCCACTACAAAAAGATTTTTACAATCATGCGCCTGGCACCATTTATTCAATGCAGATTTACCGGCATTATCCCCCATGCGCACAGTTCCTACCTCATGAATCCCTTTACCTGGCTTATCCAATCCATACTTTTTATCGGGGCCCGCAGGCTGCCCAAGAGGGATGCCACCCATAGCTTTTATGATATCCTGAGTGGTTTGCTGCATGTGTCGGGCTTGTTTTATCTCTTCATCGCCCCATTTATAGTTGAACTTCAATACAGGAATACCATATTTATCAACCACGCTATTATCTATCTCGCAGTAGTTATCTGCCTTGGCGATATCCGTGCCGTGACAACCTACTCCGGCCAACGTACCATAAAAGCGACGGTAATCTTCCTTTAACGATTTCCCAAAGCCACCACCCGGTTTCATCTTGCCATCGGCCCCGGGCAAATACCCATTGATATAAGGTACCAGCGTACCTTCAAAACCAAAATACCCGCCGTACGATGGCATCATCATACCGCCGAAGATTTCCAGGTGATACCCCCTGGCAAAATCGAGTTTTTTATGATCGCCCCACCAGGGTGCATATAAATGCAGGCTGCCTACTCCATCTTCATTAAACCGCTTGCGATTAAGTAGTTGAGGCAAAATAGCCGCGCCACCCGTCTGTGTGGAATCATGCAAATATTTACCAACTACATTGCTACTATTGGCTAAACCGTTGGGATGCTGTGCCGATTTGGAGTTGAGCAGTATCCGTGCCGATTCACAGGTACCTGCCGCCAGGATCACCGTTTTGGCTTTTACCGAGTACTCCTGCATATCATCCTTAAGAATATAGGATACACCATTTGCCAAACCATCACTTCCGGTCAATATCTCCCGCACTACCGCATTAGTAATTACTTTAAGGTTACCCGTTTTAATAGCCGGGATCACCAGGCATGAGGATGCCGAAAAATCGCCATATATTTTACAGCTGCGATTACATTGCCCGCAAAAAAAGCAAGCTCCCCTATCCTTATTACCCGGCAGTGGCGCTGTAAGTACCGAACCCCGACCAGCAATCACTTTAATACCCAGGCCAGTAGCCGCTTTCTTTACAAACAACTCGTTAAGGCGAGGTTTAGGGGCAGGTAAAAAGATGCCGTCGGGGTCATTTTCTAATCCTTCATTGCTACCATACACGCCGATGAGCCGGTCGACCTTATCATAGTAAGGTTTAATGTCATCATAGGTGATGGGCCAATCGTCGCCTGCGCCAAAACTGCTGTAGCATTTAAAATCCTTGGGGCCCATCCTTAAAGATATACGCGCCCAGTGATTAGTACGCCCGCCCAGCATTTTGGCCCTGAACCATTTAAAATCTGTGTCACCTTTTTGGGTATAGGGCTCCCCCTCGATGTCCCAGCAACCGTAAGCGGCGTCAAAATCGCCCATGGGCCGTGTGGCATTACCACCACGCCGGGGCGACTCATAGGGCCATTTCAATTGTGCCGAATCTTTGGCTGGGTCGAAAAAAGGTCCGGCCTCCAGCATCAGTACTTTTATACCCGCGTGAGCCAATACATAACCGGCCATACCACCACCTGCGCCCGAGCCAATGATCACTATATCATATACCTCGGCCGACTTTTTGATCTGAATATCTTTCATACCGGGATGAGTTAAGCCACTTTACCAGCCTTTTCAACTAATTTTTTGGTAGCCAGTACACCGGCGTCATCATCCAGGTAATTGCTTTGGGGTGCGTACATTTTAAACAACCCTCCTTCGTACTCAATGCTCACCCAACCATTAAAACCCGACTTTTTAATAATGCCAAACATTTTATAGAAATCGGTCTCGGTATCATTACCAGCGGCATCAAACGTGTGACTTTTGGCGTGTACACCTTTAGCATAAGGCATCAGCTCGGTGATCCCTTTGTACCTGTCATACTCTTCCAGGCATTTAGTTTTCATATAGGCATCAATAGTTTGCGCCTCGGGTTTGGTGCGGTTGATGCAGAAATTACCAAAATCGGCCAGCGTACCGCAGTGTTTATCGTTAACGCTTTTCATTACCCCGGCCAGCCAGCCTCCGTTACAGGATATGCCTACGTGGTTTTCGACTATAACATCTATCTTACTTTTACTGCCATAGGCTATAAGTTTAGCCAGGCTATCGGCGGCGGCTTTAGATACTTCTTCGGGTGCGCCATCACCTTCTACATTTACCCTGATCATGGGGCAGCCCAACAGAGCGGCAGCATCTATCCATTTATAATGATTTTCGATAGCTTTTGTGCGTTCGGCGGTATCCAGATGCCCCAGTACGCCCTCACCATCAACCATAATGCGCAGGTTGTAGCAGCCATTATCTGCCGATCTTTTTTTCAGCTCATTCAAAAAGGTGTTATCCTTTGCCTTATCAGCAAAAAACATGGAGCAGTAATCGAGCCCTTCAATACCGAATGCAGTTTTTGTTTTCATCGGAAAGTCGAGCGGGTCGAGCTTTTTGCTCCAGAACTGGCTCGCCAGCGAAAACTGTGATAAAGCCAGTTTAAAAAACAGTTCCTTGTCGGTATTTTCTGTCTTGGCATACAAAAAATCCCGGATAGCAGCAGCTATACTAATTCCCGCCGCGCCCATCGCGGTACGGGTAATAAAATCTCTTCTGTTTAAAGTCATAAGCGGGTTAATGGTAAAAGAAGGTTTCTATTTGGTAAATTTTACACAATAAAGTTATGGCTTAATTTCTATTTTGCAAATTTTACCAAATAGAATTTATTAGTTTTACTTTTAGGTCGATTTTGACGTACTTTAAGACTATGAACTCCATCAGTGAACTACAGGATTTTATTATCAACGGGCATAAGCATTACATGCCGCATATATCTATTGATGCTGCTATATTCGGTTACCACGATCACCAGTTAAAAATATTATTATCGGGTTATAAAGCATTGGGAGGTTACTGCCTTCCCGGGGGATACATTAAACGTACAGAAACCCTGGACGAGGCCGCCAACCGCATTGTGGCCGAAAGCACAAGTCTGACGGATCTTTACCTGAAACAATATAAAACCTTTGGCGATCCCGACCGCATTAAATGGAACGAACTTGATTTTGAAAAATTCTCGAAAGAGGTGGGCGTACCCTATATTAAAGATAGCTGGTTGATAGACCAGACCATTTCTGTGGGATACTACGCCCTTACCGATTTTTCGTTGGTCACACCGAAGGCCGGTCTGCTCTCTGACTCTTGCAATTGGTTTAACATCGACAAGATACCTCCCCTGTTATATGATCATGATCAAATGGTTAAGGATTCATTGCATACCCTGCGTACGCAGCTGTATTATTATCCCATTGCCGAAAAATTGCTACCTGCCAAGTTTACCCTGACCGAGATCCATTCGGTTTACGAAACCCTGTTAGGCAAAAAATTAGATATCCGGAATTTCCCCAAAAAGCTGGTGTTTTTAGGTTTGATTAAAAAATTGAATGAGAAACGAAACATTGGCCCACACCGGGCACCATTTTTATACAAATTTGATTTGAAAAAATACACGAAGGCCCTGGAAACCGGCACAACCTTGACGTAAATATGACAACGTTTTGTTCACATTAAATAAATACAATAATATGACACATTTCCTTATATTTACGTAAAACAAAAGCACCAGATAGGCAGTATTATTCATATATATAAAACATACTATTATGGAAACTAAGGAAAAATCAAAAGGCGAAGCCGTAAAGGAAGTAAGGGAAGTTAAAAACACTAAAGCCGAAAAGATCACAACGGCAAAAACCGCCAGTCGATTTAAGCGTAAGCCCTTGTTATAAAACCACACGATGGGGCTGTCGGCAAACGCCGCGCCCCCATTGCCTAAATCTTAAAATGCTCGCAACGGGCCAAAAAAGCCTCATTAGCATCAGCACCTATACCCGGCTCATCTCCTATACTTAATTGATAACCTTCATAGTTTACGCCACCAATGCAAGGGTCTTCCAAATGCCCCAACATACAGGTATCCATATCATAAAATTGAATATTTGGACTGGCATATACAAAATGCAGTTTAGCACTTAGGCCAATACGGCTTTCCAGCATCCCCCCCATCATACAGGCAATACCTTTGGAAGCCGCTTCATCGTGAATTTGTTTAGCTTCCAATATCCCGCCCGATTTTGACATTTTGATATTAATATAATGGCAGGACCCACTATTGATCTGTTTACGCGCATCATGATGATTGTATACGCTTTCATCGGCCATGATCTTCACCGGCGATAGTTGCATCAGCTGGGGCAAACGATCATCGTACCAGGTGCGCATGGGTTGTTCGCAAAATTCAATATCATATTGCCCCATAGCTTGCAGCGCAAAAACAGCATCGTCAAAACTCCAGCCTTGGTTGACATCAATACGTATCCTGATATCTGAACCTATAGCTTCGCGGATCTGGCGGATGCGCTCCACATCTTCCACAGCATTTTTGCCCAGTTTCACTTTCAGTACAGTAGCTCCGGTTGCTTTAAAATCAAGCGCTTTAAGCGCCATCATATGCGGCCCGGCAATGCCAATGGTGATGTCCGATTCTACTTCTCTGCGTTCGCCACCCAACAAGCGATATAAGGGTACACCTGCGTTCTTGGCCGCGATGTCAAACAAGGCGATATCAAAAGCGCTTTTAATGGTGGTATTACCGGCAGTGAAATTATGCAGCTGCTGCATGCGAGCAGGAATATCCAGCGCATCCTGACCTTTCCAGAGTTTGGCGAATTCACGAGCCATCACCAGGCAGGTATCCTGTGTTTCGCCTACGATCATAGGGAAAGCCGAACACTCTCCGACGCCATAAAACCCTGCATCGGTATGTACGCGGATAAAAACATTCTGCGCATGATTCATCGTTCCCGTAGCAATAGTAAAAGGTTCCATGGGAATGCTAAAGCGGTATATATCAATATGGGTAATGAATATTTTGTTTTTCACGGGGTAGATTTTATGTTTTGATTGCCTAAAGTAACATTTTAGCTCTAATTTAAAGGATTTTGGATCGTTGGACTATGGGACCATGAGACTTTGGGATTATTGGACTATGGAATTATTAGATAGACAGACATTTTTCATCGCTTGTCCCAAAGTCTAACGGTCCCATAATCTAATAATCTCTTCAGAATAATTTGCACATTGATACTATTACCTTATATTTGCGTTACTACAATATAGTAACAATTCAATTTTAGCCTCATATCCCAATTCACGGGCATTTGTCTGGCTAATTTATAACCTTCTTAATAATAACATTACAACAGCATAAACATGGCTCAACAAAACACGCCTGAATTTGACTATAACTCAACCAGGAAAAAACTTATCCTGTCTGAATATGGCCGCAACGTACAAAACATGGTTAAATACATTGTTGCGTTGCCCACTAAAGAAGAACGTAACCGCTACGCGCAAGTAGTGATAGACCTGATGGGTTTTTTAAACCCGCACCTGCGCGATGTGGCCGATTTTAAACATAAGCTTTGGGATCACCTACACATTATATCTGACTACCAGATTGATGTTGACTCACCATATCCAAAACCATCGCCCGAGGCTATACATATTAAACCGCAGCCCCTAAGATACCCGCATCAACGCATCAAGTACAAACATTATGGCAAAACCATTGAGCTGATGATCGAGAAAGCAAAAAGCATCGACGATCCTGATCGTAAACGCCATATGGTACAGGCTATAGCCAATTTTATGAAAATGGCCTACGTACAATGGAATAAAGATTCGGTTGCCGACGAAAGCATCCTGGCCGATCTGTACGCTTTATCTGGCGGTACACTGAAACTGGAAGAAAACATCAACCTTAACCGTGTTGAGTTCCGTCCGGCTCAAAACAACAATAACAACCAAAATAATCGCGGACGTAACAACAACAACAACAACCAAAATAATCGCGGACGCAACAACAATAACCAGAACAACAACCGCAACAACAACAATAATCAGAACAACCGTAACCGCAACAACGGTGGTGGTTCCAAGAAATATTAGTTCAATAAAGTTCATTCGTTCACTGGTTGATTAGTTCATCCGTGTTCTGAAGTACAAAACAATAACAGCCCGGTTATCTTAATGATGACCGGGCTGTTTGATTTTATTCCTGATAATACCTAATGAACAAATGCATAAAACCAGTGAACTAATGAACAATTGCACCAATGAACAGTCAGGAAATTTTATAATCTTTGCCCTGAGATAGCACACTTGTTTTGTTAAATTAAGTGTGCGTAAAAATGAATCATGATCAATCAATTATAAACTCCTATGACTAACGCATTTGTGATAAACGGCGGGAAACCGCTAAAGGGCGAGATTACTCCGCAGGGAGCGAAGAATGAGGCTTTACAAGTAATTTCGGCGGTTTTATTAACCGACCAAAAAGTTACCATCAGCAATATACCCGATATAAAAGATGTAAATAAGCTGATTGAGCTATTGGGTGATATGGGCGTTATTGTGGAGAAAACCGGCGATGATACCTACACCTTTATAGCAAAAGATATTGATCAGGATTTTTTCCAGTCAGAAACTTTTAAATCAAAAGGCGGTGGCTTGCGCGGATCGATCATGATCGTGGGTCCGTTGTTGGCCCGTTTTGGCAAAGCATCCATCCCAAAACCAGGCGGCGATAAAATTGGCCGCAGGCGTTTGGATACTCACTTCCTGGGTTTCGAAAAACTGGGCGCGCAATTTAACTATAACCCCGCCGATAGCTTTTTTAATGTAGATGCATCCAACCTCAAAGGTACTTATATCCTGCTGGATGAAGCTTCGGTAACCGGCACCGCTAATATTGTTATGGCGGCGGTTTTGGCCAAAGGCGTAACTACCATTTATAACGCGGCCTGCGAGCCCTATCTGCAGCAACTTTGCAAAATGCTGAACCGCATGGGCGCCAAAATAAGCGGCATCGGCTCCAACTTACTTACTATTGAAGGTGTGGGCTATTTGGGCGGTACAGAGCATCGTCTGCTGCCCGATATGATTGAGATAGGCTCATTCATCGGTCTGGCGGCTATGACCGGCTCCGAGATCACCATTAAAGATGTAAAATACCCTGAGTTGGGTATGATTCCCGACGTATTTAAACGCCTGGGTATAAAACTGGAACTGCGCGGCGATGATATTTACATACCCGCACAGGATCACTATGAAATAGAAACTTTTATCGACGGATCCATCATGACTGTTGCCGATGCGCCATGGCCAGGCTTTACGCCCGATCTGATCAGTATTGTACTGGTAGTAGCCATCCAGGCTAAGGGCTCAGTACTCATCCATCAAAAAATGTTCGAAAGCCGTTTGTTTTTCGTGGATAAACTGCTGGATATGGGCGCGCAGATCATCCTTTGCGACCCGCACCGTGCTACCGTTATCGGTCTGGATAAACAGGTGCAGCTACGCGGTATCTCTATGACTTCACCGGATATTCGTGCAGGTGTGGCCTTGTTGATCGCCGCTTTATCGGCGCAAGGTCAATCAACTATTTACAATATCGAGCAAATTGAACGCGGCTACCAACATATCGACGATCGTTTGAAAGCGCTGGGTGCGGATATAACCAGAATATAATTTCTTGAGGTAAAAGGTTAAAGGCAAAAGGTTAAAGGTAGCTGCATCTATCAATTATAAAAACCTTTCGCCTTTGACCTTTATCCTTTCACCTTCCCTCTAAATCGTTACATTTCATCTTTTTGTTTTTTAAGGATTGTTATGTTATTTTAGCTTTTGGCTTTACCCCTGCTTTTGGCCCTTACAAAACCTACCAGAATAATGTCATACAAAAACCGGAAGTCAACCTATGCATATTTCATACTGATTTTTGTATTTATAAAAGTTGTTCTTAATTTATTTGCTATAAGTAATTTTGGCTTTCATCGCGATGAGTTATTACACCTGGTTTTAGCCGATCACTTGGATTGGGGTTATAAAGAAGTCCCACCGTTTATTGCTATTGTTGCCAAAGTATCCAACACCCTTTTTGGTCATTCGATTTTTGCCGCTCGTATTTTCCCGACCATTTGCAGCGGGCTCATTGTTTGGTTTACTGGTTTGATTACTGTTGAGTTTGGCGGGCGCAAGTTTGCCATCACCCTCACCTGCCTGGCACTTATATTTTCACCAGCGTTTGTTGCAAGCGGTTATCTTTTTCAACCAGTTGTGTTCGATCAGTTCTGGTGGGTATTAACCGTTTGGCTGCTGATCAAATACCTTAATACTACCGATGTTAAATACCTGTACTGGCTTGGTTTGGCGGTTGGCCTGGGTATGCTTACAAAGTACACCATGGCCTTTTTTACGTTTGCCATGATTATCGGCATCCTTATTAGCAAGCAACGTAAACTATTGTTTAACAAACATATACTTGGCGCCGCTTTAGTGGCCTTTTTAGTTTGCCTGCCTAACCTCATCTGGCAAATCCAGCATCACTGGCCGCTCATCCATCACATGAAAACCCTACGCCAGGAGCAATTAAGTTATATTAAACCAGCCGAATTTATTGAGCAACAATTACTGGTACATGGCGTGGCCTTTTTTGTTTGGTTCACCGGCTTCCTGTTCCTCATATTTTCTTTCAGATTGCGCAATTTTCAGTTTTTAGCTATTGCTTATGTGCTGATATTTATTTTTTTACTGGAGATGGACGGTAAAAACTATTACCTGTTTGGTGCATACCCTATGCTGTTCGCGGCTGGTGGCTTTGGTTTTGAACGCTGGTTAAAAACCAAAGGTTATGTGCTCCGTACTTTTACTATAGCGGTGTTTGTATTGCCTAACCTTATTTTACTACCCATGCTGCTGCCTATATTTTCGATAGAAAACACCCTGGCGTTTTTCAGGTTTGCTCATAAAAATATACCCGCTACAGATTTTCTGATCACCTGGGAAGATCAAAAACAGCATCCCTTAACCCAGGATTATGCCGACATGTATGGCTGGAACGAATTGGCTCAAAAAGTAGGCGAGGCTTATAACAAACTAACTCCTGATCAGCAAAAACAAACCTTTGTTTATGCCGATAATTACGGCGAAGCAGGTGCCCTGAATCAATACAGTAAACAATTCAACTTCCCCAAAGCCATATCACTTAACAGCAGCTTTACGCTGTGGGCTCCCGATAGCCTGAAGTGCAAATACCTCATCTATGTGGATGACAACAACGGCGAGAATATCCGCCAATTTGTAGCCGGAAAAATGATAGGCTCCTACAAAAAATTAGGAGAAATTGAGCATTACCTTGCCCGCGAAAAGGGTACCGGTATATATCTGATAACTGACATTAAAGCCCCACTACAGGAACGATATACCAAAGAACTGGCGAGGAAGAGGCTGGAGTAGAAGCCCCTCTAAATCTCCCCTAAAGGGGAGGCTTTAAAAGTAATATTTATTCATCTGAATAAGAAAAGCATTATCAGTTACAGGAACCTCTGAAGCGGAGCCGATAACTGAATCTATTCCGCATCTGGGACATAAAGCCGTAGCTCCCATGAGACTATCAATATCAGTCCATTCTTTAATTTCATGAGGGCTGAATGTTGAAATACAATAAAAGCAACCACAAACCTCACTCTGCCATATTTGGCTTTGGTGAAAGATTGAGCATTTATGTGCGTCTCTTAAATATCCCTGATCATAAGTAGCCATTATAAATTGATTACTCTTCCACAAGAGAATATTTCATCTTATTTTGTGCCGACATGATACCGGTTCTATTATCCGATACAATACCCTCATAGCTTATCCATTTACCTTTTTCGACCGAAAATATGGCCAGGGCTTGGAAACTCATATGCATGGTAGTTTTTATGGGACCGTTGCTCATTGGCACATTAAAATCACCATCGATGTACTCTACGATATCGTATTTAAGTGTTACCAAGTGTTCGCCATTTTTGTTTTCAATTTTAATAGCGGTTACCTTGTTTTTTTTGAATGAGCTATCACATTTAAAATTTTGGTCGGCATACAGCAGATTAGTATCTATTGACCAGCTATCGCCCTGTTTTATGTTTTTGCCGGGAAGCTCGAACAACATGGCAATAATATTTTTCTGATCATTTTTATTATAAAAACTTTCAATACCACCGGTTTCATACACCGCTCCCCGAAGCATTACTCCCGAATTCATTTTTAGGAGAAGCTCTTGCATCTCGGCCATCTTTTTCTCATCAGCGTTCTGATTGGCTGGCTTCTGATCTTTTGGCTTGGATATTATTTCAATATCTACTATACCTTTTCTTTTTTCAGTCAAATGTGTAACCAGATCTGTTTGCTGAAAAGCCGCCGAAAGCTGCTTTAACACCTTTTGTGCCTGGTTTGTATTTGAGGAATCGGCCCCCATTGATTTAAAGAACTTGCCAAAATCAAGAGCTTTTTGGTTAGTGGTATCAATCGGCGTCATCGAGGTTTTATAGGCAAGTATCTGCCCGGGTTTCAACTTCCATCGCATAAATACTTCGTCGGAATTTTGTGCAAAAGCAGATAAACTCAAAATGGACAGAACAAAAACAAGGAGGAGACGAATAGTTGACATTAGTTTAGGATAAGCGATAAATATAGCTATTAATTGATATAAGTAAAAAGGTGCCATGCCACAGCACAACACCTTTTACCTTTATCCTAAAAAACTAGGCCGAAATAGCGTTAATGATATCGTATTGGGTAATGATCTCAATTTTACCTTGCCCGTCTTCTACCAATACAGCGATATTGTCCTTATTGATCATGCCCGAGATCTTATCGATAGAGGTATTCAGATCAACAAAGGGGAACGGCGCCGTAGTGATATTTTTGATCGGCTGCGATTTGATGGATGGGTTCTCGATCAATGAATCCAGGATGTCGCTCTCCGTGATCTTGCCAATTACCATACCTTTCTGGGTAACCGGAATCTGCGATATATTGAGCGATTTGATGGTATTGATAGCCTCCAGCACGCTTTTTTCGCAATCGATAGTAATGATTTCCTGCACCTCTTTTTTACTGATAATGTCGGCAGCGGTTAATTTGCCATCCTTTAAAAATCCGCGGTCGCGCAGCCAGTCATCATTGTACATTTTGCCCAGGTAACGGGTACCATGATCCGGGAAGATGATCACCACCACATCGCCTTCTTTAAATTTATCCTTCATCTGCAAAGCACCGGCTACTGCTGATCCGGTAGAGTTTCCGGCGAAGATGCCTTCTTTACGGGCAATTTCGCGCGTCATCAAAGCAGCATCCTGGTCGGTCACTTTTTCAAAATGATCAATCAGGTTAAAGTCGACGTTCTGCGGTAAAAAATCCTCGCCAATACCTTCGGTGATGTATGGATAAATCTCATTCTTATCCATGATACCGGTTTCTTTATATTTTTTAAATACCGAGCCGTATGTATCAATCCCCAGTACCTGGATATTGGGGTTCTGTTCTTTAAGATAACGCGCAATTCCCGATATTGTACCACCGGTACCTACCCCTGCTACCAGGTGCGTGATCTTGCCACCGGTTTGCTCCCATATCTCTGGCCCGGTTTGCTCATAATGTGCCTGCGAATTGCTCAGGTTATCATATTGGTTTGGTTTCCATGAATTGGGCACCTCACGCTCCAGGCGTGATGATACAGAGTAGTACGAACGCGGATCCTCGGGCTCCACGTTGGTTGGGCAAACAATAACCTCAGCGCCAAAAGCACGCAAGGCGTCAAACTTTTCTTTTGATTGTTTATCGGTACTGGTAAAAATACATTTGTAACCTTTGATCACCGCGGCTATGGCCAAGCCCATCCCCGTATTGCCCGATGTACCTTCAATAATGGTACCGCCGGGTTTTAATTTACCGCTTTTTTCGGCATCCTCTATCATTTTAAGAGCCATACGGTCTTTGATAGAATTACCGGGGTTGGTGGTTTCTATCTTTGCCAATACCGTTGCCGGGATGTCTTTTGTTACCTTGTTTAACTTCACCAGCGGTGTATCACCAATGGTTTCTAATATATTGTTATACCACATAATTTAATCTACTAACCCGGTATACTTAGCCGGATAATTTCTCAAAATTAACTTTCTCAACGGACATTTCTGTACTGAATGGTAAATTAGATATACTACCAAACAAGAGCAACATAAATTTTATATTTTTTTATGGAATAGTTCATCAATCTACATCGTTTATGTATAACCCAAAAGCTTACATTTAAACTATGGTATCCGCAACCTATAACAACCTTTCGTTGTCATTAAAAATAACCATATTTATTTTATTGCTGATAGCTATTTGCGCAGTTCGGCGTTTTCACAAAAGCTCCTGAACCCGAGCAGGCAGAGCATATAAATTATCCGCAGACGAATATTAGGTTGCTTATACGGACATAAAAAACGGAGTGTATAAAAAACAAATATTATCCCGAACCTGGCACAAAGAGAGATCTTATACGTGCGATGTATCAATGGTATAAATCTTTCTCTGCCATTCAAAATGACAAGCAGGAGTAAGTATAATTATCATCCTGAGTATAGCGAAGAATCTATTCTCAACATATAATATTGTTGAATAGATGCTTCACTTCATTCAGCATAACAGTTTTAGCCGATCAATGCCGTCATGGCCAGTTAAAATTTCAAATGCTTAACCGTTAACCCGTTATTGATCAACTGCTTTAACGATTCGATACCGATACGCAGATGCGTTTCTACAAATTGCTCAGTTACAGATGAATCACTTTCGGCTGTTTTTACACCTTCCGGAATCATCGGTTGATCTGATACCAGCAACAATGCACCAGTCGGGATCTTATTGGCGAAACCTGTGGTAAAAATGGTAGCGGTTTCCATATCAACGGCCATGGCACGCAGGTCTTTCAGGTATTTTTTAAATACTTTATCGTGCTCCCAAACACGGCGGTTGGTGGTGTAGCAGGTGCCCGTCCAGTAATCGCGCGAAAAATCACGTATGGTGGTCGATATCGCTTTTTGTAAAGCAAATGATGGCAAGGCTGGTACTTCGGGTGGTAAGTAATCATTTGATGTACCTTCGCCGCGGATAGCAGCTATCGGTAATATCAAGTCGCCCACTGCATTCTTCTTTTTCAAACCACCGCATTTGCCCAAAAATATAACCGCCTTAGGATGTATAGCCGTAAGCAGGTCCATTACTGTAGCCGCAACCGAACTACCCATGCCAAAGTTAATGATGGTAATACCATTGGCGGTGACACTTTGCATTGGCTTTTCGATACCCATGATGGGTGCGTTATCATTCCACTGCGAAAACAGCTGGATATACTTCGAAAAGTTGGTAAGTATAATATACTCTCCAAAAGCTTCCAGCGGGCGACCAGTATAGCGGGGCAACCAGTTAACCACAATGGCATCCTTAGTTTTCAACCCTGATTTTACGGGGGAGTGCACTTCTTTTACTACCGGTGCATCGGTAGGATCCTTTTTTACATTCAATTGTTCATTCATATTTTTCCTTTTTGTTGTTTAGAATATCAAGTAGTTAGTTCATTTAGTATCAAGTAGCTAGTATCAAGACTTTCAATTTAGTATTAATTATACCGAAGTAATTATCATCCTGATACTAGCTACTTGATACCATTAACTACTTGATACTAAATAAAAACCAGTGTATACAACAAACCCCGGCGTTTCACCAGGGTCTGTGTTTATTATAATAAAGATAGCTACTTAATTGATATCAAATTGTTACGCTACTTTTAATTTTTTCAGATCTGATTTTTCAAATTTCTCGTGGGCATAGTCTAAAGTAACCTGCAGGCGTTTCACATCCTTTTTAGATGGGAACTCAAACATGGCGTCTATCATGATAGCTTCGCAGATGGAGCGCAGGCCCCTCGCACCAAGCTTAAATTCCATGGCTTTATCCACAATAAACTCCAGCACCTCATTATCAAAATCAAGCTTTACACCTTCGTATTCAAACAATTTTTTGTACTGCTTTAATAAAGAATTTTTAGGCTCGGTTAATATATTGGCTAAGGCATCCCTGTCAAGCGGGTTCAAATACGTAAGTACCGGTAAACGACCTATCAGTTCAGGTATCAACCCAAATGATTTCAGGTCTTGCGGGGTTATATATTTGTACAGGTTTTTCAGGTCAACCTCGCTATCGTCGCGTTTAAGTTTGTAGCCAACGGTTTGCGTACGCAAGCGGTTAGCTATTTTACGATCGATACCATCAAACGCGCCACCACATATAAACAATATGTTGCTGGTATTTACGGTGATCATTTTTTGGTCAGGATGTTTACGCCCGCCTTGCGGTGGTACGTTAACCATGGTACCTTCCAGTATCTTTAACAAGGCTTGTTGTACACCTTCGCCGGATACGTCGCGGGTGATGGAGGCATTATCGCTCTTGCGGGCAATTTTATCGACCTCATCAATGTAAACAATACCTTTTTCGGCAAGGGTTACATCATAATCTGCCGATTGCAGCAAACGGGTAAGTATGCTTTCCACATCCTCCCCTACATAGCCGGCTTCTGTCAATACGGTAGCATCGCAGATACAAAACGGAACGTTCAGTATCTTGGCCATGGTTTTAGCCAGCAAAGTTTTACCTGTGCCGGTTTCGCCCACCATAATGATGTTTGATTTTTCTATCTCTACCTCATCCTTATCAATACGCTGATTTAAACGTTTGTAATGGTTATATACCGCTACAGACAAGATCTTTTTGGCATCATCCTGACCGATGACGTACTGATCAAGGTGGGTTTTAATTTCGGCAGGTTTTAATAACGAAGGCGCCGACGGTGAAGCTTTTACCTTACGTACCTTTAACTCCTCAGCCAATATTTCATTAGCTTGGTTAACGCATTTATCACAAATGTGAGCGTCAAGCCCTGCAATTAACATCAGGGAATCCTGTTTACCTGCACCGCAAAATGAACACCTGATTTCCTTACTGTTCTTATTCATCTGATTCGTTTGTAATTCAAAATTAACTAATTAGTGGCAGAAAAAAAAGTTTTGAACTATAAGTATTGGGTTTTGAGTTGAAATGAATATTTGTAAAACCCTCATTATCACCCAAAACCCCATACCCAAAACTTATTTCAGCAGCTTATTTATTCGCTTTGCCGCTGCCTTTTAAAATCTCGTCGACCATACCAAATTCTTTGGCTTCTTCGGCAATCATCCAATAATCACGATCAGACGCGTCCCAAACTTTCTGGAACGGCGCACCGCTATGATCGGCAATGATCTGGTACAGCTCTTTTTTCAGCTTGGTGATCTCATGGTAAGAGATCTCGATATCTGACTGCTGACCTTGAGCACCGCCCGATGGCTGGTGAATCATTACCCTGGCATGTGGCAATATAGCCCTTTTACCTTCGGTACCGGCACATAATAATACCGCAGCCATTGATGCTGCCATACCTGTACAAATGGTGGCTACATCATTTGATATAAACTGCATGGTATCATAGATACCTAAACCAGCATAAACGGAGCCACCAGGTGAATTGATATAGATCTGGATATCGCGTTTGCTATCGGCCGACTGCAAGAACAGCAATTGAGCCTGGATAATGTTTGCAATATTTTCATAAATGGCATCGCCAAGGAAAATAATGCGGTCCATCATCAAACGTGAAAACACGTCCATCTGGGCTACATTTAACTGACGTTCCTCGATGATGTACGGGGTCATGCCGGTTGGGGTATAAATTCCGGATGGCATTCTGCTTCTGTCAACAGCCGAAATATATTTATCTACGTGTAAGCTGTTTAAACGGTGATGCTTAACAGCATAATTTCTGAATTCGTTCTTATCGATGTTACTACTCATGGTTTTTGTTATGTTATTTGTTTAGATGCAGGGATTACCTGCGATAAATATAGTTTTTAGTTGAATAAAAAGTAAATATTTTGAGTCCGGAAGCCGGAAAAGTCAGTAAAGTCCGAAAGTCCATACTCAAGATCTTTTTCTGGCTTGCGGACTTTCCTGACTTTCGGTCTTTTCCGATTTAAAACACCAAAAGCAACCTTTTGAGTTGCTTTTGGTGTTTTGTACAGAAGTAAAATTTAGCTTATTGCTGCTCTTTTACCAGCTCGCTGAAATCTGTATAAAGGATATCTTTTTTATCTAAAGTAATTACGCTTTTGATATAATCAAATACTTTAAGCGCCTTTACTTCTTCAAATATCTTGTTAGCATTCTCTTTGTTTTGAAGATATTGTACAGTGTACTGACCTAATTGCTCCTCAGGGATAGGTTGTGGGCTGTACATTCTGAATTGCTGATCCAGACGAACTTTTGCTAAAGCAAAAACCTCGTCGTATTTAATCTCGATCTGGTTGTCCTTGATGATCTTGTTTTCAATCAGGGTCCATTTCAGGTTGGTTGCAAAATCATTGTAACCACCGTTCAATTCTTCATCGCTCAGTTTTTCGTTAGTGGCTTTTAACCAACGTTTCAAAAACTCATCGGGCAGGTTAAAATCAACCTTAGCTACGCTCAGTTTGTAAATATCGTCCTGTAATTTACGCTCTGAATCCTGAACCATCATGGTTTCAATTTCTTCAGTAATTTTAGCTGTAAATTCCGCTTTGGTAGTTACTGTACCTTCACCAAATAATTTGTCAAAGAACTCCTGGTTCAGATCGCTTTCTTCTAAACGGTTTACATTTTTAACCGTTAATTGGAATTTCGATTTTAACTCAGCCGCTTCGTCTTCTTCAATTTTTAATAAACCAGCAACCTTTGGTGCTTCGTTATCAAAAGCTTTCTGAATGTCCAGCGTTACTACATCGCCTTTTTTCAGGCCGATCAATGATTTTTTTATTTTTTCGTCCTTGATCTGGTCTAATCTAACAGATGTAGTATTGCTTATGCCCCCCTCAAAAACAGAACCATCTGGTGAAAGCTGAGCCAAATCCGCGTAAAGCACGTCATCATCTGCCGATACGTCAGGATTTGTCATTTTGCCATAGCTGCGGCGAATATTTTTGATACGTGAAGCCAGTGTTTCGTCATCAACTTTAATCACGTACTGGGTTGTTTTATCTTTTGATGAGAAGTTAATTTCAAACTGTGGAGCTAAACCCAATTCGTAGTTAAATTCAAAATTATCGTTAAAATCCCAGTTGTATTCTTTCTCGTCATCAACCTTTGGTAGTGGCTGACCCAATACTTCAAGCTTTTGCTCGTCGATATATTTATTTAAAGTATCTGATAACAAATTGTTGATCTCATCAACCAAAATGCTTTTACCGTACATTTTTTTGATGTGTGCCGCGGGCACCATTCCGGGACGAAAGCCTGGCAGTTTAGCCTTTTTAGCGTTTTCTTTTATGGCTTTATCAACACGTGGCTGGTAATCTTCAGGGTTAATGTTGATCTTAACAACTGCATTCAGGGCATCTACTTTTTCCTGTGTAATATTCATCTTTTTACCGGGTATTTTAATTTAATGGTTCAAAACGTAGCCTTAAAACCAATTCAGGCTATACAAATTTCGAGGCGCAAAAGTATGAATTTTATTTTAAATTTAATCACGCATTTCTGCCGGGGTAAATTTATTTACCCTGTTTTTTACGGGCTTAATTGTTTTGATGTAAGCGTACATAGCCTCCAGGTCGCTTACTTTCATTTTGCCGTATTTGTACCAGGGCATAATGGTTTGAAATTCGCCCGGTATTATTCTCTGGTGCTTATGGGTGCTATCGGCATATTGCGTAAACTTGCTTAAAAACTGCTCCTTAGTCCAGCTGCCAATACCGGTTTCCCGATCAGATGTAATATTTGCCGATCTGATGGCACCACCATTTGGCGAGGTATATTCATGCCCGCCGGCAAATTCCAGTCCTTCAATTATTTTACCCTTATTGGCCTGGCTATGGCAATCTTTACAGGCTGCAATCTGTACCAGGTAAGCACCGTAGGCCAGTGTATCATGCTGATCTGGCACGGTACCCAGGGTTGCTTTTGCCGGCATGGTATGCACCAGTATATTTAATGGAAAATCGAGTTGGCGCGCGGGATAATCGGTTCTTTGCGGTTTCAGCGTACGGAGATAGGCTATAATGGAGTAAACATCCTCCCGGCTCATTTTGGAGTACGACTCCCAGGGCATGATCGGAAATATAGCTGATCCATCCTTTTTAACACCCGTAGTAATAGCCCTGAACAGTTCGCCATCGGTCCAGTTTTTTAAATGGTATGGGGTAATATTGGGTACATAAACACTGCCCGGGAAACCAACATTAGCATCAAACTTTTCGCCACCGGCTCCTAATGTTTCCTCTTTTATGGGTCCGGCCAGTATTGTCCAGTCGCGGGTGGAGTGGCAATCCACACAGGCAGTTACATGATTGGCCAGGTATTTACCGCGCTCAATACGCTGCGGTGTGGCCTCAACTTTAATATTTTCGGGCGGGCCCACATTGGGCAAGGCCAGGGTAATGTAGCTTATACCGGCTACAACAATTAAAACAATGGCTATTACAATATAGCTCGCATACTTTAATATCTTTTTCATGACAGGGGTAATAATAAGGAGGCAAAACTAAGGACCTTTCCAGGGCCTTTTGCTCCGTATTTCCACGGGAAAATCAGCGTAGAATTACGTAAAAGCCTCACCCCAACCCTCTCCAAAGGAGAGGGAGCAAAACAACATGATATTAAAAGCCCCCTCCCTTGGAGAGGGTTGGGTGAGGTCAAAAAAAAAGCAGGAACCTTAGCTCCTGCTTTTACCCATAGTGGATATTTTACTTAGTCGACCTTTTCAACACTTGAGGCGCCCGATTTATTATTATTAATAGTTGATGGCGAACCTTTGTACCTGATCTCTGAAGCACCTGATGAATGGATATTCAGCGTTTTTAATACGTTGATCTTGCAGTGGGTTGCACCTGATGAATTGATAGTGTATTCGCCAACTACAAAATCAAAAGCGTTGATCTTGCCTACGCCACTAAAATCTACCTGATGTGTTGTTGCCTGTCCGGTTAAATTCAGTTCGCTTACACCGCTGCCATGGCTGTTTACGTTGGCAGCGTTCAAATCAAGGTTAACCTTGGTAGCGCCCGATAAACGAATATTCAGATCGCCGGTATTGATCTTTCCGGTTGATGATACTTCTACTGCCCCTGATGCTTTCAACTCCTCCAGCTTACGGATGCCGATGTTGATAACTACACTATCATCAAAACACACTGTTTTTGTGGTTTTGATAGTAAGCTTATCACCATCAACAGAGGTTGACACATATTTAAGCAGGTTATCGTCGCCGCTGATAGAAATACCCAGGGAACTATCCTGTTTCAGATGGATCTTATAGGCGCCCGAGATATCGATCTTGGTAAAATCATTGGCTTTACGTTGTTCGGTAGTTGTTTTTCCTGAGCCATGTACGCATACCAGCTTACATGACGATATGATCATTAATGATGCGCACGCGATAACCGCGACCGCTAAACCTGCTTTTTTCATAGTAATTAAGTAATTAGATTTTTCTTTGATCATAAAACTATTATGAGCCATAACTCATGATCGTTTATGCTATCTTTTATTTTTTTGACGCTGTTTATAATATTGAAGTTACATCAAAAATAAAAAAAGCTGCCACATTTAGTGGCAGCTTCTCAGAATATATGATGAACTTTTGCAAAAGTTGGATTAAAGACCGGCAAACTCGTTTGCTATATCTACCTTAGGTGTACCATTCAATTTGTCGGTAAAGCTTTCGGCAGCAAAGTTGTTATTATTTACACTTGATGTAATGCTATGATTTAAGCTGTATATAGTAGCGTTACCACTCAGGTCAATTTTCGCTTTATCATTCAGGTTAACATTTGCGGTATATGCATCTACATTTAAGTTAGCAGTAGCGTTATTGTGCAGGTTAACTTCCAGGTCAATGGCTGATAATTTACCAAATGTTTTTACCTGGGCGTTGTCGTAAGCGGTAATAGAACGCAGATCGGCAGCGGTTACCCAAACAACCAATTTTTCGGCTTTATATGATGTAACACGTAACACACCGTTTTCATTTTGAACAAGGGCGTTTTCGCCATAGTAGCGGTTGTAAGCTTTTACCTGGTCGGCAGATCCGTCAGATACAAACAGTTCCACATTACCGCGAATCTCGATCTTACTGATCCTGCTTACTTCTTTTACCACGGTTGCGGTGTTACGGGTGTTGTTATTGTTGGTAGTTGCATAAGTTGTGCCTGCGATACCACCTACTAAAACTAACATAGTTGCGATGGTGAATAATTTTGTTTTCATGATATTAATATTTTGATTGTCAATTAATTGTATGTCCTTATTTTTTAAATACAACTATATGACGCCTCCATTTTTAAAACGTTACAGCTATTTGGGGCCAATTAGATGTACGGCCTTATTTTGTCGGTAAACGGCGGATTTGTATCGGTGAACGGCGAAAATATTTTTATGGAGAAATGGGGGAAATGGCTGATTATGGTGACCGCAGTCGCTCGGCTCCAGCCGAGTGACGATTATTTACAGGCCTATGGCCTGCGATCTGAGTATATTATGGTATAACATCGGCCGGAGGCCGGGTAATAGTGGTCACTCGGCCAGAGCCAAGCAACGGCAGAGTAGTATTATATTAATTATATATAATAAGAAGAGAGGTCATTCTGAACTTGTTTCAGGATCCCAAAAGGCAGGTTAACCGTCGTGTTGTACACTTTGCTCATGGGGTGCCGAAACAAGTTCGGCATGACCCATAGTTTGAATATACGGCCTCAGTTAACCACCGCATTTACCGGCCTATAATAAACCTCACTGCGGCCATTCACAGTTTTGACCACAAAGCCGTGCTCAATAAGCCACTGCAGCACCAGGTAAATACTGCTGGTACTCACTTTAACCCCATTGATACGGATATGTCTGGACAAGGTATCCACATCGGCGTCCTGACCCAGTTTTAAAATATGCGCTATAATATGTTTTTTTTTAACCGACAGGCTATACTGATGTAGTTGACAGTATTGTACAAATTCGTCAGGAAGGGCTATTGCCGACAAGTTGAAGTGTGTCATAACTGTGACTCTATTGAATTACCGTTTTATATTTCAAAGAAAAAAATATATGCACGTACAATTGTTGTACATACGGGCGATATAATTGTAAATTTACGACATGAAGAAAAAGCAATTTGCGCCCCTGGTAATTTGCGATGTGGAGGGTGCCGCCATCATGCAATCCCGGCACAGCCACACCTACTATGAAATTATTTATGTACACAAAGGCTCTGGCACACACATCCTTAATCAGAACCGCCTGCCCTATAAACCAGGCGACCTGTTTTTAATATCCCCGGAAGACGAACACTGTTTCGACTATAAAAAGTACACCTATGTTACCCTCATCAAGTTTACTGATGAGTTTTTTAGTTCGCAAAATCAGGCCATTCCGCATGTGGGTATCATGTTTAGCCCACAGGATCTGATGCGGCACAAACTATTAAAAGAGATAAAACTTACCTTCGATGAGCCTTTCAAAACCATTTTACGCAGTACTATTGATAATATTACCGCGTACAATGGGTCGACAGATATAGCCACCTGCCCCTATATCTTTTACCAGATATTGTCGCTCTTTGGTTTAATAACCCAGGCACTGGGACGTATCGACGCGCAATTGGTTAACTGCCCCCCAGGCAAGCAGGAGCTGATATCCTATATCCACCAGCACATTTATGAGCCCGAAAACATACAGGTAAAAAAGGTGGCAGCGCATTTCAATATCGCTCCCAGCTATTTTAGCGCCTGGTTTAAAAGAAATTTTGATATCAGCTACCGCGATTACATCAATGGGTACCGGGTTAAATTGATCGAGATACGTATCAGCAACAAAACCGCAACCCTAAGCCAGATAGCCGAAGAGTTTGGTTTTACCGATGTAAGCCACTTATCTAACTATTTTAAAAAACAAACCAATATTAACGCGAGCCATTACGGTAGGGTCTGAAGTCTATACTTAAATATGAAAATACACATCATGGGCGCATCCTGTGCCGGTTCAACAACATTAGGTGCCGCTTTGGCCGAACGATTGAACTATCCGTTGTTTGATAGCGATAAGTATTTCTGGGAGCCTACCGAAAAACCCTTTACTTTAAGGCGTGATCCTGAACTGCGCAATGCCATGATATTACATGATACCGCCCAACAGCCCGATTGGATTCTCAGCGGATCGATGGTAAGCTGGGGATCGGAATGGCTGGACATGTTTGACCTGGTGGTATTTTTATACATCCCCCACCACATCCGGATGCAGCGCCTGCACAACCGCGAACTGGAACGCTACGGCGATGCCATTTTTACCGATCCGGAACGCGCCGCTAACTATCAGGCATTTATTAAATGGGCAGCTGGTTATGATGATAACACCACCAAAGGCCGTACCCTACAGGTACACCAAAATTGGCTAAACCAGGTAAGCTCCCCAGTTTTAGAGATTAAAGGCGATACTACCCTACAGCAACGAATAGACCTGGTTTTGGAAAAGATGAACGAGCTGTAACGCCTTAAAGACTTACGAAGTTCCAGTCCACCCAGTGTCCTCTGCGAGAGACCCTGAGTTATAAGCCACGCAGCCTCAGGGTCCCTTTCAGGAGACACTGAGAGGACAAAAATTCTTCTCTGTACTTTGAATCTTACGCGACACTATTGGCTATGTTCTCTTTTTTTAAAGATAATAAGGCCACTGTAATAGCCACCGAAAGCACAATATAAATGGTTGCAAAGCTACGCTGATCATGAATATTGATGAGGCTTACCAAGGCTGAGCTTACAATGGAAACCACAACATATGAACCGCCGCTGGTTATGCCGCTCGCTGTTCCGGCATAGGCGGGGAACCGCATAAAACAGTAAGTGAGATAAATGTTATACATAAAACCAGCCAAAAAGTGCAGCATGACCACAAAAATCAGCAACGAAAAAATATTGAAATAGCCGGCATAAAACACACCAAACATAAACATTAGCAAAGCCACACCAAATTGTATCAGGTTGCCGAGTTTTAATTTTTTATGAAAAGGTTTATCTATCAGCATCCGGCTCAGCATACCACCCGTTAATAATGATACACCAGAACATAACGAAGCGTATCCCGTAATTACGGGGGAGTAATGAAATACGTGTTCGATAATAAAGGGGGCAGACATACCAAAGATGATCACCATGGAATAGCTTAATCCTAAAACAAGCACACCAATGCTAAAATCCTTTGCCGATAAAAATTCGCGGTAGGTATTTAAAATGGTTTTAATGTGAAAGGGTTTATAAGCCGCAATGGTTTCGCCGCTGTATATCAACTCTAAAACCAGCATCACCGATCCGTATAAGGCCAAAAAATAAAAGTTAGCCTCCCAACCGATAAAGCTTTGCAGGTAACCACCCACAAAAGGCGCTACCACAGGCGCGGTTGACCATACTACAGAAAGCAAGCTGGTATATTTTTTCCGCTTATCACCGGTATATATATCTATAAAAAAGGTTCGCTTTGCCACCATGATCAGCGAAATCACCAGGCCCTGAAGTGCCCGCATTACAAAAATAACTTCGATGCTTTTGGTAATAATAATGGCAAGGTTACTCAATACAAACACCAGTAAAGACACAAGCGCTATCTTATACCGGCCAAAACTATCTACAATGCTGCCTACAAACAATTGAGATACACCATAACTGATCAGGAAAATAGAGAGCGTTAACCTGATATCAGATGGCGTGGCGTGAAGGTCGTTCACCATTTGAGGAAACGATGGCACATAAACATCTATTGCGAAACCCGATATGGGTATGATCATAAATGCTAAAATAGTACCTATCCATTCGTTTTCTTTTTTAAGCCGCTTCATATTACTTCTAAATTTTCTGATGCAAAATTAGAAATAGCCGGGCGTACCTATATTACACCATTCAAAGCAATTATTAAACAATTCAAACATTTTCGACTAATTGACCTCGAAATGATTTTGGACTGCTGCCGGTTTGCTTTTTGAAAAAAACATTAAAATGCTGCGGATACTCAAACCCAAGGCCGTTACCAATTTCCGAAATATTCCAGTCGCTGTTCTGGATCAGCGCGACAGCTTCTACCGCAATCCGTTCATTGATAAGCTGCGTGGTTGATTTTCCCAATACAGCTCTTAACGAATGATTGAGGTGATTTACATGTACATGCAATTGATTGGCAAAATCTGCCGGAGTTTTATACAAGATGCCATTTTGCGGTGATTCTACAGGGAACTGGCTATCCAGTAATTCTATAAAATTATTTACCAGGCGATCTCTTTTTTGTACGCCGACATCCTCGGGACTAAGCGCACTTTGAATTTTTATGGCTGTGTAAATAATCAGCCGGAGTATATTTTCAACCAGCTCTTTTTTATAAGCAAAGTTGCCGTTGTATTCATTATACATCAGGCCGAAGTAATACATCAGCGTATCGTATTGTTCTTTATCCAAAAAAATGATCGGATAAACACTATTCTTAAACAGCTCGTACAATTTTTTAAATTCCTTCCTGAGCTCTGTACTCAGATATTGCTCATTGAAAAGGCATATGTAACCATCCTGTTCGCTTGAAAGCCCTTTCCAGCCAAATTTCACATTCGGACTGGAAAAAATGATAGCGTACCGGTCAATAGCTACCTCACCGTTTGCCGTATACAGCATTGCTTTGCCATATATCAAACATATCTTGTAATAATCCCTGCGCTGAAAAGGGAACGCGCTTAAACAATTATTCCGCTTCAAAACATTAAAATGGCTCGTAGTACCCTTGGTATTGAGCAACTCAGATGGGATTTCCCTATTGGTGAGTTGATAATAATGTGATAATGTTTCTACCTGCTCCATGTTACAAAATTAAACAATTCAAATAAAGCAGATAGTATCTATCCTTAATCTTTATGTCATTATCAGTAGATTGATCCTGATCATCAGGGGTGGTTTAAAAGCCAGGGCACTGCGATTCACCATTTATCCAAACCCAGCAACTTTTTACCCAGAGGTGAAAGTTCCGCGACGGGATTTTTCTTCTCCCGTTCCAGCGGATCGCCCGGGAAAGCGTAGCCTTGCATGGCCTCCCTGTTTTGCCAGCTGTTGATGCGCCATTGCCGCAGCTCCTCATTATGTTCCTGCGCGGGCATCATAGCCACATACTGGGCAATACGTACTTTATTACCACTGGTATTGGGCCTGATGCCGTGCGGCTGTAAACTATTGAAAATCAAAAGATCACCGGCTTCCAGCTTTACTTTAACAATATCAAAGCCCGTAGTATCGGGTTTATAATGGTCGCGATCAGCGGGTTGGGTCAGTTTCCAGGTATCATAGGTGCGGTAAAGTTCGGGGATACATTGAAAGCCGCCCATGTTTTCGTCGGTTTGATCGGCCAGTGCCAGCACGCCCTGCACATTTTGTGGCCTGGTTTCGGGATCGTAATCCCAATGGATAAAACCCTTGTACTCAAAACCGGGCCGTACCGGAAAATTCAGGTTGGCGCGGTCGATATTGGCCCAAAGCTTTTCGGTACCCCAGATATCGGCAAAAGCCTGGTGCACACGAGGATACTGGCGGTTGTCCCACAAATACTGGTGGTTGTAAATTTCAACCATACCGGTATTATTGAGTTCTTTCATTTGCATTTGTACATTGGGCCTTTTATACCAGCTTTCTATATCGTTTGGATCTTTATCCTCATATTGCCACAGGTAATCGGCTGTGCGTTGGGCCATTTCTTGGGGAATAGCGTTTTTAACTACCACATAACCATTGGTGATCCAGAAAGCCCAGTCGTCTTCGCTCAGCACCCGCAAAGGTTCGCCGTTGCTGCGGTCGTTCAATTTTACCTGGCTCGATTTGGCCGCGGAGGGATTGCCAGGGATATCTTTATGAGCCTCATCAGGGTTCATTGTGGGGGCCATAGCGGCCATTGTTTTGCTTGTTGCATCCATGATCTACGTATTGGTTAATAATTCAAAATTATCGGGATACAGCAGATGATATATTCGTTACAGTGATCAATATTTGCTCTACATTGACCTATTTACTATATTTAGAATAAAAAATATAACAATGTAAGATGAACCAGATACAACTGGAGCGGGTAGAATTTGAGCCGGGAAAATCATTCAAACTGTTTTCGCCCAGGTTGCGCAACACTTTTCTGTGGCATTATCACCCGGAGGTGGAGCTGGTGTATGTGGAGGCCGACGCCGGCATCCGCCATGTAGGCACCCATGTTTCGAGCTATACCCAAAGCGACCTGGTATTTATCGGCCCCAATCTCCCCCACCTAAATTTTGATTATCGCCTGCGCAGCGACTATCACCAAATAGTAGTGCAGTTACGGACTAATTTTATGGGTGATGCCATCAAGTACGCGCCCGAGCTTCAACTGGTGAATAAGCTATTTAAAAACGCCGCATACGGTATTGCCTTTCATGGCGATACCCGAGCCCTGGTGGCGCAAAAGTTGAAAGCCATTGGAAACCTGAGCAATTTTGATCAGCTGCTGGAATTGGTGAACATTTTTCGCATACTGGCTGATTCTAAAGAATATACCCTACTCAATAACGATGAAAGCAGTACAGATTTTATCTTGAAGGACAAGATCAGGATGGGCGCTATTTACGAGTACATTGATGCCCATTACGCTAAAAAACCAGATGTAAATGTAGTAGCCGGAAAGGTAAATCTCACTACATCAGCTTTTTGCCGGTATTTTAAACGGCAAACCCATATCACTTTTACCGATTTTGTAAACCAATACCGTATCGAACGCGCCAAAAATCTGCTCATGCAGGATAAAAACATCACCGAAACCTGTTATGCTGTTGGATTTGAAAGCTTGAGTTATTTTAATAGACTGTTTAACAAATTAGTTGGCCAGAACCCATCCGAGTTTAAAAAGAGATGGGTTGCCGGTTCTGCTCCTGCAAAAAGCTGAACTGTGGCTCATACCCTGAAAATAAAGATTTTATATCTTTAACACCACAATACAACACCTATGAAAATAAACCTGTTAATCATTGTACTCCTTTTACTTTCAATAGTATCATCAGCGCAAACGCAGCTGGTTAAAAACCTGCAGGCGGGTAAGCCACAGATCCTGGTGGTTTATGGCACCAGCTTAACCGCGGGCGCCGGTGGGCATGCCTGGGTAGATGCCGTGGCTGCCGACCTGAACGCCAAGTATAATAATAAATTAACCGTATATAACGCGGCTAAAAGCGCTATGTGGTCAACCTGGGGTGTACAGCACCTGGAAGATAGCGTGATCAGTAAAAAGCCCGATGCTGTTTTGATTGAATTTAGTATGAATGATGCTTTCCTGAAGTACAAAACCAGCAGGGAACTGGCCGGGCTTAACTTAATTACATGATCGATCGTATCAAATTGCTTAACCCCAACTGCGAGATCATCCTGCATACTATGGACATCCCACTTGACAGACACGCGGCCGACAGACCCGAGCTCAACAGCTATTATGATCTTTACAGGCAGATCGCTAAAAAACGAAAATTGTTATTGATTGATCATTATCCGCATTGGAAAGCAATACTGGATAAGGGGAAAGAGGAATATTTAACCTATGTACCGGATGGCCTGCATCCGGACCCTGATGGCGCCCGTAAGATCATAGCACCATATGTGATTGAAAAGCTGGTGGCAGGGAAATAGCTATAAAAAGACAAAGCCACCTGGCTTCAGGTGGCTCTGTTCGGTTGTGAACCTGTTGTGATGGTGATTATAAACCTGCATACTCATCTGCTTTAACTTTTGCACCATTCAATACTTCGTTGGTGTGTTCGGCTATCAGGTTTGATCCGTTTACACTTGAGCCATAGCTACGGTTTAAGCTATATTCATTAACTGTACCGCTTAGGTTTGCGCAAGCTTTATCGTTCATGGTAACACGGGCACTGTAAGCATCTAATTTTAAAGTAGCAGAAGCGTTGTTGTATAGTTTCACATCCAGTTCGATGGCAGAAAGATTACCAAATGAGCTGATGTTAGCATTGTCATAAGCCGTGATAGCTGACAGTTCTTTTGCTGTAACCCAAACTACTAATTTTTCGGCTTTGTTATAAGAGCTGATGCGCAACACACCGTTCCTTGATTGTACCAATGCGTTTTCGGCATAATAGCGGTTGTAAACCTTTACTTCGTCGGCTGTGCCGTTTGAAACATATACCTGAACATTACCATAAACTTCGATCTTGTTGATACGGGTGATGTCGGTTAAAACGATGGCCTTGTTGTTATTATTATTAACGGTGGCTTGTGCTTGATTTCCTAATCCAAATACCATAGCTGCTACGGTAAACATGGTGATTGCTAAAGTTTTCATAATTTTAATATTTTGATTGTCAGTTGATTAATATTGTTATTTTAAATACACCAATATGACGATCGCACTAAAAAAACGTTACAGCGATATAGCCTGTAATAGTTGTACGCCGGGATTTTGTCGGTAAACCAAAGAATGTAGTCGGTGAAAAGCGGAAGATTTTTTAACAAAAAAAGGCCCTGTTACCAGGACCCTCTATATCATACCAAATAATTGTACTTCTCGCGATTAGTTTTGCTGTATATAACTGTGATCTGTACTGGTTGAAACCGTCTGCCATTGCTCAATCAACTTGCTGGTTTTTTCCAGGCTGTTTTTAGCGGTTTGGAAAGCATCGCTGCCTAATGGCAAATGCAATGGAGGATTTTCGGTATGGACCAGATCGGCAATTACTTTAGCCAGTTTTGCAGGATCACCAGGCTGGTTACCGTGAAGCGCGCCTGCACCAGCCCTCATCGGGCCAACGGTGCTATCATAATCGGCAATAACGTTCTTTGATTCTACATATGATTCGGCACTCAGAAAATCGGTACTGAACAGCCCAGGCTCAACAGCGGTTACCTGTATACCCAGTGGAGCCAATTCCAAAGCCAAACCTTTGGTTATACCTTCAACCGCGAATTTGGTTGAACCATACAAAGCCCAGCCCGGGATGACATCAAAGCCAAACAGAGAGGATATATTAATAATATAGCCGGAACGTTGTGCCCGCAGGTGAGGTAAAACCGCGCGAACTACATTCAACAGGCCAAATACGTTGGTATCGTATTGTTTTTTCACTTCGGTATCGGTAGCTTCTTCAATGGCGGTTACTATACCATAGCCGGCGTTATTGATCAGTACATCTATCTTACCAAAATGATTGATGGCTTGTTTTACAGCCTGTTGCACCTGTTCTTCGTTGGTTACATCCATAGTTACCACCAGTAAATTGGGATTGCTGCCCAGCGATTCAAATAGTTCCTGGCCTTTGCTACGTACGGTACCTACTACTTTATCGCCGCTGGCTAATGCCGCTTTTACAATTTCGCGTCCAAAACCTTTTGAAGCGCCTGTTACAAATATTACTTTTTGAGTTTTCATGATCGTTTTAATTATATGTTGTTTGTTGATTTATTTATATTTGAGACTATTTAGTCGCTTTTTATTGCTAAAAAAAGACCAATACCTATTGATCCTTCTGTTCTTTATTTCTTGGTTAATACATAGCTTTTCAATTCTGCTTTAAACATATCAATCAGGTTTTTCATGTGCTTGTCGCTACCTGTTACTCTGGATACCAGCATACCGCCTTCCAGGGCAGCAAAAGTTTTCAGCACAAAACCTCCCGCATCAATATCTGCGGCAAGTTCTTGATCAGCTATGCCCTGTTTAATGATGGCGGTTAGTGTTTTTTGAAGCCCCTCTATCCGTTGTTTCATGTTTTGTTTAAGGGTTGGGTTAGTATCATCAACCTCTACACCAAAATTCAGCACCGGGCAGCCGCCATCGATATAAGAAGTTAAAGGGTGTTGATAAACATCCATAAAGGCAAATAGCTTATCCTGAGCCGTTTGCTGCCTGGCCATATCACCGGCAATTTTGGCCGAAAGTTTATCCAGCAGGAACTCCACCATCACCGTGGCTATTTCGTCCTTGCTTTCAAAATGCCGGTACAACCCACCTTTGGCCATTTTAGTGGCAGCCAATATATCATCAATGGTGGTACCCGCTATACCCTTTTGGTTAAAGATGGGCGCCGCCTGCTCTATGATGAATTGCCTTGTTCTTTCTCCTTTGCTCATTATATTGTGAAATGACGATACAAAAGAGACTAAAAAGTCTCAAATACACAATAGGCAATTGTCACGCAAGCATCATGATTTAAAACGGGAGGATTTCAGGAGAGATAATACTTCTCGCCGTCGGTTTTTATTTTGCCGGCATCCAGCAGCAGGCGAATGGTTTCCATCTTTTCCTTCTCGGTGCCCACGTTAATGGTATTCACCAGTGTACCGATATCCGGTGTGGCTATACCCAAAAACTGTACAATTTCATAGGTGATGTTGTCAAATATCTCATCGGCGTTTTTCTGGCGTTTTTCTTCGAGGCAAATGTCGCATACGCCGCATTTACGGGCGTTAGCCTCATCAAAATAGGCCAGCAGCATTTGGCTGCGGCATTTTTTGGCCGTAGCATAGGCAAAAACCGCCTCCATTTTCTGGCGATAGGTTTCCTTGCGTTCTTCAATATATTTCTTGTTGATGAAGAGACGGTCGGATTGCTGCCGGGGCTTTAAATAAGTGACCTGCGGCTGATCTGTTTGCTGTAAATAACTGATCAGTCCAAAGCTCTGTAATTGCATCAGGCCATCGATTACCTGCTGAACGTTCAGATGAGTGCGCCGGGACAGGTCATACTCTTTTAGTCGCACATAATTTTCAAACGAACCGCCGTATGAGCGCAGCAAGGTTTTAATAAAAGGATCCCAGCCGGCATTCTGTATCTGGAAGTTATACAACACCTCATTCACCACCTCAAACCGGAAACGCGAGGGCAGAAACACACTCTCGTTGAACGCAAGGTATTCATCCTTTTCCAGGAACTTGAGGGCATTGAGTGTTTTAACAGCATCCAGCTTAAAGCGGCTGCAAAAATCGCCCAGGTCAAGACCAAAGCTCAGACCCTCGCCTGCCCCATAGGCCAGCTGGTAATAGTTAGCCAGACAATGGTACACATGCTTGATCTCGTCCACTGTGGGAAAATTCAGCACAAACATTTTTTCCTGCCTTAGCCTGTCGGAGTGGGTATATAGTAAAATAGCATAGGCCTTGTGCTCATCACGTCCCCCACGGCCACCTTCCTGGTAGTAAGCTTCCAGGCTTTCGGGCATATCCTTGTGGATCACAAAGCGCACATCTGGTTTATCAATCCCCATTCCAAAGGCGTTGGTAGCTACGATGATGCGGGTACGGTTATTTTTCCAGCTTTCCTGTTTTTCGGCCCGTTGATCCATGGATAAGCCGGCATGATAATAGTCGGCTTTGATGCCACTTTCGTTATAAAACTTGGCAATATCGGCAGCATCCTTTCGGCTACGTACATAAACAATACCACTGCCTTTTACACCACGGGCAATATCCAGCATCTTTTGCAGCTTATTTTCGGCATTTTGCACTACATAACTAATGTTGCGGCGTTCAAAGCTTTGCTGGTAAACAACCGCGTCTTTGAATAATAATTTCTCCTGGATGTCGAGCTTTACTTCGGCCGTAGCAGTAGCCGTAAGTGCTAATACGGGTACTGCGGGATGCAATTCCCGGAGATCGGCAATATGCAGGTACGGCGGACGAAAATCATAACCCCATTGTGATATACAATGCGCTTCGTCAACAGCTATCAGGTTTACTTTCATATACCTGATCCGCTCGCGCACCAGTTCGGATAGTAGACGCTCGGGCGATAGGTACAGGAACTTAACTGAACCGTAAATACAGTTATCCAATGCCAAGTCTATCTCCCGCAAACCCATCCCTGATACAATGGCTACGGCGTTGATGCCTTTGGCTTTCAGGTTTTCTACCTGATCTTTCATCAGCGCTATCAGAGGCGATATTACGATGCATATTCCCTCTTTAGCTAATGCAGGCACCTGGAAACAAACAGATTTACCACCGCCAGTAGGTAACAGGGCCAAAGTATCACGACCTAATAAAACAGACTTGATGATCTCAGCCTGCATCGGCCGGAAGCTATCGTGATTCCAGTACTGTTTTAATATTTCCTCTATGGTCATTATTAGTTCATGGTAGATGGTTCATGGATCATAGTTGATGGTTCATAGATAACCGTCTGAAGGCAACCAGGAACAAATTTGTCATCCCTCACTTGCAAACTACAAACATATTCATTCAAAGTCAGAGACTTCGAATGACCTGCAAAAAAAATAGCGATGATTAAATCATCGCTATTTTTGATAGTTGAATACCATGAACCATCAACTATGATCCATGAACCAAAAATTTATCTTTTTTTCGCGTCAACGTACTCCCGCTCAGTATCGCCGGTGTAGATCTGGCGAGGGCGACCGATTGGTTCTTTGTTTTCTTTCATTTCTTTCCATTGTGCTATCCATCCCGGTAAACGGCCCAGGGCAAACAGCACGGTAAACATTTCTGTTGGGAAACCTAATGCACGGTAGATAATGCCTGAATAAAAGTCAACGTTCGGATATAATTTACGCTCCACAAAATATGGGTCTTTCAGGGCTACTTCTTCCAACTTTTTAGCTATTTCCAGTACCTCGTCATTGATGCCCAGCTTCTCTAATATATCATCGCAGGCTTTTTTAATGATCTTGGCGCGCGGGTCGAAGTTTTTGTATACACGGTGGCCAAATCCCATCAAACGGAACGGATCATTTTTATCTTTGGCTTTGGCTATCCATTTATCGGTGTCACCACCATCATTTTTGATCTTTTCCAGCATCTCAATAACCGCCTGGTTAGCACCACCATGCAGCGGACCCCATAAGGCAGATATACCGGCAGAAATAGATGCGTACAGGTTGGCATCCGATGAACCAACTATACGTACGGTTGATGTCGAACAGTTTTGCTCATGATCGGCATGAAGGATCAACAGTTTGTTCATTACATCAACCACTACCCTGTCAACCTTGTAATCTTCCGTACGCTCGGCAAAGGTCATATACAGGAAGTTGGTCACATAATCAAATTTATTTTGAGGATATACAACCGGGTGACCCAATGATTTTTTGTAGATCCATGATACTACCGTGCTCATTTTAGCCAGTAATTTTATGATCTCCAGGTTAACTTCCTCGGTAGTAAGACCTTGTTTTAATGATTCAGGATTGAAAGCAGCCAGGGCGCCAATCAATGATGATAACTGACCCATAGGATGTGATTTTGACGGGAAACCATCAAAAAACTTCTTCATATCCTCATGCACCAAAGTATGGCGGCTTATCTGGTATTGAAAATCGGTAAGCTGCTGCTCAGTTGGTAATTCACCATAAATAAGCAAATAGGCTACTTCAATGAAACTGGCGTTTTCGGCCAGCTGTTCAATTGGGTAACCACGATATTTTAGTATGCCTTTTTCTCCATCTAAAAAAGTGATGGCACTTTTGGTAGCACCTGTATTTTTATAGCCGATGTCCAGCGTTACGTAACCGCTCAAATCCCGGAGTTTTGAAATATCAATCGCTTTTTCACCTTCTGTACCCTCAATTACCGGGAGTTCAAATGTTTTATCACCAATCTTTAGTTGTGCTGTATCCGACATAGAAAAATATTGTTGCAACAAATGTAATTAAATCTGTGTGTTATAACCACCCAGATCGTTTACTGTTTGTAAATTTTATGTGCAAATCTATTAATTAGTATCAAGTAGCAAGTATCCAATATCAAGATTTTTGACATTTCCGAATGCAGGGTTGCAGCGGTCTCAATTTTAGTAGCAAGAAGTTAGTATCAAGATTTTTAAAATTCCAGAATACAGAATTGCAGCTGTCTTGATACTAGCTACTTGATACTAAAGCTAAAATTTAATTGATCTGCTCTTTAACCTGTCCGCAGGTTTTCATGTGCTCGGGGAAGTATGGATTTTCGATGGCTTTATTTACCGATAGCCAATAGCCGCCTTTACCACTATCGGCCATAGGGCAAAAATCAACGTATATGGGAGCCGATTTAAATTTAGAACCTTTTATGAGGGTGATTACATCTTTACTCAATATCAAAAACAAGTCGCGCTGTTGCTTGATATCATTGCTGGTTGCTATCTGGTGAGCAAGCGTGGCGGTTTCTGTACAACCTTTAATACCGGCCAGTTTATCCTCAAGCATACCAGCAGTACTTTTAATGCCTTTGATATTCGATCTCAGGAACTGATTTTTGAGACCTATATAATTATTAAATACATCGGCGGTGTTGGATGTATCAGCAACTTTGGCTACAATAACTTTAGCACTATCTTTTTTGATAGCTGTTTCTTGTGCAGGTTTGCTGACTTGTTTACAGGCAGCCGCGCCAATCATAAAGCCTGCAAGTAAGGCGAAGTTAAAAAAATTGATCTTCATATGAGTATTAATTTGTGCGTATAGCCTCAACAGGATCGAGCCGTGAAGCCGAGTACGCTGGAATAATGCCCGAAAATACACCTATTGTTACTGAAGTACCAATACCTACTATAATATTCTTCAAATCAAGTACTACTTGAATGTCAAAAACAGCCTTAACACCAAAAGTTAAAAGATAAACGAGCAAAAGACCAATTAAGCCCCCCAATAAGCAAAGCACAACAGATTCAATTAAAAATTGAAGTAGTATGAAATAATTTTTAGCGCCTAATGATTTTTGAATTCCAATGATATTGGTGCGCTCTTTTACCGAAACAAACATGATATTGGCAATACCAAAACCACCAACCAAAACAGAGAAACCACCAATAATTAAACCTGCCACATTAACTACACTAAACAAACTATCCAGCGCATTAGTAAGCATAGTGGTACGATTAAGCGAAAAATTATCCTCCTGCCCGGGCCTCAAACTCATGATAGAGCGCATCAATCCACGAAGCTCGCTTTCTACATCGTCAACCGGGATACCTTTTTTTCCTCTTACAATAATCTGTGGCTGATATTTTTCGGCTTGCACATCAAGCAAATTGTGCGCAAAATTAAGCGGCAGCAAAACCTCCTTATCGGTAGATATGCCCAGCATGTCTTTCCCTTGTTTGGAGAATACACCTACTACAGTAACGTAACGGTTCATTACTTTAATCTGTTTACCTACGGCATCTCCCGCCGGAAACAAACTTTCGGCTATATCAAAGCCGATATTAACAACAGGGGCACCTGTTCTGGATTCCATTTCGGTAAAATACCTGCCGCTTGCAAAATCAAAGTTCCAGGTTTTATCATGATCCTTTGAAGCGGCATCTATCTGAGCACCTTCAACGGTATTGCTTTTATATTTAATGGTGCGGTTATCTATAGATATCTCGTATGATAAGGCTTCGGCGGTTTGGCTGCGGCGCTGTAACTCCTCAAAATTGCGCAGTTTGGGTACCGGGCGTTGTAAATATTTCCACCAGGGAAAATCGCTACCGCCAACCCATGGCCATTTTTGGACATAGATACTATTGTTACCCAACTTGTCGACACTCTTTTGCAGGTTATTGCGCAGGGTATCTACCGCCGAAAAAACCGCTATTATAGTAAATATGCCTATGGTTACCCCAAGCAGGGAAAGCATGGTGCGCAGTTTATTTTGTCTTAGCGCATCATAAGCAAACAAAAAGCTTTCTCTGAAAAGTTTTAAAAATAGCATACAACTTATTTTGATCTCGATGGTTAATCATTCTGTTACACGGGCTTACAACCTACAGGCTGTATCATATTTTTGTAAAATATGTCCGCATGGAATATTTAGTTTTTTAGACGATATTACAACTGTTAAGTTACATTCTTTTTATATATAAACTGAATAATATGCCAGCCATCTTGTTCATAAAAAAATCCGTGAAACTAACAAAAAAAATTAATACATTTGCGCCCTGAAAATTCATAAATACAAGCATGAAATTATCTCAATTCAAATTCAATTTACCAGAATCATTAGTAGCACACAATCCATCTGCCACCCGCGACGAAGCCCGTTTAATGGTTTTACACAAAGATTCAGGAAAAATTGAGCATAAAATATTTAAAGATGTACTTGATTATTTTGATGACCAGGATGTAATGATCCTGAATAACACCAAGGTATTTCCTGCACGTTTGTATGGTAATAAAGAAAAAACAGGCGCTACTATTGAAGTATTTTTATTACGCGAACTCAATAAAGAACTGCGTTTATGGGATGTACTGGTTGATCCGGCCCGTAAAATACGCGTAGGTAACAAATTATATTTTGGTGACGACGATTTGCTGATTGCCGAAGTTGTGGACAACACCACTTCACGTGGCCGTACCATCCGTTTCTTATTCGATGGTACCGACGAGGAATTCCGCAGAAATGTGGAAATCCTGGGCGAAACACCGCTGCCAAAATACATCAAACGTAAAGCTACAGCCGAAGATAAAGAGCGTTACCAAACCATTTTCGCTAAACACGAAGGCGCTGTTGCCGCCCCCACTGCCGGTCTGCACTTTAGCCGCGAGCTTATGAAACGCCTGGAATTAAAAGGTGTTGATTTTGCCGAAGTTACCCTGCATGTGGGTTTAGGAACCTTCCGCCCGGTTGAGGTAGAGGACCTGACCAAGCACAAAATGGATTCTGAGCAATTCATCATCGAGCAAAAACAAGCTGATATCGTAAACCGTGGTATCGAGCGTAAAAAACGCATTTGTGCCGTAGGTACTACTTCTATGCGCGCCATTGAATCGGCAGTATCTGCTGGCAAAACACTGAAAGCTGCTAACGACTGGACAAGCAAATTCATTTTCCCGCCGTATGATTTCAGCATCGCTAACAGCATGATCACCAACTTCCACACACCGGAGTCGACTTTATTGATGATGGTGTCTGCATTTGGCGGTTATGAGTATGTAATGAACGCTTACGAAGTTGCCGTTAAAGAAAAATATCGTTTTTACAGCTATGGCGATGCCATGCTGATCATCTAAGCTTAGATGTAAGATATCAGATTTGAGATACGAGAATTTCTTGTATCTCATTTTTTTTGCTTTAGATTTGGGAAACTTAAGCATTTAGTCATCCTGAACTTGTTTCAGGATCTCTCAGGACGGTTACCGCTATAGTAAACCTTACATGTGGGATGCCGAAACACGTTCGGCATGACTATACGGAGCATTAAAATGAACGAACAAAATCTCACATCTCCAATCTCACATCTCCAATCTCAAAAAAACTACGCCATTATAGTAGCCGGCGGAACAGGTACCCGTATGCAATCGGCTGTTCCCAAGCAGTTTTTGCTGCTTAACGGCCTGCCTGTTTTAATGCATACCATACTGGCTTTCATGCAATCGGCTATCAAACCGGATATTATTTTAGTTTTACCAGCCGCCTATCATAATTATTGGAAAGAGCTTTGCCATACCCACCAATTTGACACCCCTCATCAATTGGTTACCGGCGGCGAGGCTCGCTTTCATTCGGTAAAAAATGGGCTTGATCTGATAGCGGCTGATGATGACACTTTAGTAGCCATTCATGATGCGGTACGTCCACTTACCAGTGGTTATATTATTGAAAAATCTTACCAACAGGCCCGGGAGCACGGCAGTGCTGTTGTAGCTGTTAAAAGCCGCGATTCGGTTAGGCAGCTGATCAATAACAGATCTGTAAGTTTATTGAGGGATCAGATCTACCTGATACAAACCCCGCAAACTTTTAAGGCGGGCTTGTTAAAAAAAGCCTACGAACAAGCCTATAGTGAAAACTTCACCGACGATGCCAGTGTGGTTGAACAATATGGAGCCGAAATACATCTTACCGAAGGCAGTCATCAAAACATCAAGATCACTTTTCCCGAAGACGTAGCCATAGCCGAACTGCTTTTAAACAAAAAGCCACAGGCTTAATACCCGTGGCTTATAATTTTTAGTTGCATGAGCAGGTAATTGCTATGCCCTGCGGATAATTCCTAAAAGCACGGCTATAATGGCTATAACTAATAAAATATGGATCAATCCGCCAACGTGACCGAAGAAAAACCCAAATATCCATCCTATTACCAGGATAACGGCGATAATGTACAATAGACCTCTCATTTTGATGTGTTTTAAGTGATAAATATTTTAGGGTTATTACTAAAATCATTCCAAAATGAGCCATTAACAAAAAAACCCTCCAAAAGAGGGCTTTTATGCTGTTAATATTCGTCTTCGTTAAAAAAGAAATCGTCTTTTGTCGGGTAATCCGGCCATATTTCTTCGATGTTTTCATACGGTTCACCATCGTCTTCCAGTGCCTGCAGGTTTTCAATAACCTCAACAGGAGCTCCTGAACGGATAGCATAATCAATTAATTCATCCTTTGTTGCGGGCCAGGGCGCATCTTCAAGGTGAGATGCCAGTTCAAGTGTCCAATACATGTTTCTCTATTTATATTTAATTTCAGTAAATTTACTTTTTCGCAAAAGTATAATATTTTCTATTGGAAAATCAAGATTTTTTTTCACATTTTTCAGATGCGGGGTATCCATTGATTTTCAGGTATTTTATGCTCGTTTGCAATTTTACGTGCTAAAACAAACAGGTAATCGCTCAGCCTGTTCAGATAAATATTCACTTTTTCATCAACCGGGCTTTCCTCAGCCAAATGAACTGTTATCCTCTCGGCCCTGCGGCAAATACATCTTGCAATATGGCAAAACGAAATGGTATTATTCCCTCCTGGCAAAATAAAATGACGCAATTCAGGCAATTTTTCATTCATGGTATCCATTTCCTGCTCCAGCAATTCCACATCCGTCAAATGCAGATCAGGAATAATCATTTTTGACCGTTCCGGATCGGCAGCCAATGAGGAGCCTATTGTAAACAATCTGTCCTGTATCTGCTTCAATATGTCCTTATCATGGTCAGAAATCTCCTGATCGCGGATAAGGCCTATATAAGAGTTGAGCTCATCTACCGTTCCATAACTCTCAATCCGTATATGATGTTTGGCTACCCGGGTTCCTCCTATTAATGATGTAAACCCTTTATCACCCGTTTTAGTATATATCTTCATATTTTATCCGGCAGCATTTATCCTTTAAGTTCAATATACGTGTATATATTTTGTATTGATACCATTGTAGTATAATTTTTGCTAATAAAGTGTAAATTTTTAAATGATAGGCTTTAAACTTGCATAAAATGAGAATCAAGAGATAAGAGTAAGGAATCAAGAGAATATTACAGTAACGAATACGTTTTTATCTTACCTTGATTCCTGACTCTTATCTCTTGATTCTTCTTAAAACAAATACTATGAAATCGATCATATTATCATCAAAACTCGTTATTATACCTTTTGCAGCACTGGTGGTCTCGGCCTTTAGCTGTGGCAACAGCAATGGCTCCAAAGCGCCTGCTACTACAACCGCTGCTCCCGAAAAAGTCGCATCCATATCCACCCTGATCAGCGAAAAACAGTTCAATGATCTTTTTCCGCAGCGCGATAAGTTTTATACTTACGCCGCCTTTATCAAAGCAGCCGACGAACTGGGACAGATAAGCATAAAAGTTACCCGCAGGGCCACATCAGTTTACCAATATATACGCACCGATAAAAAAACAGGCAAAACAAGTACCGTTCGTCAGGATGTGGATTGGAACGAGGACTGGGCTAAAAAGAAACCTGACAGCACTTTCACGGTAGATTATGGTAATTTCTGTACGCAATTTAGTACCAAAGCTAATAAAAAGGAATTGGCGGCCTTTTTTGCCCATATAGCCCATGAAACCCGCCATGGTGTAAATGCAACCTATACCGACGGATTGATGTTTATTCATGAAAGCAACACCAGCCAGGCCTATATTTCCGAGAGCGACGAATATCCGCCTGTTGCTGGCAAAAAGTATTATGGTCGTGGCCCCATGCAGCTAAGCTATAACGGCAATTACGGCCTGGCTTCTACCTGTATATTTGGCGATTCCAAAATTTTATTGAACAACCCAGACCTGGTGGAGACCGACCCTGTAGTGGCTTTTAAAGCCGCCATTTATTTCTGGATGACTCCCGAAACGCATAAACCATCGGCGCATGATGTGATGACCGGCAAATGGCAGCCCAATGCTGTTGATAAAGCAAAAGGCCGCACACCAGGCTTTGGCATGACCATCAATATTGTTAACGGAGATGTAGAATGCAATAAAGGCGAAAACATGTACAACATGAACGACCGTATCGGTTTTTACCAGTTCTTTTTAAAGAAACTGGGCATTACCGATACCAACTGCGCCTGCTCATGCGGCAAAATGGAACCGTATAAATATTAGGCGTATATTTACACATGCGTTTTTTTCTTTCGATAATTATCCTGTTAGGTTTTGGCCTTTCGGCATGGGCGTTGCCTATGCCTGATACTGTTAAATCGGGCAAGCATATTCCAGGTCGTCCTGCGTCAATAGGTATTATTGGCGATACGGCCAATGTAAACACCACTGTTAAGGCCGGACTGGTGATGATTGGCGGCGGCAGGGATGTTGACGAGGCCTTTAAATGGATGATAGACCGCAGCGGCGGCGGCGATGTGGTGATCATCCGCGCATCGGGCAAAGACGGCTACAACCCTTATATCTATAACCTGGGTAAAGTAAATTCGGTAGAAACCCTGAAGATCGATTCGCGGGCATTGGCCAATAACGATACGGTAGCTTACATCATCCGCAATGCCGAAATGCTTTTTATATCAGGCGGCGATCAATCCAACTACATGAACTATTGGCGGGGCACCAAAACTATGGATGCCATCAATTACCTGCTCAATGTAAAACACGCGCCCGTTGGCGGCACCAGCGCGGGCTGTGCCATTATGGGCGGTATATATTACAGCGGCGAAAATGCCAGTGTTACCGCCGAGCAAGCCCTGACCAATCCCTACAACCCATTGGTGAAATTATATCATGACGATCTGTTGCATGCCCCCTTCCTTCAATCAGTTATTACCGATCAGCATTACATCACCCGCGACAGGCAGGGCCGCCATGTGGCCTTTTTAAGTCGTATTGTAAAGGATTGGAAACTATTTGCCAACGGCATGGCAGCCGACGAGCACACCGCGGTTTGCGTTGACGAAACCGGTCATGCGGTGGTATTTGGTACCAGTAAGGCCTATTTTTTATTGACCAGTAACCAAAAACCACCAGAAACATGCGAACCGGGCAAGCCTTTAACGTGGGATAATAACCACCAGGCTATCCAGGTGTATGAAGTACAGGGCTCAGCAACCGGCAACGGAAGGTTTGACGTAAGCAATTTTAACCCCACACAGGCATCAGGCGGGAAGTGGCAATGGTGGTGGGTAGAGGCTGGAAAATTAAAGCGGCAGGAAGTGCAGTAAAGTACGGAGAGCGATACCAATTACAAAGGTAAGGCGTCATGGAGCTCCGTCGAAGCATGGAGGCAGGCCTCTGCACGCAAGTCCTCGACGGTGCTCAGACTGACAGCCTTTTTACTCAGCTAACCTACTTCAACACCGCTGGCAAAATATACTGCTGCATTATTTTATCGACTTGCGGATGTGCGTAGGGTTTGTTATAAGCTGTAGCGGTAACAATCACTACCAGTGGCACATCGGTAAAAACAAATATTTTGTTGCCCCCATTGCCAGAGCAATAGAATGTTTCGTACGGTTGATTATTGACGGTGTACGTTTTGTTCCAGAACAGGTAACCATAATACCCCTCGCCTACCACATCTTTTGGCAGGCTAAGATATTTGGTAAACGATTGCTTTACCCAGCTTGCCGGGATAATCTGTTTACCGTTCCAGGTTCCATTGTTTTTATAAAGCTGCCCGAATCTGGCATAATCCAATGAACGCATCTGCAAACCACCTGCGGTACTGGGAACATGCTGCGGAGAATACGACCATTGATATTTTGTTATTCCCAATGGTTTAAACAGCTTTTCGTCCGCGTATTTTTCTAAACCACCGGGAGCCGTTTTATTGATAATATCGCCCAACAGCATGGCCCCGGCAGTAAAATAGTTCCATTGTTTACCGCCTGTTTTAGTGCTGTCTACACGCAGATCCAGCGTAAATTTTGCCCAATCGGGCGTAGGGTACATATTTTCTTCGTTGCCGGGCGAATCGTTGTCGTTATCGTCCCCGTCAAATATCGAGCTCATGGTGAGCAGGCTTTTTAGGGTGACACCTTCTTTACTGGCTGAGTAATTGTTGAATTTTTTGAGATCGTAAAAATCCTTGAGTGTTTGGCTCTCACTTTTTATAAAACCATCATGAATGGCAATCCCCATCATAGCCGAAGCAAAGGTTTTACCTACTGAACGCGGATCATGCAATGAATCGCGGGCACTACCATTAAAATATTCCTCAATCAACAGTTTCCCATTTTTGATGACCACTATACTGGTAATATCTTTCAGTTTGTTTTGGACAATTAAGCCATTCAGTTCCATGATCTTTTGGTGATCAAATGGTTCACCAGAAACAGGCCAGCCGCTATTGACTTTTATAGTCTGTATTTGAACAGCTTTCGCATCGGCGGGCGGCACTACAAATTGAAGCTCGCCACTGGCAATTACTTCACCAGTTTTTAAATCGGGGATACTGATATACGGGCGCACCTCTATTTTCAATAAATGACTGCCTGTATTCAACGCGTCATCACCACCACGGGCTATAAAACGATACCAAAGCCCTCTTCCCCAGGAATCCTCGTTACGGTTACTGATCAACGGAACGCTTATAGTTATTTTGGTATTTTTGGTAGCCGGTAAATTGGCGCCCTTGTTCAAATTTTCCTGGTAGATCTGCCTGCCATCAACATAAAAAGTGAACTGAAAATTCCCTTTATTCAAATCGTCTACAATTAGAGACGGATTAAGCTGATGCTGGTAGTTGGTTAGGGAATTGGCAATAAAAAGCCTGATATACAAATTGTTTTGGGACCTGGCCTCATATGTACGGAGTAGATCGGCCTGTTTAAGCCTTTTTAAATCGATAGTATCGGCCAGGAAAATTACTTTTCCTACGTTTGCCTTGTATACGGGTAACGGGATAAGTTCGGGCTGGGTAATATTACCGATTTGGGCAAACGAATAGCTGACAATCGCGAAAGTCAGAACAAAAAGAATATAACGTTTCATTATTTTTTTTCTTGATTCCTGACTCTAAAAGTCCTGCATCTTCTTTACACTTCCTCTACGCGCCTGTTTACGGTTTGTATTTCGGTATTGGCATAGTCCTTCTCAACCAGTCCATCGCGCATACGTACAATGCGGTGGGCATGCAGGGCTATATCTTCCTCGTGTGTAACCAGGATAATGGTATTGCCTTTGGCGTGGATATCTTCTATGAGCCCCATGATCTCGATGGATGTTTTGGTATCGAGGTTACCGGTAGGCTCATCGGCCAGAATAATAGATGGATTATTGATCAAGGCGCGCGCTACAGCCACACGTTGGCGCTGACCACCCGATAGCTCATTGGGTTTATGATCGATACGATTGCCCAAACCCACATTTTTAAGCGCGTTGGTGGCACGCTCTGTACGGGTCTCTTTGTTAATACCGGCATAGATCAATGGCAGGGCTACGTTATCAAGGGCGGTATTACGGGGCAGTAAGTTAAATGTCTGGAAAACGAAACCGATCTCGGAGTTACGCACTTCAGCCAGCTCATTATCGCTCATGTGGCTTACATTAATACCATTCAAAATATATTCGCCTTTTGATGGTGTATCCAGGCAACCCAGAATATTCATCAAGGTTGATTTACCCGAACCTGATGGACCCATCAATGCTACAAACTCACCTTTATTAATATTCAGGGTAACTGATTTAAGCGCGTGGATCACCTCGGCACCGATCACGTATTTACGCCCGATATCTTTAATGGTTATTAATGGTTTGTCAGTATTCAATGGCTCCATATATATTTTTAGTTTTGACTAAGGTACACTTCTGAATGTTACAATAATTCAAAATTAAAAAGTCAAAATTCAAAAACGAATAAGCAGGTTTCGACTTTTTAATTTTGAATTTTGACTTTGCAACTTATTTCTCGATCACTTTGGCAACCAGGAAGTAGTTTTCATCGTGTTTTGGAGCGTTTTCCAGCGCTTCCTGGTGGGTTACCTGTTGTTTTACCACATCATCGCGCAACACATTAGCGTCGCCAGTCATGTACACCAGGGGCTCAACACCGGTTGTATCCAGTTCATTCAGTTTTGCCATAAAGTCAAGGATCTTACTCATATCCTTGATCATTTCCTGTTTTTCTGTTTCATTAAGTTCCAAACGGGCCAAGTGGGCAACTTTTTCAACTGTTTCTTTATCAATGGTCATGCCTGCTGCAATTTTTGTTTAATAATAGCGTGAACCTCATCGCGTAGTGCATCAGCGTCATCTAAAGTTAAATGGGCCGTTTGGATGGGTTTATGTACAAATATATCACAAATTCCGGGTCTGCTGCCAAATTCAAGGCCGGTATCCCAAAGTACCTTCCAGGTATCGGGACAACTGATCGGGATGATGGGAACCTTCATTTCGATAGCCAGCCTAAAGGGGCCATTCTTAAAAGAGTGTAACGCGGGCGGATAAACATCGGGAATAGTAGCCTCGGGAAATATTACCATACTTACTCCCTCATTCAATTTTTCGGCTGCTTTTTTAAACGCCCGGAACGACGACATTTTACTTTCCCGGTTTACAGTGATATCAATAGTATTAAAAAAGAAGTTCAGTATAAAATGGCTTCGAAGCTCCTCCTTAGCCATAAAACAATGGTTATTGCGCAAATGCACACTTATGGCCGATACATCCAGATTGGAAGTATGATTAGGGCATATGACATAAGTGCGGCTCCAATCAATGGGTTCTTCAAAGGTAGCCCGGTAAAATATGCCCGAGCTTGCCGAACTAATAAAGGCAATAAACTGGCGCAGCTTATTGATGTATTTATAAAGACCAGTTTTTTTTGATAGCAGAAACAACACCGGCCAAAAAAGTATAAAAAAGAAGCCCACACTATACCGGTAAAAATAAGTGTGTATCCTTTTTAATGCTAATTTCATGGCGACCAAAATTAGAAAAAATACTCACTTAAGCGCAAACCAAACTGATTTGTCAAATATCCACACCTTTCATCCGTATCAGAAATAGAAAAATTCCTTACTTTCGCAACCTATGGAAACTGTTGTTAGTGGCATCCGTTCAACCGGAAATCTGCACTTAGGAAATTACTACGGAGCGCTGCAAAATTTTATAAAAATGCAGTCGGAATATAACTGCTTTTTCTTTATCGCCGACCTCCACTCGTTAACCACGCACCCTACTCCTGCCGATCTGCATACCAATGTAAAGCAGGTTCTGGTGGAGTACCTGGCTGCCGGCATCGATCCGGATAAGGCTACTATTTACGTACAATCAGACGTACCCGAGATATCCGAACTATACTTATATCTTAATATGAACGCCTATTTAGGCGAATTGGAACGCGCTACCTCTTTTAAAGACAAGGTGCGCGCCAACCCCGATAACGTGAACGCCGGTTTGCTTACCTACCCGGTATTGATGGCCGCAGATATTATCATCCATAAAGCCACCAAAGTGCCCGTTGGTAAAGATCAGGAACAACACCTGGAAATGGCCCGCACCTTTGGCAACCGCTTTAACAGGCTGTACAATCATGATTATTTCCCCGAGCCTTACGCGTTTAGCTACAGCGACAACCTCGTGAAGATCCCGGGGCTTGATGGTAAAGGCAAAATGGGTAAATCAGAAGGTGAAGGCAATGCTATTTTCCTGGGCGATACCCCTGAAGCTATCCGCAAAAAAGTAATGCGCGCGGTAACCGATGGCGGGCCAACCGTTGAAAACCAAACCAAACCCCAGGAGATCCAGAACCTGTTTGATCTGATGAAGGTTGTTTCATCGGCCGATACTGTGGCTCATTTTGACAACCTGTACAATACCTGCAGCATCCGTTATGGCGATTTGAAAAAACAGCTGGCCGAAGATATGATCATCGCTACCGCCCCTATCCGCGATCGTATCAACGCCATTGCCGGCGATGCCGCTTACCTGAGCAAAGTAGCCCAGCACGGTGCCGATAAGGCCCGCGAAAGCGCTGCAAAAACCATACGTGAAGTAAGAGAAATTATAGGTTTCAGGAAATTTTAATTGTCTGAATCAGGATTAACAGAATTAAAGAATTTTCAGAATTAGCTTGTAAAAGATTTTTATAATTCTGATGATTCTGTAAATTAGGAAAATTCTGATTCAGAAAATTACAACGAATAACGTATGCACATAGCTATTGTAGGAAACATAGGAGCGGGCAAAACTACCCTCACCGAAATGCTGGCCCGGAACTATGGATGGGAACCATTGTTTGAAGCTGTTGACAATAATCCCTACCTCGAAGATTTTTACAGCGACATGAAACGCTGGAGCTTTAATCTCCAGATCTATTTCCTGAACAGCCGTTACCGCCAGATAGTTGACATACAAAAAAGCGGTCGCAATATTTTGCAGGATCGTACCATTTATGAGGACGCCTATATTTTTGCCGAAAACCTGCATGATATGGGTCTCATGACTACCCGCGATTACGAAAATTATCAATCCATATTTGATAACATCACCGAGTTTATTAAACCACCCGATCTGCTGGTATACCTCAAAGCCTCCGTACCTACCCTGGTAAGCAATATACAGCGCCGGGGCCGCGAATATGAGATCGGCATCCGCCTGGATTATTTGTCCAAGCTGAACGAGAAGTACGACAAATGGATCAAAAACTACAAGCTGGGCAAGTTATTGATATTGGATAAAGACAATCTTGATTTTGCCAACAATACCGAAGACATGGCCACCATTGTTCAGCTCATCGAACGGGAAATTAACGGGCTGTTTTAGGATGTTGTACGTTTGATGTTAACGTAATACGTCGTCTGGGCATACTTTTGAACACATGAAAATTAAATACGTAAAACTTACCACGTAAGGTACAACCTAAAAAATGAAAGTATTAGGTATTATCCCCGCCCGTTACGCGTCGTCCCGGTTTCCGGGCAAGCCATTGGTTGATATCGGCGGCAAAAGCATGATACAGCGGGTTTATGAGCAGGCCAAAAAATGCAGCAGCTTAAGCGAGGTGGTTGTAGCTACCGACGACGACCGCATATTTAACCACGTACAGGCTTTTGGTGGCGTTGCCGTGATGACGGCTGATACCCATCAAAGCGGCACCGATCGTTGTGCTGAAGTGGCCCTGTTGCACCCGGAGCAGGATGTGATCATCAATATACAGGGTGATGAACCTTTTATAGATCCCGAACAGATCGGCAAACTGGCGACCTGCTTTACCGACAAGGAAACCCAGCTGGCAACCCTCATCAAAAGGATCAAAACTGAAGAAGAACTGTTCAATACCAATTCGCCCAAAGTGGTGGTGAACAAATTATCCGAAGCCGTCTATTTTTCACGCTCTGCCCTGCCACATATCCGCGGTCAGGAGCCCGAGAACTGGCTGGAGTTTTATACTTTTTTTAAACACATCGGCATATATGGCTATCGCGCCGATATATTACAGCAGATCACCAAATTGCCGGTATCATCGCTTGAAAAAGCCGAAAGCCTGGAGCAACTGCGCTGGATAGAGAACGGTTACCGCATCAAAGTTGCCGAAACCGAACTGGAAACTTACGCTGTTGATGTACCGGAAGACCTGTTGAAATTGAAATTTGATCAGTAAAAATCCTGCTTTAACGCCTCTCTTCCAATAGTTCATGTACAGAAGGTTTTTCTCAAACATTATTTAAGTTGTCATTTCGAACGAACCACAAGAGAATTGAGCATTGGAGGTGAGGAGAAATCTTCTAAAAGCAGATACTCAGTTATGCTAAGCGTATAAGATTTTTCGCTATCGCTCAAGAGATAGTTTCTCCTCGCGCCACTATTTTTCCCCAGCATACTCGTTCGAAATGACATTTTCTATTAATCCTGCTCAATACAATTTAATCGTTTGATTAAAATATGGCATTCATATAACACTATGGGGTTAAACATGTAATAACTTTGCCTTTACATTAACCACACAGTGCTATGAAATCCCTATTGAAAAAAGCCGCTATCTGCATAGCTGCTACCCTATTTGCATTAGGTGTAAAGGCGCAAAGCCAGGATTATGTGATCACAACCAAAGGCGATTCAATACCATGCACTATCAAGATCCCGCTAATATCCTGCGGTGATGGTAATTATAAAACAAGCTCCAGTGCCCCGGCCATCAAGATAAAACCCGAAGAAGTTAAAGAATACTATATCAGCAAAAAAAATACCCTGTATCGCTCTGTTACTAAAGAAGGAAAAACCAAACCCGAGTTCCTACTTGTTTTGGAAACCGGAAAAATAAGTCTGTACGAAGAAGCTACCGAGGTTTATGTAAACAATACCGTTACCACGGTTACCAAATGGTACGTCAGCAAAGGCTCAGATATCGTCCGCCCTTTAAAAACCGACGATGTATTTATGTCTAAATCAAAAAAGCAGCGTAAGGGGGAGTTTACAACATTGATCAGCGATAATCAGGAGGTTTATACCCAATACACCGCCGAAAACAAATTCAGCTTTAAACGGATCAGAAACCTGGTTCAGCAGTATAATACCACAAAAAGTATTTAAAAACACCCCCAATATACCATCAAGTTAAAGGGCGTTATAAACCCCATCGGGGTTAAAGCTTTGTAGAAAAAAGTCTCGGTTTCAAAGCCAGTGCCGTAGGTACTGTACTCAGGTTGCATACCTACGGCATGCTAAATTTTATGTTTTTTTTCTACAAAGCTTTTACCCCTACGGAGTATATCCGCGCCATTGTTGGTGTTGTCACCAACAACTTATTATCATCGACCAAGCAGGATCTGTCGTAATTGCCCCCGTTATTTGTCGGTTTTTCCCTATTCTATTATCTATATTTCCCTGAGATTTGTATCGCATACAAAGCAATCATTTTAATTAAAATAAAACCAATATGGGAAAGATAGTATTATTCATGCACGCGTCGCTCGATGGCTTTGCAGCCGGTACAAAAGGCGAAATGAACTGGATCCATGTAGACGAGGAGATCTTTAATTTCGTTGAGGAAAGGATCGCGCAGACCAATACGGCATTATATGGGAGGGTAACCTTTCTGATGATGGAAAACTATTGGCCAACGGCAGCGGAGCAGCCCGGTGCAAGCAAACACGACAGGGTACACGCCGCCTGGTACAAAACCGCGCATAAAGTGGTACTATCAAATACGCTAAACCAGGCAACATTCACCAATACCACGGTACTTGGTGAGGACTATGCTGCGGCCCTTAGTAAATTAAAAGAGGAAACAACAGGAGATATCCTGTTATTCGGAAGCCCTACCACAGCACACTCCCTTTTGGCAGAAGACCTGATCGATGAATGCTGGCTCTTTGTTAACCCGGTATTGTTGGGTGCAGGGATTCCGGTATTTAAAAATATTAAAGAAAAACAGTCATTAAAACTCCTGAAAACCCATGTTTTTAGCTCAGGTGTAATTTGTCTGCAACACGAGGTGCGGCGCGAAAATTAATTAGTAAAAAAGTCTGCCTTCAACCGAGGCAGACTTTTTTGTTTCCTTCAGAACACACTCACCCATCGCCGTTGTTGGTGTTGTCACCAACAACAATCTACACGAGTAATTAACCAGAACGTATAATGTTGGTGACAACACCAACATTGGCGGAGAAGGCTTTAAAATGCATTTTATTCCTGCGCTCGTTTGCAACCACAGATGTTGGGAAGAAGAAAAAAGCGGGAGGATGTGCGATTCCCCTCTTGAGAGGGGTGGAGGGGTGTGTTTTTCTGCTTGATGAACACACCCCTGCTATTGCGCAATCCCGTGCGCCCCCTCTCAAGAGGGGAATTTTTGTCCACGCAGGGTCTCCTCTCCGAGAGACCCTGCGTTTAGCGTTGTGCAGAGAAAAACCCTTGTTTACTTATTACTCCTGTCTGTTCAGCAAAGCTGCAAACTTATTCCCGTAATCATCCAGCTGTGCCTGGTATTGCTGATGCAGGGCGGTTTCTTTATAATTTTTGGTGGTATCGGCCAGTCCGTTCAATACATATAGCTGAAACTGCACCTCATTAGGATTCAACGCTTCGGGCTTGTTCTGCAGCAGGGTATAATTATAAGCCAGCTGATCGGTCAGATAGTCATCAATCCCCTTTACATAACGGTTGGCCAGCTCCTTATCATTTAGCTTGTAAGCCACTTGTGCCAGTTGCAGTTTACGATGCGCCGAGTCGATATTGGGGTTGATATCGGGCATTTCCTGGTCAAATTTATGTAGCACATTCAGCGCCAGATCGTTCCGGCCATCCTTGATCAATCCCTGGGCCAGGTCATGGAAGGTTGTCTCCATAAAAGGATAAAACTCAGTTTTGGCCACCGGGTCAAGATTCCGGGCATGTTTAAAATTGCCGAATTTGAACTTGGTCATCACATTATTATAGGCCACCAGGCTGTTTACCTTGCCCAGCTGGTTTTGTACAGATGTATCGGCTTTAAATGGTATCAGATGATATACAAACCCTTCTTTATACAAATAAGGCTGTAAGCCGCCCATGCTCTCAGGCGAATACCCGATACTAAAGCAAATAGGCCTTTTCCAATTATTATGGGCTATAATATCCATAATGGCCAGGTTATCTTTAAATATATATTTGCCCGGGTACTTCCACTCCATTTCCTGGGTGAGTTTATCTTTTTGCTGCGCAGTTATTACGCCGTTTTTCAGCACCTCATCCGGGTTGATACTCATTTTAAATTTTTTTGTGGGCAGATAGTTCATGGTTTCGCCGCTTTGATACTGCACCTTGGTACGACTATCGTCCGAAGTGATAAAATCAAACACTTCCTTTACATCTACCGATCCCGGTATTTTGGCATCGTTGTAGGCAATTACATCGCGCGTACCCAGCCTGTATTTTTCAAAGGGCATGGTTAAAGGCAACGGAGCCGATTGGTTCATGGGTTTATCCATTTGGTGTATATACCAGTCCATCCCCAGCAAACTATTACATACAATACGCACATCGGGCCTGATGCCTTCCACCTCCTGGTCGTACCAAAGCGAATAGGTATCATTATCGCCATAGGTAAACAGGATAGCATTCTTGGGGCACGATATCAGGAAATTATAGGCCATGTCATGCGGAATCATTTTGGTGGAGCGGTCATGCGCCCCCCACTCCTGCCGGGCCAGCAGTATCGGGGCAACCAACAGACAAGTTGCCACCGATGCCAGCGCAGCACCGCGGGCGTTTACCCTGCGGCGTAAAAGATCATGAATAGCCAGTACCCCCAACCCTATCCAGATAGCGAAGGCGTAGAAGGAACCCACGTACGAGTAGTCGCGCTCGCGCGGTTGCAGGTTTACCTGGTTAACATACAATACAATGGCCAAACCGGTAAAAAACCAAAGCAGGCCGATTACAGTAGCGTCGCCCCTTCTTTTTTTGAAATGATAAACCATTCCTAACAAGCCAATAACCAATGGCAGGGCGTATAAAGGGGTATAAGTATTTGAGTTGATGATAGATTTAGGTAGATGACGCGCACCGTCAAACAGGCCCGATGTCCAGTTGCCATCCGTTGATGCGGTACTGGTTTGCCCATCAATGTCATTGTACCGACCAACAAAGTTCCATAAAAAATAGCGCCAGTACATCTGGTACATCTGCCAGCTCAGCATCCACCGCATATTATCGGCAAAAGTTGGGCTTTGCCCATCGGGCAGGTTAAGCCATTGCTTATAAAATTGTACGTTCTGGGCAAAGTCCTGGTCGCCCTCGGTGCTGTGCATACGGGGCATAATGGTGTTATGATCAAACACATAGTTTTGTTTCTTTCCGTACATCTCGTAGCGGTTGCGGCCCTTGCGGTACAAGGCGTTGCCTTCGCTCTGATCAATAACCTTGGCGTCAAACATGGGGCCGTACAGCAGCGGATTATCACCATACTGAGCTCTGTTAAGGTAATTGTTCAGGGTAAAGGCGTTATCCGGATGCGTGTTGTTCAGGTTGGTATTGGCGGTAGCACGGATAGGGATATACATAAATGACCCGTACCCAAAATAGATAAAGGCCAGGCATACTAAAGCCAGGTTTAAAGCAGCTTTTTTATGTCGGATGCTATACCTGATAGCGCCAACCAGCGATGCAATGATAGCCAGAAAAACAAACGCCGCCCCGCTGCCAAAACCCAAACCCAGGGTATTTACAAAAAACAGATCGGCATAAGCAGCTATTTTGATGGTGTATTCCCTGATGCCGTATTGCACCAGGCCCAGGATCACAATGCTGATCAGAAATACTACGATGCTGCTTTTTATAGTAGGATTTTTATATCTGCGGAAATAATAAACCATAGCTATGGCCGGTATCGTAAGCAGGTTAAGTAAATGGATACCGATAGAAAGGCCCATAATGTAGGCGATGAGTACTATCCATTTATCGGCGCCGGGTTCATCAGCATGGGCTTCCCATTTCAGTATCGCCCAAAACACAACAGCGGTACATAGTGATGATAGGGCGAAAACAATAGTTTCCACAGCCGAAAACCAGAACGTATCGGTATAGGTAAAAGCCAGCGCACCTACCAAACCGGCGCCCATAATGGCGATCATTTGTGAGGAGCTGATGTCCTGGTCTTTAGTCACCAGTAACTTTTTTGCCAGTGCGGTTATCGTCCAAAACAAGAACATGATAGTTGCCCCACTCGCCAGCGCCGAACCCAGGTTGGTAAAATAAGGCACCTTAGTAGCATTACCGAAGGATAACAGCGAAAACAATTTGCCCAGCATGGCAAACATCGGGTAACCGGGCTGGTGCGACACCTGTAAACGGTAAGCACAGGAAATAAACTCGCCGCAATCCCAGAAACTAACAGATGGCTCCAGGGTTAAAACATAGGTGGTAAAAGCGATAAGGAGGCAAAGCCAGCCCAACAGGTTGTTGATCTTATTGTAGCGTATCATAAATAAGGTTGTAAAGTTTAGTCATATGTAATTGAACACCAAGTTCGGGCTAAAGGGTTAAAAGTCCATGCACATTAACATTCCTTAACATCTTTTAACAGATTTTAACATATTGATTTTAAGGAGATAGCATATATAAGAAGTTTGTCATGCTGAGGAATGAAGCATCTATTAACCGATGTGTATTGTACATTTGTACAATGCACAAGAACATAAATAATATATTAAAAATCAGTTATTTATAAACATTATCATTCGTTATTCATAAAATAAATCACCCAAATCTTTCTCCAATTAACTAATTTTCAATACCTTGCTTACTGAAACATATTTAACCTATAATTTAAACCAACTTTAATACCTGCTTAATATTCACCTCATATTCACATCAACCTTATTTTACATGTATGTTTATTAAAAAATGGTCATGCGCTATAGCCCTGCTGGCTTTGGTAGCTGTTGGCTGTAGCAAAAAGGATAGCCCTGTAGTGCCCAATCCACCAAAGCCGCCAACATCACCCGTAAAAACAAATTATAAAAAGATTCAAATAGATTCGGTACGCAAGGTTCTTGAAATTGAAAAGTATAAAATTGTAAGAGACAGTATTTGGAAAGACAGCTTGGGCATTAGCTTTTTTGTATTAGACAGTGTTTCTGAATTTGGTGTAACTCCTAAAAATGAAGATGGGGTATATCCCGGAAGTTTATTTGCTGTTGCTGATTTAAAAAAGCTCGCTTTTACACCCATTACCAACTATGAAAAATTACCAATAACAGTATTTACCGATGCGTGGAACGTAGATAAGTTTTCAGACATTATCGTTCCTTCTAAAAAAAATGCAGACGACGCGCTATCCAAAATAATCTCTTCGGCAAAAGGGGCCCGAAAACAAATTAACGGTCAGTCTTCAGGCAAAACGGAGTTTACCGATTATACTTTAACCGCAAAATACTTGCTGGGCATTGGGGATGGGTTTGGTTCATTATTAACACCCAAACTCCAGCCGGGAACAGCTGATATTCAGAAGAAAACAGGACTCATTCTGTATTATATTACTTCCTATTATTCATACCGGATTGATAGACCAAATGACCCTTTTTCAATAAAAACCAATATCCGGATCTGGCCGCCAGATCGGCCGTGGTCGGCGGTATTAATTATGGAAGGATCGGTATGGTTTTCCTGGAGTCCGACTCTTCGTGGACAAGCCTCAGCAGGGCAGTTACAAGATTTACAGACGATAAGGGGCAACCGACCCAAAATGATATAAGCATTCTTAAATCTGCCGCAGCACATGTTTACTACAAGGATTTAAGCGGAGAAAAGCTCATTGATCAAAATAATTTAAACGGTTATGACAGGATCATGGAATTTAAAAAGATCAACGCCTTATACAACGATAAGGATAAAGGCGTTCCCATTTCATTTTACCTGCAGTCGGTAGCCAATTTTGGTATATATTATAATGTTTTTGTCAGGCCGCTGGTATATCGCGTCCATTAACATGGGTTGAAGAGATAGTCTGTCAAAAGGCGAGTTATACTCTCCGATATTTTGAATATATAAACAGCCCGGCTTTTCTGATCAAAAAGAAAAGCCGGGCTGTTTTGTCAAAGGAAAGCTAAATCCCCCAAACTTACCGTTTGGTATGTAGCTATTTAACCGTTAATTTTTAAAAACTTTTTAAAGTTTTTAAATCCATCAAAAATTTGTAAAAAAGTGTTAAAATGGGTGTTTTGAATAAAAAACGATCTGTTTTTGAGTTGCTTCCCCCCCGTTTTTGACTAAAAAAGTGTTAAAATTTAAGGTTTAAAAAGTTTTTTTAGGATAGTATCAAGTAGCGAGTATCAAGTATCAAGATTTTTAACTTCGGTAGTAAGAACACCAATAGTAGATCCAATGGTCTTGATACTTGATACTATCCTCCCCATTTTTCTGAAAAAACAAATCATGGAACCCAAAATTTTTCCTACTTTTGTATCCCGTACACAAACAATTGGTGCCGCGTAAAAAAGGTGCCATTTTACACAAAATCATGACTAAATATATTTTTGTTACGGGCGGCGTTACCTCGTCGTTAGGAAAAGGTATTATCTCAGCCTCATTAGCCAAATTGCTTCAATCACGCGGTTATCGCGTCACTATCCAAAAGTTTGATCCCTATATCAATATCGATCCGGGAACATTAAACCCTTATGAACATGGAGAGTGCTATGTGACCGAAGATGGCGCCGAAACAGATCTGGACCTTGGCCATTATGAGCGTTTTTTGAATACCCCTACTTCACAAGCCAACAACATTACCACCGGCCGTATTTATCAAAATGTGATCAATAAAGAGCGTGAGGGCGCTTTTTTAGGTAAAACTGTACAAGTGGTACCACACATTACCGATGAGATCAAAAGAAACTTCCGCATACTGGGCGAAAACGGTGAATATGATATCGTGATCACCGAATTGGGTGGTACTGTGGGTGATATCGAATCGTTACCGTATATTGAGGCGGTAAGGCAGTTCCGTTGGGAGGTTGGTTCGGCCAATTCCCTGGTGATCCATCTTACCCTGATCCCTTTCCTGGCAGCAGCCGGCGAATTAAAGACCAAACCAACCCAGCACTCGGTAAAAATGCTGTTGGAGTATGGTATCCAGCCAGATATACTGGTTTGCCGCACCGAACATCACCTGAACAACGACCTGCGTAAAAAAATAGCCTTGTTCTGTAATGTGAATATTAACGCGGTTATCGAATCGATAGATGCTTCAACCATTTACGATGTACCATTGCTGATGCTGAAAGAGCAATTAGACAAAACCGTACTGACCAAACTTAAACTACCTCACAAAAACGAGCCCGACTTGGAAAGCTGGAAAGATTTCCTGGGCCGTTTAAAAAACCCTACTGCCGATGTACGTATTGCTTTGGTAGGTAAATACGTGGAATTACCTGATGCTTACAAGTCAATCACCGAAGCGTTTATACACGCCGGGGCCAAAATGGAGTGTAAAGTAAGGGTTGAATATATTCCGTCTGAACAATTAACTCCAGAAAATGCTGTCGAAAAACTAAAAGGCTTGCATGGTGTACTGGTTGCCCCTGGTTTTGGCGAGCGTGGTTTTGAGGGCAAAATACAAGCCATACGCCATGTACGCGAAAACAATATCCCTTTCTTTGGTATATGTTTAGGCATGCAATGCGCTGTGGTGGAGTTTGGCCGTAATGTTTTAGGACTGGAAAATGCCAATAGTACCGAAATGAACCCGGAAACACCATACCCGGTGATCGGTATGATGGAAGATCAGAAAAACATCACCAACAAAGGTGGTACCATGCGTTTAGGCGCCTATGCCTGCGATATTAAAAAAGGCACTAAAGCGGCTGCCATATACGGAAAAAACCGTATTTCAGAACGTCACAGGCATCGTTATGAGTTTAATAACGAGTATCTTAAGCAATATGAAGCTGCCGGTCTTACCCCTTCAGGTATCAATCCGGAAAACGACCTGGTAGAGATTGTGGAGCTAAAAAACCACCCGTTTTTTGTAGGCGCGCAATTTCATCCCGAATTAAAATCAACAGTTGCTAATCCGCACCCACTTTTTATTAACTTTGTCGCCGCTTCGCTGGCATATGCCCGCAAGAAGTAATAGAGCAGATAAGATACCATCAGACGGTATGGATAAAAGAGCGGGTGTACCATAATTACATCTGGCCTACAGTAACATACCTGCTGATGATAACTCTAAGCTATATATAGCGGCTGGGCGTGTATGAGGATAGCCCCGATCTGCTAAATAGAGATGGAAATTTAACAGTGATGATCAAGAATTGATAAGTGATCATTCGATACAATAGATAATGGACAAAAATACATTTACAGGATTATTCCTGATCATGGCAATTATTGCTGGCTCAATTTACTTTCTGAAGCCATCTGATGCCGAACTTAAAAAAGAACGACTGGTACAGCAGCAGGACTCTATAAGAAAGGGTTTAATTAAAGCGCAGACAGCCGCGGCAAAAGCAGCCAAAACAGATACCAGCAAAGCCCATGTAGTTGACTCGGCCTTGTTAAAAAGCCCTTTTGGAGCAGCTTCTGTAGGCAGCGAAAAAGTGGTAACCTTAGAGAATAAGGACTTATTGGTAAAACTGAGCACTAAAGGTGGCAAAGTTGCTTCTGTTGAATTAAAAAACTTTAAAACCTTTGATAAAAAGCCGCTTATACTTTTCAGTGGAGATCAAAATCATTTTGGGTTAAATTTTACCGCAGGTAATACACCAATCAATACCGACAACTATTACTTTACGCCAAGCGCACCCGAACTTAAAGTTGCCGAAAAAGATTCAGCTTCGGTAACCTTGCGCTTAAGCTACAGCCCTACCCAGTACATTGATTATGTGTACAGCTTAAAGGGTACCGGCTATAAACTGGGCCTAACCATTAAGCCAACCGGGCTTGATGGCGTTATCAACAATAGCGGTAACATCAACCTGAACTGGGCAGCCAGCCTGCACAAACAGGAAAAGGATATGAAGCAGGAGCGTCAGTATTCAACCGTTTACTATTTTAATACTGAAGGGCAAGTTGATTATCTGAGCGAAACCAAAGATGATCAGAAAGACATCAGCGATAAAAAAATGGCTTGGATAGCCTTTAAACAGCATTTTTTCTCGAACGCATTGCTGGTTAAAAACAGCATAAGTCGTTCAAATTTAGCTGTATCGACCGATGTTGCTGATACTTCGGATGTTAAACAAATGAAAGCCGATCTGACCATTGCGCGCAGTGCCGATGGCAGTGTACCAATGGAGTTTTACTTTGGCCCTAACCGCTATTCTACCTTAAAAGCTCAGGGATCAGAGTTGCAAAAGCTGGTTAACCTGGGTTGGGGACCATTAAAATACATCAACCAGTTTGCCGTATTACCGGTGTTTAACTTTCTGAACCAGTTTAACTGGAGCTATGGCTTGATCATCCTGGCTTTAACCATCCTGCTTAAATTGGTATTATCACCACTTACTTATAAATCATATCTATCTATGGCTAAAATGCGTGTGCTGAAGCCGGAGATGGACGAAATTAAAGCTAAAGTTGGCGAGGATAACCCTACACTTTTACAACAGGAATATTTAAAACTGTACAAAAAGGCTGGTGTAAACCCACTGGGTGGTTGTTTACCACTGTTAATTCAAATGCCGATAGTGATCGCGTTCTTCCGCTTTTTCCCAAGCTTGTTTGAGCTGCGTGGTCAAAGCTTTTTGTGGATGCATGACCTTTCGACCTATGATTCGGTGATCACCTTCGCGCCAATAGCCGGAGTAAGCCATATCAGCTTAATGTGTTTGCTGATGACCATATCAACGTTGATCTATACTTACTTTAACAACCAGATATCGGGTGCTACAGGCCAGATGAAATACATCGGCTACATCACCCCTATCGTATTCCTGGTTACCCTGAACAGCTATCCTGCAGGTTTGAACTATTACTACTTCCTGGCCAACATGCTTACCTTTTTACAGCAATACCTGATCAAATTCATGGTGGATGATAAAAAGATCCATGCCCAGATCCAGGAGAACAAAAAGAAGCCGGAAGAAAAGAAAAAGAAATCAGGTTTCCAGGCCCGCATGGAAGAAATGATGCGCCAGCAACAACAAGCTAAAAAATAATTTTTTTGACTTTGAGACTCTGAGATTTTTGGACTTAGGACTGAAAGATAAAAGAGACAATAGAAAAGCCCTGAAAGATAAATCTTTCGGGGCTTTTTGTTACGCATCTTTCGCTGCTGACGGGCATCTGTGAGTTGACGTTAAGCGGGTGATTTTTATGCAAAAAGTGGGTTTACACTTTTTTGCATAAAAAATTCACAATAACTTTATTATCAGATACATAGCTAAATGTAAACCCTAAAAAGTGTAAACCATGTAAACCCACTTTTTACCAATTAAGTAAACCCGGGGCTATACATACATTCGTGATTGAATTATCCGCAGCTCCTTTAGCTTTATATCTTTCCTTCAAAAATAAAAAAACACTAAAATAATTAGCAAAATGTATTACATTTGAAATATGTATGCAATTGTCGATATTGAAACCACCGGGGGGCATGCCAGCGCAAATGGCATTACCGAAATTGCCATATGCATACATGATGGTAAAAAGGTGGTTAAGCGTTTCCAGTCGCTGGTAAACCCGCTGAGGGAGATACCGGTTTATATCAGCGCATTAACCGGCATTACTAACGAAATGGTACAGCAGGCCCCTCCGTTTGAGGATGTAGCCGCCGATGTTTACCACCTTATCCATGGTAAAATATTTGTTGCCCATAACGTTAATTTCGATTATTCATTTGTTCGCTACCATTTAGCCGCTGCCGGTTACGATCTGCAGTGCAATAAACTGTGTACTGTACGCCTGGGCCGTAAAATATTACCTGGATTACCTTCCTATAGTCTGGGTCGCCTATGCAAGCATCTGGGTATTGATAACGAAAGCCGTCACCGCGCTGGCGGCGATGCCGAGGCCACTGCCGAGCTGTTTACCCTGTTGTTGAACAGCGATACGGAAGGACATATTAAAGGAGCGCTGAAACAGGGCTCTAAAGAGCAGCTGCTCCCTCCTAACCTTCCTAAAAAAGATATCGACCAATTGCCGTACATGCCGGGTGTATATTATTTTCATGATCAAAAGGGGAAAGTAATCTATGTAGGTAAGGCTAAAAGCCTTAGGAAGCGGGTAAGCAGCCATTTTACCGGTAATAACCCGGGATTGCAGCGACAAGAGTTTTTACGGAACATACACCAGGTAACTTACCAGGTTTGCGGCACCGAACTGATTGCTTTTGTATTGGAGGCCATCGAGATCAAACGCCTGTGGCCTAAATATAACCGCTCCCTGAAACGATTTGAGAATGCTTACTGTCTGTATGCCTTCGAAGACCAGCGTGGCTACCTGCGCCTTGCAGTGGATAAATACCGCAAATACAGTAACCCGATATATACCTGTAACTCACTGCTTGATGGATACAACCTGCTTAATAAACTTATTGAGGGTTTTGAGCTATGCCCTAAGCTGTGTTTTATCCAGAAAAATAATGACCCTTGCGCCAGTGTAGCGGGCATATCCTGCGCCTGCGAAGGCATTGAAACTGTGGATGATTACAACCATAAAGTAAATACCGCTATTGACCAATTAAAGCAGGCCTTACCTACCTATGCCATCCGCGATGAGGGCCGCACAGGTGATGAACATAGCTGTATATTGGTTGAAAAAGGACAGTTTTATGGCATGGGTTATATCTCCCATTATTTTGATGCCGATAATATCCAACAGCTCAAAAACTACCTGACCCCATACCCGGGAAATGATTACATCAAGAATATCGTATCTAATTATGCCAGCCGCTATCCGGATAGGATGGTGGTGTTTGCTTCTTAAACAAACCACTCTGAATTTCATAATTAACAATTAATTATCTCAAAAATTAATCCCAGCCACACAATGAAGGTTTTTCAAGGTTATATATTGACACGCCTATTAAAACATTTATAAAATGGATAGTATTAATCAACAACAGCCGGAAGATAATTTTAAGAATCTTGGTGGCCCGGAAGCTATAGCCAAGATTAAAGAACTGGTTGACAGTGCTAAGAGCTGCTTTTTTTTAAGCAATATCAAAACAGGTATTCCTGCTTCTGTACGTCCTATGGCGGTACAAAAAGTAGATGAAGATGGTAACCTTTGGTTTTTAAGTGCCAAGGACAGTCATAAAAACAGCGATCTGATTAAAGACCCTATGGTGCATTTGTTGTTCCAAGGCTCTGCTCACTCTGATTTTCTGAATATTTATGGTATTGCTACTGTAAATGACGATCAGAATAAGATCCATGAACTTTGGGAACCTATATTAAAAACTTGGTTTACTGAAGGTGAGCAAGACCCACGTATATCTGTAATTAAGGTTGAACCCACCGAAGGCTATTATTGGGATAATAAACACGGCAACGCCATAGCCTTTGTAAAACAATTGGCAGGTGCTGCTATAGGAAAAACATTGGATGATTCGATTGAGGGGAAATTAAATGTAGATTAAGAAAAAGGGGTTAAGTAAGCACTTAACCCCTTTTCAAATCGGTATAGCTAAGTATTAGCTCTTTATTACTCTTTGTATCTCGTCCAGCTTCATCAATGCTTCAACTGGGGTTAGCGTATTTACGTCAAGGTTATTCAGCGTATCACGGATTTTCACCAACACCGGATCATCTATGGAGAACATCTGCATCTGCACAGCTTGCTTTTGCACTTTTCGGATACTCTCCTTGATATGCTCGCCGCCGGTACGCTCGTTTTCCAGTTTCTTCAGGATCTCATTGGCACGGGTGAGCACTTTTGGCGGCATACCAGCCAGTTTGGCCACATGGATACCGAAACTATGCTCGCTGCCGCCTGGTACCAGCTTACGCAGAAAAATGATCTGGTGGCCAACCTCTTTTACCGAAACATTAAAGTTTTTGATGCGGTTAAAGCTGTTGCTCAATTCGTTCAGCTCGTGATAGTGGGTAGCAAACAACGTTTTGGCTTTGGCCGAAGGGTGATTATGCAAATACTCGGCAATTGACCAGGCAATGGAAATACCATCATATGTTGATGTACCGCGACCGATCTCATCCAATAGGATCAAACTGCGATCTGACAGGTTATTCAGTATGCTGGCCGTCTCGTTCATCTCTACCATAAAGGTTGACTCACCGGATGAAAGGTTATCCGATGCACCTACACGGGTAAATATCTTATCCACCAAACCAATAGAAGCTGATTTAGCAGGCACAAAACAACCCATCTGGGCCATTAGTACAATCAAGCCGGTTTGCCGTAACAAGGCCGATTTACCCGCCATGTTGGGGCCGGTAATAATGATGATCTGTTGCGACTCCGAATCGAGGTACACATCATTGGTGATGTACGACTCGCCCAGTGGCAGGTTCTTTTCGATCACCGGGTGACGTCCACCTTTAATGTCTAATTGCTTGCTATCGCTTATTTCGGGCTTTACATAATAGTTTTTGATCGATATGGTAGCAAAGTTAAGCAGCACATCCAAACGGGCTATCAGCTGTGCATTCAGCTGTATGGGCTTAATATATTCAGTAAGCGCATATAGCAAATCGTTATACAGGCGTGTTTCCAGTGCCAGTATTTTTTCTTCGGCACCTAATATCTGCTCTTCGTATTCTTTTAGTTCGGGGGTAATATAGCGCTCGGCATTCACCAAAGTTTGCTTACGGATCCACTCCGATGGCACTTTATCACGGTGGCTGTGTGTAACCTCCAGGTAATAACCAAATACGTTATTGAACGATACTTTGAGCGATGGTATACCTGTAGCTTCGGCCTCACGCTTTTGTATCTCCAGCAGGTATCCTTTACCCCCAAAGGCTATCTTACGCAGCCTGTCTAACTCTTCATCGATCCCCTCGTTCATTACTGATCCTTTTACTATCATAACCGGTGGCTCAGGATGCAGCTCTTTTTCTATCTTTTCGCATATCAGCACACAGGGGTTAAGCTGTTCGCCAATAGCCCGGAGTGGCTGACTCTCTGATGTTTCAGCTATTTTTTTGATAGAACCGATAGCCATCAACGCTTTTTTTAGCTGGCATACCTCACGCGGATTGGCTTTTTGCAAACCAATTTTAGAAATGAGCCTTTCCAGGTCGCCTATCTGGCGGATGTATTGCTGCAGCTCCTCACGCAGTTCCTCCTGCGCTATCAGGTATTCCACTACACCCAGGCGGTCGTTGATCGGCTTTATTTCTTTCAGCGGCATCACTATCCAGCGGCGCAACAAACGCGCCCCCATGGGTGAACTGGTTTGATCAAGCACATCAACCAGGGTTTTGGCGTTCTCATTAGCCGAACCAATCAACTCCAGGTTGCGGATACTGAACCTGTCGAGCCACAGATATCGGTCTTCCTCAATACGGGATATTGATGATATATGCTGTAGGTTGCGATGTTCGGTCTCGTTGAGGTAGTGGATAGCCACACCTGCGGCGATAATACCCAGGTTAAGTTTATCAATACCAAAACCTTTGAGCGATTTTACACCGAAATGCTTTAACAGCGTTTCGTTGGCATAATCACCGCTGTAGGGCCATTCGTCAAGCGCATAGGTATAAAAACGATCGCCATAGGTATCCTTAAAATCCTTGGAGCGGCTTTTGGGGTAGATAACCTCACTTGGCGAAAAACTTTGCAACAGCTTATCAATATAATCGCTGTTACCCTGGGCAGTCATAAACTCCCCCGTCGAAATATCAATAAGGGCAATGCCTATGGTATTTTTTTCAAAATGAAGCGATGCCAGGTAATTATTGGTCTTTTGGTGCAGTATATTGTCATTGGTAGCCACACCAGGGGTAACCAGTTCCGTAACTCCCCGTTTTACAATGGTTTTGGTAGTCTTTGGATCTTCCAGCTGATCGCAGATGGCTACACGCTGACCTGCCCTAACCAGTTTTGGCAGATAAGTCTCTAATGAATGATGCGGAAAGCCAGCCAGTTCGATATGCGTGGCGGCCCCATTGGCCCGGCGTGTGAGCACAATGCCCAGGATACCCGATGCTTTAACGGCATCTTCGCCAAAGGTTTCGTAAAAATCGCCCACACGAAATAGCAGCAGAGCTCCGGGATACTTAGCCTTTATGGCGTTGTATTGCTGCATTAAGGGGGTTTCTTTGGTAGTGTCTTTAGCCAAGCGGTTACTCCTTTTATTAATCGGGTAAAGTTAATGCATTGGCTGCGCATTTACGGGATTGTGGAAAAGTTACAACGTTGTGGATATTATCAAAACAGAGGTCAATGAGCATCAGATCATTCCTCATAAACAGCACTCAAACACATTAATAATATCTGCCCGGAATTATACGCTCAACCCACCAGGGTTTTCTGATCAGTAAAAGGAGGCATAGTTTTGATTTTAACCGCTATGTAGCGTTCTATAATATCATTATAAATTTCCTTATCACTGCCCGCTATCAGATCAGTAGTTACACAAATACAACTGTTCCGGATACCCTCGCCCTTTACAGTAAAAAAGATCGACATACCCTGCCCACGCATTTTCCCACAGCTGATGTCTGTAACATCTTCCCAATAAATAACTTTGTTTTCAATATGATAAATCAACTTTTCATGGTCGATCTGCAAAGCGGCTTTATCTTTCAGATCGTAAGTAAAGCATTGCCTGCAATAATATACAGCTATAGCACTAAGAACAGCTATCACCGGCAAAACACCAGGCCAATTATAAGCGTTAATATCAACAACACATATAAACGCAATAGCAAAGGGTATAATGATACCAACAAGCCATAGGGCTTTACTACATTTATAAGTAATGACGTTCATTTCAGGTTTTACGGTAATACTAAAATAAAAAAATTATTGAAAAATAAAAAAATATTAATGTCAATAATACAGTTTTAAATATTAGCTCCTATCAATTGGTTTACAAGTACATATACGATAGGCATTGCACATCGGTTTGCTCGTACAAAACTTTTTTTCCAACTTAATTTATACCCTTAATCACAAACAACTTTTGCCAGATACTGTTAAAGCTAAAAATTTACCTTATGAGCAATTTAAGACTACTAAGCGAGGAACAAAGTAACCGGATCAGGCTTTTTTATAAAACCGGTTTCCCTATCGGGATTATATTTATACTCGCGTTCGGTATCCCGATAAGTATTGTTGCAGCTGCTTTTGCGGGTATTATAGCGGCCATGGCTGTACTGCTTTTAATTGCCGTGGGTATTTATCTTATTGTCAAAAAACGAAATCAAAAAACAGCTCATGCCCTGGAGGTATATCAATACGGAACCGAAGAAGATATATATTTCGATTCCATAGAACTAAACTATAGCTACGAAGTAAATGGCCGGCCGCAACAGATCATTAACATACGACGCCGTGACGAGCTAATACAGGTTAAAACCTTCAGCAACAGAGTTTGTGATGCTTTCAGATTACCATCGCAAAAGGCCTACTTTTATGACCGGTACCCTGAGATTGTTTTGCCCTCTTCTATATTTTATACCGCTTTTGATAACAAACAAGATCCTCCTCAAAAAACCAGGAGCGTAAGCATTTAACCTCTTCTTACATCGCTCCAAAACTTTTTAAACCTTAAATTTTAACACTTTTTTAGCCAAAAACAGGGTAAAAACATTTCACTTTTGGGCATTTTAACTAAATTTTAACGCCATTTTAACACTTTTTAACAAATTTTTGATGGGTTTTAAAAGCTTTAAAAAGTATTAAAATCCAATTCCTGATTTCCTGATACGGAGCCTTATTTCCAATTTCATTTGGAATTCCAATTCTTTATTAATTACTTTGAATTACAAAGTACTTTTTAATGACAAAATCATATCGATATTTTTCACCCGCACTATTGCTTTTATTATTGGAGGCTATAATTGCCAGGTACGTGCATGACAACATCATCAGGCCGTATGGCGGAGATTTCCTGGCCGTACTATTTCTTTATTGCCTCATCAAAAGTTTTTTTAATATGCCGGTGCTTAAAGCCGCGATATACGCTCTGCTGGTAGCTTACACTATAGAAGTTTCGCAATATTTTCATCTAACCCACTTGTTGGGATTGCAAAATTCAAAAATCATCAGGCTGCTTTTAGGCAGTTCCTTTTCATGGATGGATATCCTATGCTATACCTGCGCCTTTGTACTTATCATCATCATTGAACAATGCCGAACCCAGCCAGTTGCAGGCGGGCAAAAAATCAGAAACCCTAAAAAATTAAATCATGGAATATTTTGTAGATGAGCGTTCTATAGTACGTAAGATCTGGGGTAAAGCCGATACCATCCTGTTTATTTTCGCGGGAGCTGCGGCTGAGTTTTCCCTGAACAAGGCAGTCGACTGGCTATATTTTACCGGTAAACTCCCGGCCGATCCGCTGGCCAGGCTGTTCTCTACTGTAGCCTATTCACGCCAGATCATTTTTTCGGAACGCGACGCGGCTCTGCGGGCTATTGACCAAATTACGGCCATTCATCGGGGTGTTGAAGCCGGCCGGGGAACACAGATACCCGACTGGGCCTATCGGGATGTGTTATTCCTCCTGATCGACCTTTCTATCAGTTCCTACGAACTGCTGGAACGCCCCCTTACCTTGCTGGAGAAAGCCCAGACTTTTGCCGTATTTAAACGCGTGGGCACCCGGATGCAGCTTACCGGCTTGCCTGCCACCTATTCGGAATTTCTGCATATGCGCCGCGAGCACCTGCGGCAAAACCTGGTTCGCAGTGAGTTTACTGCCGACCTGTACCGGCAATACCGCCGTCATTTGGGTGGCGCACGTTATCAGGTACTCAAACAGGCGCAATTACTGGTGACACCACAAGAGGTTCGCAGGCATTTACAGTTAAATACCGTAGCCTGGTTACGACTTGTACTATGGGGGTACAAATTTTTAAAACTAATAAGGCTGAACTCTTTTTTACGCGATGCGCTGCTGCCCGCGACCTATAAATCACAAATTTTAAGTATGGAGTCTTGAGTCTGATTTTTAATACCGCGCAAAAAACAATCTTCATTATGGACTTTCAACCTAAACCTAACCGAAGACTTCGGGCTCAAGGCTCCAGACTTAAAATTGATCATTTTCTCACATTTGTTAAGCAGGAAGCCTTATCCTGCCTGTTCCCGGTATTGGTTTTTGCGATGCTGGCAGTTTCGCATTTATTTAAGCCGGTTATCCCCCGGTATGATTTTATGCTGATAGCCTGCGTATCGATACAAATCATCATGTACTACACCAAAATCGAAACCAAAGACGAGGTATTGGTGATCTGTGTGTTCCATCTCCTGGGCCTGGGGATGGAACTGTTTAAAGTACATTATGGCTCCTGGGCCTATCCGGAGTTTGCCTATACCAAAGTTTTTGGCGTGCCTTTGTACAGCGGTTTTATGTACGCCAGCGTAGCCAGTTACCTATGCCAGGCCTGGCGAAGGCTTAAACTCAACATCATTTACTGGCCACATCACCCTACAGCCCGCATTATAGGGGCGCTTATCTATCTTAATTTTTTCACCAATAAATTCATCTATGATGTGCGTTACCTCATCGGCTTACTCATCCTTTACTTTTTCTGGCGATCGGTAGTAATATTTGAGCTGAAAGGCAAGCTTTACCGCATGCCTACCATCCTTTCATTCCTGCTCATCGGCTTTTTTATATGGCTGGCCGAAAACATAGCCACCCTGCTCGGCGCCTGGAAATATGCATACCAGCATCATGGCTGGGCCATGGTGAACTATCAAAAAATAAGCTCCTGGGGCTTCCTGGTGATCGTGAGCTTTATTATTGTAGCCGAATTAAAGATGTTGAAAAGCGGAGCTAAAAAGCCGGTTCCGCTCCTTGCAGATGCAGTGCCCCTTTAGCGTAACACTTGCGTTAATGGAGAATATTCTATTAAAAAGTGGGTTTACATGGTTTACACATTTAATGGTCAAAACCTATTTAATGTATTCACAATCAAATATTTATAAAAATTTAGCCATTAAAAAGTGGGTTTACATGTAAACCCACTTTTTATACTTAGGGGCTACAAATGCCGTCTCCTGCTGCCGCAAGCATTCGGATCTCCTTTTTATTTTATTACGGGTTTAAAAACGATTGGATTAACTTCATACACGGCGCCACAATGAATAGTGTGGAACATTTCTGTATATTCTTCAACGCCTTCTTCTAAAATCCTATCCCTATTGTTACAAATTTCATCAGCCATTCCACTATGCGAACGCTTGGGATTATTTTTATTGATAGTTAAATACCCATAAAATTTGCCATTCCTATCCAATACCTGCGGCGGATATTTCGCATTGATATTAAACGACGAGTAATCACTCGTTTTACTGCCATAAATACCGTTTTCATTCCATATAGATTTGGCGCTATGCGTAGCGCCATAATCACTGAATTGACTCCATATCGAGTTTAATTCATCATTCTCGATATAGCTAAGGTAACCTAAAAACTGATCGTGATTTTTACCACCGTACAATTTTAGCTTGGGTTGCGCATTGATGTTAAATGCTATAACAAGCTGTAATAAGATGATAACGGCCAGTGATTTCATGAATTGATTCCAATGTAATTCTACAATATTTATTTATCCATTGCTCCTGCTGCTACCACAAGTGTCTCGCGTGTGGTCATATGCATGGAATTAAACCTGTCTTTTATTTCCTCCGGACTTGCTGAATTTGATTTTCGTTACTTATCTCTATAGTTGGTTTTCCCTTATACTCAAATACTTTCCCGGTCACTTTTACTAATCTGTTTTTGCCTTTAAGCAAAAAGTCCGGTTCGAATTTATTGATATTGTTTTCTCCTCTGATCATGATCGTAAAATCCTGATTAGGATAATCTGCTCCCATAATTAACAAAACCATATTATTGTCAACAATTCTATTTACAATACTCCCCATGGTGATTACCGATTTGTTGTAATATTTTGCGAGGTCTTTGGAGTTTGCCTGTATTAATCCTTTTATCTCGAAGGCACTGTTATCAGGCTTTGCAATTATCACGTCGGGGAGCGATGTGATATGTGTTGTTGGATTAATAAAGTCAACCTCATGCATCATATATCCTCCCCTATTGGGTTCAATCAGAAAAATGGCATAATCGCGTCTATCAGTAGTATCAATCCGTTTTGATGTAACTATTAAAGTACGAATGCTGGTTAGCTTTATGGTGTTTAGCTTTTTCTTATCAAGAAAGATCCCATTATCTTTTCCCTCAATATTATAAAAAAAGGTTGGTTTCCCGCCATACCTAAGACAGGAGCATTCTATAGTGTAATTTTTATATATTGAGTTTTTTTCACTATTGATACTCCACATCCGATTGGCAGCAGATGTTTTAGCGGTATCGAGTAAATAGAATAAGGAATCTATTTTTTTATTTTCTTGTGCGAACGCATTAACTGAAACAAAGAATAAGATAATAAAAAGTAACTTCTGCATGTTAAAATGATTTATTGTGACTAATTACAACCGCTCGTTGGTAATTTATCTATAGTAGCATTCAAATTTGTTATATTAAAAGTATTAAGATCTGCCGCTGTGATGCTATACTTTGTTAACAATGAGTTGAATTCCGTTTGTAGTTGTGCTTGTTGAGCCGAAGTCCCGTCCCTTCCATTATCTAATCCAAATAGTGTGGCCATTTGATATTCCTTATCTGTATGTGCTCCATTATCCCATGTTTTTAATGCAGTTACAGCTTTATCAAAATAATCAGCTATCATATCAAGATGGTTTGAGTAATTAGGAGGAAGACCATTTAAAGCTATCCATGTATCGATTCCATAAAACCAAGAATCACCCGTAGGATACCCATGTGTTATCCCATCTACCCCAGTATTAACGCTATAATTAATATAAGCATGTAAAGTTTCGTGTATAGCTGCAGCTGCTATTAATAATCGGGAGCTATTTTTTAGCATACTGCTATTAAGTGTAATAATAGAGGATTGACCTATACCAGAAGTTGGGTCGAGGCTAGTGTGACCTAATTCAAAAGTTCCACTTGATGAAGTTGACCAAGACAAAGCCCCATCCTGCCAAGTTAGATCCGGTTTACTTGTTTTTGTAAATGCCGCCACTAAATTTGTATAAACCCCACATTCTCCTAAGTTATTTATAATCAATTTTACCGCACAAGGAAAATGTTTAGCTAAACTATCAGTTTTAATAGTAAAAGGCGTATTTGAATTCACTGTACACGGATTACTTGATGGAGGCTCAGGTGGGGGGAAGCCCGGGTCCGGTGATCCCCATGGCGGGTTCGGATCAACAATATTTACCTGTTTGGTACTATTAACCGCTGTTTTGCCCGGTGAAACAGCATGTACGCCGGCACAAGGGTCAAATGGGCTGCCGGTAACGGTTCCGGAACCGTCTCCACTATTGCCACCGCCGCCGCCGCCCCCACCTGTAGGTATATAAACTTGTTTACAATCCACACCGGTATAAGTTGTTATAATGTAGGTGCCCGTTTGGTCCCATAAAGAAATAGACCATGCATCGCACTGTTCCACAAACATATTGGTTTTTATGGCTTGTACCTGTTTTGACCCATCAGTACTGCCAGAAGATGATGCTTGGGTTAACAGGCGACCGGTGAGCGCCCCATTTTTATAAAACCACCCGCTTACTATTTTACCGCCCGGGGTAAAATACAATACTGTTCCGCCAAAGTCATCATCCTTTTTGTTGTATTTATTATTGCTGAGTTTTGCCGGGTTATTTTTGATGTAGGCAGAGTCGGCTATTACCAGCATGATAAATGCGCGGTAGTTTTCGCCCTGTTTTAAAATGAGGTAGGACAGTTTACTGTACTCTTTTTTAAAGTATTCATTGGTTTGCAGGTTTTTCAAATCGGCCTGTACAGGGGCAGCCGGGTCAATCGGTATCTCTAAAACGTCGTCGCTAAACCGGTGATAGCCTACAGCACTACCCCAATCAGCTTTTGTATTTTTTGCAAAATTTAAGGGAGTATAATCATCGGCAGCCGGGGCGCTATTGATTGATTTAGATCCGCCAGCGGCCAGGTATGTATTATTATACCAGTTTTTGGCCTGCAAAACAACCGGATCGGTAATTGCGGGTTGCTGTTGTTGCGTGTGCGAATCTTTTTTACAGCTATTGATGATCACAGCAATTAAACAGGCAGCGGCAAGTAATAGCAGGGGCAGTTTTTTGAACATAGGTTTAGGTATTAGATCAGACAGTTTCTTAGTTAATTAATACCCCAATATGTACTTAATATTTTTGCACTGCAATAGGTGAAAACACGGTATTTGAAGTTTCGTGCCTCCTTGGCTGGAGCGTTGATCATCCTATTCCTTAAACCCCTTCCTCCCCTTCCCGAGGGAAGGAATCGCACAAGGCTTTGGCTTTTGAACAGCATGGCGGCAGGCTCCTACACACGAGTCTTCGACAAGCTCAGACTGACAGGCCTACTTTATTTGTGATTTCTGCAATAACCCTTCCATGGACTATCGACTATGGACCATGGTCTATAGACTATCAACCCCAAACCTATCTGTAACATTTTTGATGCCCGGCCAACTGCCATAATAAGCCCGGATACCTTGCCGTTCCTGTTTAAACCAATTCGCTATACAACATGAATAAACCATACAGCCAGGTTAAAATACGATACAATACCGATAGCAATGGCCAGGACCAGTGCTGGCGCCTTATTCTTGATGGCGACGAAATACTGGTAGAATCGGTACAGATCAATGCCCCGGTTTCTACCTCCCGGGACTGGATCGAATCGGTTGGCAAATTTAAGCACCACATATCCGTAAGCAATTGCCACGTGCAGATCGATACCGAAGGAGCCGCGCTGATCACCGCTAAGCGTTAATTCGCCGCCAGTCTGCGGTTCACTATCCTGTCGGCATAATCCTGGATGAGGGCTTTACAGTCCATCACCCCTTTTTGCATTTCGGGGTTAAGCTGACCGCCGGCCAGATTTTTCTCTAAACCTTTATCGGTAACCGCGAATATGCCGGTGATATTTTTTCCATCAAACAGGTAGGTATAATGGCCCTCCATTAACTGGTAGATATTGCCCAGAGAATTAATAATGCGCGGTGTTTCGGTTGGCAGGTTGCTTACCAGGCTGCGCCCCCATGACCTGAATGGCTTGTTATAGCCTATCAGATCAACTACTGTTGGATAGATATCCATTTGCGAAGCCAGGTCTGTACGCACGCCCAGGAGCTTATAAGCGCTATTGGCGCTGTAAAACAGAATGGGCACTGCAAAGCGGTTTACCTGTTTGCTGTATTCTGGATAGTAGGTTTGGCTGGTATGGTCGGCAGTGATCACAAATATGGTATTCTGGAACCAGGGCTGCGTTTTGGCATAATTGAAAAAGATGCGCAGGGAATTGTCGGTATACTGAACGCATTTGTCAATAGCCAGCGGGCCGCCTTTAAACCTTGTCTTATATTTTTCGGGCAGTTGGTAAGGATCATGTGACGACAGGGTGAACAGCGTAGCCATAAAGGGCTGTTTTTGCTGTGTAAGCGTGCGGCCCATAAACTGGAAAAAATGCTCGTCCCAAATACCCCAGATGCCGTCAAAGTCTTTATCATTATTGTATTCTGTACGACCGTAATAGTGTTGATATCCCAGGATACTGCCAAAACCCTGGAAACCCATTGAACCGTTTGCCGCACCGTGAAAGAACGAAGTCTGATACCCCATGCTATCACAAATGGATACTACCGACTGGATCTTTTGCTTGGCATAAGGCGATGAGGTAAAAGCATTCTGAAACGATGGGATGCCCGCCAATACCGACGACATGGCGTGGATGGACTGCCTGCCCGTAGCATAGGCATTGGTAAATATAAGGCTGCTGTTGGATAGTGAATCTAAAAACGGGGTGTATGATTTAAAGCCTGGGATGTTTACATCGCGGTTCATGCTGCCCCAATATTCGCGGGCCATACTCTCCAGTATAATGATCACCACATTGGGTTTACTGACCGGATGCGAATTGTATTGTTTTAACGGCTTAAGATTGGTGGTTATATACGCTTCGTCTGTCCAGTGCTGGAGCTTGTAGTTGTTGCTGTGTAAGGTCCTGAAAACAGAAAAAGGGGTATTGAGCACAATATCGCCCTGGTTGGGTATGGTAACGTGTTTATAGGCATCCACCATGTTGATAGGCCGTGTACTATGCGCGAAATCGCCCCGGATACCGCCAATAACAAGTGTGAGAAAAATAAGGAATGAGGCTACAGATGACAGGAAATATACTTTCCTATCGGTTACCCCGGCTGGTTTTACCTTTACCTGCTTGTACAACCAAATCCAGCAAAATGAGCACAGTATAAACAGGAGGATCACATACCAGTATGCTTCGGAAAAATGAGTAAACAGCAATTTCTTGTTATTCTCATCGGCCAATACATCCAGCGTTGCTTTGGTTGAGCGTACCTGGCTGAAGCGATAGTAAATAATATCAACAAAGTTGGTGGCATAGGCCAGCAAATTGGTAACAAAATACAGGATAGCCATGCCCTTTTGAAACCCGGGCCGCGTGTTTACAGTTAATGGCAAAACACTAAGCACAATAAATAGGCTATTGATATACAACAAGGCCGTAGTATCAAAGGCTATACCGTAGTAGCATAACTTAAGCAGCGCCCAAAGGGTATCAACCGCAAACAGGTGCGTATTAAAAGCAAAAAACAACACCCTTGCTATAAAATAAAACAAATACCCCAAAAACAGCCTGTATAAAAGCACCTTATATTCGGCTAACCTTAATTTATTTTCCATGAAAACACATTGCTTTTAGTTTCTCCGGCATCAGGTCGACGGGGTATTATGATCGATCTGTATATATACCGGGAACTTTTAAAAAGCGGAAAATAAAAAAAATCAGACTAACAATTGCTTAATATTAAAATAACATTCATTTAATGACATTAGATTAGCAATAACATAGCCGAAAAGACTGTTATGCTGAGCTCTATGATAAAAGCAAAAAGCTTCTGATTAAGCATTCATCTTTAATTCCCTCCCCACGGGAGGGGGGTGTAAGGATTGTGTAGTAACAGGGAGGGGTTTATGCCGCATACAAGGCGAACAAACCCCTTCCTCCCCTTCCCGAGGGAAGGAATCGCACAAGGCCCTGGCTCTTTTGATGGCTGTGATGCTCAGCTCCGTCGAAGCATGGAAGATTGGGCCGCTGCGCGTGCCCCTTCGACAAGCTCAGGGTGACAGGCCATTTAGAGAGACGCATGTGATACGTCTCTACGTTTATTTTTTATAGAGACACATCACATGTGTCTATTTTACTTTTTATTTATCCAGATCCTGTTCAGCCATAATTCAGCCTGTTCTTTTGAATCGGCTTTTAAAGTGATCTTGTAAAAACCTTCTTTGGGGAATTTGAACGTGCCTACCCTATCGTTCACAAACTCATCGGTATAACTGTCATGCGGTTCTACCACCACTTTTCCTGTTGGTTTTAATGATGCCGACAGGTTTTGATCACCGGCGGTAATTTTTACCGGCGTGGCTGTTTTTGAATTGTTATGGTAGGATATATCGGCGTTATAAGCTCCGGCAGCGGGTACATAAACCTGCCAGGTCAGCAAGCCATCATTGTTAATGATCAGGTGCGAGGGGCGTACGCCATCAAACGCTTTTTTTTTGTAGGCTGATGTTTTTTCTGATAGATTATCACCGGTCAGCGCTAATCCTCCGAATGTTGATTCGGCTACCGTCTTTTCATCCAACGCAAGTGGTTGCGCATATTGCAGCGCGATCACCGATACAAAATGATCCCCGGCAGCATCCGGCAATTGGATATGGGTATACGGGCCCGATTGCGTAAAGTTTAGGGCAACCTTACCGGCATCGGTTATCAGCTCGGCTTTTTCGGGTTTCGACAGGATGCCGGTTAATCGTAATACTTTGTCCAGCGGCCAGTTGTACACCTGCAGGTAAACCATCTGTTTGCCATCCAGTTTCTTTGTGGTTATCCGTCCCCAGTCGTGCTGATCTGGTCGCAACTGAAGCCCGGTGCAGCCATAAATCGATTCACCGTTTTTGGATAGCCAGGCGCCCATATCATCCAGCCGGGTTTTGTCTTCGTAAGGCACATCGCCATTTGCCCGCGGACCGATGTTTAAGGTAAATCCACCGTTAAGGCTTACGTTACCTATTAACGATTGCAGTAACTGACTGGTAGATTTATATTCATTCTCCAGCGCATTGTATCCCCATGAGTTGGCAATGGTGCCCGATGTTTCCCACGGATGATCGGTGTAAGCGGCGCCCAGCTGGTTATCGCCCATGGTTTCGAAACTAATACCCGGGTAACTTGCCGGGAAACCTAATCTTGAATTGATAAGGCAGGCCGGTTGCAGCTCGTGTATCAGTTTAATAACCTGGTCAAGCTGTTCTTTTTTTACAATGGTGGTTTTATAATCAACCCACATATCAAACCAGATCATGGCAATATCGCCATAATTGGTAAGTAGTTCGCGCAGTTGGGGCAAAACCTTGCCCTGCCAGTATTTATTGTATTGTTCGTCGGTAACACGGCCTGTTATTTCCTGGTTATGATCCCAGCCATCCGGGTGCTCCCAATCCAGCCAGTGCGAATAATAAAAGCCAAGCTTCATGCCGTGTTTTTTGCAGGCGGCGGCCAGTTCTTTCAATACATCGCGGTTGGTACCGCTTAGTTTGCTTAAATTGTTATCGCTTACTTTAGAGTTCCAGATGGCTATACCATCATGGTGTTTGGCGGTGATGAGGATATATTTCATTCCTGCTTTTTTAGCCTGTAATACCCACTGTTCGGGGTCAATCTTATCCCAGTCAAAGCGTTTGGCCAGTTTCACATATTCTTCTTCGGATATGCGGTTACGATAGCGGATCCACTCTGCATAGTTATTTCCGTTTCTGAGGCGCTCGCCTTTCCATATCCCTTCGGCAGCGCTGTACAATCCCCAGTGAATAAACATGCCGAAACGGGCATCGGTAAACCATTTAACTTTTTCGCTATCATTTGATGCAGGTTGAGCGTTAACTGCACTAATGGAGAGAAATAAAAATAAAGCAAGTAAAGTACGTTTCATCATTTTACTGAGGGGGATATTTTGTTTAACAATCAGGCACGTTTATAATGGTTTATAAAAGTACTGATCGTTCACACCTTAAAATTTCAGGTATTTATCATTTGATTGAGCGAAATTGGCACAATTCAATTATTGAGGACACCTTATCTGAACTTTCCCGGTTTCCGGAATGCGGAATTATGCTTTGTATGTGGTTTGTTTACAAACCTTAAATATACGTTTGCACATCCGGACTTACTTTGTCCAGGTAAATATCTGGCTGAATGATCACAAAATGGATCAAACCATACTCATCTTTTACACGGTTGCGGATGCGTGAAATGGCCTCATTGATATGTGCGGTATCCAGGCCAGGTTTAAAAGCGATGATGAGCATCAGCAATATTTCGCTTGGCGACTGATAGGTTGACAGGATATGCATCAACTTTAATACATCGTCATCATGCTCCACAATTTCGGTGATGCGGGCCTTGGTTTGTTGGCTTATCCCCTCGCCCATCAGCAAACTGCGGCTTTCCCGTGCCAGTATAACAGATACGCCAACCAATAACAAACCCACCAGTAAGGAGGCTACACCATCCAAATAATCGAGGTGATAGCGGTGCCCGATGAATAAACAGATCATCACGATAAACAAGCCGATAACCGCGGCCCCATCTTCAAAAAGCACCAGGAAAGTTGATGGATCCTTACTATTGGTGATAGCCTGCCACCAGGTTTGATCGCCCCGCAATTTATTAAACTCCTTTGCCGATATCACAAACGATGTACCCTCAAACAAAATCGATGAGCAAAGTACAATATAACTCCACATAGGGTTACCCGGCACATCGGGAGTGATGATGTGGTTGATACCCTGGTAAATGGAAACACCGCCACCCAGGCCAAAAATGAGTATAGATACGATGAACGAATAAAAATACAATTCCTTGCCATAACCAAAGGGATGCCTGGTATCGGGTTTCTTTTTGCTCCGGTACAAACCCAGTAAAAGCAGCAGTTGGTTTGCTGTATCAACAAGCGAGTGTACGCCTTCAGAAAGCATGGCGGCGCTGTTACTTATGGCACCCGCCGCAAATTTGGTAACCGCAATAAGCAAATTGGCCGCAAGCGCACTGTAAATTGATTTTTTTGATGATGCCATACCCTAGCTAAATACTCATACAAGGGTATTTGTTTGGATTTATAAAAAGCCAGGATTCGTTTTTGAAAAGCAATCTTACATCATATTTATTTGGTGATAAAAATCTAATTATCAATACAATGCATAAATAATTTTCAATTAATTAAAACCATTCCCGGTTGCGCATGTTATCATATTAGTTAATTTTTAAATCATTTAAAGAAAAAACTATGAAAAATTCAAGGATAACAGCAGCAGCCGTAGCGCTTACCTTCGCGGCTTCTGTGGTGTTTGCCGGTAATCACAAGGCTGATAACCTGCAAAAAGTTAAGGGATCAAATATAAAGGCAATCACGATGGTTACAGATACCATTCCGGATAAAAAGAAGAAGAAAAAAGAACCGAAAACGCCAACTCCGGCGCCTACACCTGCACCAACCCCTACGCCTACTCCAACGGATCCAACCAATCCGAGTCCTACACCTATGCCAACACCAAGCCCGTCAACACCAAGTCCAACACCAACACCCAATCCTAATCCAACGCCTTCGCCTACGCCAAGTCCGTCAACACCAAGTCCAACGCCAAATAACCCAAGCCCATCAACGCCAACGCGTCCGGGTCAGTAATTTGGTTTTGATCGTTATAAAACAAAAAGCCCGCTGTGAAAAATTCACAGCGGGCTTTTTAAATATGTAAGGCGCCTATCGACTAATTGACACCCCCGGATATATTTTCTGATTTAACTTAAATATGAGATGAAAAACCACCTTAGTTGGTTACAAAAGTATAAGGCAAGTTGGTAAATGATCCTGATAGTATTTGTTGAATATTGATTGATATAATATTACCACTACCATCATAATTAACCTGTTTAGATGTAAATGAATAAGTACCTGTTATCACTTTTTTAACCGAATCAATGGCGGTTGTAGTAACAGATCCCGATCCCGGCTCCACGGTACCTATCTGGGTAAAAGGGCCATTAACTACAGTCTGAGTATAATAAGCAAGTTGAACTTTGTTGTTAACAGAATCAACTTTAAAGGTCGCGAATGGAAAACCAGCGGTATTTGTGCTGTTGGGTACAGCTACGCTGATGCTTACTTTTTTCTGTAAAGCAATACCAACAACAGAAAAAGTCTTGGTTTTAGTGGCAGCATTATAAGTTATAGCAGCGCTTACCGTATCCGGATTCCACGCAACACTGTTAATACTAGCAGACAGTATTTTATCGGAAGTTGTAGAAGCAGAAGTAGTTACGTCCTTTTTACAGCTTTGAATACATATAGCTGATAAAAGTAACAGCATTATAAGTTGAGTTTTCTTCATATATAAATTTTATGCAAATAACGCTTTTTAAGAAGTAATAATTACAACCGAAGTTGCTTTTTTCACATATTTTAACATTCGGCGCCGGGTGGGCAATATAATTGAAGTTTGTAAATCATCAAACAATTGATTTTAATTAAGCATATTAGGACCTAAATTTTTTAAGTATGATCAACGTTAATGAATATTTTGAAGGCGCGGTTAAATCACTGGCTTATACAACCGAACATGGCAGGAGTACTATTGGTGTTATTGAAAAAGGCGAATACGAGTTTGGCACATCAAGCCATGAAACCATGACCGTTATAGAAGGCCAGTTAGAAGCTTTATTACCCGGTGAAGCTGCCTGGCAAACCTTTACCGCCGGACAAAAGTTTGAGGTAAACGCAAATACCGTATTCAAGGTTAAAACTGAAGTACAAAGTTCATACCTGTGCACCTACCGGTAAACATATAATGTTTTAGCCCTGGGCGCCTGGTAAAATAAAAAGAGGATTATTTGTAATTATGCAGGTTGTGTTTTATCTAATCGTAAAACATAGCAACCTATTAAATGGTTCACCTAAACATCATTACCAAAAATTAAAAAACAATGGATACTTCACTTATTACTACCAGTACCTCTTTAGAGGGTTATCGCGTCACCAAACATTTAGGTGTTGTTCGTGGCATTACCGTACGCAGCCGTAGCGCTTTAGGCAATATTGCAGGTGGCTTTCAATCGCTTTTTGGCGGCAGGCTTTCTATTTATGTAGAGCTTTGCGAAAATGCCCGCGAAGAAGCTTTCCAGCTTCTGGTACAACACGCACAAGCCTTAGGCGCCAACGGCATTATCAATATGCGTTATGATGCCAATGAGGTAATGCAGGGCATTACCGAAGTACTGGCCTACGGCACTGCCGTTGTGGTTGAAAAAGTGTAAAACTATGATATGTTTTGTTCAGAAAAGGGGCGGCAATTAATGCCGCTCTTTTTTTATATCCCACAATGAAGCCCTGAGATACAAAAAAACCGGCTATAGGCCGGTTTACATAAACAATATCAAAAAATACCCGTTTTTAATTAAAATACGAAAGCGGGATGGTTTTCCACATACCATTGGCCAGGTGGCCAATTAGTAATTCATAAATCAGGTAAACCGGCCAAAACAAATAGTGTATCAACAGCAATATCAGCGAATGATTATAATACCAGCTGATCATCAGCGTGTACAAGCCTAATACAAGGTATAGTATACTGGTTTCTCTTTTCTTCATTATTATTTTTAAGCTAATGTAATTATTCGGCTTAATTAGTACAATTTTTCATGTTGTAAATTACGCTGTAATCGGCTTTTGTATTGGTTTGCTGTCTGCCGGTTTTGGCATCATAACTATAGGGCTTCTGGGCAAGGGCATTGCCTCTTAACTGAAATTCAACACTCATGGTATCTTTTGAACCCTCCTGGCTAAATGTCCATAGCGCTTTAATAGCGTTGCCGTTAAGCTTACCGCTGATAGTTCCCTTACGCGCGTCTTTTTCCTTCGGGACCCAGTTCATTTTCCCGGTTACCTGATCACCATTGATCAGTATATTAACTGTGGTGGTATCCTGGGCGGCGGTACCATCGGTATGATAAAAGCAATACTGCATATTTACAACCGGCGCGTCGGCCGCGTTGGCTAATGCCGTATCTTTTTTACCAGCGGTACCAAGGGTATCTGTGTTATTACTGTGGTTGCCTGAACATGAGGCAGCCATCATACCTGCCACAAGCAGGCAAAGTTTTATTTTTATGGCCATTTATAAATATCGATATAAGTTATGACAAATTAATTATCAAAAGGTTCAAGAAAGTGTCATGATATTTACAAACTGATTTATAGGCGGTTAGCAAAACCAGTCGATAAATGGGGCCGGTATGTATTCAACAAATATGCGTGCAGACATAATTGCCGTACAATTGCCGTAAGAAAATGAAGATACCGGAGCAGTTTTGGCGCAAATGCCGTATAAATGCCGTAAGCATGTCGCAAGGAAATTTAAACCGGTAAAATACCTTTGCTCCATATCAAACAATTAAAAAATGAAAGAAACCGACCTATCCAAAAAGATTAAAGAATTACGTATCCGTTTGGGCTTAAGCCAGGACCAGTTAGCTACCGCATCACAACTCAATTTAAGAACAGTACAAAGGGTTGAAAACGGCGAGACCGAACCAAGGGGCGATACGCTGAAACGCTTGGCCAATGCTTTAAATGTTACCCCGAATGACCTTATAGAATGGACCGAAAAGGAAGACCGGGGCTTTTTAACTTTTTTAAATTTATCTGCATTAGCTTTTTTCGCGTTCCCTTTGTTGGGTGTTATTGTACCACTTGCCTTGTATATGCTCAAGAAAGATAAAATAAAGCATATTGATTATACAGGCAAAAAAATACTCAACTTTCAAATATCCTGGTGCTTACTGATATTTGCGGGTTATATCCTGTTCATAGTTATGTTTGTGTTTCACATTACACCTATCCACATGACTTTGGGTATCGGATCATTAGAATCGGCAATGATCGTCCCCTCCATTTTTTATTTATCAAATGCTTGTTTTGTGGTGGTTAACGCTTTCAGGAGTTATCAGGGTAAGCCAGTAGTTTACAAACCGGCTATTCCATTTTTAAGGTAATGCGCTTGCTGCGAAGGCTATAAAATGTGCGGGAAACAGGTACTTTACAATGCTTATGCAGTGTAAACTATAAGTGTTACACTACATACATTGTAAGTTGAAATTTATACTTTCTTTTCGGGCGGGGTCGATACGATCTCGCCAAATTCATTAACGTAAGCCATCATGCTTTCCAGGTCGCTACCGCCGCTATTTTGCTGGCGCTCTTGTTTACGCAGTTCTTTTTCTTCTTTCTTTTTTTGCCTGTTTTTTTCGAGCTGTTTTTTCATGAAGGTTGCTTGCGATTTAGCCATATTGATTAAAAAATTTAGTTAAACAATGCGCTACTCCCGGTTAAAACCTGTAAAACCCTATCAATTAAACAAAAGTTCTGTACCGAACTGAATATGCATGAAGAGGAGGATCATCAATTTAATTTCCGGGCAGCAACGGTATCAGCGGGGATAAAAATGAACCCTGGTCAACAAGGATTGATTAGCGGGTGGCTATATGGGAAATAGCAATAAATTTTCCGTTTATGATACAAATGTACGATTTTTTAGGGAAAATCACGAATGTGTTCATCCTGAAAGTTTGAAGGCGCCCCTATCTGCTATTTGAGTTAAAAGCAACTCGCTGCGGACAACAGTACTCCAAACCCAAAATCACATCTTTTTTTTATATTGCTGCCTCAAATCCCAATTACCTATTATGAAACGCAGAAACTTTGTGCAAAACTCTGTACTGGCAGGTGCATCACTATTAACAACCGGACTTTTAAAAACAGATCCCGCGGCAGCGGAGACCTCCGCCCCCGATAACGGTAAACCTTTTCATTTAAACTATGGCATTCATGATGGTATGTTTAAAAACCATGCCGGCGACGATTTTATTGATCAGATCAAATTTGCATATGACCAGGGCTTTCGTAGTATTGAAGATAACGGGATGGCCCGCCGGCCGGTTGATCAGCAGAAAAAAATTGGCGATACGCTGGCTAAACTGGGCATGGCCATGGGTGTTTTTGTACAACCCGGTTTAGGTAACGATACCAACCTGCTGGCATCGGGCAAAGCCGAATACCTGGATAAGTTTATTGCCAGCTGTAAAGAAGCCGTTGAGGTGGCCAAACGCATCAATGGTAAGCTGGTTACCGTTGTTCCGGGCGATTTTGTGCGTAACCTGCCCATCGGTATACAAACGGGCAATGTAATTGAAGCACTAAAAAAAGGCACCGCCATTATTGAACCTCATGGCCTGGTAATGGTACTGGAACCCCTGAGTGATAATCCCGACTTGTTTTTACGTACGCCCGATCAGGCTTATGCCATCTGTAAGGCGATAGGCAGCCCCTCTTGTAAAATTCTGTACGATATGTATCACGTACAGCGTAACCAGGGTAATATCATCCCCACCCTTGATTGGGTTTATGACGAAATTGGTTATTACCAGATTGGCGATAATCCCGGTCGTAAAGAACCCGGAACGGGCGAGGTTAATTACAAAAACATATTCAAACATATTTATGATAAAGGCTATAAGGGCGTGCTGGGTATGGAACATGGCACGGCAGGTGCTGGTAAAGAAGGCGAGCTAGCCCTGATCAAAGCCTATCGCGAAGCCGATAGTTTTATATAACCGGGCTAACTATAAAAGATGAAAGTAACTATTCCGGTGAATAGTTATGATTTGTTTAAATGGAATTTTCAAGAAAGGGCGTGTGCGATTCCCCTCTTGAGAGGGGTGGAGGGGTGTGTTTTACTGAGCTGATGAATAAACACACCCCTGCCACCGCGCAAATCCAGCACACCCCCTCTCAAGAGGGGAGCCAACACACTTAAAACAGCATTCAATGAATAACAATGTATATATGAATAGTTACAGATGAAATATAAACTTACATTTCTGTTATTGCTAACTGTCAACTGCCTGCTCGCCCAGGACACCGTATTCGCCCGTAAAATGGTGGATACTTTAACTTCGCCCTGCTTTTGGGGCCGTGGTTATACCAAAGATGGTGTACACAAAGCGGCTGATTTTTTAGCCGGGCAGTTTAAAACTTATGGTGTAAAACCCATGGACGACAAAAACTACCTGCAGGAGTTTAGCTACCCGGTGAATACATTTCCGGGGAAAATGAAGGTGGCGATCAATAATGTAGAGCTCAGGCCAGGTGTAGATTATATTGTAAGTCCGGATAGTAAAGGGGTAACCGGCGCGGGTAAGCTGGAGCAGGTTGATAGTACACACTTTGTTGATAAGGAAAACCGTGTGGTGCTGTCGCTCGAAGATAAACTCACCTGGTCTGTTGAAGGCAAGGTACTTGATTATACACTGATACAGATGGATAAAAAGTCGGTGAAACAAACACCGGCTTCTATTCAGATCGATATCGAGAACCAATTAATCCCCGATTATAAAACGGCAAACATCTGCGGCATTGTCAAAGGCACCTCCAAACCCGACTCGGTATTGGTTATCACCGCGCATTATGATCATTTAGGGGGCATGGGTGGTAATACTTACTTTCCGGGGGCTAATGATAATGCCAGCGGGGTTACACAATTGTTAAGCCTGGCCAAATACTATGGCGCCCATCCGCAGCGCTATAGCATGGCTTTTATCTGCTTTTCGGGCGAAGAGGCCGGGCTGCTGGGCTCTAAATATTTTACCGATAATCCCCTGATACCTTTAAAAAACATTCGCTTCCTGATCAATTTGGATCTTGATGGTACCGGTATCGATGGCATTACGGTGGTGAACGCTACCATTTACCCAAAGGAATTTGCCGCCTTAAAACAAATTAACAGCCAGGGTAATTACCTGGTAAAAGTAAACCCACGCGGAAAAGCCGCCAACAGCGATCATTATTATTTTACAGAGAAAGGAGTCCCTGCTTTTTTTATATATACCCTGGGTGGCATCAAGGCTTATCATGATGTTTTTGACATCAGCAAAACTTTACCGCTTACCGAATATGCCGATCTGTTTAAGCTCATCCTAAAGTTCAACAGCAGCCTGATGCCTAAACAACGTTCTGCACTATCAGCTAATTAACATGTTCGTGATTCCAGGCGCCCGGTGTCTCCCCCCCCTTTATCATGCAAAATTTCGGCTTTTGTGTTATCTTGAGTCTTGATTCTTAACTCCTTCTTCTCTATTATGCTCGAACTTAACTTCACCCCGTTTCCTGTTCTCAGTACCGAACGTTTGATACTGCGCTGGTTTACTTTTGACGACGCGCCCAGGCTTTTTGAGCTGCGAAAAGATCCGGTTATTATGCAATATATATCCCGCCCGCTCACAAAAACCATTGATGATGCCATTAACCTGATAAAAGTTATTAACGAATTACTAAGCGGCAATAATGGTATTACCTGGTGCATTACACTTAAAGGTGATCATGAGTGCATCGGCAGCATAGGTTTTTGGCGTATTGAGAAAGAGAATTACCGGGCCGAGATAGGATATCTCCTAAATCCGGCCTACCAGGGTATGGGTATCATGCAGGAAGCCATAGAAACCATTATTAATTACGGTTTTGGGCCCATGAGGCTGCACTCCATACAAGCTAATGTAAGTCCGGGCAACCTTGCTTCGATAAAATTGCTTCAAAAAAACAGCTTTGTAAAGGAAGGACACTTCAAAGAAAACCACTTTTTTAACGGTGTATTTGAAGACACTATAGTTTACACGTTATTAACAAAAAATTAAATATGTTAACAAAATATTTACTTCAGGTATTTTGATTTAAAAATTTTTAATGCATGTTTACAGCACAATTACCAATTATAACTAAAGCCGAAACAATTCGGTTTAAATGGGGTTAACAATTATTAAAAACAAAAGAACTTATCATGGCAACAGAAAAAGGAAGCGGCATTACCGCGTATTCAGTAAAAACCAAAACTAAAAATGTACCAATGATCGATCCTGTTATCGACGTAAAATCAGGAAGGTACATAGCCACTGGAAAAGATAGCGCTGGTAATAAAATGGCAGCTATCATGGGCAAAGCAACTGCCGAAGAGCATATCAAAAACGGTAACGCCAAAAAAGGCACTGGCTGGTAAATAGCACAATAAAAGCCCTGGTATCAATAATATCAGGGCTTTTATTATAAATCTATCTCTCCCCTCCTGTTTTCTTCAATTTCGCCCGGCTTCAAAGGGCATTATCTAATAAACTTTAAGCTAAAATTTTACTTACTAAACGATAGTCAATTATTTGACTTTTAGCCTACTTCGGGGGGTTTTACGCAAAAAAAATGGGTGAAAACACCTATTTCCCTTCATTCTCATTTGTTTTAATTTTGTTGAACCTGTTAATTAAAAACGAATGAGCCGATGTCTGTACGTATTCTTTGTATAAAAACCGATGCTAAACTGCACAAAAACCCTTATGTAGCTATTGATTCATTAGAATGGGTAAACGAACGTATTAATGTAAAGGGAGTTACCGAAAGGGCAAAACTTTATGACTGGATAAAGGATGCCGATGGGGATGCCTATATTATTGATGAATATGGCAATAAAACTTCACTGATCCCTGCTCTTTGTCCGGATGGTAATAAATACGTTAAAACTGTATCTGACGAGTCAATGCCGGATTATTTATTAGCCTTGCCTCAAAGCGCATAAGTTCTGTTTTAAATAATTACCCGTTCCACCTTTTAAACGGATTTACCGATAAAGCCGAATTGTAATATTTTTTGTCGCCGGTAACTTCAACAGTGACCCATGGTGGCAACTTAAACGTTTCCGTTTCATCTTCCAGTTCAATTTCCGCCACCAGCAAACCCTGATTTTCGCCTAAAAACTCATCAACTTCCCAAACTTTACCTTCATAAGTAATGCAATAACGGGTCTTTTCCAGCTCTGACGATGCAAAGTTATTCAGCAATTCTACCCCCTCATTCACGGGGATGGTATATTCATATTCCAACCGGCTGAAACCTTTTGTTTTGCCTTTAATGGTTATATACCCCAATTCGTCGGTAACACGCACCCGGATGGTTTTGATATCGTCACTTAAAATATATCCCTGGCGAAAATGTTTACCCACGGGTTTATGAAGAAGCTGCCACTGTTCGTGATCAACCAGGAACTTGCGTTCAATTTCAATAGCCATAATTTTTATACCTGAGCGGTAAAGATAGAATGAAACAACATTTATTTTAAAGTTATCATACTGCTTTTTTAACCGCTATCACAATGCCGGTGGCCCAGCATTGTTTGGTAAGTACCAGGTCAGTCCGTTGTTCCAGATCTTCAACTAATTTTATAGCTTTTTCGTGATGGCCATCGGGCCAGTTGGGCTGGGGCAGCATATCATCAATAATATATAGCCCACCCGGGTTAAGCATGGCTATGGCCTCATCAAGCAGCAAATATTTACCGTGCCAGGTATCAGCAAAAATATAATCAAATTTTTGATGCTTGTTTTGTTCAAACCAGTCGGCGCCATCAATGCAAACCAGTTCTAATCGCTTATCATCACCCAAAAACTGATTGGCAATAGCTAAAAAAGGGGCATCGTTATCAATAGAGATGAGCGAGGAAGTATTATCCATCCCATCCAATATCCATGAAGTGGATAAACCTGTACCCGTACCCAGCTCCAGGAATTTACCGCCAGGCTTTGCAGCAGCCAGCGTTTTTAGTAAAGAGCAGGTTAAAGGATCAGATGCCATGGTAAAACCCGATTCGATAGTGGCTTTATCAATATCGGTATACGATTGGGGATAAGGTTGTTTGATGTCCTGGTTCATGGGATAGCAGTTTAGATTATGCTTGTTTACTTTTACAAGTATAGCCAACAAAATCATAACTTAAAACAAATTAAGATATATTTTATACCAAAAACCACTTTAGTATTTTGAATTTAAAATCAAAATATCAATTTCAGTAATAACGGGATCACAATAATGCCTATGGTTATCAAAAAATACTTGCGGTACAACTCCCCCCTGCTATCGCGATATATTCTTAAAAGGTTGTTATAGCGTTGATTATAAAAAATCAGTAAATAATTAAGTATTACAAAAGGTACAAAAAAAGTAAACGCTCCTGCAAAAAAGGTATTCAGTGCCCGCTCCCGGAAAATATTCAGGCTCAAAACTACCGGCACGGCGCGGTGTGTAATTATCCGGATCAGAAAAATAAAGGTTAATAAATTGATACCCTGCAAAATAGACATTGGAATTATGGTAAATGCTTTCCAACTGCCCTGCTCTCCTTTTTTGGATCTTTCTACCGTAATAGCGTCAACCCATATCCTGTAATATGTATCCAACATGGTCAATAATTTTTGATTTCTTTATTATTAACCTAAACACCAGGCATAGGTTTTAATAAATGTTGGCGACTAAAATCTAAGGCCGTACAAGCCCGTTAATTTTACAACGCTGCATTTATTTTTTATTAAATGAAGGCAGGATATATTTACTGATCAGCTCATCTGATGGAGATTTGGAGTTATAATTACCGCCGGTTATGGCAACAACCAAGTCCTGATCTGGGAAAATGTATATTTTTTGACCACCGTTACCCTGTGCCGCCTTGCCATAATAACGTACACCGCCATCGGCGTCGAGGTATTTTAGCCACCAGAGATATCCATAATCAACACCCTGTACTACGGAATGTTTCCGGAACGATTCTGTTACCCATTCGGCAGGAATAACCTGTTTCTTATTCCAGACTCCTTTATTAAGATATAACAGGCCAAATTTGGCCATATCGCGCGGGTGCAGGTAAATTTGGCAATATTCATTAATATTTGACCGGTCGGGCTTAAAATTCCATTTGTAACCGGTAATACCCAGCGGACCAAAAAGATTCTTTTGGCCGAATACCGGCAGATCCATATGCGTAGTTTTCTCTACTATCCGGCCGATAGTGATGGGATTACCAGAGCAGTACCGGCCATCGTTACCCGGCTTATCGATCATCGGCAGATCGAGCGTAAATTTCACCCAATCGTCAGAGGCGTCCATTGCTTCCTCACCACCTACCGATTTGGGGTTACTTACATCACAATCCAAACCGCTTTGATTGGCCAGCATATTTTCAACAGTAATTGTTTTCTTGATATCGGTATTATTGGCCAGGTTGTATTCCGGAAAATAAGAAACCACCCGCTCGTTTTTACTCTTGATAAATCCCTGGTGAATAGCAATGCCGGTAAGTGCCGATACGATACTTTTAGTTGCCGAGCGCATTTCCTGCAGGCTATCTTTGGTATACTCGTAAAAATACTCTTCAAATACCAGTTTGCCGCCTTTTATAATTAGAACGCTGTGCACATTAGGGTATTGGCCGCGCACAATTTTGTTCATCATTTTATCAAGCAAAGCGGTGTCCAAACCAACTGCGGTGGCATCTCCAGGTTGCAAACCATCCTTAAATTTACCTGGAGTAGTATATTTATACTGATAGGTTTTAACGTCGGCACCCATTTTAGGATACCACATTTTTGGCGAAAATTTAACACTGCGGGCAATGAGCCTATTAGTATCGTTACCTTTGGCGTATCCTATGATCTGGCTGGATGAATTCCTTAAAAAAGTGATCTTATTTTTGCCAACGTCTGTAAAAACATCTTTATCCGCGCTTTTTAATGGATAAACGCTTAATTTAATAATAGCAACCAAACAAGTATCAACCGGCGAGGCAGCGATTGTTAACTTATCCTCCTTACCATATTGGTAAACACCTTCATACTCTTTTAATTGCTGATAGCTTATTTTATAGGATCGTTGTGCAAATGCGAATCCTGTTGTTAACAAAAAAACAAATGCGAATAAGGAGGTTTTTAGGTTTCTCATGTTTCAGGGTTGGTTGGGGTTTGGTTTAGTATGGCTATCGTAAATAAGGGCGTTATATGTCCCTCATTTACGTTGCTAATATTAGCCATATTTATTATTTATACCAAACCACCTTTTGTTGGCTCTGATGTTCCTTTCCAATAATATCCCGATACAGTTCGGGTCTCCGGGCCTTAATATACCGGTAACCACCAGCCATTGTTAATTGATCAGCACTTATATCGGCTATAACAAATTCATTATCCAGCGACCGGCACTCAGCTATAATATCGCCATAAGGATCAATAATCATAGAGCAGCCATTTTTAAGCTGATCATCGTCCATACCTATAGGGTTGGAGAAAACTGCATAAACCGCGTTATCATAGGCCCGGGCGGGCAGCCATTTCATGAGCCAGGCGCGGCCTTTAAGGCTATCAAACTCCCCGCGTAATTGTTTGGCGTTGGCAGTTTTATCCTTCCAGAGTGTGGCATCAACAAAACCGGCACCGGGACGGGTAGATGGCGTGCACATGGTTACATGCGGCATAAAAATAATATCGGCGCCCAGCAACTTGGTAGCCCTCACATTTTCAATAATGTTATTGTCATAACAGATTAAGATGCCGCATTTCCATCCCAAAATTTCAAAAACGGTATAGCTATCTCCCGGTTGTAAATACGGGTTGATGAATGGATGCAGCTTGCGATGTTTGGCAACCAGGCCATTTTTATCAACGCACACATAAGGTTTAAACAGGTTATCATTCTCGTCTTTTTCAAACAGACCGGCCAGTATAATGATGTTAAATTCCCGGGCATAAGCAGTAAGTTCGGCTATACTTTCTCCTCCGGGTACCACTTCGGCCAGGTCAAGCATCTGCTGTTTATCCAGGTGCCGGGCAAAAGTATAACCGGTAATGGAGCATTCATGAAAGGCGATCACATCAGCACCCTGCTCCGCCGCTTTTTGCGACATTTGTTTGATAACAGATAGATTATAAGCCTTGTCGCCACTTTTGTTTTCGAATTGCGCGGTAGCTATTTTCAGATTTTTCATAAGCCTTGTGTTTATATACAGCAAAGCTATGCCTGCTTTTAAAGACCACCTTGTAAAAAACCGACAATCATGAAAGCTGCTATACCTGCATGAAATTAATAGCCAGCAGCTTATTGGCTTTGTAAGCCGATGGGGTTATCCCGATATTCTTTTTAAAATGGTTATTCAGATGTGCCTGGTCATAATAACCACTCTCATAAGCCGCATCGGCAATTCTTGTACCTGGCGAACTATTTTGGAGGCTCTTTAAAAAATACTGCAGCTTTACAGTGGCCGAGAAGCGCTTAGGACTTATTCCAATATACTGGTTAAACCTACGTTCAAGCTGTTTTTCGGTTATGGGTAGTACCTCCAACAAATTGGAGATAATTATATTGCCCCTATGGCTATCGATCAGCTTTAAAGCGGCTGTAAGGATTTTATCGGGGTATTGCACATTGGCCAGCTTTGCCGATATAAAGGCTTCAATATGGCCAACTTTACTTTTGATATCAACAGCGTTCAAAACCCTATCCTCCAGATCCGCTCCATCAGTTTTAAAAAGCTCGTTTAATTTGATGCGGCAGTCATTCAATTCAACGGAGGCCATACCCAGCAAAGCATTAATACCATAAGGCTGTAATACAACTACCAGTATACCTAATTTACCTGTTGATTTGAGGTTTTTGTATTGCGTTATCTGCCCGTAAACAAAACTACGCGAGTGGGCATATACCTGCCCTTCGGTCTGTTCAACCATCGGCGATTTGAAATAAAAAACCATGCCGGGGTTGCCATCTGAGAACAAACGATAATTCAATTGCCCACCGAAATCGTTTTCCAACAACAAATAATGTTTAACAATATGGGAAAGATGTGGCGATGGGGGTATTTGCATAACAAACCTGGCAAGAAAGTAAAATTACATTTTTTAATTGCTAAAACTCCAATCAGCCTTATGATGTTGTACACATTAACAATGTTTACACGCACATGATTTTTAACCCGCTGCTCAAAATCATCTTGAATTGAATACCTTAGCCCTATCTTATTATAAACATCCTATGAAACCATCGTGAGCCCCAGCTCCGCAAACAAATTACGCTAATGAAAATCAAACTCATCCTTGCCTTACTTATTTTATCAAGCACACAGGTCTGGTCTCAATCAAAAAATAATATATCCTTGTACTTTGGAGCAGCTGTTAATGATGTAAACATTCACAGCGGCGGTGGCGATTACGATTACAAATCAAAAAGCGGAAGCATTGTGGGCTTTGGGTATACCTATAATTTAACCAACTCCTTTGCCCTGGAAACAGGCTTGCAATACTCCAGCAATAAACTTTTGTTAAGCAATAATGTTCCGGCCAAAGGATATGTCATTAGCACGGGCAGGGCTAAACTGATCACTATACCTGTTTATGGAAAATATACTTTTTTAAAATACCTGTATGTGAATGCCGGGGTCCTGGTCGACTTTGATTTTGGTCACGATAATGATACCGGTATAAATGAGCAAAAAGGCATAGGCGCAGAGATAGGCATTGGGGGTAAATATAGTTTTGACCAGATAACTGTTTTTATAAACCCGTTTTTTGTGGAGCACCGGCTGATAGGGTTTAATCGTAACGGCCAGATTAACAGCCTGGAAAACGCCGGTGTAAAATTTGGTGTGGGGTACAGTTTTTAAGGATTTCCCTTAACAAAAAATCAAGCCGCATAATCGACTCCCCCAACAAGTAACAATGATGTTATGATGCTCCCCTGTGCAACATATTGGTTATAACTTTTCGTTGATACATAAAAACCCATAGTTTTGCATGTTGCCTGTGCCGCAAACGGATAAATTGAACAGCATTCAAATTTACCCCGATTGTAAAAAAATGTTAAATGGCAAGCCCGTTCGGCACGCTGCAACCCTAAATGTTTATATTAGCCCCAGTTAGCCGCTTTATATTATATTAATGATATCAAGAAAATTTTTACTCATCGTTTCCCTGTTATTCTCAATTAGTTTTGCTGCTTCGGCACAACAGGATAGCATCCCTTTAAATACGCTTATTCAAAAAACTGCGAAATTTCAAAGCAGTTACCCTATCGAAAAAGTTTACCTGCATTTGGATAAGCCCTATTATGCCGTAGGCGATACCATTTGGTTTAAGGCCTATGTAACGGTCGAAAAACATCAGCCATCAGGTTTAAGCGGTATTGTTTACGTAGATATCATCAACAGCCAGGACTCCATCATGGATAACCTGCGTTTGCCGGTTAAAAACGGCTTTGCCAACGGAAGTATCACCCTCACCGGCGATACCTATAAACAGGGGCCCTACCGTATCAGGGCGTATACCAACTGGATGCGCAATTTTGATCCGGATTACTTTTATGATCATACCATTAATGTAGGTAACGCCATCGACAACCAGGTGAATACTTTTATCAGCTATAAAAGTTCGGCCAAAAAAGGAACGGTAAAAGTTGATGCGGATATCCTTTATAAAGATCCTACAAACACGCCTTATGCCAATAAAAAAGTAAGCTGGCAATTGGTACGCAACGGCGATGCTATAACCAAGGGCAGCGGTCGTACCGATGATAAGGGCCACTTACAGGTTGATATACCCGAAAATGAGGCTGCTACCATTACATCCAGTTCGTTGGTAACTGCCATTGATATGGGCGAACGTAAATCGGTTACCAATTCATTTTCTTTAAAAGGAGCGGTAACCGCTTATGATGTACAGTTTTTTCCCGAGAGCGGACAGCTTACTAATGGCATACGTTCCAAAATAGCCTTTAAAGCTATCAACTCTAAAGGATTAGGCGTTGATGTAAAAGGCACTATAAATGACGATCAGGGTACGGTTATGGCCAGTTTTACCTCCGCGCATTTGGGTATGGGCGTATGTGCCTTCACGCCCGAAAGTGGCAAAACCTACACCGCAAATGTTACTTTCCCCAATGGTTCTACGGGTACTTATAAGCTTCCGAGGGTACAGGCTATGGGTATAAATCTATCAGTATCCAGTCCCGATGCCGATAACCTGAACGTTAAAATATCGGCCAACGAATTATTTTTACAACGCAAACAAAATAAGAGCTTTTACCTGGTGGCACAAAGCGGCGGTGTTATTTACTATGCCGCCCAAACCGTATTGCAAAATGCCACTTATACCGCCAATGTACCCAAAAACAAGTTCCCTACAGGTATTGTACAGTTCACCCTGTTCTCATCAGGAGGTTACGCCTTGTGCGAACGCGTTGCTTTTGTACAGCATAACGACCTGCTGAACCTGGCTTTAAAACCCGATAAACCATCGTATACCACCCGGCAAAATGTGCGGATAGCAGTATCGGCAAAAAACAGCGCCGCCCCTGTTGAAGGCAGCTTTTCTGTAGCAGTGCTTGATGATACCAGCGTGCCTACCAGCGAAGACGCGGAGTCGACCATATTAAGCAACCTGCTGCTTACATCCGATCTGAAAGGATATATCGAAAAACCGAATTATTATTTCAATAAACCCGACCAGGAAAAACTGGATAACCTGGATATATTGATGCTTACCCAGGGCTACCGCCGGTTCTCATACGAGGATATACTTGCCGATAAAAACCCGCCTATCTTCATCGCACCAGAGCAGGGCATCGAGGTATCGGGTATATTAAGAACCAATACAGGCTTACCGGTAGGCAAAGGCAGTATACGTCTGCTGATACCAGATCGTAATTTTTCGGCAGAAACCATAACAGACCTCTCGGGTAATTTTAAGTTCAGCAATGTGGTGGTGATGGATACTTCTAAAATAACCCTGAGCGCCCGTAATAATCCGAATGGCAAAAATATGGTAATCAGCGTGAACGGCGAATTGTATCAGAAATTAACCAAGAACCCCAACCAGCCCGACGAAATTGTAAATATCGACAGCGCGATGCGCCCATACCTGGATAACAGCCGCAGGCAGTATCAAAACTCCCGCGTGTTGAAAGAGGTAGTAGTTAAATCAACCAAGTTCGAGAAAAAACCAAGCCATAACGACTATGGTACATTTGCGGGTTTGCCCGGCCAGGCCGATCATGAAATATCTGGCGACCAGTTAAAGGATTGCCCCCTGCTGATTAACTGTTTAAGCACTATGGCTTTTGGTTTAACTTATGTAGACAATAACTTTTATATCACCCGTGATTATAATGCAGGTAAAAAAATACCTGTGCAGATATATGTGGGCAGTATGCCGGTTGATGTGAACTTTTTAGCAACCATTACCGGTGCCGAAGTAGCATCTGTAGAAATATTTCTGACCGACGGCGTGAGCGGCATTAACCGCATGAATCAAACCAATGGTATTCTGTTGATCAATAAAAAAGTGATCAAAAAGCAAAAAATAACAATGGCCCAACTGCAGGCGCTTATTCCTAAGCAAAACGTGGTGACTTTTGCCGTACAGGGTTATAGCAAATCCAAAGAGTTTTACATGCCAAAATATGATGTAACCAAACAAAGCTCGCTTGGTGCCGATCTGCGTAACACCATTTACTGGAACCCTAAAGTGATAACCGATAAAAACGGTGTAGCCTCATTCAACTTTTTCAACAGTGATGCCCGTGGCTCATACCGCATAGTTATTGAAGGTCTGGATGCCGAAGGCGATCTTGGCCGGCAGGTAATGCACATCCAGGTGAAATAAACCTCACCCCAACCCTCTCCAAAGTAGAGGGAGTTAAAATAAAAAATTTATCAAAAGCCCTTTCCCTTGGAATGGGCTTTTTTGCATCTGGCGCGATAAGTATTCATCCGCAAATGTGCATATATCAATAAGAATTAATTTCCTTATATTAGAATACACATAAACTTATCATTATGGACATTTCTCACATTAACTGGCTGGCTGTAGTTGTGGCCGGTATATCAGCATTTTTAGTTGGCGGCATTTGGTACTCTCCCTTGCTGTTTGCCAATCCCTGGATGGCCGATAACAAATTCACCACCGATGAAGTAAAAGCCTCCAACAAGGCCCGCATCTTTGGGTTTTCGGCTATATTTTCCATCATCATGGCAGTTAACCTGGGCATGTTTCTGGCTGATGCCAAAACCGATGTATCCTGGGGTGCTACAGCTGGTTCACTGGCCGGGGTCTGGACCTTCTGCGCCATTGCCATACAAGGCCTTTTTGAACTAAAAAGCTGGCGACTGATTTTTATTAATGGCGGCTACAGCCTGGTATCGCTAACCCTCATGGGCACCATTATAGGTTGGTGGAGATAGACGATGAGAAATCCCAAATCTAAACCCGAAATCCTAACTTTTAGGAGCCAATATCTAAATTTACAATATGGATGCAAGGACGCAGACTATACTGAATTTGTTTCATGAGTCGTGGACAGAAACATTATTGCGATATGATGATCTCATCACCAATTACTCCGGTTTTGAACGGTTTAAACCTTTAAGAGAATTTATTTTAAAACTGCAGGTACAGGGCGAGGATAAATATTTTCGCATTGGTACATCAGTGCATTATCTTATTATCTCCAGATCAGTAAACCATGGGCTACGAACGGATCAAAAGTCCATCAAAATAGATGTAATAAATGAAAATGATTATTACGTAACATTTCGGGATGATACAGTAACCTATCGGGAATACCGGCTCCAAACTCTTGATGATCCCCGAATGTACAAATTACTCAAAACGCTAAAAGATACGCTTGTAGATTAATTCTATAATGCCGTCTACACGCGATGATGGTCTGCCCTCCAGTTTCTGATAGCTCTTTTAATTTCGGCAGGTGAAAGATTTTCTTTTATCACCTTTTCTGTTAGCGGGATCAGCTCATCATCTGGTGCGAAACGCAGGGCAGCTATTTGGGCTATGGTAAGCCGGCTATCCAGCGGCTGGCGGGTGAGTATAAAATAACGCAACCCTTCTTCGGCACGTATGGCCCTGTCCTGCGCTTTTAGCGGGAACATGCGCACAAACAAGCTCATCAACAAACAGCAACCAAAAAGCAGCAGGATAAGCAATGCACTCAATAAATTGGCCGAATGCCATTGCAATACTACATTAACGGCCGAAACGATCAATCCAAAAATGAGCATGGCGCTCAGCAAATAATGAAATCCTATAACGGTGCGTTTGTGATTGGCCAGGTTTTGTGATGTCATGGTTTATTTTTGAGCGAAAGATACCACTAAATTAATATCCTTGCTCTTTGCTCCAAAAATCCTTATTCCTAACTCATTATTACAATGGTGTTATAATATTTTTAAACAATGCAGCCATATTTGAGTTGATTTTAATAACAACAACTTACACTATGGCAAACACATTTGAAAAAACGTTCACATTAGGTGGCGATTTCACCATAAACCGCCTGGGCTATGGCGCCATGCGCATCACAGGTCAGGGTGTTTGGGGGCCGCCTAAAGATAAGGATGAATGCATCCGTGTACTCAAACGCGCTGTAGAACTCGGGGTAAATTTTATTGATACCGCCGACAGCTATGGCCCCAATGTATCAGAAGAACTGATAGCCGAAGCGCTTGCACCATACCCTGCCGGATTACTTATCGGCACCAAAGGTGGTTTCCTGCGCACAGGCCCTAACCAGTGGAATATCGATTCATCCCCTGCTCACCTGCAGGAAGCCCTCGAGGGTAGCTTAAAACGCCTGAAACAGGACCGTATCGACCTATATCAACTCCACAGGATAGATCCTAAAGTACCCGCCGAAAAAACCTTCGAGTTTTTACAAAAAGCGCAGCAACAAGGCAAGATCAAACATATCGGCTTGTCAGAAGTAAGCGTAGCCGAGATTAAACATGCGCAACAATTTTTCGAGGTGGTATCGGTACAAAACATGTACAGTGTTGATAACCGCAAATGGGAAGCCGAACTGCAATACACCCGCGAACAAAATATCGCCTTTATACCCTGGTACCCACTGGGCGGCGGTAATGTAAAAGGCGAGCAGGTTTTACAGGGCGTGGCCGATAAACACAACGCCACCATTCACCGGGTAGCTTTGAGCTGGCTGTTGCACTATGCACCCAATATCCTTCTTATTCCGGGCACATCAAGCGTGGAGCACCTGGAAGATAACATGAAAGCAGCCGATATCAAGCTTGACGAGGCAGATATGCTTATACTCGAAAGCTTGAATGACATCAAATAAATCACCCTATAAACCGGGTAAATAAAGGGATGCCATAAAATACGGGCATCCTTTTATTTTTGTATTATAATCAAGTACATGAAGAGTAAAGAAGAGATCCTGAACAGCTATAACACCACCGGCAACGATGGCCTCCCTGAGATATCAGCGCCCGACCTGTTGAAAGCCATGGAAGCCTACAAAGACCAATGGGCCGAAGCAGCTTTTATCGCGGCCCGCCAGCTAAAGGATAGCGACTCCGGATACGCGTTTGTCACCTACGCAGATTATGCCAGCCATGCCCTGCAGCAGATTCGCCAGCAAGAGCAAAACCACGACGAATTTGCCGAAGCCATCACCCTGGCCGCCAACAGTGTATTACCACATTTTATACCACACGACCGCTCGGCACAGGAATTCTCGTTCAATTTTGCCATGCAGGGTAAAACCTATACCGCCCTTTATAAAAAAGATGCCGAAGGTTACTGGCAGCTCAACAGTTGGACCGCCGCTATCTGATATTCCAACGATATCGTAGATAACTCAGCTCGTCTATCTTCCGTTTTGCACCTTAAAGTTATTCTCTCCCGTCAGCAGAACAGCTTCGGGCGAAAGTGGGCAGAACAATGGTGGCCTTGTGCCGCTGTATGGGCATAGCGGACCTTACCTGAAGCGGGGATAATGAGCGAACGAAGTGGAGGTAAGGTTTAGTCCCGATAGCTATCGGGATGGTTCTGCCCGCTTTGCAGGGCTAAGGCCTTGTGCGGCAAAGAAGCATTTCTGCTGACAGCCTTTTGGTTACTTTTGTGGCGACAAAAGTAAAGGCCCTACCGCGGCCAAGAGCGGGTATACGACATACATTTACGCTCTGTATAGTATGCGATTGCCACGCTTCGCTCGCAATGACATGATTTTGATTATCCTCTCCCTCCCTACAACACCGCTACTTTAAACGGCTTCACATCAACAGATTCCCATACTTTTTGGGTAATGTAGGGTTCGTTCTGTTTCCAGGCTTCCAGGGCTTCGTCGGTTTCAAACTGCATGATCATTACCGAGCCTATCATATTGCCCTCGTCATTCAGTAAGGCTCCTCCCTCTATGTAGTTGCCATTTGCTTTCAGCACTCTCACGCCATCTAAATGATGGGGACGCACATCCATACGACGCTGCAATGCGCCTTCGTCTGTATAATCATATCCCGTAACCAGGTACTGTTTCATGTTTTAATTATTGAATTATTGATTTAGTGAATTAGTGATTTGCAGACATTGCCTGCTACTGTAACTTAGCCAACAGGCGGCAAGCGGTTCTGTTTGCCTGTATTGCTATAAAACTATACATTTAAACCTCCTGCCCGGTTAGATTTCTACCCTAAAAAATTAAAAATTTCTATTTTAAATTTATTTTATAAATGTATATTTGACAATTTTTACAATATTTGTTATTCCAAAATAACTAACCTGAAATAATGAAGAATACTTTGCAGCAGGAATTTGCTAAAATTTATAATAAAGAGGCCGACGCCACCTATTTTTCTCCTGGTCGCGTAAATCTTATCGGCGAGCATATCGACTATAACGGAGGCCTGGTAATGCCATGCGCAATAACCTTTGGCACTTACCTGTTAATATCGCCTAATGAAGACGGCGTTTTTCGGTTCAGGAGCTTAAATTTTGATGATAAGGGAGATATTCCTGTGCAGCAGCAATATGAAAAAAGTGGTGATGAATGGTTTAACTTTCCTATAGGCGTAATTCATCATTTTGGTAAAGACGGTCATCAGCTAAAAGGCCTGGATATGCTTTTTTATGGCGATATCCCAATCGGCTCGGGCTTGTCGTCGTCAGCCTCTATAGAAGTAGTTACGGCTTATGCCCTCAATGATATTTTTAACTGCGGTTACTCCAAGCTCGACCTGGTAAAATTGTCAAAATCTGTCGAGAATAACTTTATCGGTGTAAACAGCGGTATCATGGACCAGTTTGCCGTTGCCTTTGGCGAAAAGAATAAGGCTCTTATGCTGAACTGCGATACACTGGATTACCAGGCTGTCGACAGTAACCTGGGCGATCATGTGCTGGCCATCATCAACACCAACAAACCCCGTAAACTGGCCGAATCAAAATATAACGAACGCGTAGCAGAATGCCAGGAAGGCTTGAAAGCCCTGCAACAAGAGCTGGATATCAATTACCTGTGCGATATCGACGCCGAAACTTTCGCCAAAAATCAGCATCTTATTAGCGACCCGGTTGTACTAAAAAGAGTTAAACACGTTATTGAAGAAAATGACCGTGTAAAATTGGCTGCCGTTGCATTGGCTGCTAATAATTTACCCGAATTTGGCCGGTTGATGTATGCCTCGCATGATTCGCTGCGCGATCTGTATGAAGTAAGCGGCGCCGAACTGGATGCCGTGGCCGAATACAGCAAAACCAACCCTAATGTAGCAGGTGCCCGTATGACCGGTGCTGGTTTTGGCGGCTGTGCTATAGCGCTGGTTAAAGCTGATGCATTTGATGATTACAGTGCCGGAATAACCGTATACTACACCAAAAAGATCGGCTATGCTCCATCCGTTTACAGCTCGCTGATCGGTAATGGCGTAGGTTTGCTGAATTTGCTGGTTAATTAATACTTTTGCGCTTATTGATTGGTTCATAGTTGATGGTTCATAGATCATAGTAAGTAAGTGGTGAAGCCATTAACTATGAACCATCAACTATGAAGCATGAACTACCAACTATGCGCAAATTAAAGTTAGATGAGCTGAACCGGGCTTCGGTTGATGAATTTAAGGCACAGGATAAACTGCCTGTGGCTGTAGTGTTGGATAATGTGCGCAGCATGCACAACATTGGTTCTATTTTCCGCACTTCGGATGGCTTCGCGGTAGAGCAGATCTGTCTTTGTGGAATTACGGCCCAACCTCCGCATCGTGAAATTGAAAAGACCGCACTCGGTGCAACACAATCCGTAAACTGGACTTATTTCGCAACCCCTTTACAAGCAGTAGAACAACTGCGTAAAGATGGTTACCGCATTATAGCCGTTGAGCAGGCCGAAAACAGCACCATGCTCAACGAGTTTACTCCGCTCGATAACGAAAAATACGCCCTCATCTTCGGCAACGAGGTAAATGGCGTAAGCGACGATGTGATGCAAAACATCGACGCCTGCATCGAAATACCCCAATTTGGCACTAAGCATTCTTTCAACATTGTAGTATCGGCAGGGATAGTTCTTTGGGATTTCTTTGCCAAGATGGCAATGTAATTATAAAACAAACCTCATTGCTGCGAGGAGGAACTACGTGGCAATCCATTACTTACAAAGCGGCTTTGCTAATTGGGGATTGCCACGCTACGCTCGCAATTGTAAGGGTTAGGTAATTCGGTAACAGAATTAGCTATTGTTTTTTGTTGTTTAGGGCGACCATATCGATAGGTTTCTTTCCGCCGATACCTTGGTGTGGTCTTTCCCAGTTATAATAAACGAGGTATTTAAGGAGTTCATTTTCCAGTTCTTCAAGGCTGTCAAAG
>Ga0209437_100223_pt1 | contig 102763 bp, 89 predicted proteins | sample AraplaL_Cvi_mTSA_FD_184266 | JGI IMG/M metagenome (GOLD analysis project Ga0209437, IMG submission 184266) | Arabidopsis root microbial communities from the University of North Carolina, USA - plate scrape CL_Cvi_mTSA (SPAdes) (version 2) | ecosystem: Host-associated > Plants > Roots >...
TGGTGTTCGCCACCGTGCATACCAGCTCGGCGGCGAAGACGATCGATCGCATCATCGACGTGTTCCCCGCCGGCGAAAAACCGATGGTGCGTTCGATGCTCTCCGAATCGTTGCGCGCGGTGGTCTCACAGTCGCTGCTGAAGAAGGTCGGTGGCGGCCGCATTGCGGCGCACGAGATCATGGTCGGCATCCCGGCGATCCGCAACCTGATCCGCGAAGACAAGGTGGCGCAGATGTATTCGTCGATCCAGACCGGTACGCAGTTCGGCATGCAGACGCTGGATCAGTGCCTGCAGGACCTGGTCAAGCGCGGTCTGGTGACGCGTCAGCAGGCATCCAGCTATGCCAAGAACAAGGACAGCTTCAAGTGATGTCAGGTTCGTCCCGATTCCCGCAACTCCATTCCCGATTCCCGGGGGCAACGCCATGAGCGACTTTGATTTCACCTCATTCCTGAAACTGATGGTGCACAAGAAGGCCTCGGATTTGTTCATCACGGCCGGCGTGGCGCCTTCGATGAAGGTGCAGGGCCGCATCGTGCCTATCACGCAGAGCCCGCTCAGCGTGCAGCAGGCGCGCGACATGGTGCTCAATGTGATGACGCCGGGGCAGCGCGAGGAGTTCGAGAAGACCCACGAATGCCAGTTCGCGATCTCGGCGCAGGGCGTCGGCCGCTTCCGCGTGTCGTGCTTCTACCAGCGCAACTGCGTGGGCATGGTGCTGCGCCGGATCGAATCGAAGATTCCGACGCCGGAGGAGCTGAACCTGCCGCCGGTGATCAAGCAGCTGGCGATGACCAAGCGCGGCATCATCGTGTTCGTCGGAGCCACCGGTTCGGGCAAATCGACCTCGCTGGCGGCAATGGTCGGCTATCGCAATCTGAACTCGACCGGCCACATCATCACGATCGAGGATCCGATCGAATACGTGCACAAGCACGAGGGCTGCATCATCACCCAGCGTGAAGTCGGCATCGACACCGACAGCTGGGACGCCGCCCTGAAGAACACCCTGCGCCAGGCGCCGGACGTGATCATGATCGGCGAGGTACGCACGCGCGAAGGCATGGATCACGCGATTGCCTTCGCCGAAACCGGTCACCTGGTGCTGTGCACGTTGCACGCGAACAACGCGAACCAGGCGATGGATCGCATCCTGCATTTCTTCCCGGAGGATCGCCGCCAGCAGCTGCTGATGGACCTGTCGCTGAACCTGAAGGGCATCGTGGCGCAGATGCTGATTCCCACCCCCGACGGCAAGGCGCGCCGGGTCGCGGTGGAAGTGCTGCTGGGTACGCCGCTGGCACAGGATTACATCCGCCAGGGCGAGATCCACAAGCTCAAGGAATTGATGAAGGAATCCACCCTGCTCGGCATGAAGACGTTCGATCAGGCGCTGGTCGAGCTGTATCACGCCGGCGAGATCTCCTACGAGGACGCGCTGCGCTACGCCGACAGCTCCAACGAAGTGCGCCTGCGCATCAAGCTGGCGCAAGGCGGCGACGCGCACACCTTGTCGCAGGGTCTGGACGGCGTGGAACTGGAAGAAACGCGTGACTCACAGAACTTCGGTGGCAGCAACCTGCTGAATCGCTGAGGTGCTGCGGTGGTGAAACAAAAAAGGCGCCCGCGGGCGCCTTTTTTGTTTCTGTGTGGGTGCGTTTGTTGCTGCGTTGCCGGTGGAGTATCGAGTTCCAGTTGCTTCATGCATGAAAAAGCCGGGGTGCCATGGCACCCCGGCTCATGTGGGCCAGCAACATTTATTTCAGGACGGTCTGGCTGTTGATCACCATGCCGCTGTCGTCGACGTGCATTTCCGCATCGATGCTGTCGACTCTTTCGGCCTGGGACTTCATCGCGGCGAATTGGGCCTTCGAGCGTGCCGCGTTGGCGGCGGCCTGTGCGTTGCTGTCGTCGTTGCCGACGCCGGCTTCGATCGACGGCTCGTCGCTCTTGCTGATCGTGGCGGTGGCGGCAGCCAGGCTGTCGGCCTTCTGTTCCATCATCTGCAGCCAGTTCAAGTACATCGCACCGGTCAGATGCATGCGAGTCATCTGACCGGCGTCGCCGGCCGGATTCTTCAAGGTGTCGCCGAGCTTACCGTCTTCGCCGGCACCCACGCCGAGCGCAAGCGCCTTGTCGCTCATGGCGAGCCACGCTGGCTGGCCCAGCATACTGACCATGTCCTTCGGCAGCGGCAGCGGCTTGCCGTCATGGACGAGCTTCAGCTCGGCCAAGGCAGGCACCATCATCTGACCCATCGCCAGCAGGCCGGCAGGATTGCTGGTGCCCAGCACGAGGCGTCCGCTGAACGTCGGCAGGCCGGCATTCTGACCCGGCGCCAGCGAGTCCAGTGCGATGCGCAGACCGAGCATGTCGCCGAACGGCGGGATCGCGGCCTTCTGCATGGCCGGGCCGAGCTTGGCGAAGTTGTCGTTGAAATCGATCAGCGAGGGACAGGCGAACGGTTTGGCGGCCACGGCATCGGCCTGCGCCGACCAGAACGTACGCATCTGCGCGACCGGCAGTGCCAGGCTCAGGTCAAACGGCGCGGTACCGGCGCTGCCCAGTCCGGGCAGTTCCACCTTTAGGCCGCTGAAGGCCTTGCTGATGTCGTCGGCCAGCGCCACGTCGAAACGCACATTCTGGTGTTTGGCATCGAGCTGGGTGTAACCGAAGCTCAGCATCGGTACGCGGGCGGCGATGCGCGCGGCATCGGTCGCGCAGCTCGGCGAGGTCTGCAGCTGGTTGGCCACCGGCTCGCCGGTCTTGGCCGATTCGGCTTCGGCGTGTGCCTTGAGGATCGCCGCGATCAACGGATCCTTGCCGCTGACCGCCAACGGCAGCGCGCGGGTCAGATCCAGCTCACCGACCATCCACGGGCGGTAGCCCTTGGCCTTGGCCAGCGTGGTCAGGCGGCTGTCGTCCTGCAGGTTCTTTTGCGGTCGATCCAGGCCAAGCGCCTGACGCAGCAGCGCCGGCGATGCATCGGCTGGCAACAGCGCGGCCACGGCCTGCTTGCCGACCATGGCCAGGATCATCTCGGTGCCCGAGGCGGCGAACGCATACTTGCGATAGTTCTGCTTGTCCACGTTGGCGAGATCGAGTTTCTTGCCGTAGGCGGTTTCCAGCCGGCTGATGAAACCCTCGAACGCCTGCGGGTCGTTCAACTCGAAACGCAGCACCGGGGCAAGACCCAGGCCGTAGAGTGCGGAGTGGCCCTTGAGATTCAGTCCGGCACCCTGGGCAAAGGTCTCGACAGTCTTGCCGTTGAATTCGGCGCGCAAGGCGCGCAGCAGGCGGGCGCCGTCGGGATCCTTCGCGGCCAGGCGGTCGGCGGCGGCGTCGAGCTGGGCCAGATTGGACGGCAATTGCGCATCGGCCTGGGCTAGCAACGCCTGGCGGGTGCTGTCGTCCATGATTTCCAGATTGGCCATCACGTACGGCGTGTCCGCCGGTACGAAAGCCAGCGGTGCGTCCTTGTCCTTGTGTCCACAGGCCGCCAGCATGACGCCGGCAAAACCCAGCGCGACATATCGCGTCGTCGATCGCATGTTGATCCCCAGAGAGGTGAATGGTGCGCTGCACATTATGCCCGCTTGCGCAGGCGCGCACGTGGCAAACAGCGGGTGGTTCAGCGGGCCAGTACTTCGTTGAGCACAGCCATGCGCACGAACACGCCGTTGCCGACCTGCTCGAGAATCCGCGACTGCGCGCCGTCGGCCACGTCCGATGCAATCTCGATACCGCGGTTGAGCGGACCCGGATGCATCACTAGACAACCTTTGGAGGCGAGCGCCAGCCGGCGCCGATCCAGTCCGTAGTGGGCGAAGTACGCCGCTTCGTCCGGCAGATCGATGGACGTCATGCGCTCTTTCTGCAGGCGCAGCATGATGACCGCGTCGACGCCATCGATGGCCTCGTTGAAATCAGTGTAGCGGCGTCCCTGCGGCACTTCGTCCAGCGTTGGCATCAGCTCGGCCGGTCCGCACAGGCGGATTTCCTTCACTCCCAGCACGCTCAGCGCGTGGATGTCCGAACGGGCCACCCGCGAATGCTTGATGTCGCCGCAGATCACCACGCTGAGGTTTTCGAAATCCGGCCGGTGCTGGCGGATCGTCAGCACATCCAGCAACCCTTGGGTGGGATGCGCGCGATTGCCGTCGCCGGCGTTGATCACCGAGACCCCGCTCATCGCGTGGCGCACCAGTTCGTCCGGCGTGCCCGATTGCTTGTGACGCACGACGATCGCGTCCAGGTGCATCGCTTCCAGCGTGTGCAAGGTGTCGAACAACTCCTCGCCCTTGCTGGTGGAGGACAGCCCGATGTCGAAGTTGATCACGTCCGCACCGAGTCGCCGTGCCGCCAGTTCGAACGAGGTACGGGTACGCGTGGACGGTTCGAAGAACAGATTCAGCACGGTGCGCCCGGCCAGCACGTCGAGCTTGCGGGTGCCATGCGCGCAGGCGTCGCGCAGTGCCTCGGCGCGATCGAGCAGACGCTCGATCGTCTCGCGCGGAAGATTTTCCAGGGTGGTCAGGTGGCGCAGGCGAGGGCTCATGGTGGCGATTCGGCAGGTGGGAAGGGCGGGGAATTCAATGCTCGGCAGTGTCGGCTGCCGCTGTTCCGGCGCCGCTCAGCCAGCGTTCGAGGATGACTGCCGCCGCTTCGGCGTCGATGTTCGCCGCATCGCGGCGGCGCTTGAGTCCGGCGGCGCGGGCGGCGGCAAATCGCTGTGCGGCTTCCTGCGAGCTGTGTCGTTCATCGACGAAGACGACCGGCAGGCTGTAGCGCTGTCGCAACTGAGCGGCAAAATGGCGCGCGCGGCGACTGGCGGGTTGTTCGGCGCCATCCAGGGTCAACGGCAGGCCGACCACCAAGGTGTCCGGCAGCCATTCCTGGCGCAGCGCGTCGAGCCGGCTCCAGTCCGGGCTGTCATCCTTTACCGGGATGGTGGTCAATCCCCGTGCACTGGCGGTGAAGGTATTGCCGATCGCCACGCCGGTCAGCCGGCTGCCGACGTCAAAACCGAGCACACAGCTCATGCGTGACCCGCGTAGCCGGACAACTGACGCGGGTCGACCCCGACCAGTCCGGCAGCGGCACTCCAGCGCTCCTCCAGCGGCGTGTCGAACACGACGCGACCACAGGCTTCGGCGGTGAGCCAGGCGTTCGCCATCAGCTCCTGCTCCAGCTGGCCGGCATCCCAGCCGGCATAACCGAGCACCATGATGGCCTGGCGCGGGCCTTCGCCGGCAGCCATCGCGACCAGGATGTCACGCGAGGTGGTGACCGACCACTCGGTATTGATGCGATAGCTGGACTCCCAGTCGCCCGGCTCGCGGTGCAATACAAAACCGCGTTCCTGCTGCACCGGACCGCCGATCAGTACCGGCGCGTCGGCCAGTTCGCTGTCCATGCACTCGAGCTTCATCTGCGCCAGCACGTCGCCAAGCCGGTACTCGGACAGCTGGTTCACCAGCAGGCCCACCGCACCATCCTCGTCGTGCTGGCACAGCAGCGCCACGCCACGCGAGAACGGCGGATCGGCCAGATTCGGCATGGCGATCAGGAAGTGCCCGGTGAGGGTGCTCGGCGCGGTCGTGCTCATGCGGCCATTGTAAGCCCGGTCAGCGTCGAGGCGCGCGAACGGCAGGTGAGGGTGGCACTATTTATTGCGCAATACATCGCCGGGCAGGAATTGCCAGGTACGGGTGATGTAGAGCTCGTCGACATTGACATCCTTCGGCAGCGCCGGAAACGGTGCGGACAGCCGCACGATACGTTCGGCGGCGGCGTCCAGCAGCGGCTGGCCGGAGCTCTTGATGATCGTGATGTTCTTGATGCCGCCGTCGCGGTTGAGTCCGACGGTGAGCAGAAGATCGCCGTACAGCTTGCGCCGACGCGCTTCATCCGGGTAATTGAGGTTGCCGATCCGCTGCACCCGATCCGACCAGCCACGCATGTAGCTGGCGTAGACATATTCCTTGGTATTTGCCGAAATAAATTTTTTCTTCGGCCGCTTCGCCAGCGCCTCGGTCTGCTGGCGCAGTTCGGCAGCCAACTGGGCGATCGCCTGCTGACGCTTCAGCTCGGCCGCGGTCGGGGTTTGATCCTGCGGATCCACCTCGGTTTGCGCGGTATCGCTGGATACGCTGAAGTCGGTCGCCCCGGTGGTGGTAACCATTCGCGTCGGCGTGGCCTCCCGTGGCTGCGGCGTGGTGGCTTCGACCGGCTGTGCCGCGATGCCCGGATCCGGCTTGGGCAGCGCGCCGGAAAACATCTGCGACGGCCGTGCGGCGCGATCGCTCTGGCCGCCGCCGCTGTTGTTGGCCTGGGCCAGGAAATCGGCCTTGTCCGGCGCCTGCTGGTTCGCCACGTTGACCAGGGTCACGTCCAGCGTCGGTAGGCCGGGGTTGGGTTTCACGAAATGAAAGGTGATGCCCAGCAGCAGCACTCCGTGCAGCAGCAGCGAGAACAGCATGGTGGCACCGATGGGGTTCGGTGCAGGGGAGGCAGTTGCCGTGGTGCTCACGCGGTACGCTTTCCAGTGACGTGCTGTTCGATGACGTCGAACAGCTGGCCGGCAATGTTAAGCCCGAACTGCGCATCCAGTTCACGCACGCAGGTCGGGGATGTGACGTTGATCTCGGTCAGGTAGTCGCCGATCACGTCCAGCCCGACGAACAGCAGGCCGCGTCGGCGCAGTTCCGGCGCCACCTGGGCCACGATCCAGCGGTCGCGGTCGGACAGCGGTACGCCTTCGCCGCGGCCGCCCGCAGCCAGATTGCCGCGGAATTCGTCGCCCTGCGGGATGCGTGCCAGAGCGTACGGGACCGGTTCGCCGTCGATCACCAGGATGCGCTTGTCGCCGGCGGTGATCTCGGGGATGTATTTCTGCGCGATCGCGAATTGCCGGCCTTCGCCATGGGCACCACCGCCTAGCAGGGTTTCCAACATCGAGTTGAGATTGCTGTCGCCGGCCCTGGCCCGGAAGATGCCGCGGCCGCCCATGCCGTCCAGCGGCTTCAATACCACTTCGCCGTGTTCGGCAGTGAACTTGCGCAGTTCGCCCGCATCGCGCGAGACCAGGGTCGGCGCGATGCACTGCGGGAAAGCCAGCGCAAACAGCTTCTCATTGCAATCGCGCAGCGACTGCGGGTCGTTGATTACGGCCACGCCGCCGCGCTGGGCCGCTTCCAGCACCATGGTGTCGTAGATGAACTGCGCGTCGACCGGCGGATCCTTGCGCATCAGCACCACGTCGAGCTCGCGCAGGTCGCGCCACTGCGCCGCACCAAGCGTGTACCACTGCTTCGGATCCTCGCGTACGCTGAGTGGGGCGATCCGGGCCCACGGTGTGCCATCGTGCAACGCCAAGTCGCCCTGCTCGAAGTAGTGCAACGAGTGACCGCGGCGCTGAGCCTCCAGCAACATCGCAAAACTGGTGTCCTTCACCATTTTGATCGCGCCGATGGGGTCCATCAGCACGCCGACCGAAAGGGTCATCATGAGTTCTCCGTGGGTGGCCTGATCTGTGTGCTTCGGTGCAGGCAGACTCGACCGTCAGGTGGCTATGTTAAGTGGATGGTCGCCGAGGCTACCCGTGGCGACAAGCCTGACATGATCCGCTGCTGTCCATCTGCGGCCAGATGGTGCCAATATGGGTCACCTTGTGCAGTCGACAGATGGCGCTGGTGATTATTGCTTGACAGTCTCGGCGGGCAGGCAGTAAACAACAAAGCCTCAGATGACCGCCGCAGAGCGGGTATCGGGTGGTTTGTTTTCGTATTTTTTACATGCGCACCATGCGGCATGGCTGTTGCATGTCTTGGTGTCTATCCTGAGCTCGGGGCGGGCCGCAGGGGGAGTAGTGAATTTGAACGTGAGTACTAACGACTTGGCTGGCCTCAAGGTCATGGTGATTGATGATTCCAAGACCATCCGTCGTACAGCGGAAACTCTGCTGAAAAAAGAGGGGTGCGAGGTGCTGACTGCAGTCGACGGATTCGAGGCGCTGGCCAAGATCTCCGACCAGAAGCCTGCCATCATCTTTGTCGACATCATGATGCCGCGGCTGGATGGTTATCAGACCTGCGCGCTGATTAAGAACAATCCGCAGTTCCGCGCCACACCGGTGATCATGCTGAGTTCGAAGGACGGCCTTTTCGACAAGGCGCGTGGTCGCATCGTGGGTGCCGAGCAGTATCTGACCAAGCCGTTCACGCGGGACGAGCTGCTTGGTGCCATTCATCGCCATGTCAGCACGGTATCGAGCCACTGACTGCAGATTCTGAGGGGGACCTGTGGCCACTATTCTCATCATCGACGATTCGCCGACCGACGTGCGCGTATTCACCACGCTGCTCGAACGTGCCGGCCATCAGGTCGTCGCTGTTAGCACCGCCGAGGAAGGTATCGAGCGCGTTCGCGCCGAGTTGCCTGATCTGGTCATCATGGACGTGATCATGCCCGGCATGAACGGCTTCCAGGCGACCCGCACGCTGACCCGCGATCCCGTCACGGCGGTGGTACCGATCGTGATGATCACCACCAAGTCGATGGAAACCGACCGCGTCTGGGGTCTGCGGCAGGGCGCCCGCGCGTTCATCACCAAACCGGTGAACGAAAAAGAATTACTGGGTTGCATCAACGATCTGCTGTCGAGCAAGACATGAACCAGTCCGTCAATCGCACTCCTTTCGAAATTCTGGCCCGCTACGAGCGGTTGTCGCTGGCGCATGCCTCCGACACGCAGGACAAGCTGGAGGCGCCCGGGCTGTGGCGCGGCATCGGTTTCCGCGTCGGCTCGCGCCTGCTGGTCAGTGGCATCGACGAAATCAACGAATTGCTGGCAGTGCCGGTGCTTACCCCGGTGCCAGGAACCCAGCCGTGGCTGCTTGGCGTGGCCAACGTGCGCGGCAACCTGGTGCCAGTGGTCGACTTTGCCCGCTTTCTGTTCGGCGAGCGTACCCAGCATTCCGACCGCACACGCCTGCTGGTGGTGCGCCAGGGTGGTGGCAGCGTGGCGCTGCTGGTGGACGAGGTGTTCGGTCAGCGTACCGTGGATGAGGAACAGCGACGCGAGGCCGGGCGCGAGGATGATCCGCGACTTGCTCGTTTCGCCGAAAGCCGGGTGGGCGAACAGCAATTGGCGGTTTTCAGCATGAACCGGCTGGTGCGCGCACCGGATTTTCGGCAGGCCGCAGCCTGATATCAGGCTGCGCCGCAGGTATGTGAAGGGCCGGCGCCCGTTGGGGTCGGATTTTGGGGCAACCATTCCCTGGCCAGTACCCGCTCTGCGGAGCCGGCAACGTAACAAGTTAGACGGATGAGGTGAACATGAGCACTACAGGGGGCGTCAGCAAGGAACGCGGTTTCACCACCGCACTCATTGTCCTGCTGCTGATTGCGATCGCGTTGGCGGGTTTCGATTTCTGGCGGCTCACCGTCAAGAACGATGAGGATCGCCAGGCGATCGCGTTGACCACGCAGATCCAGGTGCTGTCACAGCAGACGGCGAAGTTTGCATTGGAATCGGCTGGCGGCAACGTCGACTCGTTCAAGGAACTCGAATCCACCCGCAACTCCATTGATTCGGCGGTACAGCGACTGAACAAGGGTGATTCGGCGACCGGCATGCAGGCCTATGCCGACAGCAATGCCTCCCTTGCGGGGCGTGCCGTGAGCGCCCTGAATGACTCCTGGAAACAGCTGGATGGGGACATCGGCAAGATTCTCTCCAACAAGGCCGTGGTTCTCGACTCCGGCCAGCGTGCCAACACCTTGTCCCAGCAGATGCCGCTGCTCAACTCAAGCATGGAGCAGGTGGTCAACATCCTGCAGCAGCGTAATGCCAGCTCCGACCAGATGCTTGGCACATCGCGCCAGATGTTGTCTGCTGACCGAATCATCCGCCGCGTGCAGGAAGTGTTGCAGGGTGGCGATTCCGCGCAGTCCGCGGCCGATGGCCTGTCCCGCGACGCGCAGCTGTATGGCAGCGTGCTGAAGGGGCTGATCGAGGGCAATGCCGACAGCGGCGTGAGGCCGATCGGCGACGCGAATGCGCGCAAGATTCTCACCGACATGGATGCCAACTGGAGCAAGCTGGCTGATCCAGTGGCCAAGCTGGTTGCCGCCGCCGGCAACATCGCCGACGTGAAACATGCAGGCAACCAGGCTTCACTGGATTCGCAAACCGTGCTGCTGCGCGCAAACGACCTGTCCGAGCAGATCGGCAAGCTGCCGCTGCGCCGGTTGTTCCCGAACGTGTGGTGGGGTCTGCTCGGCGCGATCGCCGCGGTGGCCTTCGCACTGATGCTGGTCGTTACCCTGGTTACCGAGCAGCGCAAGCGTTTCGCCAGCAGTACCGAGCTGAACCAGCGCAACCAGGAGGCGATTATGCGCCTGCTGGACGAGATGGGTTCGCTCGCGGAAGGCGACCTGACCGTCAAGACCACAGTGTCGGAGGACATCACCGGCGCCATCGCCGACTCGGTGAACTACGCCATCGACGAGCTGCGTTCACTGGTGACCACCATCAACGAGACCTCCGAGCAGGTGTCGTCGTCGGCGCAGGAAACCCAGACCACTGCCCGCCATCTGGCGGATGCGGCGGAACAGCAGGCGCAGCAGATCAGCTCGGCGACCTCGGCGATTAACCAGATCGTGAGCTCGATGGACATCGTGTCGAAGGACTCCGCCGAATCGGCCGATGTGGCGGAGCGCTCGGTGAAGATCGCCTCGCACGGCGCCGAAGTGGTGCGCGAGACGATCTCGGGGATGGACTCGATCCGCGACCAGATCCAGGAGACCTCCAAGCGCATCAAGCGGCTGGGCGAATCCTCGCAGGAGATCGGCTCGATCGTGGAACTGATCAACGACATCGCCGAGCAGACCAACATCCTCGCGTTGAACGCGGCGATCCAGGCGGCCTCGGCCGGTGAAGCGGGCCGCGGTTTCGCGGTGGTGGCGGACGAAGTGCAGCGACTGGCCGAACGCTCGACCAGCGCGACCAAGCGTATCGAGACGCTGGTGCAGACGATTCAGTCGGATACCAACGAGGCGGTGAACTCGATGGAACAGACCACCGCCGAGGTGGTCGCCGGTGCACGCAAGGCGGAGGACGCCGGCAGCGCACTGGGTGACATCGAGCGCGTCTCGCACGATCTGTCGTCACTGATTCAGAACATCTCCACCGCGGCGCGTCAGCAGTCCGCGGCGGCGACCGACATTTCGCATTCGATGAACGCGATTCAGGAAATTACCTCGCAGACCTCGCAGGGCGCGAGCCAGACGGCCGACTCGATCGGTACGCTGGCGCAGCTGGCGAGTGATCTGCGGCGCTCGGTGGCGCATTTCAAATTACCGGGTTGACATCGGCCGGACTGATGTCAGTCCGATTGAGAAAAGCATTTGACGGGGGGCAGTCTCGCTGGTTGCAGGATGCTTGCATTGTGCAACCGCTGAGAGAGGCGCATGAGACTTCAAGACCACATCGATTTCACCACACTGCAGTGGGTCAAGCCGGAGCTCGACGATACCTTGTCGATCGCCCGCGAGGCGCTGGAGTCCTACGTCGACAATCCGGGCAAGCGCGATTTCATGCGCACCTGCGCGGATCATCTGCATCAGGTGCATGGCACCTTGAAGATGGTCGAACTGTATGGCGCGGCCATGGTGACCGCGGAGATGGAGGCGCTGGCCATCGCGCTGCTCGAAGATCGCATCACCTATCGTGAGGAAGCCTATGCCGCGCTGATGCGTGGCCTGATGCAGCTGCCCGATTACCTCGAGCGCCTGTCCAGCGGCCATCGTGATGTGCCGATCGTGCTGCTGCCGCTGCTCAACGATCTGCGTGCCAGTCGCGAACAGGAGCCGCTGACCGAGTCGGCGATGTTCCATCCCAATCTCGACGCATTCCTGCCGGAGCAGGCGCCAGCGGCCATGAGCGAGGCATATGCCGACGCGCATCGTGGCGAACTGGTGGATCTGCGCCTGCGTTTCCAGCAGCAGCTGCTGGGCTGGTTCCGTGGGCAGAACGCGACGCAGCAGTTGATCGGCATGCGCAAGACATTGCTGGCGATTACCGCGCGCTGCCATCACGTGCATGGCCGACGCCTGTGGTGGATCGCCGCCGGAGTGCTGGAAGGTCTCGAACAGGGTCCACTCAAGGCTTACGCCAGCGAAATACGCCAGCTGATCGGCAGGGTCGACCGCAACATCCGCCAGCTGATCGAGCAGGGTGAAGGCAGTCTGCGCGGTGGCGATGCGGACGATGTGGCCTGCAAGTTGCTGTACATCGTGGCCCAGGCCAAGCAGCGCAGTCCGCAGATGGAATTGCTGCGTACCACCTATGCGCTGGACAGCTTGCTGCCTGATGCAGGCGAGCTGGAACACGCCCGTGGTTCGATGGCCGGACACAACCGCGCCCTGCTCGATTCGGTATCGCGTGCGCTGAAGGACGATTTGTTGCGCGTCAAGGAAGCCCTGGATCTGTTCCTGCGTCAGCAGGACGGCGACCCGGCACAACTGGCGGCGCAGGGTGAAGTGCTCGAGCGTGTCGGCGATACGCTGGGCATGCTGGCACTGGCCGTGCCGCGTCGGGTAGTCAACGAACAGCGGCGGGTACTTGACGAGATTGCCAATCGCATGCGTCCGGCGGACGAAGAGACTCTGCTTGATGTGGCCGGTGCCCTGCTGTACGTCGAGGCGTCGCTGGACGACCACATCGAGAGCCTGGGTTCCGAGAATGAAGCCGGTGCTGTTGTTGGCGAGACCATGCACGGCTTGCCGCGCAGCGAAGCGCTGGGTGTCGTCACGACCTTGATGCAGGAAGCGATCGGCAATACCGGTCGGGTGAAGGACGCGATCGTTGCGTTTGTCGAGTCCGGTTGGGAACACGACCGTCTGGCCAGCGCGCCGCCACTGATGAATGAAGTTGCCGGCGCCATGCGCATGTTGTCGTCACCGCGTCCGGCCGAGCTGGCTCAGGGCGTGGGCCGTTTCATCGGTTATGAGCTGCTGGATGATCGACGCGTGCCCAGCGGTGCGCAGATGGATCACCTGGCCGATGCACTGGCGGCACTGGAGTATTACCTCGAAGCCGCGCGCGAACATCGTGGCGGTCTGGAACATATCCTCGACGTGGCCGAGCACAGCCTTGGCCTGCTCGGTTACTGGCCGGTGCCATCCGCAAGAGCGGCGTCCGAGACGGCGGTTGTCGTACCCCAGGCAGAAGCCCCTGCCAGTCACGGGTTCGACCACGAGCAGCACCCGGACCTGTCCGAGTCCGTCAGCGTGCTGCCGGGCACCGATCTGGGGCATCTGTTCGTGGGTGAGACCCAGCCGCATGTTGCACCCGCCCACAACCTGGATGGACTGCGACTGGCGCAGACCGAAGCGACCGCACCGGCCACGCTGGAAGGCCACGAAGCGGACCAGCCGGATGGCGACTGGCTCGAGATCGAGGAAGAGGTCTTCGAGCAGATGCCGGTGCGCGATGCCCTGGCGGCGAACACCAGCTTCAACGTCAATGCGGAAGGTATCGACGACGATATCCGCGAGATCTTCCTGGAAGAGATGCAGGAGGAAATCGACAACCTGCGTGCCGCCGAAAAGGTCTGGCTGGTCGATCCCACCCAGACCCCATCACTGATCAGCATCCGTCGCTCGTTCCATACGCTGAAGGGTTCAGGGCGGCTGGTCGGCGCCGGCGTGCTGGGCGAATTCGCGTGGAAAGTGGAAGACATGCTCAACCGCGTGCTCGACCACACGATCGAGCCGAATGAGAACGTGCAGGCGCTGGTGCGGCACGCGATCGATGTGCTGCCGCAACTGCTGGCCGCGCTCAAGGGCGAGGGTGCGCCGGACGCACCGCTCAGCGCGATCATGCATACCGCCGAGCAGCTGGCTGCCGGCAACCAGGCACGCCTGGAAGATCACGCACAAGCGGCCATGGAAACGGTTCGTCGCGTCGTGCGCCGACGCGTGCCGCGCGTCGATTTGGCAGCGGAGAGTGTTCCGGAAGCCAGCGTGACCGATGCGCATACCGCTGCTGCCGGACACGAGCCGGTGGAGTCAGAGCACGTCATCGCGATGCCGGTGATGCCGCCGGTGGACCCGGTATTGCTGGAGATCCTGCGCAGCGAAGTGGCGCAGTACCTGCAGACCATCCGTGCGGCCATCCAGCGCAGCAAGAATGAATTGCCGATCGGCGAAGAGTTGCTGCGCGCCGTGCATACGCTGCACGGTGCGATTGCGATGGTCGACATTCCGCTGCTGACGCAACTGCTGTCGCCGCTGGAAGGGTTGTTCAAGCGTCTGCGCGCGGCCAACCTGCCGCTGTCGTCCGATGGCGTGATGCTGCTTGGCCAGTCGATCGACGTGGTCGATCACGTGATGGGTCAGTTCGACATCGCGGAGCCGCAACTGCCCAACGTGGATGCGCTCACCGCCCAGATCATCGCCATGCGCGACCGCTACCCCGAGTCGCAGGTGGCGCACGTCGTGTTCGAGCCACAGGCCGATGAGGCAGAGCCGACAGAAACTGCAGTCGCGGCGGATCATGCCGATGCCGACGAAACGGACATGGCGGCTTCGCTGGATGCCAGCATGCTCAAGGCCACCGGCGCGCTGGCGGACGAGACATCTGCCACACCGTTGTCCGAAGCAGGCCAGACGCACGAAACCCATCCGGACGATGCTCGCCACGCCGAAGTGGCTGCCGAACTGGTGGCTGCATTGGGCGCGTTTGAGCCCACGGAGGCCAGTGCCGCACGAGCGACTGCCGAGAAGCTGGCCGCCGAGCAGGCTGCAGCAGAGCAGGCAGCTGCCGAGAAGTTGGCGGCCGAGCAGGCTGCAGCAGCGCAGGTAGCCGCCGAGAAGCTGGCTGTCGAGCAGGCGGCAGCGGAACAGGCAGCCGCCGAGAAGCTGGCCATCGAGCAGGCTGCTGCGGAACAGGCAGCTGCCGAGAAGTTGGCGGCCGAGCGGGCAGCAGCTGAACATGCCGCCGCCGAGAAGCTGGCCGCGGAGCATGCTGAGGCAGAACGGGCTGCGACCGCGAAGTTGGCAGCCGAACATGTTGCGGCCAATGACGATGCGGATGAGGTCAGCGCTGAAACAGGACGGGAGCCAACCTATGCCTTGGCTGGGTCCGGCCAGATCGACGCCGATCTGCTGGAAGTATTCATCGATGAGGCGCGCGAGATCCTGGACCACGCCGACGGCGTGCTGGCGCATTGGCATGCTGCACCAACCGAACTGGCGCATGTGCCGGAGTTGCAGCGTGACCTGCACACGCTCAAGGGTGGCGCTCGCATCGCCGGCTTGATGCAGGTGGGTGATCTTTCCCATGCGATCGAGACCCTGCTCGAAAAGCCGATCCGCGATACGGCAAAGACCGGTCCGCTGATCACCGCACTGGAAGCCAGTTTCGACCAGCTGCACAGGCTGGTGCAGCAGATATCGCAGGGCCAGACGCCGGATTACCCGCAGGCCACGATTGATCATCTGCTGGCCCTGGCTGGCGAAACGACCCTGGCCGACGATGCCGTACTCGCCGCTGCCGCGATGCCGATGCTGGCGCCGGCACCGGTGAAAGCCGCACCGCAGCCCGCGGCATCGGCGCCGATCAACGCACTCGATCTGCCCGAACTGTTGCCCGAGATGGAGGAGGAAGTACGCTCCTCGCAGGAACAGATCCGCGTCCGCGCCGACCTGCTCGACAGTCTGGTCAACCATGCCGGCGAAGTGGCGATCTACCGCTCGCGACTGGAGCAGCAGGTTGCCGGCTACCGTTTCAACCTGGTCGAGCTGGAACAGACCGTGGCGCGTCTGCGCAGCCAGCTGCGCATGCTGGAGATCGAGACCGAGGCGCAGATCATCGCGCGCTTCCAGCGCGAGCATCGCGAAGCGGGCCTGACCACGTTCGATCCGCTCGAGCTCGATCGCTACTCGCAGCTGCAGCAGTACTCGCGTGCGCTGGCCGAGTCGGTATCCGATCTGGTGTCCATCCAGAACATGCTGGACGAGCTGACGCGTCAGGCCGAGACCTTGCTGATCCAGCAGTCGCGGGTGAGTACCGAGCTGCAGGACGGTTTGCTGCGCACGCGCATGCTGCCGTTCGACACGATGGTGCCGAACCTGCGTCGTACCCTGCGCCAGGCGGCGCAGGAGCAGAGCAAGAACGCCCAGCTCTACGTGGATGGTGCCCACGGCGAAATGGATCGCAACCTGCTCGACCGCATCAAGGCACCGTTCGAGCACATGCTGCGCAACGCGATCGCACACGGTATCGAAACACCGGCGGAACGCCGCAAGGCCGGCAAGCCGGCCGATGGCTCGGTACATATCCAGGTCGCGCGTGAAGCCACCGAGGTGGTGATCCGGGTCAGCGACGACGGTCGCGGCCTGAACCGCGAAGCGATCCGCAAACGCGGCATCGAGCGCGGTCTGCTGCGTGCCGAGACCAGGCCGACCGACAACCAGCTGCTCTCGCTGATCACCCAGCCAGGCTTCTCCACGGCCAGCAAGGTCACTCAGCTGGCCGGCCGCGGCGTCGGCATGGACGTGGTGGCGAACGAGATCAAGCAGCTCGGCGGTTCGCTGTCGATCGAGTCAGAGGAAGGCAAAGGCACCACTTTCGTGTTGCGTCTGCCATTCACCCTCGCGGTAACCCAGGCGATCCTGGTGCGCATCGGCGAGGCGACGTTCGCCATTCCGATGACCTCGGTGCAGGGCGTGGCGCGAGTCAATCCCGACGATCTGACCGCGTTGCTGGCCGAGGACGAACCGTCGTTCCAGTACGGCAACGAGGACTACGGCATCCACGATCTGGCCGAATTGCTCGGCCTGCCGCCGGGCCTCCCGGCCGAAGGCGAGCAGCAGCCGTTGCTGCTCACCCGCGCTGGCGATCTGCGTGCGGCGATCCGCATCGATGCGGTGCTCGGTTCGCGCGAGATCGTGGTCAAGTCGGTCGGCCCGCAGATCAGCTCGGTGCCCGGCCTGCTCGGTGCGACGATCATGGGCGACGGCTCGGTGCTGATCATTCTGGATCTGGCACCGCTGGTCCGCCACGGCATCATCCGTCGCGACCAGCGCCTGGCCGAAGGTCTCAGCGCGGTGCAGACACCGGTCATCGAGGAAGTGCTGGTACGGCCGCTGGTGATGGTGGTGGACGACTCGATCACCATGCGCAAGGTCACCAGTCGTGTGCTGGAACGTAACGAATACGAGGTCAGTACGGCGAAGGACGGTGTCGATGCGCTGGAGAAACTGCACGAGCGCGTGCCGGATCTGATGCTGCTCGATATCGAGATGCCGCGCATGGACGGTTATGAACTGGCCACCCACATGAAGGCCGATCCGCGCTGGCGCGATGTTCCGATCATCATGATCACCTCGCGCAGCGGCGACAAACATCGCCAGCGCGCGTTCGACATCGGCGTGGATCGCTATCTCGGCAAGCCGTACCAGGAGGCCGAGCTGCTGGTGCAGATCAGCGAGGTGCTGGAACAGCGTGCGGTGGAGCCGATTCATGACTGATACGGTCCCGGCGGTTGCCCTGCTGTTCGACGATACCGAGCTGGGTGGTCAATTGCGCGAGGCGCTGCATGAGCGCGGCGCGCGGATCGTGCACGAAGGCGGCGTATCCAGCCTCAGCCGTGAATTGCTGCAGCAGGTAGGCGCCGATGTGCTGGTGGTCAATCTGGACGACAGTGCGGACGATGCGCTCGATCAGCTGTATGAAGTGATCGACGGCGATCGGCCGCGGGTGGTCTTCAACGATGCACAGGCCAGTCGTGCACTGATCGGCTGGGATCGCGCCCGCTGGGCGCGGCATCTGGCGGTCAAGGTACTGGCGGCGGGTGATATCGATCCGCCGCGCCCCGAGGATGCCCGCGGCGTCGAGATGCCAGCGGAAGCCTTGATCGAGACCGCGCCGGCTGAAGTGCCGGCGGCGCCGGTCGAGGCTGCAACACCGAGCGTACCGCCCGTTGAGCCTAGTGCGGCATCCGCGATCCTGGATATGGAGCCGGCACCGAATGCGGAGTTGGAGCCCGACTTTCTGGTTCACGATGATCCGCAGCAGCACGAGCAGATCGCTTCTGCGGAGTCGGAAAGCCTGGCGGCGGAACTGGAGGCCTTGCTGGCCTCCGGCGAGCTGCCGTCCGACGACGAGAACGAATCCGGCCCCGGCCTGCGCTACTTCGGTGACGAAGATGCGCCACCGTTGCATGACGGCAATTTCGGCGAGCCGGCTGTCGTTGCGGCGCCTGGGTTGTCGCACGCCGGGACCCATGAACCCGGAACCCATAAGACGTCGGCCAGTGAAACCTCGTCCGGCATGACGCCACCCGCATTCCGGATCGACCATCTGCAACTGGCGTCGCTGACCGATCCGTCGGTCGCCACGATTTCGGCCACGGCGGCCGAACCGGTTCTGACAGACACTGCCCCGGTTGTGCGCGCACCCTCCGCCTGGGCACTGCTGGACGATGACGCAGTGCTGGCCGCGCCGGCGGTCGTCGAAAAGCCCGATGCCGCCGCGTTCGGCATCGAGAAACTGAGTGCGGCCGATTTCCTCGCACCCGATGTCGAGCCGGTCGCGCACGGCATAGAGGCGGTGATGAGCCTCGAACTGGTGTCGATGGAAGAGGCGATCGCGCCGCAGGCGTATGTGCATGAGCACGAGATGGTGCTGGACCATCTCGATTCGGCGTTGAACCGGCTCGTATTGCTCGGTGCAGCGGCCAGCGGCATCGATTCGGTCTGCACTTTCCTGGCGGCGTTGCCGGCAAGCACACGCCTGACCTTTCTGCATACCCAGCACTTCGGCAATCAGTCGGACGCGGCGCTGGTGGAAAAGTTGGCCGCGCATTGCGCGCTGCCGGTGCGACTGGCTGCTCGGGGCAGTCGTGCTGCGGTTGGCGAGGTGCTGGTCGTACCGGCTGGACAACCGGTGCGGCTGCGTCGCGACGGCAGCATCGAACTGCTGGCGAACGATGCTGCCGATGCAATGGAGGATCCGTCGATCGACGCCAGCCTGACGATGGCGGCCAACGCCTTCGGTCGCGATGCGCTGGCGATCGTCTTCGCCGGGCGCGGCAACGACGCTGTGGCTGGCGCGCAGGCGATCCATGATCGCGGCGGTCAGGTCTGGGTAGAGTCGTCGTCCGGTGAACATTTTGCCGACATGGTCAGCGGAATATTCGCCGAACGACTAGTCAGTTTTTCCGGTACGCCGCCCGAGCTGGCGGCGCACCTGATCGAGGTGTTTCCATGAGTGATCCGCTGCCGCGTGAAATCCGCTGCGTCCTGGTACCGGTAGGCAACCTGCGTCTGCTGTTGCCCAATGCCACCATCGCTGAAGTGGTCACCCAGAGCAAACCCGAGCCGGTGGCCGACGCGCCGGACTGGCTGCTGGGCCGTATCGCCTGGCGCGGCTGGCGCGTGCCGCTGGTGTCGTTCACCAAGCTGGCCGGTACCGAGGAAGGCGATGCCGAGTTGAGCGTGCGCGTCGCGGTACTTAAGGCACTCGGCGGCAATCCGAAACTGCCGTTCATTGCCGTGCTGACCCAGGGTTTTCCACGTCTGACCACGTTGAATGCCGAGCTGATCATTCCCACCCATGACGGCACTGCTTTGCCGCCGGGTGTACGTGCCCACGTGCTGGTGCGTGATGACGTGGCGATGATTCCCGATCTGGAATGGATCGAAACCGAACTGCTGGGTCTGCTCGATGCCGCCGAGCTGGCTGGCGCGACGGAGCCCGCCGAGTTGTCCGAATCGTCCGACGCGGAAGACTGAGGCGAGCCTAGGCAGGCGACGGCCTAACCGTCGCCGTGCATGGCCTGCAGTGCCGCCAGCGCCGCCAGTCCCGCCGTTTCCGTGCGCAGGATGCGTGGCCCCAACCGCAGCCCCTCGAAGCCGGCGGCGGTCAGGGCGCGGATATCGCGATCGCCCAGACCACCTTCCGGTCCGACCACCAGCACACCGCCGGCTGCGGCAAAGCGCAGCTCGCGAGATGCGCGCGTGGCTTCCGGCAACAGTGCCAGCCGCAACGCGCCATCCTCGATCAGACTGTCCAGCCACGCCGACAACGGCAACGCCGGAGTGATCTCGGGCAAGCGGGCACGCCCACTCTGCTCGCACGCACTGGCCGCCACCGCACGCCAGTGCGCCAGCCGTTTTTCCGCACGCGTGGCATCCAGCTTCACTTCCGAGCGTTCGGTCAGCAGCGGCACGATGCGGGCGACGCCCAGCTCGGTCGCCTTCTGCACGATAAGATCCATCTTCTCGCCGCGCGCCACACCTTGCGCCAGGGTCAGCGACAGTGGCGACTCGTTGTGCAGCTCCTGTCGTGAATCGATCTGCACCGTGACCTCGCGCTTGCCTACTGCGAGGATGCTGGCCGGATAATCGCTGCCGTCGCCGTTGAACAGGGTCAGCGGGTCGCCCGCAGCCAGCCGCAGCACGCGGGCGACGTGCTCGCTGGCCTGCGCTGGCAGTGACAGTTCGCTGCCCGGCATGAGCGGCAGATCGGCATGGATACGAATGGTGCGCATGATGTCGTGTTCCACAATGTCGTATGAGGTCAACCGGCCACGGCGCGTTCGATGCCAGCGATCGCGGTGTCGACCAGCAGATCGATTTCCGCCTCGGTGACCACGTAAGGCGGCATGAAGTACACCACGTTGCCGAGCGGTCGCAGCAGCACGCCGTGTTGCAGACCATGCAGGTACACACGCAGGCCGCGTCGCTCGTCCGTTGGAAACGGGCGTCGGCTGGCCTTGTCGGCGACCAGCTCGATCGCCGCGATCATGCCGGTCTGGCGCACGTCGGCGACGTGCGAGTGTTCACGCAGTGGTTCGAGCCGGCGGGTCAGATGCGCGGCCAGCTGGCGATTGCGTTCGAGCACCGGCTCGTCGCGGAAGATCGCCAGTGTTTCCAGTGCCACCCGGCAGGCCAGCGGGTTGCCGGTATAGCTGTGCGAATGCAGGAACGCCTTGCCGGCGCTGTATTCCGCGTAGAACGCCTCGTAGATGCTGGTGGTGGTGAGCACCGCCGACAACGGCAGGAAACCGCCAGTGAGGCCTTTCGACAGGCACATGAAATCCGGCGTGACGTCGGCCTGCTCGCAGGCGAACAAGCTGCCGGTGCGACCGAAACCCACCGCAATCTCGTCGGCGATGAAGTGCACCGCGAACTCGTCGCACAGTGCACGCAGGCCGGCGAGGTAACTCGGGTGATACATGCGCATGCCGCCGGCGCATTGCACCAGCGGTTCGACGATCACGGCGCAGGTTTCATGCGCATGGCGTTCGAGCAGCGCACGCAGTTCGGTGAGCCGGCGTTTGGCCGTCTGTTCGGGTGACTCGCCCGGCTCGCCCTCGTACGCGTCCGGGGATGGTGCCAGAAACGGCGTCAGCAACAGTGGCGCATACGTCTTGCGGTACAGCGCCACGTCGCTCACCGACAACGCGCCCAGCGTCTCGCCGTGATAGCTGCCGCTGAGCGCGATGAAGCGGGTCTTCTCGCCATGCCCTTGGTTGAGCCAGTAATGGAAACTCATCTTCAGCGCCACTTCGATCGCCGCCGAGCCGTTGTCGGCGTAGAACACGCGATCGAGTCCGGGCGGCGTGACGCGCACCAGCTCCTCGGCCAGCTCGATCGCCGGCTGATGGGTGAAACCGGCGAAGATCACGTGCTCCAGCGTGCGTGCCTGCTCGGCCAGCGCGGCGGCGATGCGCGGATTGGCGTGGCCAAACAGGTTGGTCCACCACGAACTGATGCCGTCCAGATAACGACGGCCATCGGCGTCGATCAGCCACGCGCCTTCGCCACGCACGATCGGCACCATCGGTACGCTTTCGTGATCGTGCATCTGGGTGCAGGGATGCCACAGGTGTTTCAGATCGCGCGTGGCGAGCGCGGCGTTGCTGCTTGCGAGGTTGCTCATCCGGCTATCATCGGCGTTGCGCGATGGACGCTCAAGTCCATTCATGAAAGGTGGACGCTGAAGTCCGCGCATGGATCATCCCGGAAGCCGACGTTTGAAGTACCTGCGAAAACACCTGATCGGTCTCGGCGTGGTGCTGTTGGGCGCGGCCCTGCTGCTGTGGTTTCTGCCGGCACGCTGGGTGATGCCGTGGCTCGAGCCGAAGCTGCATGGACTGCGTCTGCAGCAGGTGCAGGGACTGCTGTGGGATGGCCGGGCTGGTCAGGTTGTGGCCGCCGATGGCCGTGTACTGGGGCAGATGCAATGGCACATGTCGCGGAGCGCGTTGCTGGGAAGGCTGCAAATGCATCTGGATTTCGACGGGCCGCAACTCGCCTTCTCCGGCGGGATGCAACGACTGCCCGACGATCAGGTTGCATGGCGCGAAGTGAACCTGCGGGCCGAGCTGGCTGTGCTGGATCCGTACATGAAGTCGCCACTGGGCCAGCCACGTGGCGAATTGCAGCTCAAGATCGACCACGCGTTGCTGCAAGGCGGCTGGCCGCTGCAACTGCAGGCGCAGGCGCACTGGCAGCATGCCGTCATGCACACGCGCAGCGGCGACGTGGCGCTCGGCGAACTGGAGTGGCAGGCGCAAGCGCAGGGCGCCGTGATTCAGGCGCAAGTGCATGATGACGGGAACGGACCTTTGCATGCGAACGGCCGGTTGCAGCTGAGCCCGCTCGGCTGGCGACTGGACGCGACGCTGCGTCCCCGACAGACTGATCCGGCACTGCGTCGCTGGCTGGCCGGTTTGGGAACACCGGCCGCCGACGGCAGCGTGCATATCCAGCGCAGCGGTGGGCTGGCCGGCACCCTGCCGGCACCGCCATCGAAATGAGGACGCGAGGCCAGCATGAATCCTGATATCACCGCATTGGCGCTGACCGCTGCACGCGAAGCCGCCGGCGCCGCTGCCGAAGTGATTCGGCATTACTGGCGTCTCGGCGTCGAAGTGGAACTGAAATCCGACGCGACACCGGTGACCATCGCCGATCGCGAGGCCGAGCAGGCGATCCGGAAAATCCTGCAAGCCGCCTTGCCGCAGGCAGCCATCTACGGCGAGGAATTCGGTCTGCAGGGTGAGCGCGGTGGCCTGTTGTGGCTGGTCGATCCGCTCGATGGCACCAAGAGTTTCGTGCGGCGCACGCCGTTCTTCTCGACCCAGATTGCGCTGATGGATGGCGATGAACTGGTGCTCGGCGTGTCCAGTGCGCCGATCTACGGCGAGACGATGTGGGCCAGTATCGGTCATGGCGCGTGGCTCGATGGCGAACGCGTGCGGGTGGCTGCGACCAGCACGATCGGTGAGACATCGATCTCCATCGGCAACGTCAAGACGCTCACCGCCGATGCACGCTGGGACGCACTGGGGGCGTTGATCCGCGACAGCAACCGCATCCGCGGTTATGGCGATTTCTGCCACTACCATCTGCTGGCGCGCGGCAGCCTGGATCTGGTGATCGAGTCGGACGTGAACATCCTCGACATCGCCGCGCTGGCCGTGATCGTGCGCGAAGCCGGCGGTGTGTTCACCGATCTCGACGGTGCGTCGTTGACGCTGGATACGCGCAGCGTGCTGGCCGGCACGCCGGCGATCCACGCACAGGCGCTGCAGCGCCTGCGGCGCTGAGCGACGCGCGCTAGAATGCCCGGATGCCAAAGTTACCGATCATCCATGCCACGCGCGACGTCAGCGACAGCCGCTTCCTGCAGGTCGAGCAGGTCGATCTGGAGTTTTCCAACGGCGTGCGGCGCACCTACGAACGACTGAAAGGCAGCGGCCTGGGCGCCGTGATCATCGTGCCGATGCTGGACGATGACACCGTGCTGCTGGTGCGCGAATACGGCGGCGGCGTGGGGCGTTATGAGCTGGGTCTGCCGAAGGGCCGGCTGGATCAGGACGAGACTGCCGAGCAGGGCGCCGAGCGCGAACTGAAGGAAGAGATCGGCTACGGTGCGCACAAGCTGAAGATCCTGCACAACCTGTCGCTGTCGCCGTCGTACATGACGCACATGGCGCACGTGGTGCTGGCGCAGGACCTGTATCCCGAGCGTCTGCTCGGCGACGAGCCGGAAGAACTCGAGGTGGTGCCGTGGAAGATGTCCGAATTGCACACCTTGCTCGGTCGCGATGACGTGACCGAAGGGCGCTCGATCGCCGCGCTGTTCATGGCCCGCGAATACCTCGCCGGGCGCTTCCAGCGCACATGAGTACGGTGTCCGGAAGTACGCCATCCGAGCTGGCCCGGCAGATTGGTGAGATCGCACGTGCCGCCGGCGCGGCGATCCTGTCGATTTACCACAGTGACTTCGCGGTACAGACCAAGGCCGACGAGTCGCCGCTGACCGCCGCCGATCTGGCCGCCCAGCAGGTCATCCTGGCCGGCCTGAGCCGCCTCGATCCGGCGTTGCCGATATTGTCGGAAGAGGCGAAGGCGCTGCCGTGGTCCGAGCGCCAGCACTGGTCGCGTTACTGGCTGGTCGATCCGCTCGATGGCACCCGCGAGTTCGTCAAGCGCAACGGCGAATTCACCGTCAACATCGCGCTGATCGACGCAGGCCAGTCCGTGCTCGGTGTGGTGCTGGCGCCGGTAACCGGTGAGCTCTACGTCGCCGCCCGCGGGCACGGCGCCTGGTTGCAGACGCAGGCCGATGGCGACTGGCAGCGCCTACGCACCCGTCCGCTGGGACAGTCGCCGCTGGTGGCGGGCAGCCGTTCGCATGGCGGCTCGCAGGGCAGCCTGCTGCTGCAGTTGATCGGCAGCGATTACGAACTGGTGCCGCTCGGCTCGTCGTTGAAATTCTGCCTGATCGCACGGGGCGCGGCGGACGTCTATCTGCGTCTTGGCCTCACCAGCGAATGGGACACGGCCGCCGCACAATGCGTGCTGGACGAGGCCGGCGGCGCGGTGCTGGATCTGTCTGGCCAACCGTTCCGCTACAACCGCGGCGAGTCGCTGCTGAATCCCGAGTTCATCGCCGTCGGCGATATGGCGGTCGATTGGGCTGCACGGTTGCAGGCGGCACAGCGCTGATTTCGATGGAGTGCGTCGCGAAAGTGGCCCCTCAGCCCTACCTTCTCACCCAAGGGGATAAGGAGTTCCGGCACGGATGGAATGCTTCACGATATGAATGACTCACCCCGATACAGCCTCGACGATCTGCTCGCGATCATGGCGCGCCTGCGCGATCCCGAGCGCGGTTGTCCGTGGGATGTGCAGCAGGATTTCGCGTCCATCGCGGCCTATACGATCGAGGAAGCCTATGAAGTGGCCGACGCGATCGATCGCCGCGACTGGTCCGATCTGCGCGACGAACTGGGCGACCTGCTGCTGCAGGTGGTGTTCCATGCTCAGATGGCGCAGGAACAGGGGCTGTTTGATTTCGCCGATGTCGCCCATGCGATCAGCGCGAAGATGCAGCGTCGCCATCCGCATGTGTTCGGCGACGTGCGTTACGCGGATCTCGACGAGCAGAAGCGTGCGTGGGAAGACATCAAGACGGGCGAACGCGCGGACAAGGGTGAGTTTGCCGACGACAGCGCGCTGGCCGGTATTTCGACGGGGCTGCCGGAATGGAAGCGCACGCTGAAACTGCAGCAGCGTGCGGCCATTACCGGTTTCGAATGGACCGATCCGCAGCCGGTGCTGGCCAAGCTGGTCGAGGAAGTGGACGAGGTGCGTGCCGAGTTCGCCAACGGCGCCGATCCGGCGCGGCTGCAGGACGAAATCGGCGACGTGCTGTTCGTGGCGGTGAATCTGGCGCGTCACGCCGGCGTCGATTTCTCGCAGGCGCTGCGGCATGCCAATGCGAAATTCGAGCGGCGCTTCCGACAGATGGAGCAACTGGCCGCTGCTGATGGCAGTGCATTCGGCGAACACACGCTCGCCGAGCAGGAACTGCTATGGCAGCGTGCCAAGGCGTTCGAGCGCAAGCCCTGAGCCTGCGCGATGGTCGTGACCATCGCGCAGGTCGGATCACTAAGAGCGATTACTTGCCTGCTGGCGGCTGCGCGGCAGGCGTCGCGGCGTCGCCGTGGTGCTGCTGCCAGGTGGCACGCATCTGCTCCCGCTCGGCGCGCATCTTCGCCTCGTTGGCAAGGCTTTCGTCCAGCCCCTTGCGCAGCGTGGCAATCGCCTGATCCAGATTCGTCGGTCGCGCCTGCAGGCGGGCCAGATGCTGATAAACGTAATCGCGTACGCGCGGATCCTGCGACTTGGCCAGCACGTCGTTGTACAGCGCGGCCAGCTCCTTGCTGCGACCGGCCTGCATGTACAACCGCTCCAGCCCACGCAGGTCGCCGATCACGCCGCCACGCTGGCCATCGAAGCCACGCTGGCGCATGTCATGGCCGCGGTCGCCATCATCACGCCGTGCGGCTGCATGCATGTCCTTGCCGTGAGGCGCGTGGGCAGCGGCGGCTGGGGGCGCTGGCGGCGGTGCGTCCTGGGCCATCACGAACGCGGTCGATCCGGCCATCAGCACGGCCAGTGCGGAAGCAAGCAGGGTTTTACGATGCATGGCGAATCTCCGGGGTAGGTAGACAGAAAACGCTTCCGGCTCTGGCGCGTTGACAGGGGCGATGCCGCGCGCATGGGCTTGCAACCCTTTTGCCGTCGGCGGCATCTCAAGCCTGTCGACCACCCGAGGAGAGTCACCATGCGCCGTTTTTTCACCGCCGCCCTGTTGCTTGCGCCGTTCGCTGCCTTCGCCGCCACTCCGTGCAAGTACGAGGCGCCGCGCAACCTCCAACTCGATCTGGCCGGCGTGCGGGCCGTGCAGATCGAAGTGCACAGCCACGACTTGCACCTGACCGGCAGTGACGGCGTCCGGGGGCTCACCCTCACTGGCCGCGCCTGCGCCTCGGACAAGGCGGCGTTGGACGGCCTGCAGGTCACCCAGCGGCGCCAGGGCGACCAGTTGCTGCTCGACATCGGCGGAGACAATCACTTTTCGATGAACCTGTTCGGCAATTCCTACGCGAACCTCGAGGTCACTGTGCAGCTGCCGGCGAACCTGCCGGTGACTTTGAGCGTGGGCTCCGGCGATGCCGACGTCAGTGGCGTGCAGCAGCTGCAGAGCAACGTCGGCTCGGGCGATCTGCATGTGCGCCAGGTGGCCGGCAAGTTCGGCACCAGCGTGGGTTCCGGTGATGTCGACGCGACCGACATCGGCAGCCTGGAGCTTGGCTCCGTCGGCTCCGGCGACTTCAAGGTCGATGGCATCAAGGGCGATGCCAGGGTTGGCAGCATCGGCTCGGGCGATGTCACTCTGCGCAAGGTCGGCGGAAGTGTGCATGCCGATACGCTGGGTTCCGGCGATTTCACCGTAAGCGATGTGACCGGCGACCTCAGCCTCGGCGCCAAGGGCAGCGGCGACGTCAATCATTCCGGTGTGAAGGGCAAGGTCAGTGTCCCGCATGACAACGATGACGATTGATCGCACGTTGGTCACCCTCTTCCGCTTGCGGAAGAGGGTCGGGGAGAAGACTCAACCCAGCCAGCGCCAGACCAGATAGACCAGCGGCGCGCACACCAGCAGGAACGGGATCGATACCAGTTGCAGCAACCGCAGGCCATGCGGTTGCTTGGCCAGGCGCAACGCGATCAGGTTCGCCAGCGAGCCGATCGCCACGCCGAAACCGCCAACGTTCACCGCGACCGCCAGCGCGATCGCATCTGGTGTGCGGTCGAGCAGCAGCACGGTCGCCGGCACATTGCTGATCAGCTGCGAGGCGAGGATGCCGCTGGCATACAAGGTCAGTGGCTGGCTGAAGTCGAGCCGATCCAGCGCATGTCGCACCAGCGGCAGCTCAGTGAAGTGACCCAGCCCCAGAAAGATCGCCGCGAACGTCAGCAGCAGCAACCAGTCGATCCGCGCCAAGCTCGAACGCGCCAGCAACGTGAACATCACCAGCAGCAGCGCGGCACCCAGCGGCGCCTGGTGATATTCCATCAGCAGCACCATGCCGGCCAGCGCTGCCGCCGACCACGCGCCCAGCCTGTTCGACGTCACGTGACCATCGATCTTCTCCGGAGTCAGTTCGATCCGGTCGCGTGGCAGCCACAACCACGTAAACGCCGCCACCAGCACGAACATCACGGCCGCCGTCGGCAGCAGCGCTGCCGCGAAATGCAGAAATGGCATCGACGAGTGCTGCCACAACAACAGGTTCTGCGGATTGCCGATCGGGCTCAGCGTGGAGCCCGCGTTCACCGCCAGCGCCTCCAGCACCACCATGCGCAGCACCGGCAGGTTCGAGATGCCGCCGATCGCCAGCGTCAGCGGCACGATTAGGAACAGGCTCACGTCGTTGGTCAGCACCATCGACAACAACGCCGTTGCGCTGACTAGCAGCAGGCCGAGACTGCGCAGCGAGTGCGCCCGCGCCACCACGGCGACCGCCGCATGCTGCACCAGTCCGCTGTCGCGGATGCCCTGGATCGCGATCAGCAGACCCATCAGGCCGGCCAGCGTCGGCAACTGCAGCCAGTGCTGGTACTTCGCCAAGGGTTGCGGGTCGAGCACGGCCAGTGTGATCGTCAGTGCGGCGAACAGCAGCAACAACCATTCGGCCTGCAGTTTCTGTATCCACGACGATGAGGTGCCGGACGACAGGCTCGCATCACTCATGCGTCAGCACCCGGCCGACATGCACGTCACCACTCGCTCAATCCTTCGATTTCGTACAGCTTCCGCCAACTCGGCCGTGCGCGCACCAGGTCGGCCAACCGCTTCAGTGCAGGCCACTCGGTGGCCGGACGCGGCATGTTGCGCGACCAGCGCATCAGCATGGTCAGCAGCAGGTCGGCGCCGGAGAATTCGGTGCCGAGCAGATACGGTCCATGCGCGGCGAGTTGCGCATCCAGCAACACCCACACGCCTTCGATCTTTCGCTGCAGGGCGGCGTGCACTTCCGGCGTGTGTTCCGCCGCGCCCAGTTCGGGCGGATAGAACCAGAAGCGGTAGGTCGACATCAGCGTGTTGCTGAGATAGACGATCCACTGCTGCCACGCCTCGTGCTCGGGCGTGCCCGGCGGCGGCGCCAGCTTCGCTTCCGGGTGACGTTCGGCCAGCACCATCAGCAGTGCCGCCGATTCCGACAACGGCCGGCCGTCGATCACCAGGGTCGGCACCACGCCGCGCGGATTGAGCTTCAGGTAGTCCGGGTCGCGCTGCGCATTCGTATCGAAATCGACCAGCCGCAACTCGTGCGGCGCACCGATCTCCAGCAGTGCCAGATGCACCACCATGCTGGCGGTACCGGGGGAATAGTAGAGGGTGTACATGCGATCTCCTCAGCGCGTTCGATACACGCGATCTTGGCGGCGGCTCACCCTTCGCGCAACAAGCGCATCGGCGACGTTCGCGTCACCTTCCGTGTCCCGGCCAGCCCCAACAGCATCACCACGAACGCGGCACCGAGCGCAGCGAACGCGAGTGGCCACAGCGGCGGCACGAAGCCTTCGATATGGAACACGGCGTGGCCCAGCCACAGTCCGGCGCCGGCGGCGCCGAAGGCGGCGGTGAGGCCGGCGACCAGGCCGAGCAGGGCAAATTCGCAGGCGGCGGCGACGCGCAGCTGGTTGCGACGTGCACCGAGTGTGCGCAGCAGCGCGGCCTCGTGGCGGCGTTCGGCCGCACTGGCGGCGAGTGCGGCGGCAAGCACCAGCGCGCCGGCGAGCAGGCTGAAGCCGAGGATCCAGCGCACCGCGTTGCCGACCCGATCGACGATCTCGCGCACGCGGTCGAGCAGCGAGTCGACATCGACCAGGCTGAGGTTCGAATAGTCGCGCGACAACTGCGCCAGCTGGGTGGCATGACCGCGCGCCAGATGGAAGCTGGCCAGCCAGGTGTGTGGCAGGTCGCCGGCGTGAGCCGGGTCGAGCAGCAGGAAGAAGTTGACCCGGAACGAACTCCAGTCGACCTTGCGGACGCTGCCGACCTTCGCCTCGATGTTGCCTTCGCCGACGTTGAAGCTCAGCGTGTCACCCACCTTCAGTGCGAACATGTCGCGCCACATGGTGTCGATCGACACTTCGGCCTGCGCCGGATGCACACCTTGCCACTGGCCAGCAATCACCTGGTTCGACGGCGGCAAGGCATCAGCCCACGACAATCGCAGCTGCCGGTCAGCCCAATCCTTCGCGCGTTCGTCGGCGAAGTGCAGCTGATCGATCGGTGAGCCGTTGATCGCGGTGAGCTTGCCCACCGCCAGCGGCAGCATGTTGAGCTGATCGCCACCGATACCGGCCAGCGCATGTTCGAAACCGGCGCGTTGATCGTCCTGCAGATTCAGCGCGAACCAGTTCGGCGTATCAGCCGGCAGCTCCTGGCGCCAGCCTTGCAGCAAGGCCGGTGCGACGATCGCCAGCAACAGCAGCGCGCACAGGCCGAGACTGAGCGCGGTGGCCTGGATCAGGCTCAGCGTGCGCCGCCGCGCCAGGGCAGCAAGGCCGAGTCGCAGTGCGGGATGGGCGCCGGGTGCGACGCGTCGTGCCAGCCACAGCAACAAGGCAGCCAGCAGTGCCGCGATCACCGCCACGCCGAGCAGGCTGGCGGCGAGAATGCCGGCCAGCTGCAGCGAGCTGCTCTGGCTCCAGATCAGACCCAGCGCGACCAGCACCGGAACCAGGTAAAGCGCATCGAAACGCCGCACGCGCCGCTGCACGCTCTGGCGGAACACCGCCACCGGCGGCACCTCGGCCAGCCGCACCAGCGGCGGCAATGCGAAACCGACCAGCACGGCGATGCCCATCGCGGCGGCGGCGAACGACGGCGCCAGCGGCAGCACGGTCGGCACGCTGCCGAACAAGTGGCTGGCGAACAACCACGCCAGTTGCGCCAGCCCCAGTGCCAGCAACAGACCGAGCGCCGTTGTGGGCAGGGCGAGTGCGCCGAGCGTGCCGAGCAGCAGTCCCAGCACGCGCTGACGCGATGTTCCCAGCGCACGCAGCAAGGCCACTTCAGAAGTCTTGCGCCGCGCGTAGCGTTGCGCGGACAGCGCAATCGCGATGCCGGTCAGCAACGCCGACAGCAGCGCGGTCAGACGCAGGAACGCGCCAGCCCGGTCGAATGCGCTGCGCATGCGTTCCTGGGTTTGCTCCGGCGTGATCAATTCGGCACCTTGCGGCAACGTCATCGATTGCGCCCATTCGCGCCAACTCTGCACAGCTGCAGGTCCGCCGGCCAGTAGCAGGCGATGGCGCGCGCGGCTGCCGACGCCGAGCAGGCCGGCCTGTTCGGCGTCGGCCAGGTTCATCAGTGCGCGTGGTGCCAGCGCGAACAATTCGCCACCGTCGGGCTGGCGCAGCAGCTCGGCGGCGATGACCAGATCGCGTCCGCCCAACTGCAACGGGTCGCCCACTTTCAGATTCAGCGCGACCAGTGCGCGATGATCGAGATAGACCTCGCCCACGGCAGGTGCGTGGCCGTTCCTGGCGCGTCCATTCGCATCGCTCAGCTCCAGCGTGCCGCGCAGCGGATAGTGCGCATCAGCGGCTTGCACGTCGAGCAGTTGGGTCTGCTGATGGGCGAACGCCACGCTGGGAAAGCTGGCGGTACGCGTGAGCTGCAAGCCGCGCTGGCGGCCTTCGGCGGCGAAGGTTTCCGGCACGGTCTGCGGGGAAGCCACGCCGATATCGCCGCCGATCAGTTCGGCGGCGCTGGCCAGCATGCCGTGCTCGATCCGCGTCGCCAGCGTGGCGACCACACCCAGCGCGACCACCGCCAGCACCAGCGAGGCGGCCAGCGTGCGCAGCTCCGGCAGATGCCATTCGCGGCGCAGGCTGCGCAGGGCGAGCAGCAGCATCTTCATGCGTGTTCGCTCGTGCTGGACGTTACGACGCGGCCTTCCTCCAGTTCGATCCGCCGATCGCAACGTGCGGCCAGCGCGGCGTCGTGGGTCACCAGCACCAGAGTGGTGCGGTGGTCACGATTCAACGCGAACAGCAGATCGCAGATGTGGTGGCCGGTACGCTGGTCGAGATTGCCGGTGGGCTCGTCGGCGAACAACACGCGCGGGCCATGCACGAACGCGCGGGCGATCGCCACGCGCTGCTGTTCGCCACCGGAAAGCTGGGCGGGATAGTGCCGCCGACGTGGAGTCAGTCCGACCGCATCGAGTGCTTCGCGCGCGCGTTGCCGCGCCGCGCTGCTGCCTTCCAGCTCCAGCGGCAACATCACGTTTTCCTCGGCGGTGAGCGCGGGCAGCAGATGGAACGACTGGAACACGAAGCCGACCAGCCGTCGGCGCAGATCGGCCCGAGCTTCTTCATCCAGCTGCTCCAATGCATGACCGTGCAGCGCGATGCGGCCGGTGTCCGGCGTATCCAGTCCTGCCAGCAAGCCGAGCAGAGTGGTCTTGCCGGAGCCGGAGGCGCCGACGATGGCGAAGCTCTCGCCCGGCTGGATCCGCAGGCTGACCTTGCTGAGGATTTCCAGTCTCCCCTCGGGGCCGCTGACCGACTTGCTAACATCGCAGGCCTCAAGAAGAGGACGGGAAGAATCACTCATGCGTCGATGCCTATGGCTGTTGGTCTTTCTGTGCGGTATCGGCAGCGCCCAGGCGGCGGCGCCGAAAACCGTGCTGGTGCTGGGTGACTCGCTGTCTGCCGCGCACAACATACCGGTCGAGTCCGGCTGGGTGCATCTGCTAGATGCGCGCCTTGGCAAGATGGTGCCGAAGTGGACCGCGATCAATGCCAGCATCAGCGGCGAAACTTCGCTGAGTGGGCGCAACCGCCTGCCGGCACTGCTGGCGAAATACCGGCCGGCGATCCTGGTGCTGGAGCTGGGCGCCAACGACGGCTTGCGCGGCCTGCCATTGCCGGCCCTGCGCGACAACCTCGCCGCCATGATCGAACAGGCACAGCAGGCGAAGGTGCAGGTGCTGCTGGTGGGCATCGAGTTGCCCGTGAACTACGGGCCGCAGTATCGCGACGGCCTGCGTGCGGTCTACGCGGACCTGGCCCGAACCCGGCGCACCGCGCTGGTGCCGTTCCTGCTCGATGGCATTGCGCTCGATCCCGCATTGATGCAGGACGATGGCCTGCATCCGGTGGCAAGCGCCGAACCGCGCGTGCTGGACATCGTGTGGAAGCCGCTGCTGCCACTGCTGCAGCGACCCGCAAAACCCAACGGGCTCTGAATCGTCAGGGCCGATTTCACGCTACGCTCACCCCTTCAACGGTTATCTCTTCACATATGTGAAGCCGCTGATGTGAGAACGATATGACCGTACATGACGAGCAAGCGGGACTGATTCTTCTGGTCGAAGACAATCGCCAGATCGCCGAGATGGTGGGCGAGTTCCTCGAACGGCGCGGCTACTCCGTCGACTACGCAGCCGACGGCGTCAGCGGTCTGCATCTGGCGGTGTCCAACAGCTACGACGTGATCGTGCTGGACCTGATGCTGCCGGGGCTGGACGGGCTGGAGGTCTGCCGCAAGCTGCGCCGGGAAGCGAAGCGATCCACCCCGGTGCTTATGCTGACCGCGCGCGACACGCTGGAGGACAAGCTGGTGGGGCTCGAAGCGGGTGCCGACGACTATCTGGTGAAGCCGTTCGAAGTACGCGAGCTCGAGGCACGTCTGCGCGCGCTGATCCGCCGCGACCGCCGCCAGGTTTCCACCGAAGTGCTCACGGTCGGCGACATGACTCTGGATACCGCCACGCTGCGCTTGACCCGCGATGGCCAGGAGCTGACCGTGTCGCCGATCGGGCTGAAGCTGCTGGCGATCCTGATGCGCGAATCGCCACGGGTGGTCAGCCGCCGCGACATCGAGCGCGAGATCTGGGGCGATACGCTGCCCGACTCGGACACCTTGCGCTCGCATCTGTACAACCTGCGCCGGGTCATAGACAAACCCTTCGCACATCCCCTGCTACACACCATCCATTCGGCTGGTTATCGCCTCGCGGATCTGGAATCGGAAGTGGCGTCGACAACCCAGACAGCCTGACATTGCATCGACAGGGCGAAAACATGTAATGGATAGCAGGGTCAAAGGAGTCACATTCCGTGTGGGTGCCTTCCGGCGGCGCATAGCGTGGGTGTTCGGTTTGCAGTTTCTGTTCGTCGCGATCGTCTGCATGCTGGGTATCTACAACGTCGTGCCGACCGCCGTGGTGATCACGGTAATCGTGCTCACTACGGCGATCGCGTGGTTCGCCACCCGCCGCGAGTGGCGGCCGGTGCGTGCGCTGGCCCGACTGGTCAATCGCTGGGACGGCCAGCAGCTCGATCCGGAAGCGCTGCATCTGGATCAGCTGTCCACCCACACCGATGCCGACGTGGCCTCGCTGGCGCGCGGACTGTATGGGTTCGCCACGCGCATCGCCAACTACAACCAGCGCGAGCGCAACTTCACCCGCGACGCCAGCCACGAATTGCGCAGTCCGCTTACCGTGATCAAGATGTCGGTCGACATGCTGGCGGAAGAGGAGGGCCTCAGCGATTTCGGCGCCCGTTCGGTGCGCCGGATCAAGCGCGCTGCGCGCGAGATGGAGGTGCTGGTCGAGGCGCTGCTGATCCTCGCCCGCGAGACCGATACCGCGACGGACCACCAGCGCTTCATCGTCAACGACGTGCTGCATCGGGAGCTGGAATCTGCCCGCGAACTGCTGACCGGCCGGCCGATCGAGTTGCTGCTGGAGGAGTCGGCGCATTTTGCGCTGGAGGGTTCGGCGCAGGCCTTTTCGGTGCTGTGCTGGCAGCTGATCCGCAATGCCTGCCAGCAGACCGAACAGGGCAGCGTGGTGGTCAGCGTGGCGCACGGGGTGGTGAGCGTGAGCAATCACGCGGATCCGCACGTACCCGGCGACAGCACTCGCCCACTGCGCGTGCATGGCGCCGACCGGCATGGCTTTGAACTGGCGATCGCCCAGCGGATCAGCGACCGCTTCGGTTGGCCGCTGGAATTGCAGACGCGGGTCGGGGAGGAGAACGTTGCCCGCATCCGTTTTCCGCATCCGCTGCCGGCCAACACGCCCAACCCTGCCAGCGGTTGATTGCAGGAGCGTGTGATGCGCTCCTGCAATCAGATCATCCGGCCAGTGCCGGATCCACGGTAAATGCACAGCCAGTCCTGGCCTTCACGTCGGCGAGGCTGACGCCGTCGTTGAGTTCGATCAGCACCAGCCCCTTGCCCTTGTTGACCTTGAACACGCACAGGTCGGTGATGATCAGGTCGACCACCTGCTTGCCGGTCAACGGCAGTTCGCATTCGGTGCGGATCTTCGGCGTGCCGTCCTTCGCGTTGTGCTCCATCAGCACCACCACGCGCTTGACACCGCTGACCAGGTCCATCGCGCCACCGGGTCCCTTGACCATCTTGCCCGGCACCATCCAGTTCGCCAGATCGCCGTGCGCGGAGACTTCCAGGCCGCCGAGGATCGACAGGTCGATGTGACCGCCACGGATCATCGCGAACGAATCGGCGCTGGAGAAGAAACTCGAACCGGGCAGGGTGGTGATGGTCTGCTTGCCCGCGTTGATCAGGTCGGGATCGATGTTGTCTTCGCCCGGGAACGGGCCGATGCCGAGCAGGCCGTTCTCCGATTGCAGGGTGACGCTGACGCCATCGGGAATGTAGTTCGCCACCATGGTGGGAATGCCGATGCCGAGGTTCACGTAGAAGCCGTCCTGCAACTCCTGCGCGGCACGCTTGGCCATCGCCACGCGGATCGGGCTTTCCTTGCCGCCGACCACGCCTGCGACGGTGCGGAACTCGATCCGCTTCTCGTACTTCGCGCCCTGCACGATGCGATCGACGTAGATGCCCGGCACATGCACGCCATCGGGATCGATCGAGCCGACCGGCACCAGCTCCTCGACTTCGGCCACGCAGATCTTGCCGCAGGTGGCGATCATCGGATTGAAGTTGCGTGCGGTCTCGTGGAACACCAGATTGCCGTGCGCATCGCCCTTCCAGGCTTTCACGATCGACAGGTCGGCGGTAATGGCTTCTTCAAGCACATATTCCTTGTCGCCGAAGACCTTGGTTTCCTTGCCTTCGGCCAGCTTGGTGCCGAACGCGGTGCGCGTGTAGAAACCGGGAATGCCGGCGCCGCCGGCTCGCAGCTTCTCGGCCAGCGTGCCCTGCGGGGTCAGGTGCAGTTCCAGCTCACCGGCCAGCACCTGCCGCTCGAATTCCTTGTTCTCGCCCACGTAGGAGGCGTAGACGCGCTTCACCTGATGTGTCTTCAGCAACGGGCCCATGCCGAAATCGTCTACACCTGCGTTGTTGCCGACGATGGTCAGCCCCTTGGTGCCCGCTTCCAGCAGCGCGCCGATCAGGTTCTCGGGAATGCCGCACAGACCGAAGCCGCCCGCGGCAATCGTCATGCCATCGATCAACAGGCCGTCAAGAGCTTTCGCCGCGCTCGGGTAAACTTTGTCCATTGCCGTGCTTTCCTGCAGGGAGAGTCAGCTGCCAAGGATACGACGGATTGGCCTGGGCCGGCCTTGTACCAAGGTCGCAAGCCGGTTCGCCGGCGCGGTTCGGACGCTCATAACCTTACGCGATCTCGCCGGTTCGCAGCGCCCCGCCAAGTTGATAGGCTGGTCTACCCCGACCGGAACGGAGACGGCGATGATCAAGCTCCCTGCATGGCTGGCACTCGCGGCAATCCTGACCACAACGGCGGCGATCGCCAGGGACATGACCCTGCTGAACGTATCGTACGACCCCACCCGCGAGCTCTATCGCGACGTGAATGCGGCTTTTGCCGCGCAGTGGAAGGCGCAGCACGGCGACAACGTCACCATCCAGATGTCGCACGGCGGTTCCGGCAAGCAGGCGCGCTCGGTGGTCGATGGGTTGTCGGCCGACGTGGTGACGCTTGCGCTGGCCTGGGACATCGATGCCATCGCCGATCACGGCTTGCTGGCAAAGGACTGGCAGCAGCGGCTGACGCAGAACGCCTCGCCGTATACCTCGACCATCGTGTTCATGGTGCGCAAGGGCAATCCGAAGGGCATCAAGGACTGGCCCGACCTGATCAGGCCCGGCGTGCAGGTGATCACGCCGAACCCGAAGACCTCTGGCGGCGCGCGCTGGAATTTCCTGGCGGCGTGGGGCTATGCGCTGAAGCAGCCCGGTGGCAACGAGGCGAAGGCACGCGCGTACGTGCATGAGCTGTTCAAGCACGTGCCGGTACTGGACGCCGGCGCTCGCGGCGCCACCAATACTTTCGCCCAGCGCGGAGTGGGCGACGTGCTGCTGGCGTGGGAGAACGAGGCGCTGCTGGCGCAACGCGAGCTGGGCAAGGATACGTTCGAGATCGTGGTGCCGTCGGTGAGCATCCTGGCCGAGCCGCCGGTGGCGGTGGTCGACAAGAACACCGACAAGCACGGCACGCGCGCAGTCGCCGAGGCCTATCTGCAGTTCCTGTACTCGCCGCAGGGGCAGGCGATCGAGGCCAGGAACTTCTACCGGCCGCGCTCGCCGCAGGTGGCGCAGCAGTTCGCCGCGCAGTTCCCCAGGGTGAACACCTTCACCATCGACGAGGTGTTCGGCAACTGGCGCCAGATACAGGCGAAGTTCTTTGCCGACGGCGCGATCTTCGACCAGATCGGCCCGGGCAGCTGAGCGCCATGCGGCGTCGCATCCTGCCGGGATTCAACATCAGCCTGGGATATGCGTTGGCGTATCTCGGGCTGATCGTGTTGTTGCCGCTGACGGCGTTGGCGTGGAAGGCGTCGGGCATCAGCATCGCCGGATTGCTGCACCTGCTGGCGTCGCCGCGCACGCTGACGGCGTTGCGGCTGAGTTTCGGCGGCGCGCTGCTGGCCGCGTCGATCAACGTGGTGGCCGGCCTGCTGGTGGCGTGGGTGCTGGTGCGCTACCGCTTCCCCGGCCGGCGCCTGTTCGACGCGCTGATCGACCTGCCGTTCGCGCTGCCGACCGCGGTGGCCGGCATCGCGTTGACCACGCTGTACGCGCCGAACGGCTGGCTCGGCGGCTGGCTCGCCACGCTCGGCATCAAGGTGGCGTATACCCCGCTGGGCGTGCTGCTGGCGATGGTCTTCGTCGGCTTCCCATTTGTGGTGCGCACGCTGCAGCCGGTGCTCGAATCGCTCGAGCGCGATGTGGAGGAGGCCGCCGAAAGCCTCGGGGCGCGACGCTGGCAGACCTTTCTGCGGGTGATCCTGCCGCCGCTGCTGCCGACCCTGCTGACCGGTTTCGCGCTGGCATTGTCGCGTGCGGTGGGTGAATACGGTTCGGTCATTTTCATCGCCGGCAATATCCCGCTGCACTCGGAGATCGCACCGCTGCTGATCGTGCAGAAGCTCGAACAGTTCGACTATGCCGGTGCCGCCGCGCTGGGCGCGGTGATGCTGCTGTCCTCGTTCGTGCTGCTGCTGGCGATCACGCTGCTGCAGCGCTGGAGCAGCCGTTGGGCGGAGCCGGCGCGATGAGCATGCGTGCATCGGCGCGTGCACCGGACTGGCCGCGGCGACTGTTGCGCGGCGCGCTGGTGCTGGTGGCGGTCGGCTTCATGGTGCTGTTCCTGCTGCTGCCGCTGGCGACAGTGTTCGTCGAGGCACTGCGTGCCGGCGTGCATGCTTATCTGGCAAGCATCCGCCAGCCCGAGGCACTGGCGGCGATCCGATTGACCTTGCTGGTGGCGGCGATCGCGGTGCCGCTCAACCTGGTGTTCGGCGTGGCGGCGGCGTGGCTGATGACGCGCTTCGAATTTCGCGGCAAGGCGCTGCTGGGTGCGCTGATCGACCTGCCGTTCTCGGTCTCGCCGGTGATCGCCGGCCTAGTCTATGTGCTGCTGTTCGGTGCACAGGGCTGGTTCGGGCCATGGCTCGACGCGCATGACGTGCGCATCATCTTCGCCGTGCCTGGGCTGGTGCTGGCGACGGTATTCATCACGCTGCCGTTCGTCGCGCGCGAACTGATCCCGCTGATGCAGGCGCAGGGCAGCGAGGAGGAGCAGGCCGCGCGCGTGCTCGGTGCGAACGGCTGGCAGATGTTCTTCAGGGTGACCCTGCCGAATATCCGTTGGGCGTTGCTGTACGGCGTCCTGTTGTGCAATGCCCGCGCGATGGGCGAGTTCGGCGCGGTGTCGGTAGTGTCCGGCCACATCCGCGGGCTGACCACCACGATGCCGCTGGAGGTGGAGATGCGCTACAACGAATACGATTTTGCCGGCGCGTTCGCGGTGGCTTCGCTGCTCGCCCTGCTGGCACTCGTCACGCTTGCCGTGAAGACCTTGCTGGAATGGCGCTACGGCAACGAGATTGCCGCCCATGCACCCGGCGGCCACTGAAGGACGTTGCATGATCCTGGAACTTTCACACCTGCAACGCCGCTTCACCGATTTTCCCGCGTTGGACGATGTCAGCCTGACCATCGCGCCAGGCGAATTCCTCGCCCTGCTGGGGCCGTCCGGTTCAGGCAAGACCACCTTGCTGCGCATCCTGGCCGGGCTGGACTATCCCGACAGCGGAAGCGTCTCGCGCGACGGCGAGGATTTTCTCGCCATGCATGCGCGCGAGCGCGGGGTCGGTCTGGTGTTCCAGCACTACGCGTTGTTCCGCCATCTCAACGTGACCGAGAACATCGCATTCGGCTTGCGCGTGCGCCCGCGGCGCTCGCGCCCATCGCGCGCGGAGGTCGGCGAACGGGTGGAGCGGCTGCTGCAGCGCGTGCAGCTGGAAGGTCTCGGCAACCGTTATCCGGCGCAACTGTCCGGCGGCCAGCGCCAGCGCGTGGCGCTGGCTCGCGCGCTGGCGGTAGAGCCCGACCTGCTGCTGCTGGACGAACCGTTCGGTGCGCTGGATGCGCAGGTGCGCGTCGCCCTGCGTCGCTGGTTGCGCGAACTGCATGAAGACCTGGGATTGACCACGGTGTTCGTCACCCACGATCAGGAAGAGGCGCTGGAACTGGCCGATCGCATCGCCGTGATGAACAACGGACGCATCGAGCAGGTCGGTTCGCCCGAGGCCATTTATCAGCAGCCGGCCACGCCGTTCGTGTGCGAGTTCATCGGCAAGGTCAACCGGTTGCCGCTGCGCTGCGAACAAGGGCGGCTGGCCGCCGGCAGCTGGGTACTCGGCGACGACCCGTGGCAGGGTCGGCATGCGCGCGCGATCGCCTACGTGCGGCCCGAGCATCTCGCGCTGGACGTGCCGGCCGCGCAACCTGGCTGGACGGCGCGTCTGCGGCATGTCTATCTCGCCGGCAGCATCGCGCATCTGGAGCTTGTTGTGGATGCGCCGGAGCAGCTGCTGGAAGCGGATGTCGCGAGCGAGGATCTGGCCCGGCTCGGCCTGCATGCAGGCATGCAGCTGCGTGTGGCACCGCGCAGCGCGGTGGTCTTTCCACAAGCGCAGGACGGCACGCCCGTACCCGGCGATCGCTGGGCGTGGCAGGCTGGCGCTGCTGTGCCGCGTTGATCTGCACGTCGCCGTTGTGGTAACGCTCGGGTTCGCATTCAGAACGAGCGCAGCGTGACGATGGTTGGATCCGACAGCAGGTCAGACGCCACTGACTCTGTTCGTGACGTTACTGACACCATCGACTGAACACGGCACAGATCCCACGCTTCGCGTGGCCATCGCGGCACGGCTTGACGCGATCATTTACGCGTGTAAACATCATGTCACTTACACGCGTAAACGGTGACTCATGGCGATCAGTGAAGCGGAAGCGGTGGTGATGGATGTGCTGTGGCGCGAAGCCCCGCGCAGCGCCGAAGAAATCCTCGCCGAGGTCGGTCCGGCGCAGGACTGGCAGGAGGGCACGGTGAAATCCCTGCTCAACCGCCTGCTGCGGAAGAAGGCCGTACACGCCGAGCGCGATGGTCGCCGTTATCTCTACACGCCGCTGCTGAAGCGCGAGCAGTACGTCCAGCAGGAGAGCAAGGGCCTGCTTGATCGTCTGTTCGGCGGTCGCGTGGCACCGCTGGTCGCGCACTTCTCCGAACAGCGCAAACTGTCGAAGAAGGACATCGCCGAGCTGCGCAAGCTGCTCAAGGAGCTTGACGATGAGCAGCCTTGAGTTGATGGCGATGGACTGGTTTGGACGTGGCTGGTTGCTGATCCTCGCGTTCACTGCTGCTGTGCTTGTCGTGATCGCGCTGCGCAAATCGTGCCGTCGACTGTTCGGTGCCGAACGTGCCTTTCAGCTGTGGTCGCTGGTGCCCTTGGCGATGCTGGCCAGCCAGTTGCCACATGTCACGAGTACAAGCATCACGGCACTCCCTGCGTTGGTGTACGTGATCACCTCGGCGGCAGGTGCGCTGCCATCACACGCCGGTGCGTCCGCTGGCATCGGCTGGCGCAGTTTAGTCATGTTGACTTGGTGCTCAGGCATTGCGATTGCTCTGGTGTCGGCGATATTCGCGCAGCGGCGTTATCGCAATCGTCTGCGAGGTGCCACGTCGATGACCGATGTGTCTTCACGCTGGCCGGTGCTGCGCGCCACCAGTGCGGATGTTGGGCCGGCGCTGGTCGGCGCCTGGCGAACCCGGATCGTGCTGCCCGCCGATTTCGAGTGTCGCTACGACGCCACCGAGCAGGCGCTGATTCTTGCCCACGAAGCGATGCATGCACGCAGGCACGATGGTAGCTGGTGTCTGCTGGCGCAGATCGTCGTGGCCATGTTCTGGTTTCATCCGCTGGCGTGGTGGGCGCTGTCGGCGCTGCGCCACGATCAGGAACTGGCTTGTGATGCCGCCGTGCTGCGCGAGCACGGCGCGCAGCGTCTCAGCTATGCAAATGCAATGTTGAAAACCCAGTCGGCGCTGTTCGCGTTGCCGGTGGGTTGTTCCTGGTCACCTCGTCATCCACTCACGGAGCGTATTGCCATGTTGAAGCTGGCCCCGCCTAGCCGCTTGCGGCGCATCTTCGGGAATATTACTGGTCTCATCCTCGCCACTGCTGTTGCTGGTTCGGTATATGCGGCCAGTGCAACTTCGGACCGGCACCCGGCAGCCACTTCGAAATCGACAACGGCCAGCGAATACCAATTGGACATGATGGTTGAGTTGGGTATCGACAATGCCCATGCCAGCCACGCTGAACGGATGACGCTTGCGCTGTGCATGGCTCCCGGCGAGAGCGGCAGTGCAACTGTCCACGGTTGGAAGATTGACGCCGTCACCAAACCTCAAGGCGATAACCGGGTACATATCGATCTGGCACTGACAGGTGCAGGCAACGAGTCGGTTGCGCACGTTCAGTTGCGCGGTGCTCTCGGGGAACTTCAGCATGTTGCCGGGCAGGGCAGCGACGGCAAGCATCAATATGCTGTCGACGTGACGCCGCTGGCCGGTTGTCCGGCGCGCACCGCCACCACCGCGACAAGCGCCCGTCTGCTCATGATCAACCAGAACGTCAAAGACCAGCCTGCACGCGCGGTAGCAGAATCCATGGCATCCAAGACGGGGCTGGAGCTGGCCAATCCGGAAGCACTGGACAACCGTCCGGTCACCTTGAATTTCGAACAGATCCCGGCTGGACGTGCCTTGCAGCTGGTTGCCGACATCGACGGCAAGAAGGCTGTATTCGACGGCAACAAGGTACGTTTCGAGGATAAGTGACCGATGCGGTTGGCTATACTTTGCCCAACTATCGGGAGAGTGAAGTGAAGCCGCACCGCTTGTTCGTTGCCCTTGCCGCCTTCGGGATCGCTGCCATGAGCCACGCCGCCGTCTCGCCCGTGCTGGTGATCCACGGCGGTGCTGGCGTGATCAGGCGCGACATGACTCCGGCCAGGGAAAAAGCGGTGCGCGCCGCCATGACCCAGGCGCTGCAGAACGGCTATGCCCAGCTGAAGGCGGGCAAGCCGGCGCTGGATGCGGTGGCCGCGGCGATCACCGTGCTGGAGGACGATCCGAACTTCAACGCGGGCAAAGGCTCGGTCTTTACCCACGACGGCAAGAACGAACTGGACGCGGCGATCATGGACGGCAACACGTTGCGCGCCGGTTCGGTGGCCGGCGTGCGGCGAATCAGGAATCCGATCCTGCTGGCGCGGGCGGTGATGGAGAAAACGCCGCATGTGATGCTGTCCGGCGATGGTGCCGAGGCGTTCGCGCAGAGCATCGGCATGCCGTTGGTGGATCCGGCGTATTTTCGCACCGACGAGCGCTGGCAGCAGTTGCAGAAAGCACTCAAGGAGGACGCGGCGAAGCAGAAACATGCGGACGTCGAGACGGCCAAACATTTCGGCACGGTCGGTGCGGTGGCGCTGGATGCGCAAGGCCATCTCGCCGCCGGCACGTCCACCGGCGGCATGACCGACAAGCGCTGGGGTCGCATCGGTGATTCGCCGATCATCGGCGCCGGCACCTACGCGAATTCCGGTTGTGCGGTGTCTGCCACGGGTTGGGGCGAGTTCTATATCCGCACGGTGGCCGCCCACGAGATATGCATGAAGGTCACCCAGATGCGTGTGCCGCTGAAGCGCGCCGCCGCCGAGGTGATCAATCAGGAAATTCCTTCGATGGGCGGCAACGGCGGTGCGATCGCGCTGGATGCGGGCGGCCAGATCGCGATCCCGTTCAACACCGACGGCATGTACCGCGGCTGGATCGGTGCCGACGGCGTGCCGCACGTGGCCCTGTATGGCGACGAGGACGATGGCACGGCGGAGTTGTCGGCACCGGCCGACAGCGTGGAGTAACCCGGCCTAGCGCAGCTTCTGCAGCTGCGCCGGCGTCAACGCACCGCTAATGCCCAGTCGAGTGCCATCGGCGCGGATGACCAGAACGCGCGGCGTCTCGCCACCCCAGTCCGGATCGAGCAGGAAGTTGATCTGCTCGGGTGAGGCCTCGGCGTAGGCGCGAGCCGGATAGCGATCCATCTGCATGCTGCGCAGGCGTGCTTCGATCGCCTCGCGTTGCCCGATGCTGTCGGTGGTCAGGGTGAGCAGTTCGATCTCGTGTGGATGCGCGCGCTGCAAGGTGGCGAGAGCCTCGAGGTTCGGCTCGCAATAAGCGCAGTCGAGTGCCCACAGCGCAATGATCCGTACGCCGTGCGCCGGTGGTTGCAGCAGGGCAGGCACATCCGCCGCGGTCAACGGTTGCAGCGAGCCGGCCATGGCGATGGTCGGCAGCAGCAGGGCGAATGCAAGCAGCAGGCGTTTCATCGCGGCATCTCGATCAGGCGAAATCCCGCTGCAGTGTTCCACGCCACGAATGCGTGCCCCTGCTTTTGCAGCAGCTGCGGCGAAGCGACCGCGCTGCTGCTGCGGGCGATCTCGCGGGCGGCATCGAAGTGCGCGCCGTTGTCGGTCGAGCGGCGCAACATGAGCGTGTAGCCGTTCGCGCCGACCTGGTTCCAGACCACCCACACCGTGCGGTCATGCACGGCCACGTCGGCATGGCTGGCGCCCGCGCTGGCGATCGCCAGCGGGTGCTGCGGCGCGTGGCCGGGGTCGAGCTGGCCGTACCAGATCGTCGGCTTGCCCTTGGCTTCGTACCACACCGCGTGGCGGACGCCGTCGCTGCCGATCGCCAGCCCGGGACCGTGATGCGGGCAGCCGGCGATCTGCCAATCGCTGAAGGTGGCGCGTTCGACATGACTGACCGTGCCGCCCGTACGCAGCACGGCATAGGCGTGGTCGCGGATGTTGTCGCCGTAGATGTTGCGGAAGAGCGCGGCGATCCCGCCGTCAGGCATGCGCGCCAGTGCGATGCGGCAGCATTCGCAGCTCTGGTCGACCAGCTTGCGCTCGGGCACGAAGCTGGCGCCACCGTCATCGGACCAGCTGTAGTACACCGCGGCGCCCAGGTATGGCTTGCCTTGTGCGGTGGCGGCGATCACGTCGCGCTTGTCGATCCACGCGATCACGATGCGGCCGTTGCCGTCCACCACCAGCGCGTCGAAACGATGGGTGATCTCGGCGCGATCGTGGTGCACGGTGAGCGGTTCGCTGAAATGTTCGCCGCGGTCCAGCGAGCGGGCGAAGCGCACGAAGCCGGTCCACGGTTTCGCGCGCGGCTGCGACCAGCTCACATACAGCTCGTCGTGCGGGCCGAACGCAAGCTTCGGGCGGTTCTCGCCCTCGGCGTAGATCGGCTCGGCCAGTGCATTCACTTCGACCGGTGCGCTCAGCGTGCGGCCGTCGTCGTCGGAATGGCGCAGGCGCACGTGGCCATCCGCTGCGTCCACCAGGTACAGCCGGCCGTGGCTGTCGAACGCGGCGCTGGCGCCCAGCTCGGGGCTCTTCGGCATGTCCATCGACATGCCTTCGTGTGCGAACAGCGCAGGCGGGAGCAGACAGAGCAGGGCGAACAGCAGACGGCGCATCACAACTCCCAGCGCAACTCGCCGAACCAGGTGCGGCCGGCGTAAGGATGGTAGACCCAGTACTTTGTGTTGGTGAGATTGTCGACGCCGAGCGCGGCGGTCCAGCCCGGTGCAAACTTCCAGCGCAGTTTCGCGTCGGTGACGGTAAAGCTGCTCACCGCGCCATAGGTGTTCACGTAGTCGGTGTTGTCCAGCGTGCCGTACTGACGGCCGGAGTGGCGGATGCCGAGTGAGGCGTCCCACTGCGGCGCGAAGCGGTAGTCGGCGAACACGCTGGCGCGGACCTTCGGAATGCGCGGGAAGTATCTGCCATCGGCTCGCGGATACTGGCGATCGTTCAGCGTCTTGGCGTCGTTGAAGGCGAGGCTGGCTTGCAGGTCGAGGCCGTCCGTCCACACATCGGTGAGGCCGAGCTCGCCCTCGATGCCGCGGCTGCGCATCTTGCCGATGTTCTGCACGCTGGTGACCGTGGGGGTGACCGTGATATCGGTCTGCGCGTACAGCGAGTCGGCGATACGATCCTGGTACAGCGAGACGCGCCAGTGACCGTTGCTCAGGCGGCGACTCAGCGTGAGGTCGGTGGATTCGTCGCGCTCGGGTTTGAGCGCGGGGTTGTTGTTGACGATCGCGTTGGCCGAGATGGTGCCCTGGAACAGTTCGGTGACGGTCGGATAGCGCACCGCCTTGCCATGCGCCAGGCGCAGCTCCCAGCCGTCGGCGAGATCCCAGCTCAATGCCGCCTTCGGCGAGAAATCGGTGCGCTGACGATCCACGTAATGCAGCGGGCTGCTGGCATTGGCGAGCAGACCGCCGTAGGCGCGCCATTGCTCCAGTCGGCCACCGAGGGTCAGCGCCCACGCATCGGCAAAGCTCCACACATCCTGCAGATACGCCGCGCGAGTCTGACTGCGTCCGGCGAAGGTGCTGACGGGTGAACCGTCGGCCTCGCCGAGCCAGTCGCTGGCGTTGCGCACGCGGGTGTCCAGCACGTAGCGATCGCCGTGCACGCCGGCGTACAGCATGTGCCGATCGCCGAACGGGCCGGAGCTGCGCAGGTCGAACGTGTCCCAGCCCGAACCGGCCTTGTCCGCGATGGTGCCGGGGCCGCCGATCGGCGTGCCCGGTTCGGCCCGGCTCGCAGTAGCGGCCTGCGAACGCAGGAAGTCGTAGTGACTGGCTACGGCGGTCCAGCGCCAGTCGTTGTCGAGGCGACCATTCAACTCGATGCCGTACAGCATGTGCGTGTCGCGGGTGGCCGTGGGCGCCAGGCCGCTGGCCGGCAAGGTCCAGGTCTGCCCGGCGGCATTGATCACGCCGCCGCTGACGGGCTGGCCGGCGGCATCGCGGATCAGGCTGCGGGTGCGGTCCTCGGCGCGGTTGTGCCACCAGCCCACCGTGAACATCGCGGCGATCTGCTCGGTCACGTCGACGCCGACCTTCAGCTTGGCCTGGGTCTGCACGGTGTGCTCGATGCTGTTGGCGCCGTAGACCAGCCGCGGCGTGCCGTTCGGGTTACGGTCGAGCGTGGCGCCGGTCACCGGCACGGCGGTGGCCGGGTTGCCGCCGGCTTTGGCGGTGGCGTACTGCAGCGGCTGGCCATCGTTGTCGAGCCGGCTCAGTTCGAGCAGCCAGCTCCAGCGGCCCTGCTTGTCGCCCAGCGTGGCAGCGAGCTGGTGGCCGTTGTAATGGCCGCCGGCGCCGTAGGCATCGTGAAAGTCCTGGTTGAAGAACTGGGTGCTGACACTGGCGGTCAGCCGCTGCGGCAACACGGTGTGGATCAGCACGGTGGTGCCCAGCGAATTGCCCGGATACAGCGCGGAATACGGTCCGTACAGGATATCGACGGCGCCGATTTCCTCGGGCACCACCATGCCCCAGCGCGGCGCGCCGTCGTAGCCGTTGGTCATCAGATTGGAGAGCAGTAGGCCGTCGGCGTAGAGCAGGCTGCGCGCGCTCTGCAGGGTGCCGGCGTTGCGCCCGCTGATCACCGCATTCGGGTCGCCGATATAGCGCTTGCGCACCATCATGTTCGGCGCGTACTTCAACGCGTCGGCGCTCTCGGTGACGTTCTGCTTCTGCAGTTGTATGCGGCTGACGCGCACCTGCACGCTCGGCGTTTCCATCACCTTGGTGTCGCTGGCATGTACCGAGACCGGCGCGAGTGTGGTGGTGGCGGATGCGGGCTCGGCCGCCAGCAGCTGGTTGCTGGACACGGCAAACACGACAGCGCAAAGGCCGGGCAGGATGGCTTTCAAGCGAGACTCTGGATGGTGGTCTAGGGTTGCAAGGATAGTTCGCCGTCAGACGCGCAACAGATGGCGCGTTGTCGCAGCGTGGGAGCGCCGGTGGGTGCACAGCGGCATCGTCCGGCGTGCATGGGATGCCGGCAGGTGGTGAAAGGTGCCCGCCGACGTTGCGACGGCGGTCGACCGAGGGATCAGTCGTCCCGTTCGGGCCGTTCGCGTACCGGGTGCTTGCTCAATTTGCGCTGCAGGGTGCGGCGGTGCATGCCGAGCCGGCGTGCGGTCTCGGAGATGTTGCCGTCGCATTCGGTCAGCACGCGCTGGATGTGCTCCCACTCCAGCCGGCGCAGTGCCAGTGGCTGTTCCGGGGCGTCCGGCGGATCGCTGTCTTCGTTGTCGTTGTCGCCATCGAGCAGGGCGCGCACCACCGCATCGGCATCGACCGGCTTGGCCAGGTAATCGTGGGCGCCGCGCTTGATCGCCTCCACCGCGGTGGCGATCGAGGCGTAGCCGGTCAGCAGTAGCACGCGCAGGTCCGGCACCAGCGTATGCAGTTCGGGAATCAGGCGCAGGCCATTGTCTTCGCCCAGCTTCAGATCGAGCACGCAATAGCGCGGCTGATGTCGGCGGGTCAGCGCGCGGGCTTCGTCGAAAGTGCTCGCGGTGATGACCTCGAAGCCGCGCGAGCCGAGCGCACGCGCCAGTACGCGCAGAAAGGTGGCGTCGTCGTCCACCAGGAGCAACGGACGTGCTGTGGCGGCGTGGGGCAACTCGGTCATGAGGGTATTTCCTGAAAGTGGAGCAAGGCCCATTCTTGCCGGAAGCGCGTACGCTTGCACGTCAACGGGCAGGTCATTTTTCGGCGATCACGGCCAACGGCAGGCGCAGACATACTTCCGCGCCGTGGTCGGTGTTGCCGGCAATCATCTCGCCGTTGAGGCGTTCGGCGGTGGCTTCGGCCAGGGCCAGGCCGATGCCGAGGCCGCTCTGTTTTTGCGAGTAGCCGAGCAGGGTTGGCTCGCCGGTGGCGCCAAAGCCGGGGCCATGATCGCGCACGCTCAACTGCAGCCAGCCACTATCGCGCGATACCTGCAATTCAACCGCGTGCGAGTGGCGGCTGGCCGAGGCATCGGCGGCGTTGTTGAGCAGGTTGAGCAGCGCATGGCGCAGACCCGGCGGCGTGCGCAGCACGGTCTGCGCCGTGGTGTCGTCCAGTTCCAGGGTCAGCTCGGCCTCGGGTCGCAGCAGCTGGAAACGCTCCAGGCAGCCGTGGATGAACTGCGCCACGCTGAGCCGTTCCGGTTCCTGCGACAGCTGTGCCTTGCCGAACGCGACCATCTCGCGAAGGATCGTGCGGCAACGGTCCACCTGGCCTTCCAGCAGTTCCAGGTCTTCGGCAAGCGATGTATCGCCGGCGTGCTCGCGGCGCAGTTCCGGCAGCAGGGTGCGCATCGTCGATAGCGGCGTGTTGAGCTCGTGCGCGGCGCCGGCGGCTTGGGTGGCGATCGCTAGGATGCCCTCGTCACGCAGGGCCCGCTCGCGTACCCGTTGCACTTCCAGCTGCTGCATGCGCAACGCGTGCGCCAGCCGGTTGATGAAGAAACCCAGTAGCAGCGCGGTGATCACGAAGTTCACGGCCATGCCGGCCACGTGCAGCGAGAAGCCGCCGCGCACCTCGCCGTGCATCGGCATCGGCAGCGGCACATGCCAGTACAACAGGAGTACATAGGCAACGCCGGCCAACGCGGCCACCGCCAGGATGGCGCGCACCGACAGCGCCGCGGCGCTCAGTGCGATCGGCACCAGCAGCAAGGTGATGAACGGATTGCTGGCACCGCCGGTGAAATACAGCAGGTAGCCGAGGACCAGCGTATCGGCGGCGATGTGGCCGATGGTTTCCCATTCGCGCACCGGCCATGGCTGGGTCAGGCGCCAGGCTGCGAACACCGAAAACACCGCGAGCAGGCCGATGCCGAGCAAGAGCGGCAGCAGTGGAATCTGCAACTGCATCCACCACGCACAGACCAGCACGGCCACGCTTTGCCCGGCGATCGCACACAGGCGTAGCCATGCCAGTGTGCGTGTCAGTGCGAATGGGCCAATGCGCTGGGCGGGCCGGTGTGACATGTCGATCATCGGGGCTTGCATGACGTGCAATGAACCCGCCGCGCGTGGCGCGGCGGGTCTATCGGGTCAGGACTGCGTGTTGAATTCCTCGCTGCGCACAGCCGGCAGTGGTGTGTGGCTGGTAGCTGCGTCGGAGTGGCTGGCCGACAGCTTGTTCATCAGCGGCAGCATGACCAGTGCGATCACCACGCAGGCGATGCCGACGAAACCAAGCTTGTTGAACAGGCTCACGTAGATCGTCAGCGACTGCACCGGATCGGTGATGTTGTCGGGGATGTGCGCATAGTTGGCCACGATGCTGCCAAGGTACTGTGACAGGCCCACAGCCACGTAGTACGCACCCATCATGAAGCCGCCCATGCGCGAAGGCACATAGCGCGCGATCATCGCCAGGCCGAGCCCGCTGACCAGCAACTCGCCCAGCGAATACCAGCCATAACCCCAGACCATCGTCCACGACGACACCTGGCCGGCTACCGCTGCGCTTGCGCCCACGCCATACATGAAGAAACCTACGGCTACTGCGGCAAAGCCCAGCGCGAACTTCAATGCGATTGAAGGATCCTTGCCGACCCGGCCGAGCGCGTTGTAAGCGAATACCAGCACCGGGCTCAAGACAACGATCCAGATCGCGTTGAGGTTCTGGTACTGCTCGGGAATCCAGTTGAACAGGTGCACCCCGAATACGCTGAACGACAGGTCCACGTTGTGCTGCGCGAACAGGTTCAGCGACGTCGCCATCTGCGAGTAGAAGATGAAGAAGAAGATCGTTTGCACGGTCAGCACCAGCGCCGCGATCAGGCCGGCACGTTCGCTGGGCTGGCTGCTGCGGATCAGGTGGGCGAACACACCCAGGATCAGCACGCCGGCGGCGTAGACGCAGACCTTCGCCACGGCTTCGCTATGGAGAATGAACGCGACGACGAAAATCAGCAGGAAGGCCGCGCCGAAGACAGGCAGTGCGCGACGCATGTTCATCGGCAGATCGTCCGCCGGCGAGCCGATGTGCACGAGTGCGCGACGCATGAACAAGTAATTGAGCAGGCCAAGGATCAGGCCGATTGCACAGACGCCGAACGCGGTGTGCCAGCCCATCGAATCGCCGTAACGCTTGCCGACGACGTCGCGAATCCACGGCGTGGCCGTCATCGAGATCATCGAGCCAATGTTCACTGCCATGTAGTAGATGGTGAATGCGCTGTCGATCTTGGTGTCGTCGCCCTCGTAGATCTTGCGCACCAGGTTGCCCGCGTTGGGCTTGAAGAAGCCGTTGCCGACCACGATCACGCCGAGCGCGAAATAGGTGAGGTTGGCGGGGGTCAGCAACGCCATCAGGCCGCTGCCGCCATCGGTCAGGCCCAGCGTCTCCGGCGGGATCCACAGGATGCCGTAGCCAATCGCCAGCACCGTCGCGCCGATCAGCATGGTGCGTCGCGTACCCAGCAGCTTGTCGCCGACCCAGCCACCGATCGCCGGTGTGGCGTAGATCAGTGCCGCCGCCGCGCCCCAGACCAGGTTGGCCTTGGTGTCGACGAAGCCAAGCTTCTTCATCAGGAACGTGACCATCAATACCTGCATGCCGTAGAAGCCGAAGCGCTCCCACATCTCGATCATGAAGACGGTAGTGAAGGAGCGCGTCTGCGAGACGGGCGGGTTCTGGATTGCCATATCTTTTCCGTGCGTGATTCAAACCATGACGACGTGCTTGCACGCGCCTTCGTCCTGTGATCCTGAACGGATCACAACCGCCGAAGCGTAACCTATTCGCCATCAGGGTGTAGCTGCACTGCGGCATGACGAAAACTTTGGGTAGAGGTCGGTGGGCGCCAGGACGTCCATGCCATGGCATTGGCGAGCCGCTTGCGGCGGACGCCTGTGGCATCATGGCCGCCTGAATCAACCTGCTTGAAGGGAAGTTGCCGCCCATGTCGATCGCCGAGTTGTCGCCGTCCGTTGCTGCCGTCATGGTCCTTGCCGGGTCGCCGCTGCCGGCGGCCGCCTGAGCGGGCGCGCCGCGATGGCCGCCGAAGGTTTTCGTGGTCCCAAACAGCTCTGGAACGCGTTCCTGTGGTCGATGAAGGGTTTCCGGGCGGCCTGGCGCCACGAGGCGTCGTTCCGGCTGGAAGCCTGTCTGGTGATCGTCCTGGTGCCGCTTGGCCTGTGGCTCGGCAATGGTGGTCTGGAGAAATTCGCGCTGATCGTGGCGCCGCTGCTGGTGCTGTCGGCCGAGCTGCTCAATTCGGCGATCGAGGCGGTGGTCGACAAGGTCAGCCCGGAATTCCACGAACTGGCCGGGCGTGCCAAGGACATGGGCTCGGCGGCGGTGTTCGTGCTGCTGGTGATGGTGGCACTGAGCTGGGCGCTGATTCTCGGGCCGCGCCTGTTCGGCTGAGCGGCCGGCATTCATTCCGCACTGGCACGATTGCACCGGACGGCATGGGATGATGGAATGATCTACCACCGGATCGGAGCGACTCCATGAAACTTCTGCGCAATCTCGTGCTGCTGTTGCTCGCCGTCAGCCTGACCGGCTGCGGTTACAACGCGATGCAGCGGCAGGATGAAGCGGTCAAGGCCGCCTGGTCCGAAGTGCTCAACCAGTACCAGCGCCGCGCCGATCTGGTGCCGAACCTGGTCAACACGGTCAAGGGCTATGCGCAGCACGAAGAGAAGGTCTTCGTCGAGGTGACCGAGGCCCGCGCCAAGGTCGGCAGCCTGCAGGTCAACGCGGATTCGCTCAACGACCCGCAGAAGCTGCAGCAGTTCCAGGCCGCGCAGGGCCAGTTGGGCAGCGCGCTGTCGCGCCTGATGGTGGTCAGCGAAAACTATCCGCAGCTCAAGGCCGATGGCCTGTTCCAGAACCTGCAGGCCCAGCTTGAGGGCACCGAGAATCGGGTCACCGTGGCGCGCAATCGCTATGTGCAGGCGGTGCAGCAGTACAACGAGATGATCCGCACCTTCCCGAACAACCTCACCGCCAAGATGTTCGGCTACAAGGTCAAGCCGAACTTCAGCGTGGACAACGAGAAGGCGATCTCCACCGCACCGACCGTCGACTTCGGCACCGGCACGCCGGCACCCGCCGCCTCGGCACATTGATGATGCTTCGGCGCTCGCTGCGCCTGTTGCTGATGTTGGCGATGGCGTTGCTGTCGCCGGCATTGCTGCATGCAGCCGATGCCGTACCGAAGCTGACCCGCCACGTCACCGATCTCACCGGCACGCTGACGGCACAGCAGGTCGATCAGCTGGATGCACAGCTGGTCGCGCTGGAGAAGACCAAGGGCTCGCAGTTGACCGTGCTGATGGTCGACAGCACGGCGGCGCAGGACATCGAAAGCTATTCGCTCGCGGTCGCCGAGGCGAACAAGGTCGGCCGCAAGGGTACCGACGACGGCGTGCTGCTGCTGGTCGCGAAGAACGATCGCCGCGTGCGTATCGAAGTGGGCTACGGCCTGGAAGGTGCGATTCCCGATGCGGCCACCGCGCGGATCATCCGCGAATACATCGCGCCGAAATTCCGTAGCAACGATTATTTCGGCGGCATCAGCGACGCGGTCGGCGCACTGACCCAGCTGATCAACGGCGAGGCCTTGCCACCACCGGTGCAGGGCCCATCCAGCAACGAACGCTCCGGCCCCGGCCTGCAGAACGGTCTGATGATCGGCGTGTTCGTGGCACTGTTCCTGCGCAGCATGCTGGGTCGGGCCACGCCCTGGATACGGGCGCCGCTGGGTGCGGTGCTGGTCGGCGGGCTGCTGTGGCTGCTGATCTCGATGGGTGCCGGCATCATCGGCGCGCTGGTCGGCGGCGTGCTGATGCTGTTGCCCGGCGGTGCCGGCCGTTCGATCGGTGGCGGCGGCTGGGGTGGCTTCGGCGGTGGTGGCTGGGGCGGCGGCAGTGGTGGCGGTGGCTTTGGCGGTGGCGGTTTCAGTGGTGGTGGCGGAAGCTTCGGCGGCGGTGGTTCGTCGGGGAGCTGGTGATGGCACGTATGCAGCGAATGCTGACCAATCTGTTCGGTGGCTGGTTTCAACTGCGCCACCGTTTCCCGGCTGCGCTGCTGGACGAGATGGCCGCGGCGATTGCCGCCGGCGAGCGCACGCATCTTGGCGAAGTCTGTTTCGCGATCGAATCACGACTGGCCCCGCTGGTCGTGCTGGAAGGCTTCGACGCGCCAGCCCGCGCACGCCAGGTATTCGCCCAGCTGCGCGTGTGGGATACCGAACACAACAGTGGCGTGTTGTTCTACGTACTGATGGCCGAGCATCGCATCGAGATCGTCGCGGACCGCGGCATCGCCGCACGGGTGACGCCGGCCGAATGGGATGCCATCTGCGTACGCATGCGCGAATGCTATGCCCGTGGACAATGGCGTGATGGCAGTCTCGAAGGCATCGCCGCGGCACATGCGCTGCTGGCCCGGCATTTCCCCGATAGCGACAACGCCAACCCGGATGAACTGCCGGATCGGCCGGTACTGCTGTAAGCCGCCTGTAGCTTTCTCATGGGAAAGCGCAAGCTTTCCGTAGCGGGCAAAAAAATGGCGGGCCACTGGCCCGCCATTCTTGTTTTGCCTGAAGCGATCGATCAGAACTTCTGGTTGTAACGCACGTACCAGAAACGGCCGATGTCGTACGACGGATTGGCGACGAAGCCGCTGTTACCGATCGAGTTGCTCGATGCGGTATAGAACAGCGGAGTCTTGCGATCGAACAGGTTGTTGGCGCCCAGCGAAATGGCGCCATTCCACGGAGTATTCCAACGCATCGAAAGATCGTTGAAGGCAATGCCACCGACCTGGCGCTTCGGCGTGATGCCCACACCCGGCGTGAAATAGTTCGGCAGACCGCACTCAGCACCGCCATTCAGATCGAACGAGCAGTCTTCCTTCAGGCCGGAGTAGTAACGCACGCCCCAGGTGGCGCCGAAGTTGCCATAGCTCCAGTCCAGACTGGCATTGGAGCGGACACGCCAGGTGGAGTACTGACCCACGTCATAGCTGATCGGGTAACCGGAACCGGGATTCAGGTTGTACTTGCTGACGTAGTTGGTATCCAGGCTGACCTTGAACTGACCGAACGACAGCTTTGGCAAACGGTAGGCGACGTTGAAGTCGTAGCCTTCGTTTTCCAGATGGCCGCGGTTGGTCAGCGTGTGGACCAGGTTGACCACCTGCCCCTGGCTGTCGCGCGAGAACTGACCGCATGCGGTCTGGATATTGCGCAGGTAGCAATCATTGAGCACGTCGTTGGACGAAACCGAGCTGATCAGGTTCTTGATGCGGATGTTGTACCAGTCCAGCGACAGGTTGAGGCCGTCGACATAGCTCGGGCTGTAGACAAGCCCAAGCGTCTTGCTGAGCGAGGTCTCGGGCTGGAGCTTCACGTTGGAGCCGGAGAGGAACGGCGTGGTGGACTGTGAGTCGACCGAATCGACCGGGAGGCCGGAAGAGTCAGTCTGATGGAAGTTCGCACCCAGGCCTGCTGCACGGCAGGCCGCGATCGCATTGGCGTTGCCGTTCGCCACGGCGCCAAAGGTGGCGTCGCAAGGATCGGTGTAGTTGTCGAAGGTTTGCGACTGGCCGCCGTACAGATCGTTGATGGTCGGCGAACGGAAGCCTTCCGAGATGCTGCCGCGCACCAACAGGTCATCGATCGGCTTCCACTGGATGCCGAACTTGCTGTTGGTGGTGTTGCCGAAGGTGCTGTACTTGGAGAAACGGCTGGCCAGATCGACCGACAGCAGCTTCGCACCCGGGAGGTCGACCAGCACGGGGATGTTCAACTCCGCGTAGGCTTCCTTGGTGTTGTACTTGCCCGACGAAGAGTCCGAGGCCAGGTCGGTGGAGTTGCCGGTCTGCGAGAAGCCGTCCGGACGGTTGTAGCCTGCCTCGCGACGGTATTCCACGCCGGCGGCGAACTGCATCATGCCGGCCGGCAGCTGGACCACATCGCCACCGATATTGGCGGCGAAACCGGTGGTCTGGGTGCCATACGTGCCATTGGTGTTGACGCCGATATAGTCGCGCATCTGCTGGGTCAGGCCACCCGCGCCAGACAGGATGTTCACCGGCGTGCAACCGGCGATCACGGCGCCCGGACTGCCGCACTTGACCACGCCATCGGTGTCCTTGAAGGACGGGCCAAGCGCCTTGGCGAGGTTCAGCAGGTTGTAGTTGCCCGTGCCGAAGATGTCGCCATGGTTCTTGTTGTAGAAGCCGCTGACGTCCCAGTTGAAGTTGCGCTCACCGATCTGGAATACGCCGTCGAGACCGGCGCCGACGCGGTAGGTCTTCAGCGTGTTCTTGGTCACGCGCGGTGTCTCGACGCCACGGCGCAGGAACTCGACGTCCTGCGGGGCGGCGTAGCCCTGCTGGCTGCCCAGCGGGTTGTAATAGCTGTCCTTGTCCAGCGCGACGCCCGTGTTGGAGGTGCCGATCGGATAACCGGCGACCTGGACGTTCGCCGTGCGCTCGGTGTAGGCCGCGTCGGCGTGGGCACTGATGTCGTTGGTGATCGCGTAAGTGGTCTTGCCGAACAGCGACTTACGCTTGGCACCGTTGAGCAGCATCATCTGCTGGTCGGCGTTGTATTTGTCGGCATTGGTGAAGGCGTGATAATTGCGGAGGTTGGTCGAATCGGCACCAGGGTTGAGCTTGATGGCGCCATCGGGGCCGTTCAGGATCAGGCCGCCCGGACCGAAGGAGGACAGGCCTTCCGTCGGATGACGCGGGCCCAGCGGGTAGCGCGAGAAGTCGCGATCGCTCGCCCATACCGGATCTTCCTTGGCATAGGTGCCGCTGAACACATAGGACAGCTTGCCGAGCTTGTTGCCCCAAGTGAAGTCGTACTGCTGCTGGGCTCCATCGCCCTTGCCAAACTGGCCGTAGTAGACATTGGCGTCACCGCCCTTGATGTCCGTACGGGTGATGATGTTGATCACGCCGGCGATCGCGTCGGAGCCATAGATGGCCGACGCGCCGTCCTTCAGGACATCGATGCGTTCGATGATCGAGGAGGGAATCGTGTCCAGATCGGTGAAGCCGTCTGCATTGGTACCCCAGCGGCGGCCATCCACCAGCACCAGCGTGCGGGAGGCGCCCAGGCCACGCAGTTCGACCGTGGAGCTGCCGGCGTAGGTATTGGAGGTCAGCACGGCGGAGCGGCTGTAGCTCGGCGAGCCGGCAGCGGTGATGTGGGAAAGGATGTCGCCAACGCTGACATATCCCTGTTTCAGGATCTCGGCGCGATCAATCGTAAACACCGGTTGTGCGGTTTCCATGTCCACGCTGCGAATGCGCGAACCGGTAACTGTGACCGTCTCAAGCTGCTTGGCCTGATCGGTGGCGGCATTGTCCTGGGCTGTGGAGGAGGGCGCGTCCTGCGCGGAAACTGTCCACGTCTGCAGCATCAACGCTGCCGTGATGGCGGCAGCGAGCAAGGTCTTCTGTTTCATGGGGTAAAACTCCGAACAAAAACAGCCACTGGCCAGCTGCAAGGCTGGTCAATCAGGCTCTTGGGACAGCGCGTCTCACCTGGGGTTAGGGCTACGCGCCACGGCATCGTCGTGCATGGGGGAATGACGATGTAACCCCGACGTTAAGTCAAAGTGCAATCAAACTGCAAGAAAAAACGTCGTGAAATTACGAATCGATCGCACGATGCACGTAGCATCGGGCTGGTGCAGGTACTGCGGAAGCTGAAAAAAAGAAGGCGCCGAAGCGCCTTCCAGGGTTTTCTGTACTGCAAGCCTCAATGCGTGATTTCGCCAAGGCCGATGTGTTTGGCGATGAAGGTCTGTAGACGGTTGTAGAACTCGATGTTGTTTGCCTCGGTATAGAAGCCGTGGCCTTCGCCCGGCTTGCTCAGCCATTCGTAGGGCTTGTGCGCGGCATCCAATGCTGCACGCATCGCCTTGGCCTGCGCGAACGGTGCGCGCTTGTCGTCCTCGCCGTGGATCAACAGTACCGGCACGTCGATCTTGTCGGCCAGCTTGTCCGGCGAGTTGGCGGCGAGGTCGGCGTCGTCCTTGCCGATGACCGTGTTCAGATAGCTGCGGCCAGACTTGTTCTCTTGGACGTCGCCCTTCTTGTACATCATGGCCAGGTCGTAGACGCCGGCATAGCCGATCGCGCACTTGAACATGCCCGGCGCGCGGATCGTGGTCATCATCGCCGAGTAGCCGCCGAAGCTGCCGCCGTAGACGCAAACGCGTTGCGGGTCGGCGTATTTCTCGGTGATCGCCCACTTCACGCCGTCGATCAGATCCTGCTGGATGCGGGTGCCCCATTTCAGATAGCCGGCTTCCTTGAAGTCCTCGCCGCGGCCACTGGAGCCGCGGTAATTCACCTGGAGCACCAGATAGCCGCGGCTGGCGAGGAACTGGGCGTCGTTGTCGTAAGACCAGTTGTCCTGCACGCCGATCGGGCCACCGTGCGGCAGCAGGATCATCGGCAGGTTGGTCTGGCTGGCGCCATTAGGAATCGTCAGGATCGCCTCCAACTCCATGCCGTCGCTGGCCTTGAAGTGCAGCGGACGACGCTCGGCCATCTTGGCCGGATCGATCCACGGCGCCGTGCTGAACAGCTTGATCACTTTGTAGGTATGCGTGTCGATCAGGTAGTAGGTGCCCGGATCGCGATCGCTGTCGACTGAGAACAACAATTTGCCGCCATCCTCGCTGAAGTCGACGAAATGGACGTAGCTGCCGGGGAATTTCAGGCTCAGCGCCCGGTGCAGCTTCGCTGCGGGCAGGTTCGGATCGATATAGTTGAGCTTGGGCATGCCGGTGGCTGGCACCGTGGCGAACGGCTGATAGGGCAATGCTGTCCATTCGACATTGCCGATGCTGCTGAAGCTGTCGCTGGCGAGCAGCTTGCGGTTGCCACCGTTCTCGTCCTGTTCCACCAGCTCGGTCGGACCACCACCAGCGTTGTATCTGGCGTAGATGCGTTGCTGATCCGGTGTGAAGAAGATCGGTGCAAAGGTACCGCCGACCTGAGCCTGTGACATCTTCGCCCAGCCGCCTGCCTGCTGGTGATAGACGACGTAGTCGAAGTCGTCGTTGCGCCCGTAGGCAAAGTGGGCCTTGCCATCGGCGCCGACCATGAAGCTCATGCCGCCAACGTTGATCTGCCCGATCAGATGACGGGTGTTCTTGCTCGCGTCAACGTCGTACAGCGTGCTGAAGCCGGTGTTCTCCCAGCTTTGTGTAGCCATGTAGAAATGGCCATTGACCGGCCGCGGCATGCCGTTGACGAAGCCCCAGCCGCGATCGGTGCCGCGTGTTGCAGCACGCGTGCCGTACTTCGTACTGTCACGACCGTAGAGATAATCCTGATTCTTGCCGTCGAGATCGGTGGCGAGCACTTCGCCGGTCAGGAAAGGCTTGTCGATCGAACCGTACATCTTGCCTTTGTCCACCACCAGCCGGGTATTGCTGACCCAGGTGATGCCGGCGGCAATCTCGTATTTTGGCAGGCGCAACATGCTCACCGGCTGCTTCATGTCGTCCACCTTGTAGATGGCCAGCATATGCGAATCACCGCCGGGGTCGTTCATGTTGACGGCGAGGTACTGCCCATTCGGCGAGAGCCGCGGCATCGTCAACAGCGGATGGTGCGCGAAATCTTCCACTGGGATCAGATCGGCTGCTGCGGCGGTAACAGGCAACAAAAGACAGGCAGCGGACAGCATGGTCCGCGCAAAACGGTAAGACATCGGTTTTCCCCCTGACACGCTCCGTGTGGTGAGCCAGCTCGCCTGGAGCGTGACGACATGGCTGGATGCAGGCATCTTTGGCGATGATGTCTGTCTGGCTCCCGTTCCCCCATACAGGCAGCATCTGACGACGATTCTAGCGCCCGTGCGGACACGATCGGAAGAGGTGCTGACTCCAGGCATTCCCGGCCCGCTACACTTGGACTTTGCCAGCCAGCCTTGTCCTCATGCCCCAGCCTTTCGTCGTCGACATCAATCCCGTTGCTTTCCAGCTCGGCCCGATCCAGGTGCACTGGTACGGGCTGATGTATCTGCTTGGATTCTTCTTCGTTGCCGTGCTGGGCGAGTATCGGCGTCGGCGCGGGCGTCTGCCGGTCAGTCGTGATGCGCTGGGCGACCTGCTGTTCTACGGCATGCTGGGCGTGATCGTGGGCGGACGCGTGTGGTACATGCTGTTCTACGCCGACATCGACTGGATCTGGACTGCGCCGCAGACGCTGTTCAAGGTGTGGGACGGCGGCATGAGTTTCCACGGTGGTCTGCTCGGGGTGCTGGCGGCCGGCTGGTGGTGGTCGCGCAGGCACAAACTGCATTTCTTCGACACGATCGACTTCGTGGCGCCGGTGGTACCGATCGGGCTCGGGCTTGGCCGGCTCGGCAACTTCATCAATGGCGAGCTGTGGGGCAAGCCCAGCGATGTATCGTGGGCGATGATCTTTCCGCACGCGCCGGATCGGCTGCCGCGGCATCCCTCGCAATTGTACGAGATGCTGCTGGAAGGTCTGGTGATGTTCGCGGTGCTATGGCTGGTATCGCTGAGGCCGCGGCCGCGTTATCTGGTTTCCGGACTGTTCGCGCTGCTGTATGGCTGCTTCCGCTTCGCGGTGGAATTCGTGCGGGTGCCCGATGCGCAGCTGGGCTACCTGTTCGGCACGCAGTGGGTGACGATGGGGCAGATGCAGTCGTTGCCCCTGATCGCGATCGGACTGGTGCTGATCGCGCTGTCGCGGCGGGCGCCGACGCTGCCGCTCGCACCTGTTGCCGCGAAGGCCTGAAGCATGCGCGCTTATCTCGATCTGCTCCGCCACGTACTCGATCACGGTACCGAAAAGACCGACCGCACCGGCACCGGCACGCGCAGTGTGTTCGGCTGGCAGCTGCGCTTCGATCTCAACCAGGGGTTCCCGCTGGTCACCACCAAGAAGCTGCATCTGAAGTCGATCGTGCACGAGTTGATCTGGTTCCTGCGCGGCGACACCAACATCGCCTACCTGAAAGAACACGGCGTGCGCATCTGGGACGAATGGGCCGATGCGAACGGCGATCTCGGCCCGGTCTATGGACAGCAATGGCGTGCGTGGCCGACCGCCGATGGCGGCGTGGTCGACCAGATCGCATGGGTGATCGACGAGATCAAGCGCAATCCGGATTCGCGCCGTTTGATCGTCAGCGCGTGGAACGTGGGCGAGCTGCCGAAGATGGCGTTGCTGCCATGCCACAGCCTGTTCCAGTTCTACGTCGCCGACGGCAAGTTGAGTTGCCAGCTGTACCAGCGCTCGGGCGATATTTTCCTTGGCGTGCCGTTCAACATCGCCAGCTACGCACTGCTCACCCACATGGTTGCGCAGGTCTGCGGACTGGGTGTGGGCGACTTCGTGCATACCCTGGGTGACGCGCATCTGTACAACAACCACGTGGAGCAGGCACGGCTGCAACTGAGCCGTGAGGCGCGGCCGCTGCCTCAGCTGAAGCTCAATCCCGAGGTGCGCTCGATCTTCGATTTCCGCTACGAGGACATCGCGATCGAGGGTTACCAGCCGCACCCTGCCATCAAGGCCGAGGTGGCCGTATAGGGGCACGCCGACGTGCGTGGAACGACCACCCATCGGACCTTCACGCAACTATCTGCGGGGCGCCGCCGCGGCGGCATCCTGTTAAGATTCAACGCCATCGGCGGTGCCTTCCGCAGGCGCAGGCCGCCGCACTGACCAAGCCTTTCAAGGACTCGTTATGGCTATTTCGCTGATTGCCGCCCTCGACGAAAATTTTGCCATTGGCCGCAAGGGCCAACTGCCCTGGCATCTGCCCGATGACCTGCGCTGGTTCAAGCAACTGACCACCGGCAAGAACGTGTTGATGGGCTACAACACCGCCGTGTCGATCGGTCGCGCCTTGCCGGACCGGGTCAATCTGGTGTTGTCGCGTCGCCACGAGGCGCCGTTTCCCGGCCAGATCACGGTACGTTCGGTGGAAGAGGCACAGGCCCGCACCGACAATACCGGCCTGATGGTGATTGGTGGCGGCATGGTGTTTGCCGAAGCGCTGCCACGCGCCCGCCGCATGTATCTGACCTGGGTCAGCGCCGCGATCGATGGTGCCGATGCGTTCTTCCCCGGCATCCATTTCAGCGACTGGACCGAGGTCTCGCGCGTGCATCACAAGGCCGATGCCGAACACGCCTACGATTTCGACATGGTCGAATACCTGCGCAACGGCTGATGCCTGTACCCGCGGTACCGAAGCCAGTCATGCACGTGATGGCTGCGGTCATGCATGACGCCGATGGGCGCGTGCTGCTGGCGCAGCGTCCCGCTGGCAAGCATCTGGCTGGCATGTGGGAGTTTCCCGGCGGCAAGCTTGAGTCCGGCGAAACACCGCTGGCGGCGCTGGCGCGCGAACTCCACGAAGAGCTCGGCATCACTCTGCAGCATGCTGAGCCATTGATCCGGGTGCCCTGCCATCACATCGAGCGCGAGCTGCTGCTGGATACCTGGCAAACCGATCAGTGGGAAGGCACGCCGCAGTCGCTGGAAGGTCAGGCATTGAAGTGGGTGGTGCCGGCGCAGGTCGATCCGGCGATCCTGGCCCCGGTCGATCGAGCAATCCTGCAGGCCTTGCGATTGCCTGGTTGTTATCGGATCACCCCGGCGGACGTGCGCCCGGATCAACGCGGTATGTGGTTCGAACGCATCGGCCAGGCGATCGAGCGCGGCGCACAGCTGGTGCAACTGCGTCTGCCGTTGTGGCCGTGTGAGCTCGTGCGCGAACTGGCCGCGGCCCTGCTGCCGCTGGCCCGTAGACATGGTGCCCAGTTGCTACTCAATGGCGACATCGACGGCGCGCTGGCGCTGGGCATCGGCGTGCAACTCAAAAGCACACAGCTGGCCGCCTTGCCGGAGCGCCCGTTGCCGCTGCTACAACTTGTCGGCGTCAGTTGCCACAACGCGACGCACTTGGCACAGGCAGCGGATATCGGTGCGGATTTCGCCACGTTGTCGCCGGTAGCCGCCACCGTCAGTCAACCAAAGGCGCCGCCACTTGGCTGGTCTCGTTTCCACGCGTTGGCTGAGGCCGCCGCGTTGCCGGTCTATGCGCTTGGCGGCATGGCGCCCTCGCACATCGCCCAGGCCCGCCAATGCAGCGGGCAGGGCGTGGCGGGTATTCGCGAATTCTGGCCCTAGAAGCGACGAACTCCGACCGATCAGCGAGTACTGGCCAGTGCCAGGTAACGCCGGTGCAGTTCAGCAACGGCATGGTCCAACGCGAATTCGTCGCCACTGTTCTCGATCACATCATCACCCAAAGCCAGTCGCTCGGCGCGGCTGGCCTGCTGGGCCAGCATGCGCCGGGCCAGCGTTTCGTCGATGCCGTCACGGGCGATCAAACGCGCCAGCTGTACCGACTCGGGTACATCGACCAGCAGCACGCGATCGACCCAACGATAGTGCGCGATGTTTTCGGCCAGCAATGGAATTGCCAGCAGACAATACGGTCCGCGTTCGGCCTGTGCGCGCGCGCGCAGCCACTGGCGCACGCGCGGATGGATAATTGCCTCCAGCAACTTGCGCGCAGCCGGATCGGCAAATACGCGTTGGCGCATGGCCGGGCGATCCAGCTGGCCCGCATCGTCCAGCACGCCGCCACCAAACGCATCGATCACCGCAGCCAAGCCGCTCGTGCCTGGTTCGATGACTTCGCGAGCGGCCACGTCGGCGTCATGCACAGCTATGCCGAGCGCCTCGAAGCGCCGCGCCACGGCCGTCTTGCCGGCGGCGATGCCGCCGGTCAACGCAATCACCAGGGCGTGTGGCCGTGTGGTCATCGCAAGCCGGTCAGTTGCATATAGTCTTGCAGCAGGCCATCACCGGCGACGAACCAGACCCAGCCGGCGGCAGCGATGAACGGGCCGAATGGCATCGGGATCTCGCGCTCATGCTTGCGCAGTGCGATCAGGGTGCTTCCGATCAGCGCACCGATCAGCGACGACAGCAGGATCATCGGCAACAGCGACACCGGCCCCATCCATGCACCGAGCGCGGCAAGCAATTTGAAATCGCCGTGACCCATGCCTTCTTTGCCGGTGAGCAGCTTGAACCCCCAGTACACGCTCCACAGGCTTAGGTAACCGATCGCAGCTCCGACAATCGCCGAGGGTGCGGTGACGAACATGGGTAGCAGCGCCAGCAGCAGACCCAGCCACAGCAGCGGAAAGGTCAGCTGGTCGGGTAGCAGCTGGGTGCGAAAGTCGATGCCGGACAATGCGATCAGGGTCCAGGTCAGCGCCAGCCCTGCCAACGCTGCCCACGACGGTCCAAACTTCCACACGATCACGGCGCTCAAGACGCCGCTGAGCAGTTCCACCAGCGGGTACTGGATCGAGATTTTCGCCTTGCAGTAACGGCAACGTCCCCGCAGCAGCAGCCAGCCGAACACCGGAATATTGTCCAGTGCCGACAGCGGATGTTTGCACTGCGGGCAATGCGAAGGCTCGCGCACGATGCCCGGCGGCAGCGGCGTCACGTCGGCCTCAAGCTCCAGCACATCACGCGCCTCCCGCCGCCAGTCCGCCGCCATGCGCTCGGGCAGGCGCAGGATCACCACGTTGAGAAAACTGCCTACGAGCAGGCCGAGCACGCCGGCAAGGGCGATCCACAGGGCAAAGGGTAGGTCGGGCATGCGTCAGCCTTGTGCTTTGGGTCCCCGTGAGGGGTAGGGCGTAGGGTACGGTGCTTCGTGTGGGAGCGCATCCGGTCCACAAGGGACTTCCTTCGGTCGTGCGCGATGCTCTGATGTCGATTGCTACGAAGGGAGCCGCGCACAAGGTGTGCTCCTGCAACAAAAACGGCGGGCAATGCCCACCGTTTTTGTGTCGTGCTTTTGGAAGCCTAGAACGTGCCGGCGAGCTTGAAGATCGGCAGATACAAGGCGACTACCATGCCGCCGACCAAGGTGCCGAGCACGACCATGATGATCGGTTCTAGCAGAGTGGACAGGGTATCGACCGCGTTGCTGACTTCTTCTTCATAAAACTCGGCGACCTTGAACAGCATGTTGTCCAGCGAGCCGGATTCCTCGCCGATCGCGGTCATCTGTACCACCATGTTGGGGAACAGGTTGGTCTGTTTCATCGCCAGCTGCAGTTGGTGACCCACCGAGATGTCGTCGCGCATTTGCTTGACGGCATCGCCGTACACCACGCTGCCGGTGGCGCCGGCTACCGCGTCCAGCGCTTCGACCAATGGCACACCGGCGCGGAATGTCACGCCCAACGTGCGAGCGAAGCGGGCGATCGCGGAGTTGCGCACGATATTGCCCATCACCGGCATCTTCAATGCCATGCGATCGAGGAAGTGGGCAAACTTCACCGAGCGCTTCTTCGCGATGACCAGTGCGGCGATGCCGCCGACGATCACGCCAATCACCACCCACCAGTAGCTCTGCATGAATTCAGAGGCGGTGACCAGCAGCTGGGTCGGGGCAGGCAGCTGTGCTCCGGCATCCTGGAAGGTCTTGGCAAATACCGGAACCACGAACAGCAGCATGATCAGGCAGACGATGAATACCACCGCGAGCACCATCATCGGGTAGAAGAGTGCCTTCTTGATCTTCTTCTTGATCGCTTCCGTGCGTTCCTTGTAGGTGGCGACGGTGTCCAGCACGGTATCCAGCACACCCGACGTTTCACCGGCATGCACCAGGTTGCAATAGAGCTCGTCGAACTGCACTGGATAGCGGCCCAGCGCTTCATGCAGTGCCGCACCGCCCTCGATGTTCTGCTTCACATCGAGCAGGATGTTCTTGAAGCGGATGTTCTTCTGGCCGTCGGCAATGATGTCGAACGACTGCACCATCGGCACGCCGGAAGCCATCATGGTGGCGATCTGGCGACTGAAGACGGCGACATCGCCCGGTTTGACCGTGCTGCCGGAGGCACCGAACAAGGGCTTGGAGCGCTCCCTCACGGTCTGCGGGTTCATGCCCTGACGGCGCAATTCGGCCTTGACCAGTGTGGCGCTCTTGGCCGGCATGTCGCCTTTCATGCGCTTGCCGCGCTTGTCCAGCGCGACCCACTCGTAGGTGGTCAGCTGGCTGACTTCAGCACGTTGCGCGCCGAGCGCGCGCGTCTTGTCTGCTTTTGCTTTTGTGGTAGCGGTAGCCGTGGCCATGCGCATCTTCCCCCAGTTGTTCGGTCCCCGAGCCACCCAAGCTGGCGGGTGGCGAGGTATTTGTGCAGCTTATGTCATTTTCGTCGCACCAAACCGTGGTGCCGGACGCAAGTTCGATGCTACGGACGCCCCATTCCGTGGCTCATTCCTTGGTCACGCGATCGATCTCGGTCAGGCTGGTCAACCCGTTCTTCACCTTGAGCAGGGCTGACGCGCGCAGGTCATTCACGCCGGCGGCCTTGGCCACCTCGCTGATCTGCAGCGCATTACCGCCTTGCAGGATGATCTTCTGGATGTCCTCCAGCATCGGCATCACCTGATAGATGCCCACGCGGCCCTTGTAGCCCTCGTTGCAGCCGTCGCAGCCGACGGCTTCGTAGATGGTCAGGCCGGCATTGATGTCGGCTTGGCTGAAACCGGCCGCCAGCAATACATGCGGAGGCAGATCCATCGGCTTCTTGCACTCGTGCAGGCGCCGTGCCAGACGCTGGGCGATGATCAGGGTGACCGACGAGGTGATGTTGTACGGCGCGATGCCCATGTTCATCAGGCGCGCGATGGTCTGCGCGGCGTCGTTGGTGTGCAGGGTGGACAGCACCATGTGGCCGGTCTGCGCCGCCTTGATCGCGATCTCGGCGGTTTCCAGATCGCGGATCTCGCCGACCATAATCACGTCAGGATCCTGGCGCAGGAACGAGCGCAATGCGCTGGCGAACGTCATGCCGCGCTTCACGTTCTGCTGCACCTGGTTGATGCCCTCGACGCGGATTTCCACCGGGTCTTCCACCGTCGAGATATTGCGCTCGGCGGTGTTGAGCATGTTCAGGCCGGTATACAGTGACACCGTCTTGCCCGAGCCGGTCGGGCCGGTGACCAGCACCATGCCGTACGGCTTGTGGATCGCGTCGATGTAAAGCTTCTGCTGCTCCGGCTCGTAGCCGAGTTTCTCGATACCGATCTTGGCCGACGAGCCGTCCAGGATACGCAGCACGATCTTTTCGCCGAACAGCGTCGGCAGCGAGCTGACGCGAAAGTCGATTGCGCGGGTCTTGGACAGATTGAGCTTGATGCGGCCGTCCTGCGGCACGCGCTTCTCGGCGATGTCCAATTGCGCCATCACCTTGATACGCGAGGCAATGCGGTTAGCCATCTTCATCGGTGGACTGGCCACGGCCTTCAGCATGCCGTCCATGCGCAGACGCACCCGGTACTGGGTCTCGAACGGCTCGAAATGGATGTCCGAGGCACCGCGACGGATCGCATCGACCAGAATCTTGTTGACGAACTTCACCACCGGCGCATCGTCCATGGCGTTCGCGTCGATACCGGTCGACTCGACCTCGTCATCGCCGACCTCGAGCTCGAGGCCATCCAGATCCCCGCCGCCCATATCGGGCATGGTGTCGCGCATGCTGTTGAGCAGGCCCTCGATCACCCGCTGCAACGAGTTGCGTTCGACCAGAATGGGCTCAACCATGCAATTGGAGTGGAACTTGATCTCGTCCAGCGCATGCGACTGCATGGGATCGGCAATACCGACAAACAAGCGTTTGCCGCGGCGGAACAGCGGCAGAGCCATGTGCTTGGTGATCAAAGCCTCACTGATCAGATCCAGCGGCATGGTTGCCGGATTCAGCGCGGCCACGTCCATCATCGGCATGCCGAACTCGGCCGAGGCAATCTGGGTCAGTCGGCCACTGTCGACCAGATTGTGATCGAGCAACCACGCACCCAGCGAGGTCTTCTGCTGGCCGCTGTCGACCATCGCCTTGCGTACATCAGCTTCCGGCAGCACCCCTTCGGACACCAATCGGCGCGCCATGCCGGACAGACCTGCGAGCGATGGTTGCAACTGAGATGACATAACCTACTCGACCTTGCCCCTGTATGTGGTTGAATCTACCGCAGTCTGGTCCGCAGGTCATCCATTCCCTGCAACCCGGAACCCACTTGGGTGATGCGGCGCACAAGGTTCTTTGCGCATGGCCTTTGCGATTCGCTCCTCCCCCTGCAAGCAGGGGGAGATTGGAGGGTGTAAAGCTCTTGATCCTGCAACCAAGACAGCCTCTCTAGCCATCCTCCGAGCAAGTGATGGTTGAGAGGACTCAAAACCCCAATCCATCCTCAACCCTCACCCAGCCTTCACGCTATGATCCCCACTCACCTGGGGGAGCCATCTGTTGAACCGCCTGAGCATCATCCTGCCTGCCAAAAACGAGGCACCCGCGCTGGCCGTATTGCTGCCGCGCCTGCGCGCTGCGCATCCCGACGCCGAGATCATCGTGGTCGACGACGGCTCCACTGATGACACTCGCAGCATTTGCAGAAGCTGCGGCGTTGAGTGCCTGTCTTCGCCATATTCGATGGGCAATGGCGCAGCGATCAAACGCGGCGCACGCGCCGCAACTGGTGAAGTTCTCGTATTCATGGATGGCGACGGCCAGCACGCCCCGACCGACATCGCGCGCCTGCTCGATCAGCTGAACCGGGGCTACGACATGATCGTCGGCGCCCGCAACTGGGGTAGCCAGGCTGGTGTCGGGCGGGGCCTCGCCAACACCTTGTACAACTGGCTGGCCACCCGCATGACCGGCCATCCGGTACTTGACCTAACCTCCGGCTTTCGCGCTGTGCGCGCAGACAAGTTCCGCGAATTCCTGCACCTGTTGCCAAACGGGTTCAGCTATCCCACCACCAGCACCATGGCGTTCTTCCGTAGCGCCTACCCGGTCGCTTACGTACCGATCAAGGCGGCCCAGCGCGTCGGCAAAAGCCACATCAAGCCTCTACGCGACGGCGTGCGCTTCCTGCTGATCATCTTCAAGATCGCCACGTTGTATTCGCCGTTGAAGTTATTCGTGCCGGCAAGTGCGGTGTTTTTTCTGCTTGGATCTGCAAACTACGCTTGGACCTTCGTTCACGAAGGTCGCCTCACCAACATGAGTACGCTGCTATGGAGCGCGGCGGTTATCGTATTCTTGATTGGGTTGATCTCAGAACAGATCACGGCATTGACATATCGGCGCGATGGAAATCCTTGAGTCAGTCCTAATGACAGAACCACCAGACAAATTCGACTCGATCCGTCAGTTTTATGACAACGAATACTATTCACATGTCACGAACAGTTCGCGACTGCCTTGGCATTGCCGAAAGATCGGTGCGCGGCTTGGGGACATGTCGGGTCACGAGATGTTGGACGTGGCTTGTGGAACTGGAGAGTGGTTGGGATTTTTTCATGATCGGGGTGTGTCGGTTGCCGGTATTGATCTATCCCAGAGGGCCATTGATGAGTGCCTGAAGCGGTTTCCCGGAGGTGAATTTTCATGCGGGCCTGCCGAGGTATTACCTTTCGCAGATGCGCGTTTCGATCTTGTCACATGCATGGGGTCGCTGGAACATTTTCTGGACAAGCCGCGCGCACTAGCCGAGATGAAACGCGTTGCAAAACCTGGTGCCAAGTTTCTTATTCTGGTACCGAATGCGGGCTTTCTGACTCGCCGACTCGGGCTCTATGGTGGTACCCAGCAAGTCAGAGCGAAGGAGGAAGTGCTCGAACTTGCCAGTTGGGAGAAGCTATTTGAAGCCGCCGACTTGCGGGTGCTTGAGCGGTGGCGCGACCTGCATCCGATTTCTTGGCAGTGGATTTTGCAGGGAAGGGCATTTGCTTGGCCATTGCGCGCTGCGCAAGCGCTTGCGTTGGCCACGTGGCCATTGAGTTGGCAATATCAGGTCTATCACTATTGTCAGGCCGGGCATGAATGAGTTGTTGGGTTTGGGGTGCGAGCAAGTACCTGTAATGCTCGTCACCCGGAACCTACCCCCGTTGCGTGGTGGCATGGAACGCCTGAACATGCATATTGCTGAAGAACTCGCGGCAAACTTCCATGTGCAAGTTATAGGCCCGGACGGTTGTCGCAATCAATTGCCGGCGGCAATCGACGTGCAAGAAGTGGCTGTCCGTCCACTTTGGCGTTTCCTATTGCAGGTATTGCACCATTCCTTGCAATTGGCCTGGAAAATGAAACCCCGTGTTGTTCTGGCCGGAAGTGGTCTGACCGCACCTTTTGCAGTATTGGCAGCGCGACTTGCGGGTGGGCGCAGTGCGGTCTACGCGCATGGTCTCGATCTGCTTGTGCAACATCGGCTTTATCGTGCTTTGTGGATGCCATTTTTACGTCGTTGCGACTTGTGCATTGTCAACAGCCGCAATACGGCGAGGCTTGCCATGCAGATTGGTATACGGTCCGAACGGATTGCCATCATTCATCCAGGAGTTTCGTTGCCGGTCGAGCAGGGTGATCAGAACGGCACGGATTTTCGGCGACGATATGGTCTCGTAACCAGCAAGCTATTGCTCTCCGTGGGAAGGCTTACTCCGCGAAAGGGGTTGCTGGAGTTTGTGCGTCATGCCCTACCGCAAATAGTAGATGTCTGTCCGAGCGTGGTACTCATTGTTATTGGCGATGAAGCCCCTGATGCGCTCTTGGGAGCTGGAACGGGAGGTGCAGCGAAAATACTGAAGTGTGCTCGTGAGCTAGGCATTGAACGGCATATTCTTATGCTTGGCGCGTGCAATGACATCGAGCTCAGTGCCGCATATGACGCCGTGAATCTGTGCATATTTCCGGTTCTGGATATACCCGGTGATGTCGAAGGTTTTGGCATGGTCGCAATCGAAGCTGCTGCGCATGGACTACCGACCGTTGCGTTTGATGTTGGCGGTGTGGCAGATGCGATTGCAGATGGACGTTCAGGCTGGCTGGTTCCCGCAGGTGACTACGTCCGAATTGCTGAGCAAATCCTGCGAAAGCTCGATGCACGATCGGCGCCGGAAGTGCGCGCTGAATGCCGAGGTTTTGCGGAAGCATTCGAATGGCACCGTTTTGGTTCGAGACTGCGTGGTCAGCTTCAGCAGCTTATTTCCGGTGACAAATCGTAATTGAATCCGACATGGAAGTGGCAGTAGCCATGCTGCCGTGCAGAGTACTTCCCGACGGGGCTACCGGTCCTGACGTTGACCAAAGAGTTGCTGGAAGTTAGTCATCAATCGCTCTGCGATCTGTTGCCAAGTCATGTCACTTGGCGATTGTGCCATCACTGGATCGTCGAGTTGCCGCTGGATCGTACGTGCGAGCTCATCCACATCACCAGGCATCGCCAGCACCGCATCTAGTTGGCTGGCTTGTTCTGGAAAGTTCTGTAAAAAATTTGGCGTTCGTGTTGCTGCGATGGGCCGTTGACAAAGCAGATACTCGGCAATCTTGCATGATGCACCCATGTCCATAAGTTGGCTGCGCCGATAGGGGAGCGCGACTACATCGCAAGCATTGATGTAATTGACGACACTGGCGTGTGGCACTACACCACAATAATCGACCCAGGTAGGCAGCGGCTTCATGTCAGACCTGAGCGTTCCGCAAAGCAGCAAGTGGATACGCTGATCCTCCTCATGCAGCATCCCAACGGCGGCAATTAGATCATCGACACCACGATCTGGCTCCATACTGCCGAGATAACCCACAAGTATTCTGTCATCAACGTCCAGGCCAATATTGCTTCGGGCTGCCGAAGTTGATATGGGATGAAAATGTGTAGCATCCACGCCATTGGGTGCCAGCAGCCATGGTGACTTGGCACTGTGTCGATCGGCCAGCGAACGGCTTGCATAAAGGACGGCGTCGGCATTATCGAGCAAGTAACCGAAAGCGTTCCATCCTAGGAAGGCGCGGTAACCACCAAAGGTGGAATAGTCGTCGTAGGCGTCCAGCACAAAACGGGCGTTGTTACGCCGAGCTAGATACAGGCCTGCGAGGCCGATGAAGCAATCTCCGCTTGCAATGACGATATCGGGGCGAAACTCGGTTGCCATTGCACACAGACGGAAAGGCGAACGCGGATCGAGCGCTGGTAAAGAACGTACTGAGAAGCCGTCCGAGTCGAGCGATTTTTCATTTAGTGAACGGTAGTCGAGAAGGGCCAAGCTAGTTCGCGCACCCGATGCCGCCCAATGGCGAGGTAGCTGGTACACGCGACCAAAACGCTCGGTGAGGGCGTCCTTGTTAGTGTAATGCCGTTTAGCCAGATGGAGGATGCGCAATTTCGGTTTGGCCTGAGATGGCGAGGTAACGGTGAGGAGGTTGGATCGATATAAGCGCCGGCATCCTAGCAGCTATGCTAGAAGGCAATATGTACTAGCCATGCCTCAGCCTTTGTGAGTTGGGGCATGTAACGATCTACCAGTAAGCGAAAGGACGGAAATGACCCAATTATCAGGGGCCTGCAGGCTGTTGTGCGTCGTTGGGACCAGACCAGAAGGCATCAAGATGGCGCCCGTCATTCGAGCTCTGAAAGCTGAGCCGTGGGCCGACGTGCGCGTGCTCGCTACCGCTCAGCATAGAGAGATGCTGGATCAAGTTCTTGGCTTGTTTGGCATCGTGCCGGATATCGACCTGAACGTCATGCAGACCGGCCAATCATTGGCTATGCTTACAGCGCGATTGATCGAACATATAGATCGAGTACTGGCCGCTGAGACTCCTGACATTGTTGTCGCGCAAGGCGACACAACGACTGTGTTCACAATCGCGCTTTGCTGCTATTACCGAAATATACCGTTCGCTCATGTCGAAGCTGGTTTGCGCACCTTCGATCGTCGATCCCCTTTCCCGGAGGAGATGAATCGCTTCGTTGCGGGCTATCTCGCCGATCTTCACTTTGCCCCGACTCAAAGAGCGCGCGAAAATTTGATCAGGGAAGGCGTTGCTGATGAGCGTGTCGTCGTTACTGGCAACACGGTAATTGATGCGTTGCTCGATCAGGCAGCTCGCAGCACTATCATTGAATTGCCAATTAACCCCAGTAGGCGCTTGATACTGGTGACGGCACACCGGCGCGAGAATTTTGGTGCACCGTTGGAAGCAATCTGCGATGCAATCGTCGACTTAAGTGAGCGACATGCAAATGTGGACTTCCTCTTCCCGGTCCATCCAAATCCGAACGTGACGAGTATTGTCAATACAAAATTAGCCGGGAGGCCCAGCATTGTGTTATGCGAGCCGCTTGACTACGCCCAGTTTGTCGCTGCGCTCAGGAGTGCCTATTTGGTGCTGACCGATTCCGGTGGCGTACAAGAGGAGGCACCAGCGCTAGGCAAGCCAGTGTTGGTGTTACGGACCGAAACTGAACGTCCGGAGGCAATCGAGGCCGGTGTAGCCAAGTTGGTTGGGGTGACGCGCGAGGTGATTGTTCGAGAAACTGACAATTTGCTCGATGATCCGAAGCACTATGCACAGATGTCAACCGGCGGATCCCCATATGGGGACGGTAAGGCCGCGTCCCGAATTGTTGGCTCTTTACGGAGTTTCTTCAACATTTAAGGGCGTGGAGGAACGTTGCGTACCCCCAAAACGGTTACTCTGCGCGTTTACACAGTCACATTTGCCATGCCGGATACACCTCACCCACTCGTCACCGTTGTTATTCCGACGTACCAGCGCCCAATTCTTCTGCAGAGAGCTATTGCTAGTGCGGTGGAACAGCATGGTATCGACGTGCGCGTCTGCGTATTCGACAATTGTTCGAACGATGACACCGAGGGTGTTGTCAGGCGCATGATGCGAAGCTATCACCAGATTCGCTACCAATGCCATTCTCGTAATCTTGGTGCTGCAGCGAACTTCGACTTCGCGTTGCGCAGCGTTGACACGCCGTTCTTTTCAGTCCTGTCAGATGATGATTACCTGCTTCCTGGGTTTTATCAGCATGCGCTCGACGGGTTGGCTGAATACCCAGCTGCGATGTTCTGGGCGGGTGTGACTCTCAATGTCGATGAACAAGGGGTTGTCTGGGATGACCGCGTGCAACGTTGGCCACGGGAAGGAATATTCGAGGCACCCGAAGGGGTGATGGCGATGACGGGAGGGATGGCGCCGACATGGACTGGTACCGTTTTTAGGCGCGAAGTATTGCAGCAGGCGGGCTTTCCGGAGTTTGAAATGCTCGGGCCTGCGGATCTTGACTATTGCCTACGGCTGGCTTCCCGGTTTCCGTATCTTGTTGAAAAACATCCATCGGCTGTATTCACCCTCAATTCCGCCTCGTTCAGTGCAACTCAGCCATTGTCATCGTTCTGGCCGGGCTGGATAAAGATGCTTCGCAACGTTGCAAAAATGGATTCGCTTACCACGCAGGATCGCGAGCGTGTGCTTGAAGCCTTGCATGCGGATGCGAGACGTATGCTTTTTCGGCGCGGTGCACATGCGTTATGTGCCGGACGTCGCGACTATGCCCGTGATGCCGCCCAAGCTTTGGCGATGCATTACGGCCAGAACGCGCGTGCCAGGATTTTGCGTGTATTGGCGTTCGGCGGTGAAAGGGTCCCAGGTGTGCAAATAATGCTTTCACGGTTGTACAAGTTGATGGAGGCGCGAATTGTGCATTCACGCGAAGGACTGCAGGGCCGGTATGGACATCTCTTAAGGTACATCTAAGGGGTATCAGGCCACGCTGCGCATACGTTGGATTAGTTTCCACAGCAGATTGCGTACACCCGTAGATGCCAGCGCGGTGGCGGCGAGCACGATCAGTCCAATTCCGGCCAGCCACATCAGCCCGGCTAGGTCACGGTCGAGAGTGGGGTGCAGACACTTGGCTATCAGCGTTACAGCTAGCGAAACAATTACGGGCGGTAATACGTCACGCAAATACCATTGACCCAGTTCACCACGAAGCAGTCTCTGGTGTATCAACGGCACTACAAACAGCACGTAGTTGAAATTAACCGCAAACCACAGCCATGCAGCACCGTTCATTCCGTATCGCTGTACTGCCACGATGCAGAAAGGAATTCCAAGCAAAAGCGCAATTGTATTGCTGATGATAGGCAATCGAGTCCGGCCTGAGGCGAGCTGCAATGCATATGGAACGTTCATAAGTCCATTCAGCGCACTTCCGGCGACAAGGACTGCCAGTGGGAGGGCTACTTTCGCTGCCAAGGTCGCGTCACCGGTCCAAAGCCAAAGCACGCTCTCCGCGTAGAACCCGATCACACAAGCAATTGCGGAGGCAATCACTGCAAGGCATTGGCTCGCCAAGTGATAAAGCTGCACCAGGGTCGCATGATCACGGCTAGCCACGAGTCGGCTCATCCGTGGGTAGATAGCATTGAACATTGGCTGCACCGCACGCCCAAGACCAGCGCTGACCGTGACCGCAACTGTGTAATAGCCGAGTTCGCTAAGTGGTCGTAAAGCAGACAAGGTCAATCTGTCGATCTGTGACAACACGAGCGCCGAAGCGGTAATTGCAAAGATCCCAAATGCAAAATGACGTGCATCGATCAGTTCGACGGTACGAAACCGAAGCGGGTTTCTCGCAGGTGGAAGGAGTCTCCAAAGCACCAGTGCAGTGCATGTGGTTTGTGCTGCAGCAACAACGACGTACCACCATAGAAAACCTTGTAACCCCGTATCGGTAAAATACAGAAGTGGTAGTACTCCTACATAACGCAAGGTCGCGAAGATTGCCGCGATGGCATTCAGCCGTGGTTGTTGTTCCAAGCCAGTTAAAGCGCTTGTGTAGAAACTGGACGGCCAGAGTAATGCCACTGCCAGCCCCATGATCCTGATTGCTGAAACTGTGGCAGCGTGACTGAGATGTTGAGGTCTTAGCCAATGCTGGGCGATCACGTCACTGCCAAGCATCAGCACGAGGGCAATTGCTGCCGAGGTCGGCCATACCAGCCATTCGAACGTATAGATTAGTTGGCGGATGAGACCTCGCCGCACAGGGTCATGCGCGCGCCGAGCAAGTTCACGACCGAGGAACACGCCAATGCCAAAATCCAGAAGCAGCGACATCGCCTGCAGGCTCAGCATGAACCCAACAAGGCCAAAGTTTTCGGCTCCAAGCGCCCGGATATAGAGCGGCACGAATGCCACTCCCATGAGGGCAATCCATATTTGACCAGCGTAGTTGGCCAAGATGTTGTTGCGTAATCGCGGCATGCTATGGGCCGTATGCGCGCCTATGCATAGTTCGCATTAACAGTGCGCTGCGCGAGCAGTACCACCGAGTCAAACTGGCCGTTGTCAAATGCGTCGGGGATCATCAGCACTTCTTCGAAGCCATGCCGCCGCAGCATGCGCAACAGAGTTGGCAAATCATAGACGTGCAGTTGCATTGCAGGCTCCTTGAGTGGGCGGCCACGCAGCAAGTTGCGTAATGCGTTCAGCGGGGGTAGTTGATAGCGAAGTTTCACCATTGCGCGCAACCAGCGGGGAGCATTGCAGGAATACAGCACCTGTACAGCGATAAAACCACCGCTGCGTACTTTGTCGGCCAATGTCTCAATAATTGTGTGCCCGCGACGCGGGTCGATATGAGCGAACACAATGTGCGAATGAACTAGGTCATATTTGCCGCGAACTTGGCTCAGTTCGTCGTCAGAACCGACGAAATCTGCGTTGTGTACCTGCAATTGTTCGCAGTTGTGGCGACCTTCGGCCAGCATTGATGGTGAAATATCGACACCGGTAGCACGGGCGCTACGCCTTGCAAGGGGAATCAGCAAACGACCGACACCGCAACCAAAGTCGAGTGAGGCTTCAGGACTGAAGCCTGGGGCGAAGCGTGCGTGGATTGTCGCTAGGAGCTTCTCTACGTGCTCGTCACCCATTCGAAAGAATGCCGCGCGCGCATCTGCAGTCATTTTGTCTGCGCGGTATGCCTCGTCACTGATTACGCCGAAATAGGGGTCGTTTCGGCCCCAGTTTTCCCAGTCGCGGTTAGTCCCCATACTTGATTCCTAATATTTGCGTGACAACGATCATTCACCGATGACGGCGTATGAAATGCGCGGTTCGAAATCGAACCGGCGAACGCGCAGTTTGTTAATTTCGAGCATCTCCATTACGGCGATCGTCTCACCTGGGAACGCCTCTTCGTTGAGCTCGTCGAATACCAACACTGCGCCCTTGGGCATGCGTGGCAGAAAGTGCTCAAGCGCGATTTTTGTTGGTTGATAGATATCAAAATCCAAGTACAGGCAGCTAACGATGAGGTGCGGATAGTTCTCAAGATGTTTTGGCGCAGTCTGTGCGAAATCACCCTTGACTATCTCGACCTTTGGAAAATGATTGAGGAAGCGGCTGACATCATAAAGTTCGACCGCACGAAGGATGTCTTCGTAGGCGCCATCCGCAGCAAAGCCATGTTCTTTCAGATGCGCCGACTTACGTTCGGGCTTGCCCTGCAAGTCTGCGGCATCGATAGAAGGGAAGCCGGTGAACGTATCAAAACCGATGATTCGACGCTGAAAATTATATGGTTCGAGAATCGTGCTGAGTTTGGCGAAGCTCATGAGTCCGCCACCGAACAGCACCCCACATTCGACGATTGAACCCTGGACATCCTTGATCAGTTTGAAGATCTCGTAGCGGGCCAGAAATCGCGCAAGATTTTGACGCGGCACGTATTTAGCGAAGTTCTCAAGCTTCTCGGTAGCCGAGCCAGGACTGTTGTTGAAGTAGTTTTCAAGTGCCTCACGAGACGTCAGGTCAAAGGGTGCTTGAGTGCGCGGATCATGCATGGTCGGTGAGATGTCGCCGTCGCCGACGGGCTTGCTGTTTGCGGTTTCAGAATTTTTCACGATGAGGGCCTTGGTTTTCATTGCTCAGCTGTCAGTTAGCTGCATGGGAGAGAAATCGCGGGCGCGCATGAAGTCGCCGAGTGTGCTTCCACTCGCCAAGCTGTCGATGTTGGGTGCGCCAAGGCCACGTTCGAGATCTGATCGGTTGATGGTGCGAAAGTCGATGCTGTAGCGGGTTCTGCCCGAACGATTCGCGGCGGTTGCATGCAGGTGCGAGGCTGAGAACAGGATCACGTCACCTTTGGTGCCGGCAATGCGCAGTTCACTTGTTGTATCAATCGGTTCGACTGGAAGCGGGTGCTTCCGTTCGTCTTGGCCGATCTGGCTGGTGGCGAGCTGACGACCCACCCGGCACCACTCGCTATAGTCGAAGTCGACAGAGCTATTCGACACCGGCTTGGACCAGTATTCGGGAAAGAACGACATTGCGCGTTCGGTGGTCACCAGGAATACCGGTAGCCACCAATTGACTTGCGCGGCTGGACTGGCGTACCAGATGTCTCGATGCGCCTTATAGGCGTAGCTGACGCCTGAGCTGAGATAGTCGCTATGCGGAACCACGCGGAGACGTGGTACATCGAAGTACGTGTCGTCGAGGTCGCAGCCGAATGCGGCGAGAACGTCGCGCACGAGTTCCTTGGTGCGTTGGTTGTTGGTAAACCGTGTTTTCAGTGGACCGACTTGTTTGATGAATTCAGTCACGGACAGGCTTTCCTGCGCGTGTTGCGGATCAAGCGGAGCCAGTGCTTGGATTGCTAGCTCGATGGCATAGTCAGCGAGCGCGGCAGTAGCCTCGTTGCGGGTGTACAACAGCAGGTCACCGTTGAAGATCAAGCGTCGGCGCGCGTCACACTCGAGTTCGTGGTTCAAATAGATGCCAGCCATGGGTTTGCCGTTTCCACCTTGAGAATATGTATGTTCGCCGATGCGTTGCGCGTAGGCCACGTCATAGACGTCTCTGCAGGATCACTCGCGCCGGAGGTAACCCTCTGGAGCAACTGTGATCAGCAGCTTGCTCTCGATTTCGGTGTCGACGCTGTAATGCAGTGGAGTACCGTCGGCCGCCGTCCGTCCTTCATCATTCAGACATCGCAGATACTCGCGCAGCGCTGTTTTCGGGTTATCGCCTGGACCCCAGTTGCGATCGGGGTATTGCGCGACTGGAAGGTCCTCGACAACCGAATCGAACACCACGCAATAGCAGCCGGGAGTGACCATTGGTGCATACGCCTCAAGTTCGGCGAGTACATGATCGTGAGTATGGTTGGAGTCAAGACAGACCATTATCCGTGCGTGGTTCCGCGCGGCCCTTGCGACTTGGGCGACAATCACTGGATCTACTGATGATCCCTGAAGCATGTCGATGCGCCCAGCCAGCGGATGCGCCTGGATTGCCTCGTGGTTGTGCGCGCGAATGTCGATGTCTATGCCAAGTACTTTTCGGCGAGGTGCCCGCGGGTCGAGCAGCTCGCCGTTGGCCACAGCATCAGCATAGTCGAGCATCGCGAGCAGCGATGCACTCAGTATCAGCGAACCACCATGGGCGATACCGGTCTCGATGATCAGATCCGGACGTGTCGCCCAGACCAACTCCTGCATCGCCACGATGTCCTGCGGATACTGAATGATTGGTCGACCCTGCCACAGGAAATTGTACGAATATTTCGCTGCGATCGACGACTCGGTAAATGCTCGCGCATCGGCCAGCAAGCGCTGGTTGGAACTGGCGTCTAGCATCCGTTGCCTAGTCTCTTCCTGGAAATTGCTCATACTTGGTCCACCACGATGTAATTCGGGCCCGTGCCACCCATGGCACGGATCTCGAAGAGATAGTTGGAGTTCATCACGAAAATGTCAGGGGTGTCACCGAGCTGTGCAATCGCTTCACGCGGTGTCAGTACTGGCAATCCGCTGCCCGCAAGATATTGGCCCTGTTTCGCGGGATTGATATCGATCGCCAGTATCGGCGCTACGCCGCGGGCTTGCATATGATGCGAGAACATGACGCCTTTGGCGGCGGCGCCCCAGACTGCGCTGCAGGTGCCAGCGTCCGCAATTTTTGCGCAGCGATCAAGGCTGTTGAACATGTCTACAGGCACCGATATCGATGATGGAGTGCCTAGAGTTGACGTCGCCGGATTTCGTAGAGAGTCGAGTTCGGCGACCACATAAATGTACTGGCCTCCGAATAACGGGCCGGATTCAAGCACACGGCTGAACATTCGATCGAAGTCGATGAGACGGAAATAGTTCACGTGTTCATAGAACACGTCAAACCATGCGTTGCGTTGCAGGATCCATTCCAGACTAGGTACTTCTATATAGACCCGGCCACTGCCGTTGCCGTTGCTGTTTGCTTGACGCACAAGATCGAGGAATTCCACAGGTGAAGGGATGTGCTCGAGTACATGGCGCATCACGATTGCATCACCGCGAATACCGAGACCAGGTTCAAAGTGGCGTCGAGTAATGTGATCTGCATTGCCCTCATAAGCCGGATCAATGCCTCGCGCATTGTGGCCAGCTGCGCGCAACAATTGGAGAAACGCGCCTTTGCCACAGCCAATTTCGAGAATGCTCATCGCTTGGAAGTGGTGACCGATTATGTCAACTACCTGCGCGATGTGCGTCTTGAATGTTGGCGAATGGCCTTGCTCGTTCTGATAGCTGCTGTCGTAACTGAGCAGGTCAGGATCGAACGCCTTATTGTGAACCAGGCCGCTACCCTCGTCTTGAACAAGCACGACGTCGCCGCGCGGGCAGTCCAGAGCCTCGGCAGCACTCACGAACATCTTGTTCTGGTAAACAGGAATTCCTTCCAGACGTAGCAATTGTCTTTCGCTCATGGCGCTCTCAGCATGGAATTCAGCCGCCTTGTACTTCCCCAGAAAGCAAATGGTTCGTAATCGGGGTAAGCGTACACGCCGCGGTTTAGTGAAATGTGGGCACCCCATTCTCCTAACCAACCATTGACTGTATCGATGACCGTCGCCGGGTGACCGCTGCAAATATTGACTGTGCCGACGTCAGAGTATTCCAGTGTCAGCGCAGCGATATGCGCCGCAGCTGTTTCGACTGCGAGAAAATCACGAACCTGATCTCCGGCCGACATGTCGAAGCCACTGCCCGAGGCGACCGCCGATCGTAATTGTGGATATAACGAGGTAGCCGCTTGGCCAGGGCCATACAGGTAGAATAGTCGTAGCCAGCCGAGTCCGAAATCCTGCGATTTGCGTTGTTCCACCAAATGTTGGTGCAGTTGATGTTTGGCTTCACCGTAGGCCGTCGTTGGCAACGGAGGCGTTGTCTCGTCGAGTTCGCCAGACTGCAATCCATATTCGAGACAGGTGCCTGCGACTACTAGTCGCGTAAGACCAGCTTTGAGGCAGGTATCTAAGAAGGCGAGTTGCCGTGGCAATTCCTCATCGAGGTGATGGCTCGATCGGTAGTTCGGTAGCCCAGTCCAAGCCAAATGGAGCAATACGTCCGGATGGCCCATGCGTGCGAATGGATCAGTACCGGCGTCGCCGATATCCATTGCCAGCGGTACCATAGCGTTGGTCATGGGCGGATCGGGACGGCGCGATATTGCGACCACCTCAATGTCTCGTGTCAGCAGCTCACGCACTACATGACGGCCCAGGAAGCCGCTCGCGCCAGTGACTGCGACGCGCATGGTCAGGAGACCACCATCGTCGGTACAGCGGTCGCGAAACGCCCGCCCCATTCACGGATATAGGCCAGTTGCTCGGTGATCTCCTGGCGAAGGTTCCATGGCAGAATCAATACGATATCTGGCCGTTCAGCATGCAAATGCTCTTCGGCGAGCACCGGTATCCGTGAACCTGGCAGATAGCGACCCTGCTTGTGCGGCGAAGCATCTACCACGTAAGGCAGCAGGTCCGATCGTATTCCGGCGTAGTTGAGCAGGGTGTTTCCTTTGGCCGCGGCGCCGTAACCGGCGACTTTGCGGCCATCGCGGCGCTGTTGCAGAAGATAGCCAAGTAGATCGTTCTTGACCGTGTCGGCTTTTGCCTGAAATCCTCGATAGTAGTCCATGCCTAACATGCCCGCAGCCTCTTCATCAGCCAGCAGTACGGCGACTGCCGGGGTGTCGTGGTAACTGCTGCCAGCATGTGCGGCCCATATGCGTAACGAGCCGCCATGGGTAGACAGCTGTTCGACGTCCCATATACGAAGCCCATGTGCAGCAAATACCGTACGCACGGTGTGTAGCGAGAAGTACGAAAAGTGCTCGTGATATACCGTATCAAACTGATGTTGCGCGACTAATTGCTGCAAGTGTGGAAACTCTACCGTCACCACGCCCTGTTCTGCCAATGTGCAAGCCAACCCTGCGACGAAATCGTTGAGATCAGGGACGTGAGCCAGCACATTGTTGGCCACGATCAAGTCGGCGTGGCGACGCTGGGCGATAAAACGTTGCGCGAACCCGTAGCCGAAGAACTCGATCAAAGTATCGATACCTTTGGCCTGTGCGGCACTGGCGGTGCCCGCAGTGGGCTCAATGCCAACACAAGGAATGCCGCGGGCGGCGACGTATTGCAAGAGATAGCCGTCGTTGGAGGCAATTTCAACGACTAGGCTGTCGCTTCCAAGTCCCAGTTTCGATACGACCTGCTCGACATAGCGTTCGGCGTGTGCCAACCACGAGCGCGAGTACGACGAGAAGTACACGTAATCAGGAGCGAATAGCGCGGTGCGCGATTGCACTTCATCGACCTGCACCAGCAGGCAACGGGGACAGGTGCGCAATTTGAGAGGAAAATACCACTCAGGTGCACTCAGCGCATCTCTGGTGAGAAACGCATTTGAGGGCGGTGCGGTGCCGAGATCGAGGAACACATTGTCGAGCAGCGGATCGTCGAGAGTGGCACAACAGTAGCGACATTTCATGCGTCCACTCCTGTGTAAGCGTCATCGATAAGCGCATAACTGCGATCTTTGTCAGAAACCATGCTCACCGACTGAGGCCACACGATCGCCAATCGCGGGTCGTCGTGGCGCAGGCCGGCCTCGCTCATAGGCGTCCAAGGAGCAGTGTGCATATAGAGCAATTGCACGTTAGCAGTCAGTGTCTGAAATCCATGCGCGAAACCTTCAGGAATGAAAACTGCGCGGTCGTTGTCCTCCGAAAGCTCTAAGGCATGCCATTGCAGGAAGGTTGGCGACCCCACACGGAGATCTACTGCCACGTCGAATATACGTCCATGCAGGCAACGTATGAGCTTGGCTTCGGCTGCGGGTGGCATCTGATAGTGCATGCCGCGAATCGTACCTTGCCCGTTGGTATCTGACAGATTGATCTGGACGAAATGCAGGCCAGGTCGAATGGGTCTGAGCTCCTGTTCACAGAACAGGCGTGTGAAGCGTCCGCGCGGATCACCAACGGTAGTGCTCTGAATTTCATACAGGCCAGGCAGGGGAGTAGCATCAATCCTCATTTCGCCCACCTAAGGCCGCTACGGCGGGCATCGTCAATATATGTTGCAAGATCATCCGCACTGAGGATTTTTCCGGACTCGTGGAATGCTCGATACCACGCTGCCGTTCGTGCCAGTGATACATCGATGTTCCAGACCGGTCGCCAGGCCAGTTGCTGTTTCGCCTTGTCGCAGTTCAATCGGAGGGTGGCAGCTTCGTGTGGGTGAGGTTGACCGTCGTGTTCAATATGCAATGCTGGCCAACGGGTTCCCAAGCGGAAGGCCAGCTCCTCGACCGTCAATTCGCCTTCACTGCCTGGGCCAAAATTCCAGGCGCTGGCAAAACCTTCACGCTGGAACAGAGCATGCGCCAAATGTAGGTAGCCTGAGAGTGGCTCCAGCACATGTTGCCAAGGACGAGTCGCGGCTGGGTTGCGGATCTTCAGCGGCTCGTGAGATATGCCGGCCCGAACAAGATCGGACACCAGGCGGTCTTTGGCCCAATCGCCACCACCGATCACGTTGCCGGCACGTGCGGTAGCCAGTTGCAACGTGAAACCACGACCATCGTCATAGCTGAAAAAGCTCTTGCGGTAGCAATCAGACACTAGCTCAGCACAGGCTTTTGAGCTGCTGTAGGGATCATGTCCACCCAGTGAATCCGTCTCACGATAGCCGACATGGCCTGGTGCATCGGCATAGACCTTGTCGGTGGTTGCGTTGACCAGCACGCGTACCGAAGCGCAGCTTCGGACAGCTTCGAACAGATTGACGAGCCCCATGACATTGGTATCAAACGTGTTCACTGGCTCGTTGTAGCTACGGCGAACCAGGGGTTGTGCGGCAAGATGAAAGATCATCTCTGGCTGATGCTGTTCCAATACGACACGGACGGCTGTCGCGTTGCGCAAATCCACGCGGTGATCAGGAACATCGTCGAGTCCAAGCAGTGTCCAATGCGCCGGATTCGTATCGGGATCAAGTGCGAGTCCGGCAACATGGGCGCCCATCGCGCGCAGCCACAACACTAGCCAAGAGCCCTTGAAGCCGGTATGGCCGGTGACCAACACGCGACGATTGGCATATATGCCGCCAAAGAGTTCGCTCAAGGCCATATTTTCCATGGTGCATTGCCCGCTTGCCAAAGTTCTTCCAGCCTCATTCTGTCGCGCAAAGTGTCCATGGGCTGCCAAAAGCCACTATGCGTATAGGCGGACAGTTGTTCTTCTCGTGCAAGTGTTTCCAGTGGGCCCCGTTCCCAAACGGTAGCGTCATCATCGATGAAGTTCAGTACGCTCGGTTCGAGCACGAAAAATCCGCCGTTGATCCATAAACCATCACCGGATGGCTTTTCTTCAAAGCGGGTGATTCGGTGGTCCTGAATATCTATTGCGCCAAAGCGACCGGGTGGTTGCACCGCACACATTGTCGCCAATGTTCCTTTTGACTCATGGAATGCCAGTTGCTTCGTAATGTCGACATCAGCAAGACCATCGCCGTAAGTGAAGCAGAATGTGTTGCCGTCCAGATAGTCCGCAACGCGCTTCAATCTGCCGCCTGTTTGCGTTTGGTCGCCCGTATCGACGAGGGTGATTCGCCAAGGCTCGGCATGTTTGTGATGAACCTCGAGTTTGTTTGTGGACAGGTCAATGGTTATGTCAGACATGTGCAGGAAATAATTGGCGAAGTATTCCTTGATCACATAGCCCTTGTAGCCAAGACAAATGATGAAATCGTTGATGCCATGATGGGAATAGATCTTGAGGATGTGCCAAAGCACCGGCATGCCGCCGATCTCGATCATCGGCTTCGGGCGTACCGTGGTTTCTTCGCTGATCCGTGTGCCGTAACCGCCAGCAAGAATGACCGCCTTCATCGTCGATGAGCCTTTGGGGAAGAGACCGAATAGCCGAATTTTAGCTCGCACGGCTGGTTGGTAACGATGTGCCGTCGCAAATTCGGTACAGATGATCGATGCAATCGATATCAAGCGATGAGGCCCGGCGCTTGATGCCGCGCATCTCGTAGCCTGTGGTCGGCAGAAATGTGCCATCCTGACCGGCGATTCCAGAAATAAGTGCGTGCTTCAAGTGGTGTCCGATGCTTGAATGGTGATCGCAAGGTAACAGTCTAAGCGTTGCAGGCCCTTGCGCGTAGTGGGGTTCCATGCTCAACCGGGCGGTGTTTTGATCATCCGTAGGCGCAATTCGTTCAGATCGACGTTCAGTCGACCACCGATATTCAACGGCTGCAGCCGTCGTAGCGCCTGATCTGCGTCGTCTATGCGGCCTTGGGCAAGCAGCATGCGAATCAGGGTGATTTGATAGACGGGTTCATTCGGGCTGGTCTCGACAGCCTCCTTGGTCATGCGTACGCCGAGCACATAATCATCCAGCACGTTCCATGCATAGTCGCCATAGGTGGCGAGCAGGCGGGCGCTGGGATGAGTATGATCGAGTGCCGCCATGAACGATTCCATCATCCGATCCCGTGGTAGATCGCAGCGTTGCTCTCTGGCGCATTGGGTCAACGCAGCCAGCGAACTTTCATCCTGCACGCCGGGTCGGTGCGCCCTCAGCTTGGCGACCATGCTGCTCCACCATGCGTCTTTCAATGGCAGTCGCATGCGTGCATTCATGAAGATCAGTGCCTGCTCGGGGAGGATCGAGCTACCAGGTAATGCTGCGGCTTGTTCCAGCGGCGCATGAGCCAGCGTGGTGAACGGTGAGGCGGGGTCGTAGTTTGAATAGATGATGTAGGTACGACCCAGCTCGTATTGTGCACGTGGTGAGAGTGGCGCACGGGAAGCCAGGTCCTCCGCCAGCCGCAGTGAGTTACCCCAAGCATGCGCCGTAAGTGCGGTCAACGTTGTCCAGCACAGCATCAACCCAATCAGCAGTGTGTAGCGTGGCAGAGCGAAGGGGGTCATAGGCGGTACAGCGAGCAGCGGCATGATCGCCAACAACAGGCCGAAGCTGGCGAAATAGTTTCGGTGTTCGTAGATCAGTTCCAGTGGCAGGATAGTGCCAGTGAGCAACTGGCAACCGAGGAACAGGGCGATGCCGAGTGCTGTCACCGGTTGGCGTGTACGCAGCCACAACATCAATGCGATCAGGGCAGCCAGAAACACAATGCTGGCAAGGGTGCTCCATGGTGCCAATAATCCGCTCGAGATATGGAAGTCGTCGTGATAGAACGACAATGCACCAGGTGTCGGCATCAAGGTCCAAACTATGTAGTCGACGATGATGCGCGCCTCGCTAAGCAAACGCGTATTCAATGTGAAGTCGCGGACCGCCCAAGTTTCCGGCCTCAACAAACCGGGTAGCAACCAAGCCAGACCCATGACCATGGGAAGGGCCAGCACCAGCAGAAACAAGCTGGTAATGCGTATGTCGCGTCGCTGTTCTTTTGTAATGGCCTCCTTAGAGGCGTCGGACGTCTCTGGTGGCTTGCGAAAGCGAAACAGCATCCACTCGATCAGTAGCGCGTATAGCGGCAGCATGACTGCCGTTTCCTTGGCCAACACTCCGATGAGCATAGGAACAGTGATGCTGATCAGGCAAAGAATGAAGCCTCTCGTATAAGCAGATGGGTCGTCAAGCATACGTCGGCGACCGGTGACATAGCCGATCAGACCGAGCAGAACGAACAGGTTCGCCAAACTCTCCATGCGCTGGACTACATAGAGTACGCCGGAGAGGTTGATCGGCAGCAACATCCAGCCGGCCGCGATCAAGGTCGCAACTATGCTCAAGGGTTTGGATGATTCAGAGGAATCCCTTTCGAATGCTGGGTCCGCAATGGCAGGAGCGACTTTAGTCGCAATCCCTTCTAGTGGTGCAGGTTTCGTTGCAACGCGTAGTACGGTTGCACCTATGGTCGAAGTAAGTCCTCGTGAGAGAGCTGCCTGCAGTAAAGCTCTCGCCAACAGGAACACCAGCAGCCCGTTCAATAGGTGAATCAGTAAATTGGTGAACTTCATCCAATACGGATCGAGACCCGTCGTAATGTAATTCGCGGCAAAACTCAACGAGGCCAATGGCCGCTTGAAGTCACTGGCTGGCGACGACAGTGCGGCACGGACCAGTGAGGCCACGCCGGCGTCATGCGGCTGTATACCTCGGTTGTCGACAATATTTGGGTAGTCGTCGAATAGGAACCCACCCCGCAGGCCAGGCCAATAAACCGAAATTGTGACAATAAAGGCTGCTACCAGTGCCCATTGGTACAGGGATGAGCGAGTCGATGCTGAGTGCATTAGTGGGTGGCGCTCTGGTCGGGACTTGGGTAAGCAGTATTCTTGCTGCCGGCTTTGACGTCGAGGCTAAGTTGGCTGCGCAGATGGGTCAGTTCGTGAGGCCAGTAGTTTTGACGTGCAAGTACCCAATCGTGCAACATCGGCATGCCGATGCTTGGGAGCGTAGCCCTTTTTTCGACCTGCTGATAATGATCGAGCAGATGCAGGCCCTGGGCCGGGTAACCGGCGGCACCCAGCGTGGCTGCGGCTTGCAATGCCATGCCAGGGCGTACCTGAAGGTCCAGAGCTGCTATGAAATCCGCCAACGCGGCGTCTGGTTGATGTTGGGCCAGTGCGACGCGGCCGCGCAGGTAGGTAAGGTCCTGCTGTGGCCCCGCCGCCGCAAGCTTTGGGTTCTGCAAACCGGTGTTGATCAAGTCGAGCAGATCCCCTGCTGTCAAACCTGGACAACGCTCGGAGATGACCACTGGGAGCATGCGCTCGAACCAACGAGTGAATAGTGCGCCGGTGTTTGGCGTACCAAGCATCGCTGTACGTGCCGCATCCATGTCGGTGCGACGGACGCTGCCCGTGTTGCAGCGTGCGCCGATCAAGTTGAACACCAATTGCGCCTGATCAGGCTGGGATGTCAGCAATGCCTGGAGCCGGTGTATGGCGTTTTGCGGGTGTCCGTTCTGCATTTCGATCTGTGCCGCGTTGGCTTGCGCTCGTGCAGAGTTCGGATTGATTTGTGCCCAAACCAAAGCCTGGGTTTGTATGTCCCCCCACACTTGGGTGCGTGCCCGGGTCATCATTGCTAGCCCTACTGGCAGCACGATCATCAGTACATACTTGAGTATCCGCATCGTGCGAGTGTCAGCAAGCCACAAACCCAGCGGCCAGAACATCAGGAGCGCCGGCACATAGTTGCGATGCTCGAAGTACAGCTCCAGAGGTATCGAGGTGGATTCGAGCAACTGCCCGGCGAAGTAGAACAGCACGGCCAGCGCCAGCGCGGGGTGGCGTCGGCGCAACCACCAGGCACCACCGATCAGCGTCGACGCAGCGAGGATCGCGGGCAAGGTCGAAGCGGGGTGCAGCAACGAGGTGGATGCGGTGTATTGGTCATTGAACAATCCGCTAGAAAACGGTCGGGGAAGCCACAGCAGCGACAGGTAATCCATCAACACGCGCGGTTCGGTCAGTAATCGTTGCGCATAGGTCCATGGCCGGCCACCGGCGTTGCCGCCGACAAGGATGCCGTGTACTCCGATCCAGATCAGATAGGTACAAATCGCAGAAACGGGAAGGGCAACCAGAAGAAGCAAGAGTACGCGATGGAGGTGCGCCACCTTGCTGACAGGCCATATGGATCTTGGAGCCAGCACAATGATCTCGATCAGCAGCGCATACAGCGGCAGCAGTGCACCGTTGGCCTTGGCCAGCACACCCAGTAGGGTGAAGCCACCCAGTCCGAACACGCTCCAGAGCAGCCCGCTACGGGAGTTTCCGGCCGCAAGTTGGGTGCGACCATGTAGCCAGATCAGCAGTCCGGCCAGGACGCAAGTGGCTGGCAGCATGGCTTCACGCTGCACGATATACAGGGTAGTCGATACCAGCAGTGGATGCAGTAGCCACAACGCACTACCGATCAGGGCTGCTATGCGGTAGCGAGGAGTCTCTATCGCCAACGCCCGACCCAGCCGTGCGAGCAGGGCATACAAAAGCACAGCATTGAGCAAGTGCAAGATCAGATTGGTCTGCTTGAATGGGTACGGATCAGCCGGCCAGTCGCGGGCGTCGAGCAGAAACGACAATAGCGTTAGTGGGCGTCCTGTGGGGTCGGCGATACCGGAGGTGATATAGCGCCAAAAGATTGGCCAATTGTCGACCGGGCCGGTGGCGCCCAATGCGGGCAGGTTAGCGAAATCGTCGAATAGAAAACCGCCTTTTAAACCAGGCCAGTAAGCGGCGAACGCAAGGATTAAAAGGCCTGGCAATCCGAACAGTGGTATCACCGTAAAACGTTTGAGCATTGGAGCTATCCAAAAAAAGAAGGGCCACGCATGGTGGCCCTTCCAGTTACCAACAATGCCGGTTGTTAATTAACGGCAGGACGTCGGCAGGTACTTCGACGGAACGTTGCCACCGGCGCAGTGCCATTCCACGCTGCCAGCATGCGTGATGGCAGACATGACCAAGGTTGTCGTATTGGTTAGTATCTTATTGGCTTTCGCGCCGCCATAGGCAGCCGTGATTTTTCCGCCTGCCACCGTGACACTAGTCACGTACTGGCCGGCGATGCTGCCTGCGGCAGCAAGACCCGCAGAGGAATTGGCCGGGGGGAAAGCACCCCGATTGCTGTAGTACTCGCCAACGGCGGTCTTCGCGCCATCAGCCAGCACGGCACCTTCGGAGACCTGCGTGCGGATCAGGTAGTCCTGGTAGGCCGGGATGGCAATGGCGGCGAGGATTGCGATGATCGCAACCACGATCATCAATTCGATCAGGGTAAAGCCTTTCTGCATGTTCTTCATGGTGGTTCCTCTGTTTTGGTTAGCTAACCGTGTGATGCCCCCTGAGCCCCAGTCCCGTATCCCCCTAGGCGGGATCGGACCCCATAACTCATGGTCAGGAACGACCAGGAAGCTCGCTGCAGAATCAAGCAGGTTATGTGCCATTTCTGCAACAGGTGTATTCCCACATATTTGTGGGTGAAAGGATTGTGCACGTGGTCACGAAAGCCCGCAACCATCGGTCATTCAAGCTTGTAAGGTCCCGAAAATGTGCACAAAAGCAGTACGCGGCGTTGCCAGTCTCAGGCACTTAGTGACGCTGGTGGTCAGTTTTGTGCAGCAGTTGCATGAGTCGACGACGCTACTTGCGGCAGGTCGCCGGCAGGTATTTGTCCACCACGGTTCCCCCGTTGCAGCTCCAGGCGATGCTACCGGCCTGGGTGATGGCGGAAAGTACCAGGGTGCTGGTTTTGATGAGTATGTTGGCTTTGGGGGTGTTGAATGCAACCGTGACTTTGCCGGCAGGAGCAAGATCCACACCGGAAACATATTGGCCAAGGATCGATGTGCTCTTTGCCAGTCCTGCGGACGCATTGGACATGGGAAGTCGCCCGGTATTGGATATGAAGTCCCATTCCGCCGCCTTGGCGCCAGTGGACAGAAGCATGCCTTCACTGACCTGGGTGCGGATCAGATAATCCTGATAGGCCGGGATGGCGATGGCAGCGAGGATCGCGATAATCGCCACGACGATCATCAGTTCGATCAAGGTGAAACCGGCGGAAATACGCTGGCGCAACATGGTGGACTCCCCTGTGAGTACACCGGAGGCAGGCACGTTTTGTACCAAATGTGAAAGCCTGACGTGCGCTGCGTCACAACGGTGCGCGCGGTTACCGAGGTTTCGTGCGGGCGGGCGCTTTTCCCTGAAGCCCGCGATGACAGACAGCCATTGGCTTGCGTCGCACCAGTCGCGCGCTTACCGTGGCTGCTTTGACCCGCCAAGGAACCAACCCATGAAACCTCTGATTGCCGCGCTGCTACTTGCGCTGGTGGCTGCGCCCACGATGGCGAGCGATGTTGTGGATACCACCTTCGTCAAGACCGACGGCGTACATGCGTTCAATGTGCGTGACCTGGTGATGATGGATCGGGTCAGTGATCCGCAGTTGTCGCCGGACGGGCGCTATGCGGCGTTTGGCGTGCGCAGCACGGATTACGCGGCGAACAAGGGCGTCAGCGCAGTCTATGTGCTGGATCTGAGCAAGGATGGCCAGCCGGTGAAGGTGGTGGACAAAGGTGGTTCGGCGCGCTGGTCGGCGGATGGCCGCAGCCTGTATTTCGTGGCGCCGGCCAAGGGCGTGGCGCAGTTGTGGCAGGTGGACTTGGGCGGCAAGGGTGGTCTGGATCTGGCCAAGCATGCGGCGCCGGTGCAGGTGAGCCATTCCGTGCTGGATCTAGGCGGCTACAAGCTGTCGCCGGATGGCAAGCAAGTGCTGTTGTCGTATGAGGTATTCACCGACTGCGCCACCTTGGCGTGCACCCAGCAGCGCGTTGCGGCGCGCGACAAGGACAAGGCCAGCGGCACGTTGTACAGCAAGCTGTTCGTGCGGCATTGGGATACGTGGGCGAATGGCCGGCGCAACCAGCTGTTCGTGGCCAGCTTCGATGGCAAGGGCCAGTTGGCAGCCGAGCCGAAGCTGCTGAGTCGCGGCATCGACGGCGACGTGCCGAGCAAGCCGTTTGGCGACGAAAGCGAGTTCGCGTTCGCGCCGGATGGCAAGAGCGTGTATTTCGGTGCGCGCATTGCCGGCACCAGCGAGCCGTGGTCGACCAACTTCGACGTGTACAGCGTGCCGGCCGACGGTTCGACCCTGCCGAGGAATCTCACCGCCGACAACAAGGCGTGGGATGCGTTCCCGGTGGCGTCGCCGGACGGCAAGACGCTGTACTACCTGGCGATGAAGACGCCGGGCTCCGAGGCCGACCGCTTTGCGATCATGGCATTGGATCTGGCCAGTGGTACCAAGCATGAAGTAGATCCGAGCTGGGATCGTTCGCCCGGCAGCCTGACGATTTCCGCTGATGGCAAGACGCTTTACGCGACGGCCGACGACAACGGCCAGCATCCGCTGTTCGCGATCGACGCGGCCAGCGGCAAGGTCAGCCAACTGGTCGGCGACGGTGCGGTAGGCGGCTATTCGATGGCTGCCGGCAAGCTGCTGCTGACGCGCGATGACCTGAAGCGTCCGGCGGACATTTATCTCGCCAGCGCCGATGGCAGCGGGCTGAAGCAGGTCACCCATTACAACGCGGCGGACCTTAAGAACACGAAGATGGGCGATCCCGAGTTCTTCACCTTCAAGGGCGCGGGCAACGAGACCGTGCAGGGCTACGTGGTCAAGCCGGTCGACTACCGGCCGGGCAAGACCTACCCGGTCGCCTTCATCATCCATGGCGGCCCGCAGGGCGCGATGGAAAATGGCTGGAGCTATCGCTGGAATCCGCAGACCTATGCAGGTCAGGGCTTCGCGGTGGTGACGGTGAACTTCCACGGTTCCACCGGTTACGGCCAGGCGTTCACCGATTCCATTTCGGGCGACTGGGGCGGCAAGCCACTGGAGGATCTCAAGCTCGGCTGGAAGGCCGCGCTGGACAAGTACAGTTTCCTCGATGGCGATCGCGCCTGTGCCATGGGTGCCAGCTACGGCGGCTACATGACCTACTGGATCGCGGGCGTGTGGAACCAGCCATGGAAGTGCCTGATCGATCACGACGGCGTGTTCGATACGCGTGCGATGTACTACGACACCGAGGAGTTGTGGTTCGAGGAGCGCGAGAACGGCGGCACTGCATACGAGCACCCGGAGAACTACGAGAAGTTCAACCCGCTCAACCACGTCAAGGACTGGCGCGTGCCGATGCTGGTGGTGCACAGTGGCAACGATTTCCGCATCCCGATCACCCAGGGCCTGGGCGCATTCACCTCCATGCAGCGCCGCGGTATCCCCAGCCAGTTCCTAACCTTTCCGGACGAAAACCACTGGGTGCTGAAGCCGCACAACAGCGTGCAGTGGCATGACGCGGTCAACGACTGGCTGAAGAAATGGACGGCCAAGGACGCACCTAAAGCGGCGTCGAACTGATCCACCTCGTGTGATGAAAACGGCGGCCTTCAGGCCGCCGTTTTTGTTCGTACCTACCGCCGGATTACAGCCACTTCGCTCGCTTGAGCGCGAAGAAAATGGCGCCGACCACGCAAGCAACGACCGTGATGATTACGGGGTAGGCCCAGGGTTGGCTGAGTTCGGGCATGTGCGTGAAGTTCATGCCGTACCAACTGGTGAACAAGGTGGGTACGGCGAGCATCGCGGCGTAGCCGGCGAGTTTCTTCATGACCTCGTTCTGGCCCAGGGTGACCAACGAGAGATTGACGTTGATCGCGGCGTTGAGCATCTCGCGCATCGCGCCAATCGCCTCATTGACCCGGAACACATGGTCGTAGACATCGCTGAAATACGCGCGCAGTTCGTCGGGGATCAGTTTGGGATGCAGCTTCACCAACTGGCTGATGACATCCTGCAGCGGCGCCACGGCGAGGCGCAGTGTCATCAGATCGCGCTGCATGTCGTACAGCCGCCGCACCGTTCCGCGGTTGAACGTGGCCACAAAGATATCCTGCTCCAGCTTCTGCAGCTCTTCGCGGAAATCGCGCACGATCGGCAGCAGGTTGTCGACGATGAAGTCGAGCACGCCATACAGCGCATAGCTGGGACCCAGCGCGAGCAGGTGCGGCGCGTGCTCACAGTCGCGTCGCGCCGGTGCGTAGGACAGCGAGGCGCCGTGGCGCACGGTGACCAGATAACGCGGGCCGAGAAAGATGTGTGTCTCGCCGAACGCCAGCCGGGTGCTGATCAGTTGCGCGGTCTGCACGACGAGGAACAGCGAGTCGCCGTAGGCGTCGATCTTGGTGCGTTGGTGGGCATTGTGCGCGTCCTCGATCGCCAGGTCGTGCAGGCCGAATTCCTCCTGCAGTTTCTGCAGGAGCACTTCATCTGGCTCGTGCAGGCCGACCCATACGAACGTATCCGGTTGCGCCAGCACGTCGCTGATCGTGTCGAGTGTGATCTCCCCGATCCGGCTGCCATCGTTCCGATAGGCGACGCAGTTGACCACCATCGGCTGGTCGGTGGTCGGCGGTGCGGTCGCTGATGGTGGGGTGATCAGGTTCATGCGAGCATCATGCCCCGCCGTGGAAGACGGGGCAATTACACATTGCCGACCTTACCGGTTCCGGCGCAGACTCCAGGCCAACGCCAGCCAGCACGGCAGCGCGAACAACAGCCACGGCTGGTTCTGCTGCACGGTGCCCGGCAGCAGGTGCAGCAGCACGGCGATCATGATGGCGAGCAGTTGCAGCGCGATCACGCCATCCATGAAACGCGAGGCGGCGAAACCGCGGCGCGAACGCCACAGCGTCGGCAGCAGCAGGAACGCCAGCGGGTTGAACAGCAGCAGGTTGGCGTTGCCCCATGCCGAGTGGTGTGTAGTCAGCGTCCACAGCGCCAGCAAGACCAGGCCGATGATGCCGGCGCAGAGCAGATACAGCGTGCCGAGCAGCGCGTAGCCGATCGGCCACCAGCGTCGCCCCAGCGCGATCAGCACGCCGAGCAACAGGCCGGCCAGTGCCAGCGGCAGGCGCAGATCGGGTGCGTTGGCCGGTGGCACATCGAGTCGATTCGGCGAGACGAGTTGTTCGCTCCGCAGCAGCGGTTGCAGGGCGCCATGGCCGTTGTCGATACGCACTTCGCGTAGCTGCATCTGCAGCACTTCAGGCAGAAAGCTTTCCTGCCACGCGCTGAGTGGCTGGTCGGCATACGGGCCCAGACCGAGGTCCATCACCAGCATCAGCCATGGCTGTGCGCTCATCAGGCGGGCTGTCTGCTGGCGGAAGGTCATGCCACCGACGCGTGCGCCGAGTTGGGTTTTCAGCACGCCGCCGAGCGCCTTGTCCAGCGCGTCGCGCACGCGGGTGGTGCAGTTGTCGACGTAGTAGTCGTAGTTGTAGCCGGCGTTTTCCGGACGCAGGTTCCACAGCAGGAAATCGCGCAGCGCGCCAGCCTGCTCGGCCGTCATGGCGAGTTGCTGGCGAGTGACCGAGCGACCGGCTTCGACGTAATAGCTCTGGTCGAGACTGCTGGGTGCCGCGTCCATCAGGTAATGCATGCGGCCGCGGGCGAAGTTGAGGAAGAAATTCGCCTCGTTGAAATCGAATACGCCGTAGTTGAAATTGATCGCTTCGCCCGAGGCGCTGTCGCGCAATTCGATGGCGTCGTGGCCGAAGCGCTCCCAGTAGGTTTCACCGGGGCCGTAGGTGATCAGCGATACCTCGAGATTGGCGTCAGGTGCATTGGCGACGCTTGCGTGGGCGGGCAGTGCGAAGGCCAGCCAGAGCATGACAAGACAGAACGCGGAACCGATGTATCGCATGAATCCAACCTTGTCAAAGTGGTGCTCTGCGGGAGCGGTTTCAGTCGCGAAGCTTCGCTCATGGAACACCAAGGCATCGCGACTGAAGTCGCTCCCGCGGGGTGGCGTCTTCAGGCCTGTGCCTTGCTCGTTCAGTCTTTCTGCCGTACCACGCGAAACTGCTGCACGCGGCGGTCGTCGGCTTCGGTGACGTGAAACAGATAGTCGCCGATGCTGACCTCTTCGCCGACCTCGGGCAGATGGCCGAATTCGGACGTGACCATGCCGCCGACGGTGTCGTATTCCTCGTCGGAGAATTCGGTGCCGGTCTGTTCGTTGAAATCCTCGATCGGGGTCAGCGCGCTGACCAGCCAGGCGCCGCCGGGCTGTTCGTGCATCAGCTTGGGCTCTTCCTCGTCGTCATGCTCGTCGTCGATCTCGCCGACGATCTGTTCGAGCACGTCCTCGATGGTGATCAGGCCGGCGACGCCGCCGTATTCGTTGACCACCAGCGCCATGTGGTTGCGCGAGCGCCGGAATTCCTCCAGCAGCACGTTCAGGCGCATCGATTCGGGAATCAGCACGGCCGGGCGCAGGATTGCGTGGATGTCGAAATGCTCCGCCGTGCCGAAGAACTTCAGCATGTCCTTGGCCAGCAGGATGCCGAGGATCTCGTCCTTGTCGTCGCCGTGTACGGGAAAGCGCGAGTGGCCGGATTCGACCATCGTGGCAAGAATGTCGGGCAGCGGCGACTCGGCCGCCAGCATCACGATCTGCGCGCGCGGCACCATCACATCGTCCACGCTCAGTTCGGTGACCTTGATTGCACCCTCGACCATGGTGAGGGTGTCGACGGACAGCAGTCCGTTGGTCTGGGCGGAGCGCAACTCCTCGATCAGTTCGCTGCGGTTGCGTGGCTCGCCGGAAAACATGTGGCCCAGCCGGTCCCACCAGGTGCGGTGTGCCGGGCCGCTGGTACTGCCAGGGTCGTCGTTCATTACTCGTTTGAATGCAGCCCGTGACCGGGCGGAAGACCGATTCTAGCGGAAAAACCGTGACGGTTCAGAGCACAAGCGTGGTGTGTCTCCTCCCCCGCAAGCAGGGGAGGAAATCCATCAAGCGTACGGGTCGGCGATGCCCAGGCCAGCGAGGATACGGGTTTCTAGCGCTTCCATCGCCTCGGCTTCCCCGTCCTCGATGTGGTCGTAGCCGAGCAGGTGCAGTACGCCATGGATGGTCAAATGGGCCCAGTGATCGCGCGGCAGCTTGGCCTGCTCGGCGGCTTCGCGCAGCACCACCGGCGCGCAGATCGCCAAGTCGCCGATCAGCGGCAGCGCCACGCCGGGCGGCAACTCGGCGGGGAACGACAGCACGTTGGTTGCGTAGTCCTTGCCGCGATAGTCGCGATTGAGCGCGCGGCCTTCATCGGCATCGACGATGCGGATCGCCAGCTCCGCCGGCTTGCGCCGTTTCGCGCCACGCAGCGCCGCTTCCGCCCAGCGGCGAAAACTGGCTGCGGAGGGCAGGCCGGCGCGTGGCACTGCATAGCCTACGGCAAGCGTGAGTGGCCGGCTCATGGGGCGTCCTCTTCCTTCTGCTCGAACGCCTCGTAGGCGCGCACGATCTTCGCCACCAGCGGGTGGCGCACCACGTCGCGCGAGGTGAAGAACGTGAAGCTGATACCGCTGACATCGCGTAGCACCTCCACCGCCTGGCGCAGACCCGAGCGCGTGTTGCGCGGCAGGTCGACCTGGGTGACGTCGCCGGTGATCACCGCGACCGTGCCGAAGCCGATGCGGGTCAGGAACATCTTCATCTGCTCGACCGTGGTGTTCTGCGCCTCGTCGAGGATCACATAGGAATCGTTGAGCGTGCGCCCGCGCATGTAGGCAAGCGGTGCGATCTCGATCACGTTGCGCTCGATCAGCTTGGCCACCTTCTCGAAGCCCAGCATTTCGTACAGCGCGTCGTACAGCGGGCGCAGGTACGGGTCGACTTTCTGCGAAAGGTCGCCGGGCAGGAAGCCGAGCTTTTCGCCGGCCTCCACCGCCGGGCGCACCAGCAGCAGGCGCTGCACGCGGTTAGCCTCCAGCGCCTCGACCGCGCTGGCCACGGCCAGGTAGGTCTTGCCGGTACCGGCCGGACCCACGCCGAAATTGATGTCGTGACTGGCGATCGCGTGCAGGTAACGCGCCTGATTCGCACCGCGACCCTTGATCACGCCGCGCTTGACCCGGATCGCCACCTCCTGGGCGCCTTCGGTCGACGCCTCGGTGATCGCGTCGATGCCGGATTCGGCCAGGTGCAGGTTGATCCGTGCACCGGTCAGCGATTCGTCTTCGGTGGTGGCATACAGCGAACGCAGCACTTTCTCGGCAGCCCTGGCCGGAGTGTCTTCGCCGATGACCTGGAAGATGCTGCCGCGGTGGTTGATCTCCACGCCGAGGCGCAGCTCGATCTGGCGCAGATGCTCGTCGAACGGCCCACACAGGTTGGCGAGGCGTGCGTTGTCCTCGGGGTCGAGTATGAAGTCGCGCTGGTTGAGGCCGTTGGTCATGGGATCTCGGGATTCGGATTTTGCCTCATCAGCTCTACGCGAGCAGGGTGAGAGAGCGGAAATCAGGCGGCCACTTCCTCGGCGATTTTGACCTGTCCACGCAGCGAATTGCTCATCGCCTCGGTGATTTCCACATCGACGAACTGGCCGATCAGACGCGGGCTGCCCGGAAAATTGACGAAGCGCATGTTCTCGGTGCGGCCGGTCAGTTCGCTCGGATCGCGCGTGCTGGGCTTTTCTACCAGCACGCGCTGCACGCTGCCGATCATCGCCTGGCTGATCTTCTTCGCGTTCGCGTTGATGGTCGCCTGTAGCCGCGTCAATCGTGCGTGCTTCTCCGTGGCCGGGGTGTCGTCGGCGAGATTCGCCGCCGGCGTGCCGGGACGCGAGGAGAAGATGAAGGAGAAGCTCTGGTCGAAGCCGATGTCGTCAATCAGCTTCATGGTCTTCTCGAAATCTTCGGCGGTCTCGCCGGGGAAGCCGACGATGAAATCGGAGGATACGCAGATATCCGGACGCACCGCGCGCAGCTTGCGGATCTTCTGCTTGAACTCGATCGCGGTGTAGCCACGCTTCATCGCGCTGAGGATGCGATCGGAGCCGGCCTGCACCGGCAGGTGCAGGTAGTTCGCCAGCTGCGGCACGTTCGCATAGGCCTCGATCAGGGAGTCGGAGAACTCCAGCGGATGCGAGGTGGTGAAGCGGATGCGGCCGATGCCGTCGATCTGTGCGATCGCGTGGATCAGCACGGCGAGATCCGCGATGCCGCCGTCGTGGGTTGGGCCGCGGTACGCGTTGACGTTCTGGCCGAGCAGGTTGACCTCGCGCACGCCCTGGGCGGCGAGCTTGGCAACCTCGACGATCACGTCGTCGAACGGACGGCTGAGTTCCTCGCCGCGGGTGTACGGCACCACGCAGTAGCTGCAGTACTTCGAGCAACCTTCCATGATCGAGACGAACGCGGTGGGACCTTCGGCGCGCGGTTCGGGCAGGCGGTCGAACTTCTCGATCTCGGGGAAGCTGATGTCCACCTGCGGCTTGCCGCTGGCGCGCTGCTGCTCGATCAGCTGGGGCAGGCGGTGCAGGGTCTGCGGGCCGAACACCAAGTCGACGTACGGCGCGCGCTTGACGATTGCCTCGCCCTCCTGCGATGCCACGCAGCCGCCCACGCCGATCAGCACCGGCTTGCCGTCCTTCTTGTGCTGCTTCCAGCGGCCGAGCTGGCTGAATACCTTTTCCTGCGCCTTCTCGCGGATCGAGCAGGTGTTGATCAGGATCACGTCCGCCTCGGATTCGTCCAGGGTCAGCTCCATGCCGTGCGACGCCTTCAGCACGTCGGCCATCTTGGCCGAGTCGTACTCGTTCATCTGGCAGCCGTGGGTCTTGATGAAAAGCTTGCCGCTCATGGCGTGGATACCGTGGTTCGTGAAGCAGGACGTGCGATCCGCTGAACCGCACAGTTTACCCGCGTGGCGGCAGCCTCGCCAGTTGATCGGTATGGCAGATCAAGCACTTGCAGCGGTTGCGGCGGATGCATTCGGCCCGGCGGGCGCCGTGCGGCAAGCGGGGAACGGTCGTGGCGCACGAAATCGCCGGCGCACACTTGGCGTTGGCGGCGCATGGCGGCACACTGCGGCCATGTTCGGCGTCGCACGTCATGGGGGAAGCGTCGATCGGCCTGCCGGGGGCTTCCCATTACGCTCGATCCTGTCCGGGGTCGTGCTGGGCTGTGCGCTGTTGTGGGGGTCGGCGGCACAGGCCGGCACGCTGTACCAGTGCACCGGTTCCAGCGGCGAAACAGTGTTCAGCAGCAGCAAGGCCGGCTATCGCGGCTGCAAGGCGATCAGCAACTATGCCGCGTCGACGCCACGTCGCCAGGCACCGCCACCGCCAGCAGCACGCATTGGATTGACGGGGGTGAGTGGTTCGGTGGAAACCACCGCGCGCAGTCTCGCCGCGGCTGGGCTCGAGTCGACTTCGCTGGTCAATGTGCAGGGCTCGGTCACCACCAGCGCGCGCGGACTCGGCGCGGCGAAGGTGCAGCGTGCCTCGCTGGCGGCGGTGCTGGGCTCGGTCGAAACCACCGCGAAACTTCCACTGGCAGCGGCCGCCGCGAGTTCGCCAGGCCAGTGGAACTACCATGAATCGCGTGGTGCCGAAGTACCGCTGGCCGCGGTCGCCGAAGCCCCGGACACGCGCGTCCTGCGCGGGGCGGTGTATCGCATCGTGCGCGCAGACGGCAGCGTGGAATACACCAACCTGCGCCCGGCTGGCCAGAAAGATCACACCGTGACGATGTTGTTCACCTATATCGCCAGCTGCGTCGCCTGCGATCTGCATTCGACGATCCGCTGGGGCAGCGTTTCGCTCAACCTCACCGCGTATGCCGACACGATCCGCGCGGCCAGCATCGAGTACGGCGTCGACGAGGCGTTCCTGCGCGCGATCATTCACGCCGAGAGTGCGTTCAACCCGCGCGCGCTGTCGCTGAAGGGCGCGCAAGGGCTGATGCAGCTGATGCCGGGCACGGCCAGCGACATGGGCGTGCTGGATGCATTCAACTCCGATCAGAACATTCGTGGCGGCGCGCGTTACCTGGGTCTGCTGCTGCACGATTTCGACGGCAGCGAGCGGCTGGCCGCCGCCGCCTACAACGCCGGGCCCGGTGCGGTACAGCGCTACAAAGGTGTGCCGCCCTATGCCGAAACGCAGGTGTATGTGGAGCGGGTGGGTACCCTGCGCAAGCGCTATGGCGCGGCGATCCATCCGCCGCTGGCGTCGCGCGGACCCGGTTGAATCACTGGTCCGGCATGGGGCCTGTGCTCATCAAGGGGCGTTGTGCCAGGGTGATGTCGAGATGGAATGGGTTGCCGTTGCGCAGGCCGGAGACCTCCACCTTGCTGCCGGGCTTCAGTGCGGCCTCGCGTCGGCGCAGATCGGTCGGGTCGAGAATGTCGTCGTTGCCGATGCGCAGCAGGATGTCGTGTGGCTGGATGCCGGCCTGCGCAGCCGGACCGCCGACATAGACCGCGGTGACCTGCGCGCCGCGTGCTGCCGATGGCAGGCCGCTGTTGGCAGCCACCGGCACGAACGCATAGTCGGCGCCGATCCAGCCCCGGATCACATGGCCGGTGGTGATGATCTGCTCCAGCACCTTTCTTGCGGTGGTGACTGGGATCGCGAAGCCGATGCCTTCGGCGCCGGCGGCCTTGCCGATCAGCAAGGTGTTGATGCCGACCAGTTGGCCCTCGGCATTGACCAGTGCGCCACCGGAGTTGCCGAGGTTGATCGCCGCGTCGGTCTGGATGAAATCCTCGGCGCTGGAGCTGTTCAACTGGCGTCCGATCGCACTGACGATGCCCATCGTCACGGTCTGGTTGAGGCCGAGCGGATTGCCGATCGCCAGCACCACATCGCCGGGACGCAACGGTTGCTGGTCGGCCATCCGGATCACCGGCAGGTTGCTGGCATCGATCTTCAGTACCGCCAGGTCGGACTCCTCGTCCGCGCCGACCAGGGTGGCCTTGGCGATGCGGCCGTCGTACAGCAGCACCTGAATGTCGGCGGCGTGGGCGATCACATGGTTGTTGGTCAGCACGTAGCCCTGGCCTTGCGCGCTGACGATGACGCCGGAGCCGAGGGTCTGCTCGCGATGCTGATAGGTGGTGGGCTGGCCGCCGAACAGCTGCTGCAGCACCGGGTTTTCGTACATGCGCACGGCTTGCTCGGTGACGATCTTGTTGGCGTAGATGTTGACCACCGAGGGCGCGGCAGCGGCCACCGCATCGGCATACGAGACCGGGCCGCTGCCGACATGGCTCTGGCTGGCTGGTGGAGCCGATGCTGTGGTCAGGCCGAAGCGTGCGCGCAGGTGTTCGCCGCTGCCGGGCCAGAACAGGCCGACCACGAAAGCCACCGCCAACCCGAGGACGGCGAAGCGTGCAATGAAGAGGAGCGTGCCGGCGGCATGTTTCATGTCGAAAGGAGTGGGTCCCGGCAAGTCGTGGTGAATGTCGCGCTGGATGGAGTTCGCCGCGATGGCGTTTATTGTACGGGGCAGGGCCTGACGCTACACTAACGCGATTTTTGCGGGGTCCCAAACCCCACCCCAGACAGACATTGCAAGTACCGGAGAGCCTGATGGCGAACGAAGTCGTCGATCACGGCCGCCGCCGTTTCCTGACAGCAACCACCGCGGTGGTTGGTGGTATCGGAATCGTGTCGGCAGCTGTGCCCTTCATCAAGTCGTGGGAACCCAGCGCGCGAGCCAAGGCCGCTGGCGCTCCGGTTACCCAGTCGCTGGCCAAGATCGAGGCGGGGCAGATGTTGAGCGTGTCCTGGCGCGGGCTGCCGGTGTTCGTGCTCAACCGCACCAAGGCTCAGCTCGATACGCTGCCGATGGTGGACGCGCGTCTGGTCGATCCGAAGTCCGACGGCGCTTCCGCCGGGCAGCAGCCGAAGTACGCGCAGAACGAAGCCCGCTCGATCAAGCCCGAATGGCTGGTGATCGTGGGCATCTGCACGCATCTGGGCTGCGTGCCGGAGTTCGTGCCGGAGATCAAGCCCGAGCCGTTCGATCCGGACTGGAAGGGCGGTTTCTTCTGCCCCTGCCACAAGTCGCGCTATGACCTGGCCGGCCGCGTGTTCAACGGCGTTCCGGCGCCGAAGAACCTGCAGGTGCCGCCGTACCATTTCATCGACGACAGCACCATCCAGATTGGCGTGGATCCGAAGGAGGCTGGCTAATGGCCAACGTATTCACGAACATCGGTGACTGGGTCACCGAGCGCGCGCCGAACATGATGCCGGCGTATCGCAAGCACATGACCGAGTATTACGCGCCGAAGAATTTCAATCTCTGGTACTACTTCGGTTCGCTGGCGCTGCTGGTGCTGGTCAACCAGATCGTCACCGGCATCTTCCTCACCATGAACTTCAATCCGAGCGCGGCGGGAGCCTTCGCCTCGGTCGAATACATCATGCGTGACGTGGAGTGGGGCTGGCTGATCCGCTACATGCATTCCACCGGCGCCTCGCTGTTCTTCGTGGTGGTGTTCCTGCACATGTTCCGCGGCAT